>ERZ773100.92-NODE-92-length-56796-cov-79.513949_pt1 | contig 56796 bp, 66 predicted proteins | sample MGYA00511119_ERZ773100 | MGnify/ENA primary metagenome ERZ773100 (study PRJEB29015, sample SAMEA2738000) | human oral metagenome | biome: human oral; feature: human-associated habitat; material: dental | place: China | collected 2111 ...
TCCCGTCTGCCTGTTATCGATTATTTCCGGGGTATGGGCATTTTTGTGGTAAGCGTGATATGGCCGACGATACTTTTCCTGAGTTGTTTGAAACAATATTACGGAATAGAAAATGACTATAGAAGAAGAGGTTGGCTGATATAATCAGCAGCCTAGTTGTTTGATATAAGATATAATAGTACTTGTGAATAAACAGTTGCAGCAAAAGCTCAAAACTCTACCGCGCAGCCCCGGTGTTTATTTTCATAAGTCGGCGAGCGGCGAGATCATCTATATAGGCAAAGCAGCGGTGTTAAAAAACCGCGTGCGGCAGTATTTTCAGAGCAGCAAAGATTTTGACGCCAAAACTCGGGCGCTGGTAGCCGAAATTTATGATACCGATTGGATCGAAACCGAGAGCGAGATTGACGCGCTATTCCTAGAAAGCGAGATGATCAAGCGTTATATGCCGCGCTACAATATTTTGCTGCGCGATGATAAATCACAAACTTTCGTGCGAATCGACATGAAAAGCGAGTGGCCGACTGTCAGCTTTACGCGTAATCCAGCCGATGACGGCGCAGAATATATTGGCCCGTTTTACAATGGCTTTGCCTTGAAAAAAGCGCTGCGCTATCTGCGGCGGGTGTTTCCCTATTTGACCAGGCAGCGCCGTCCGGGACAGTCGAAGTTGGATGAAGATTTGGGACTAAGTCCGCGGTTGAGTGATGGACCAGCCGCCTACAAAGCCACTTTGCGCAAACTCATCAGCTACATCAAGGGCAATCGTAAAGCCATCGCTGCCGAGCTGGAGCGCGACATGAAAACGGCGGCTGGGCTGCACGATTTTGAGCGGGCGGCTGATCTTCGCAATAAGCTTAGCGCCATGCGGGAACTACAACGGCGGGTTTGCTTTGGCGACAAGGAGTTTTTGGATATTTCTAAAGACAAGGCGTTGGCTGATTTGGCAAAATTGTTGGGTCTAAAGAATATCCCAGTGCGTATCGAGGGTTATGACATTTCGCATATGAGCGGGCGGCAAGTTGTCTCCAGCATGGTGGTGTTTACGAATGGTGCTAGTGACCGGGCGGAGTATCGCAAATTCAAAGTCAGTGAGAAAAATGATGACACCGGCAATATCTATCAGACGATTTTTCGCCGGCTGAGTGAGCGTCATCTAAAAGGCTGGGGTCGTCCTGACTTGTTACTGATTGACGGTGGTAAAGGTCAGCTAGCGGCGGCCATCAGAGCGCGTGATGAGCGTGGTGTCGCCGTGCCGATTGTCAGCATCGCCAAGCGCGAGGAAGAGCTGCTGGTACATAAAACTGGTTCGCAGATTGATATAGCGTTCATTGAGCAGCTTCGGTCACAGCTACGGACTGACGTTATGGTTTATGAAGATGGTGAGGTTTATGTGGTGAATTTACATCCAGGGCAGCGCAATGCTGGATCGCACTCAAAAAACTTGCGGGCGGCGGATGATAGCTTAGTGATGTCCGTGCAAGATCAAGTGTCAAACTCAGATAATATCAATACACTATTTGCTGGTACTGATATCATCAAACTTTTTCAGCGTATCCGTGACGAATCGCATCGCTTTGCAGTTAGTTACCATTCTACACTTAAGCGTAAAAATGCGACTAAAAGTATACTTGATGACATCCATGGTATAGGACCAAAAACCAAGCGTAAATTACTTAGACATTTTGGATCTCTGGGTAATATAAAAAAGGCTAGTATTGAAGATATTTCCAAAATAACAAATGATTCTCTTGCTAAAAAAATAAAAAATAGCCTAAGAGATGCTTAGATGTAAATAAATTCAATAATATGCTATAATCAACCAATATGGAAAAGCAATTTGCTGTTTTTGTTGTGCGCTGGCTACTTAATTCATTTGGGTTATGGATTGCTGTTAGGTTGCTTGGTACAGGAGACATTATCCATAATTCTGAAGTAGGTATATATTTGTCTGCTGGGTTGGTATTTTCTATATTGAATAGTATTTTAAGACCAGTTTTAGTGATTCTTTCTCTGCCGGCTATATTATTAACATTGGGGTTATTTATGTTGATAGTTAACGGTTTTATGGTTTGGCTTGCATTACAACTAGTGCCTGGTCTTCACCTCACTTTTTTAAGTTCAATTTTTGCTGGAATGTTACTTAGTTTGATAAACTATATAGTAAGTAGCGCTCAGGAATTGAGACGATTAAATAATAAGAAGGGAAGTTAACTTATGGATTCGTTTTTGCAAATGATAACTCTTGGTTCTGCTGTGTTGATGATTCTAGCAATTCTACTCCAACAACGCGGAGCAAGTTTGGGTGCTGGTTTTGGTAGTTCTGGTGAACTTTATACTACAAGGCGTGGATTAGACAAGAGTTTGTTTGAGTTTACTATAGTAATGTCAGTTATATTTGTGCTCTCAATCTTAGCAGGTTTATTGCTACCAGTAATTAGTAAATAACTAGGTATAGACAGTGTCCAGAATTGATCGATCTTGGCAAAAATTTCAAAATTTACGTATGAATGCAAAGACGGGCATTTCTAAGGGTGTACGTAAAGCAGAGGATGCTACTATAGGTCATGCGCGTAGATTTATTTTGGATAGATGGGACAATGTATACGAAGCTCGTCGAAATATAGGTATTTGGCTGAGCGGAGTGGGGTTGCTTATTTTTATCATGGTAGCGCACTTTATATTTCTTCGTTCTGGCTATACAGATATAGCGCCAATTAGAGGAGGTACGTATGCCGAAGGAATGGTTGGGGATATTTCGACATTGAATCCAATCTATGCTACAACTGCCAGTGAGATTGCAGCTAGTCGATTAATGTTCTCTTCGCTATTTAGATACGATGACACCGGGAGTCTAAGTGGTGATCTAGCAACGGGGTATAATGTTGATAAAACTGGTAAAATATATACTGTTTCGCTACATCAAAGAGCGTTATGGCATGATAATACACCCCTTACTGTTGATGATGTTATTTTTACATTAAATATTATAAAAAGATCATCTTCTGGTGCGCCTAATTCTGAGGGTTGGCGCAATATTGAGTTTAAAAAGGTAGATAATACAAAAATAGAATTTAAACTGCCTAGTGCATATACGCCATTCCCAAATACTTTAACTTTTTCGATACTTCCAAAACATATTCTAGAGAGAGTACCAATTCATTCTTTGCGTGAAGATAGGTTTAGTAATTCACCTATTGGCAGTGGTCCTTTTAAGTTTAGTTTATTACAGCGCACAAAAGAAGCCAATAAACATACTGTTCTGCATATGATTCGTAATCCTAGATATTACAAAGGTGCTTCAAAAGTAGAGCGTTTTCAACTTCACACTTATAGTGATAACGAATCTCTCGTTGCTGCATTAAAGAGTCAATCAATTAATGCTGCAGCAGATGTTACGTCTGATAGTTTTGGTAAATTAACTCATGATCCAAGATTTAATGGATACACGCCTACAGTAAATGCTGGCGTTTACGCTATATTAAATACTGATTCTGAAATTCTAAAAGATGCCAGTGTGAGAAGCGCTCTTAGATACGGTCTTGATATTAAAAGAATTAAAAAAGACATAGGTTATAATCCTCTATCTGCTGATCTGCCGATTTTAGATAGCCAGATTGCAAGTCTTAAGAATATAAAAATCTCACAATATAATCAAGATAAAGCAAATGATATTCTTGAAAAAGCTGGCTGGAAACGAGATGTGTCTGGTATTCGTACAAAAAATAATGAAAAGCTCATTTTGCGAATTGCTCTAAAAAAAGACAATGAATACGAAAAGGTGGCAAAAAATATAGCAGATCAGTGGCGATTATTGGGTATTGAATCTCAAATTAGTATTACAGATACTTCTGACCCTACTCAGAACTTTGCAAGTCTAGTGCTTCAGCCGCGTGATTACGATGTTTTAATATATAATCTATCTGTTGGAGCTGATCCAGATGTATACGCGTATTGGCATTCTTCTCAGGCTGTAGCTAGAGGGCTAAATCTATCTAATTATAAAGATGGAATATCGGATGATGCCTTGAGTAGTGGTCGTTCGCGCCCTAAAGACTCTCTACGAGAAGCGAAGTATAGAAACTTTGTAAATAGGTGGATTCAGCAAGTTCCAGCAATCGGATTATATCGCCCAGCAGCTTTATATGTGTCACTGAAGGGTGTACAAGCAGTTAATTCTGATATGAGATTTATATTATCTACTGACCGTTATTTTGATGTTCAAAATTGGACAGTGCGTACAAATAGTGTTTACAAAACTCCGTAGTTGGATTAAAATCATGAATGGATATGCGGGCGTGGCGGAATTGGTAGACGCGCTAGCTTGAGGGGCTAGTGAGCATTGCGCTCGTGGAAGTTCAAGTCTTCTCGCTCGCACCAAATCTGAATAATTTAAATTGCTACTGTAAATAAGTAGCTTTTTATTTTGGTATAAAATAAAAATTCAACCAATATAACTTGATTGAATTATCCGACTAAATATGGTGGGCGCTGAGGGTCTCGAACCCCCGACCTCTTCGGTGTAAACGAAGCGCTCTAGCCAACTGAGCTAAGCGCCCTCACTATTTAATAGCCTTTATACTACAAGGATAATTATATAGATTTAATAGAGAAAATGCAATAGCTATATTTTGTATATAACCATTCAACTGATATAATCGCACTAAGGAGACTAATAAAAAATAGTAATTTTATGGAAAATTCACAGAAAATTCGTAATATTGCGATAATTGCCCATGTGGATCATGGTAAAACCACTATGGTTGATGGGCTTTTAAAGCAAAGTAAAACTTTTCGCGATAACCAAGCTGAAATGAGTCAGGATCTTATTATGGATTCGGGTGATCAGGAACATGAAAGAGGTATTACTATCACTGCAAAGCAGACCTCGATTTTTTATGGTGATTATAAAATAAATATTATTGATACGCCTGGTCATGCTGATTTTAGCGGTGAGGTTGAGCGAACACTCAATATGGCTGATGGAGTACTTTTGATTGTCGATGCGCAAGAGGGTCCTATGCCACAGACGAAATTTGTGTTATCAAAGTCTCTTGAACTTGGTTTAAAGCCTGTTGTAATTATCAACAAAATTGATAAGCCATCTCGCCGTATTAATGAGGTTTTGGATGAGGTGTCGGATTTATTTTTGGAGCTTGCAATTAGCGATGATCAACTACAATATCCAGTTTATTATGCGATTGGGCGTGATGGTAAGGCATGGGGAAAAATGCCTGACAACCCAAGCGAACATGCCGATTTAACTCCTATATTTAATGCGATTATTGAAGATATTCCTGCGCCTAAAGTTGAGCAAGGTTCTTTTCAAATGTTGGTAACTAGTTTGCAGTACGATTCCTTTCTGGGTAAATATGCTATTGGTCGTGTTGCTCGTGGAAATGCAAAGCCTGGTATGCAAATTGTACTCATGAAGCGTGGGAATCAGACGATTAACGGGCGCATTGATAAGATATTTGGTTATAGAGGGTTAAGCCGTGAAGAGCTACAAGAAGCCGTCGCTGGGGATATCGTCGCCTTAACAGGTATATCTGAGGCACATATTGGTGATACTGTAGCAGATAAGCAATCTCCTGAGGCTTTACCTACTATAGATATTGAGTCTCCAACCCTAAGTATGTACTTAGGTCCAAATACTAGTCCTATGAAAGGGAGGGAAGGTGAGTTTACAACTAGTAGACAAATAGGTGATCGTTTAAGTCGTGAAATTGAAACCAATGTTAGCTTAAGAGTTGAAGAAAATGGTATAGGATTTACTGTATCTGGTCGTGGTGAGTTGCATCTTTCTGTATTAATAGAAACAATGCGACGTGAAGGTTATGAATTTGAAGTTGGTCGACCGCGCGTAGTTACAGCAATGATTGATGGTATTGAACAAGAGCCAGTAGAAGAGCTTTTGATTGAAACTGGTTCTGAATTTATTGGTGCGATTAGCCAGGAGCTTGGTGCCAGGCGGGCGGAAATGCGTGGCCAGGAGACAACTTCTAGTGGGTCTGTGAGACTTACCTACATTTTGCCGACTCGAGCCCTAATTGGTTTGCGAAACGTGTTACTAACTGCTACAAAAGGTACGGTAATTATGAATAGCTTACCACATGGATATCAGCCTTTATCTGGTAAATTACCTAGAACGAGGAACGGAGTGTTAATTGCTTTTGAAGCTGGAATAACAACCCCTTATGCTTTGCAGGCTGCTGAGGCGCGCGGTGAATTGTTGGTCGGTGCGGGAACTGAAGTATATGCTGGAATGATAGTTGGTATATATAATCGCCAAGATGATCTAGAAATTAATGTCTGCAGGGCTAAGCAGTTGACAAACATGAGAAGTAAATCTAGTGATGGATCTGTACAACTCACACCATTTACAGACTTCAGTTTAGAGCAATGTTTAGATTTTATTGAAGATGATGAATTACTTGAAGTTACTCCAAAAAATTTACGATTAAGGAAAAGATATTTAGATTCAAACGAGCGAAAACGTCATGCGAAAAATGCCATCTAAATTACAGAATGATTATTACTTAATGCGCCACGCTTTAAGTATTCCAAATGAACGCGGTATAATCATATCTTGGCCAGAAAATGGTAAAAGCTTAGTTAATGGTTTATGCAAAGAAGGTATCAGCCAGGCACAAATGGCTGCCAAAAATTGTGGGCTTGGTTCTGAAACTATAATTTATTCATCAGATTTTTCTAGCGCAATGCAAACTGCGCAGATAATTGCTGATGCAATAGGTGCTGCTAACCCAATAGCATCTACGGAACTTGGGGAGCGTAATTTTGGAGAATTAGAGTTTGAATCTGATAAAAAATATGCAAACGTATGGCATGTAGATTCTACAGGCAGGGAATATGGACATGGAGTAGAGAATCTCGTTAACGTTGCTAATAGAGCTATCCGTTTAATTGAGGGTATTGAAAATCTTCATCGTAATAAGACTATATTATTGGTTTCGCACGGCGATAATCTTCAAGCTATACAGGCAGTATACCAAAAGATGCATCCTGCTTTAGATTGTACAAAGATTCCTTTTATGGCTAATGCTGAGATTCGTTATCTTGGCCATGACTAGAATTGTAATCTAATATCTCTTTTGGTAAAAATCCTTTTTCATGTTTAAAACCAGCTTGCCATTTATAGTTCTCTCCGTAACCTAAGTCTTTAGTCATTGCTGATGTAGAATTCCTAATATGTAAGGGTATTTGGCTGTTTGGGAATTTTTTAACCAGAGATTGAGCATTATGCATTAGATTTGTGACTTCGCGTGATTTAGTGCTTTTTGCTAAGGCGGTAGCGCAATGGAATAGATTATAACTAGCCTCGGGCAAACCAACTCTCTCGACCGCTTGAAATGTTGCAACCGCTAGACTAAGTGCGCCGTTGCCAACAAGACCAATATCTTCAGATGCAAAGATAATCATTCGCCTTGCAATAAACTTTGGATCCTCCCCAGCATTAATCATGCGAGCCAGGTAATAAAGGGTTGCTTCTACGTCTGATCCTCGCATTGATTTTATAAACGCACTTATTGTATCGTAATGATAGTTTCCATTTTTATCATAGGTTGGCGAGATTTTTTGTAGCGCGGTGTTAATGGTATCTGGGGTAATCTTTCCTTTGTTAATTCCAAGTACCAACTCTAAGTTACCCAGAGCAACTCGTGCATCTCCACTTGAAATGTGAGCTAAATACTCTATTGATTCATTTGTAACTAACTTAGATTTAGCTAGTTTTTCTATTGCTTTAGTTAATATTTGCTGTATATCTTTATCTTCTAATGGTTTAAGAACCATTACTTTTACTCTACTGAGTAATGGGGTAATAATTTCAAAACTTGGATTTTCGGTAGTAGCCCCTATTAATGTAATTAATCCAGATTCAATGTGTGGCAAAAAAGCATCTTGCTGAACTTTACTAAATCTATGAATTTCATCTACAAAAAGTACTGTTCTGAGCTGCAGGTTCCAATTTTGTCTTGCTATTTCTATAATATTATTTATTTCTTTTTTACCGCTAGTTACTGCGCTTAATTCCATGAAATTAGCTTCAGTTTCTTTTGCAATAATTCTAGCTAGAGTTGTCTTGCCAGATCCTGGTGGCCCCCATAAAATTAAACTGACGGGCTCTTTTTGCGTGATTATTTTATATAAAATTTTACCCTCGGATAATAGATGTCTCTGCCCAATAACATCTTTTATTTTTTGGGGTCTCATAAGTTCAGCTAAAGGTGTTTTATTCATTACTTATTTAAACTACATTAATTTATAAACTAAAAAACCGTCCACAAGGACGACGATTTAGTTGTTCTAACTTGGTGCGCAAGGCGGGAATCGAACCCGCACGGATTATTCATCCAAGGGATTTTAAGTCCCTCGCGTCTACCAATTCCGCCACTCGCGCATAGTTCATAATTTAAACTCGTGCATATTGCACGTATATACATTTTAATACTGATGAGCTAAAAAGTAAACTAGTTAGCCTAAATATTAATAATTTTCCAGCCATGAACATACTCAATCTTTGTGTTGCCAAGTTGCCTGACTAAATTACTCTCATTTGGATAAGTGTGTCCGTGTAATAGTATTTTTGGCTTTCTTTTCAAAACGTAATCCCGCAACCAATCCCAGCCTTGATGAGCCAACTCTTCTTCGTCATTAACACCTCGTGGCGGGCAATGGGTTATGAATATGTCAACGTAAGGGAAGCTGGCCGTTAAGTTCACAGCCTCTTCTTGAGTAAACATTATAGCGTAGGGTGATGATTTATAGCGCACACATCCACCAAATCCACCAAAGGAAAAGCCATTATATCGCCATATTTTACAATGCATATCCCACATGCCAATTTCTGGCATGTAAATGCCACTACAATGATTACCATATACACCTATCTTTGGAATACTATTAATCAATGATAGTTGTAGTAGTTCTTCTCTTGCAAAATCACCTAAAGAAATTAGTAAGTTAATATTTTCATTCTTGACTGTTTCTATTAAGTCTATCGTTGGATTTCTATCGGCTATAACTAATGCTTTCATAAATAGTGGAGGCACCTACCGGATTTGAACCGGTGTACGCGGTTTTGCAGACCGCTGCGTAACCACTCCGCCAAGGCGCCACGCATCATAATTATATCACATATAAATAGTATTGAGATATATTATAATAAGCACGGCACTTGTAGTTTTTTGGTATTTAATGTAAAATTGTTCTAGATGTGGCTCTTTAGCTCAGTTGGTAGAGCAGAGGCCTGAAGAGCCTTGTGTCCCCAGTTCAAGTCTGGGAGGAGCCACCATCATTGATAAAAATCCTGATTTTATATCAGGTTTTTAAATTTAGACTTATATGACTAGTGCTATTAATATTTTAATGTAAGATAAACCAATTATTGCGTCTATCATAAAAATATAAAATTATGGTGCGGGGTGATATGGAATGTTTACACGAAGTAGAGGCTGAAATCTGTAGATGGGAGGATATTCTCTATTCCGATTACTCTAGATATCTACGGCGAGAGATTGATATATACCCGATAGTAGACTTACACTAGTTACCATAGACTCTTGAGATATTCCAGGTATACGGTTGCTACGTTGGTTACATTGTGCAAGTGTGCCCTGCACCCTTCCAGCCTGTCCTTTAATTCGAGGCAAATCACCAGTCTCATCAAACAAACTGAACATATAGTCATCTTCTGCAACTAACGGCCAATTTGCATGCTTGGCTCCCTGGATCCGCGAATCTAATAAGATCGATGTATATCTATAGCTTTTGTCCGAAAGACATCGCAAGAGTGATCACCATCCCTAGTTGATTTAATCTACCGCCAATTAACTTGAATAGGTTATTCAGTTCACTTTCCAACTAGGCAAACACTGCAAGGCAATTCCAGTCAACTAATAGATACGGTATAATTAGAATAAGTAAGCGCGGAGGAGATAATGACTAAAAGTAAGTTGACAAAAATAGTATATTTCGATGAGAAAACCGCCCTCGATTTTGTTGAAATACGAGACAAGGGTCGCTATACACGAGAGATGGAAAATGAAAGCAAAGGTGAAGTAGGTGTATCTACGGAAGCTTCGGCAAAAACGCCAAAACTACTTTCGATGTTTCGACTCAATGCCGATATTCACGCTTCTGCAGAAGCACAGAAGATTGTGCGAAGCACCATATCTAACACCATACTCACCGATTTCATTGAAAAATCCGAACAAGAAAAAGGTGTCGAGCGTCTCTCAGGCTATGACATTCAACTAACACAAGAAACTCGTCTAACAATCTATACGGCGATTACGGATGCTGCGAGCGGTAATCTTCCTATGGACCAACAAGGAATGGGAATGGAGGTGTCAAAGTTCGGCTCTGTACTAAATAATTTGCAAGGATACCTCGAATGTAATGCCGTAAAGGACGGTAAGACTAGTGCAATTCTTCGCTTCAATAGTACATCATTCCGAAATAACTACCGCCTTGCAGACATTATTAATATGGATCTCCAATACTATGGCGTGAAAGTGGGTGCAACAGATACTTCAACGCTTCGCTCTCTAGGGTTAGATCTGACGAACAGCCACGTCGACACGCAAGATGAACTTAACAGCCTCCTTAAAAGCACAGGGTATACAGGAGCTGCTCCAGGTAGCGAGAAGTTAGACGTCTACGATATTATTTTAGCTGGTGTATTCAATGATGCAACAAACTAAAGGAGCTGTGAAGGTTAATTTTTTCTACGGTCCAGGTGATAAGCTTGACGAAGCTTACGACCTTAGCTCAGTCAGCTCGCACATAACACTGCTACAACTTGCCTCAAGGCTTGATACCGCACGACTATTGTATAACAAAGATCTTCTCAATTTTGAAGAAGAAGCCCTTATAGTTTGGCCTGAGGAGCTCTTTGGTGTAAAAGATAACTTCATAAACTCTCTATGGAGAAATGTCTTAGAAACAAATCTACAAAAAGTTTATGTCGTCAATCCTCCGAAATTGCTTGTCGAGCAGGCTAAATTGTTATTTGGAGATGAGTCAACCACTGAGCATAATTACTCATACAAATCTATTAGCCTAGATCTCGTAAAGAAGGTTTCTAGCAGCCTAGAGAGTGCTATTGTTGGACAAGATGAAGCTGTTCAATCTCTTTCGCGTTGCCTGGTGTCTTTGATGAATACAGAGAAAAAGCCTGTGGTTGTTATGCTTTATGGACCAACGGGTGTGGGAAAAACTGAATCTGCAAAAATAGTCGCCAAGGCTCTTGGCGGAGAGGCTAGTCGTATACAATTTTCAATGCTTCAGACAGGCTCCCTGGCAGAGTATCTTTACGGCTCAAGAGTCAACAATAGGTCGTTCGCCGCAGATTTACTTGAGCGACAGTCCAACGTGGTTATCTTTGACGAATTTGACAAGACTGGAGTTACTTTCCATAGTGCGTTTTATCAGCTATTCGATGAAGGTGTCTTTGTCGATAAGAACTACCGTGTAGATATGACAAATGCGCTTATAGTTTGCACGTCAAATTATTCCTCGCCACAAGAAATACGGCAACATCTTGGAGAACCGCTTTGCTCACGGTTCTCGGCATTTATAAAGTACTCACCACTCGACCAAGCAACGAAAGCTACTATCATTAAAAGAAAGATCAATGAACTCTATAACTCTTACCCTAAGGACATGCGACAAGCCATTGATATAAATGAAATAGGGCGATTTATGCCCCTTCTATGTAAATTGAGTAACGTAAGAGAGATAACAAATTATATTGAGCATATAATGTCAAACTTCATTCTTTTGTCTATGGAAAAGAATACAGATGACGAGAATACTTCTCTATCAAAGGCTTCTGAGACGATATAAGATACTGCAAATGTAGCGACACTTCTTGCAACTGCCTAAAGACAAACTGCTCCAGTGTAAACAATTATTAATTCCTGCTGGATTCTGGGTTGATGAAAATGAAAATGTTTACACTCCCGAAATTAGTGTACTTTACAGATTAGCCACAAACAAAAAAGACCTTTCAGAGCTTGAAAAGTCTTTCATGGTGCGGGTTAGGAGACTCTAACTCCTGGCCTCTTCCATGGCAAGGAAGCGCTCTAACAACTGAAATATACCCGCATATAAACAATACATGCTCTTGTAAATAGATGCTTGTTTTCTAAGCCTATCTACGTTTACAATGTAATGTTCTATCTTTCGATCATGAGCTTAGTATAGCAAACAAAGCCGCTTATGTCAATAAGCAGCAGAGGTTTTATGTAATTGTCCCTTATATTTCGCCGTGCGCTCTGTCGTAAATAGCGCGTAATTGAGGATTGGTATAGTGCGTATACACCTTAGTAGTGTTTAGATCGGCATGTCCCATAAGGTCGCCAATGTAGCGTAAATCTACGCGCCTATTCAACATCTTGGTAGCAAAGCTATGACGCAGGGCGTGCGGTCTAATGCCAACGAATTGTCCATCAGAGCGAGCGCAAGCTGCCTCAAACGCATTACGGACGTTGCCTGGTGTCATTCTCTTTTCGGTTTGGTATGAAATGAATAATGCTGGATTATTGTCGGTGCGAATCTTTAAGTAGTCTGCGATACACTTTTCGGTCTGAGAATCAATAAAACATATCCGTGAGTCTCGGCTTTTACCAACGATAGTGAACTGGCGATTCTTAATAGAATTACGATTCAGAGAGCACACCTCGCTAACGCGTACACCTGATGAGAAGATCAGTCTACCAATGGCAATATTACGCAGCCTATTAGCATTACAATAGCCGCGTCGCTTCATGGCTAGGACGGAAATAAAATCTTCAACTTCATCTTCGGTTGGAATGTCTAGGGTGCGTTTTTCACGCTTAGGTATCTTAATGTCTTCGGTGTCGAATAATAGCTGACGACCCTTGCGCTGGCAGTATTTGAAAAAACACTTGAGGCAAACTATATAGCCTCTGACAGTATCTGGCTTCTGGTATGAGTAGAGCATCTCACGCCATTTTCTTGTATCTTCTAGAGATACGGAATTGATAGGTTTGTTTCCTAAGAAATTGATCAGTAGTCTGCAAAAGCATTGGTAACGCTCTATGGTTTTGCTACTCCTGTCGCATAATATGACTTCGTCTCGCAAAAAGTCACTAAAGCAATCTGAAATATTATTTATCATAAAAAACTCCACTGGTCTCTTTATAAAGATCGTTATAATGAAAGATTTACTAAAATAGTTCTTTATAGAGCTGTTTATTGGCTAAAAAATATAAAAATCATGCTTAATACCCACCTTTCTTAAAAAATAATACAAGAATCGGCGAGGATTCAGTGTGACAAAGTCTTATTATTTGAAAATATAAGCATTTTGTTATATAAAAACAGAGGTCAGACAGCAAGAAACACACGGTCGTCGCCGTGTCCAGAAAGATGATCAGAAAAAACTACAGCAGTAAATTACCAGCTACTGATTTACGCTGTTTTTTAATTTCAGCCAGCTTTAATAATCCATTTGGATTGATTCGCTTCATCTGTTTCTTTAGCTTTTCGTCGTGTACTTTCTTGGCGCATTCTGCCACTTTGCGTGCCACATATTTAGCTAACATTTTAAGAGAATCAAACGTATTAGCGCATGACCACACCTTAGCAAACCAGCGGTCTGGGTGTTTCTTGCGCTGGGCTTGAGCTATACTTTCTTCAAATTCTTTCGGATAGCGTATCTGCCGATTCCTAAAAAGGGGCAAGTACGCATCGTCCTTTATTAAATCTGATGCCGCGCCAAGTCGCTTACGCAAGGTCTTGACACGTTTTTCAGAATCCTTATTACCATCCACTAATTACCCTCGCAAAAGTACTATTTTATACATTGGGACGTAAAAATCCCGCACCAGATAACTGGTAACGGGATTCTCAACTAAGGCTCTAGTATTCAGAGATTATATCAATTAAGATGATTTGTCAAGCTGTTTTGAAGAATAGTCGACAAAAAATAAAGACCGCTAAACTAAATCAGCGGTCTTTTACTAGCGACTAAACTAGCACTCGTAGTTTAGCACTATTTTTCAGCTTTCGCAATATCTACCAGAACCAACCGTCGAATATACTCGCTGATAGTCAAATTAAGCTCTGTTGCTCGCTTGACGATTTGCTGGTGATCACTCTCTGATATTTTGACGTAGATATGCTTAGTTTTTTTCATTTGACCTTCCTGCCGGCTACGATGCCGCCGGCGAGGCAATATTTACTACTGTTTTCTCTTAAGGTTAATCCAGCGGCATGGTCCTTCTAATATACCTAAGTCTTTTAGATTCTGTAGAGTTGCTGTCACAAGATGTTTTATTGGTCGGTCACCCATAACTGCGATAGTGTGCTTATCAACGATCACCGCTTCTCTTACTTCTGTGCCAGAATATGTATAAACAACGATGTGAACCGTTTTCGTGTATTCACCTATTATTTTTGCCATTGTGTTTCTCCTTTCGAGAAAGTTAGTTTAGTCGCTAGTCAGAGTGTTGTGCTGTCGCGCCTTGTGATTTGTTTGCGCCGCTTCCTTCTTGACTGTCTTTAGTATAGCAAAAGTAGTGCCAAACGTCAATACCTTTTGTAAATATTCTTAGGGATTTTTGAAAGATTATTTACTAAATTGCCAACAATATTATATAATCGAAACTAGTAAAGGTCCTCTAGTTTAAATATTCCACCGCGAGGAATATTAAGTGGCAAAAACCACTAAAACTAAAGACCAATCCACTCATAAAGCACCACCTAAACGTCCACCAAAGAGGGTTGGACGTCCTTCGAAGTATACAAATAAACTTGCAGATAAAATCTGTCAGATGATTGCCCAAGGACAATCGGTCCGTTCTATTTGTTCAAAAAAGGATATGATCTCAATGCAGACATTTTTTCGCTGGCTGCGAGAAAATGATAAGTTTAGTGAGCAGTACGCGCACGCGTGTGAGGAGCGATCGTATATGCATGCTGAAGAAATCCTGGAGATTGCTGACGACGCTACCAATGATTATATGGAGCAGCATGATGAATCTGACGAGCTGACAGGCTATAAACTGAATGGTGAAAATATACAGCGATCGCGTTTGAGAATTGATACGCGCAAGTGGCTGATGTCTAAGCTAAATCCGAAAGTTTACGGCGACAAACTGGACATGACAACAAACGGTAACGACATAGGAGTTTCTCTCAGTGCGAGCCAAGCAGAACAGCTTCTCAGAGCAAGAGCAGACAATCGGGATTCTTAGAGAGATTGCCGAGAATGGTTCGTTTGCTGAGTACTGTATTGCTATTGATCCGAAATATCAGCTGGAATGGTTTCATGCTGAAATTGCCAAAGAGCTGGAGCACGGCTACAGACGCTTGATGGCCGGAGAAGATGTCCGTCTGATGATATTCATGCCTCCACGGCACGGTAAAAGCGATATGGCAACGCAGAAGTTTTCATCGTGGGTTTTAGGAAAATCGCCAAGCATTCCAATTGTAGTTTCATCCTACTCAGCAGAGCTGGCTAGTGATTTCGGCCAAAAAACCAGAGACATTATGCAGTCAAGCATATATAACGCAATGTTCTCAACACGACTGCGTGCGGATGCCCGTGCGAAAGGTCGTTGGATCACCAAGGAAGGCGGCGGATACACCGCAGTTGGTGTTGGTGGTGCATTGACCGGACGAGGCTTCAAGATTGGCATTATTGACGATCCGTTTAAGAACCGAGAAGAGGCAGACAGTCCTGTAATCCGTGAAGCCCGTGACGGCTGGTATAAATCAACATTCTCTACACGAGAAGAAGGTAATTCGATGGTCGTATTTATTCTTACGCGTTGGCATGATGACGATTTAGCGGGGCGCGTGATACAAGCCTCACGTGAAGCGAGACTGCGCGGCGAACCATACGACGACTGGAAAATCATTGAATACAAGGCTATCGCCACTGAAGACGACGAACATCGCAAAGCAGGTGAGGCACTATGGCCAGCAAAGTTTTCGCTTGAGAAACTGTTAAAAAAGCGTGCTGAGATGGGCAGTTACGAGTTCTCGGCACTTTATCAGCAAAACCCAATTGACGAAGAGAACCGCAAGTTCAAGCAGGCGTGGTACAAATACCGCGAATTCAGTAAGGTGTTGCAACTTGATACCTACAACGTCATGACCATTGACCCGCGAGGTGCGGATGACGTGAAGCAGGGTACTGACTATATTGGTATCACCCTCAACTTTATCGATCGTGAAGGCAAATGGAACGTGATATGTTATCGGACAAAACTATCAGCAACAGACCTGGTTGATCTTATGTTTACGAACTGGAAGCGGTATAACCTACACAAGATTGGCATCGAGGACAACCAGTTCACTCAAGCCCTGAAGTCGGTTTGGAATGAGGAGATGTTGCGGCGTGGTGTCTACATAGATGTCGAGCTACTGAAGCACGGCGGACATAACAAGGCATTGAGAATTGAAGCTCTAGTTCCACGATACGAACGTGGCGGCATTTACCATATTAAACACGGTGATACAAATTTCTGTAAAGACCTAGAAGACGAGCTTAGTATGTTTCCAAAAGCCACCAACGATGATGCAAGCGATTCATTAGCATATCAAGTACAGCTGGCACAGCGCCCAGAGGACGACGTCGGCAGTGGTGAAGCGTATAATCAATCGCTTGCGGATAGAGACGTAATGGCAACATGGAATTAAGGAGGGAATTATGAAAAAATTTGTACCAGAGTTTGGCAAAGTCAAAGAGAAAAAGCAGCTTAACGAGAACACGACGGTTGAAGTTGAGAAAAACTATCAGAACAGTAGTGTCATCGGCACAAAATTGCATTACGAAGAACGTTTTCGTGTTGGGTCTATGGCGGAGGCGCGGGACAAGGTCGATGAATTAGCGATACGGATTGAGAAAGACGAGGGACTAGTTAATCCGTCAATCCGCTATGACGGCCGAGCAAAAATGTTATACAAAGGCTCATTCGATGTTGTCTTTGAATATACGAGAATCAGAGCATAGCAAGGGACATTTCCCCAATAAACATAATTGTGATATAATACAAGCGTAAACCACTGAAAACAACCAGAGTTTACTGCAAATAACAGTAATCTTTGGAGTAATCAGTGGCTTTTTCTTTTCTAACAGAGAAAAATATCTTTGACCTATACGGTACTGCTAAAGAGCAGACCGAACTGCTAACCAAGCCGTTTCCGGAGTTTTCTCGCATTGCCCGAAATAAGCCACACCCAAAAATCCCGAAGGCATTTCCGAAGACTACCGACGGCACAGCATCTTCAATTATCATCAAATCGCCGCGACGTACGATTCAGCAGTTGCCAACTGGTGTAGTTAGTACTGTCGATGAAAACAGTCCATGGCCGATTATCGCCGAGTTTGTCTACCTAGAGAAAATTCTGCCTAACGCCAATACTGAATATGACTTGATTCACAAAAGCTGGATGACAGTAGAGGGCGGTGAGACATTTGGCGCGCAGGGTGTGTACACGCCAATGCTATATAACGACGACGAGCTCCTGCCAGACTACCTGATCATATCCTGGCGAGATATTTTTATTCAACCAGGTAAGAAATCTGCTAGTGATTGCAGCTATGTATTCATGCGTTCATGGTGGCAAGAGGCTGACGTCGAGCAGCTTATTGATGCTGAAAAAGAACGCCGCCGCAAAGCTAAGGAAGAGAATGTAGAATATGAGCCGTCATGGGATCTGGAAGCTTTGGAGGAAATCAAGAAAGCTATTATCAGCAAAGATGATAAAGCACAGAATGAAGCTGAGCAGGAACGTTCGCTTGACTCATTAGGTATTGAAATTGTAACTGGTTTTCAGATTGGTGTTGGTGCAACGTTCTACACCTTCAATCCTACTACTGAAAAGATTGTGCGACGCAAGCAAAATAAAGACCCGCGCGGTAAGATACCTATATCTTGGTATTTCTATGACGCCGATGGTGCAAACCCTCTTGGTCGTAGCGTACTGGAGCTTATCGGTCCTCTGCAAAACCTCATCGATGGCGATATGCAAGCCTACCAGTACAACCGTGCTATCGCCTTGCAACCTACTACTAATGTTTACGGTAATGTGAACGAGAGGCGATTGAACTTTGGGCCTAACGCCCTGAATAAGATACCAGACCCAAATGCACGTATTGAAGTTATGAATATTGACACGACGGCCTTACGCGAATACCCGAACCTGTACGGTTTACAGAAGTCGCAAATGCTCAACCTGGTCAATAGCCCAGACACCTCAATCAGTGCTGAGGTCGGCAATCCAGGATTCGGTAAAACCCCACAAGCACTCAAGACTCAACAAGCACAATTATCCATTGATGATAACGCCCTCCGCAAAGGTTTTGAAGCATTCTTTGAAGAATGGAGCGAGACAGCTATTAACCTCTACTTTGCTGAGCGTAGCGGAGTGGAGAAAATGCAGCTTGATGATGAAACGGCTGAGAAGCTGCGAACATTGGAGCGTGATGGTCACAGTCTGGACGGCATTGAACTAGACGAAAATAACGTAGCAACTATTGATTTCTCTAAAGTACAAGGCGTATTGAAGTTTAAGATTGACGCCTCAACCACCAAAGTCAACAGTGAAGCGGCACAGCTTGATGCACTGAAAACCCTCATTCAGACATTAGACTCAAGCCAATCACTCAATCAGGTCGTACCAATCAAAAAGAAGTTGGCGGCATGGAACGCTATTGTTACTAACTCTGGCATTGATGGACTAGACGAGCTAAAAGTTACTGAAGAAGAAATGCAGGAGGCACAAACTCAAACCGCAATTCCTGCTACTGATGAAACAGCCGCAGAAGAAACGGCCGAACAGCCCGTAGAAGATGGGGTGCAGGTTGCTGAAAACCCCGTAGAGCCACAAGAAGATGTAGAGCCAAGCATTGTAGATGAATTGCGTCAGATAGGTACCCCTGAAGACTTAATCGCAGAGGTGCCAAGCATGGTTGAAAAAGGTTTTACCGAGGAAGAGATAATCGCCTCCATTATGGGCGTTATCCAGAAAGAGGAGGATGAATAATGGAAGACAATCTGTACCCACGCAGCACTGAGTACTTTGTGCCAAATGCTGACATGGATGAGCAGCGCGAAAAAGCCAAGGAAGAGGAAAATGCTGTTGTAGCTAAGGAGCTGAATAAGTTGCAGCAAATTATAGACCGATGGAACGAGCGGATCGATTATTACAAATCACTTGATGCTATCCCGAATGAAGCTGTTACCGACAAAGAGCAGTTGGCGATTTACATACTAGCCCATAAGGAAGTCGTTCGGATTTTACGAGAGGAAAGGAGTGTATTGGAGAGTATCATCTATCCCATTTAGGGAGGTGTGTTGCTTTGGTTGGCTAATCCTCGCTAGTAGCTGACCAGAGGAGCGCATCTCACGCAGCCCAGGTTCGTCACCTGTAATCGACGTCAAAATAATGTAATGAGAAGGAGGGTGCTATGCCGCAAGCAGAAGCGGAAAGCCAAGAAGTCGTAAATACCGAGGTAGAACAGGAGTCTACCCAAGCTGAGTCGACGGCAGCTGAAACGAAAAACTCTGAGGCTTCGAGCGAGTCAAACACTAAAGCGGTTATCTCAGATAGCGGTGAGGTGGTACGTGTCAAAGTCGATAAGTCCAAAGAGGAAGAATCTGAGGATAAGTCAGACGACGACCCGAAGCCAAAACGGGGCAAGGAAGTCCGCCAAGAGCAACTAGAACGCGAGTTAGACGAAGATAATCGAGCTATCCGTGAATTGGTTGCCAAGCGAAACCAAGCGAGAGCTACCCGTCAACAGTTGGAGCAAGAGCAGGCACAGCAGTATCAGGAAACACCACCTGAAATGCAAAACCAGCCAATACCAACGCTAGAACAGATTATGCAGACGGAGAATCCAGAAACTGGAGATTTCTTCACTGAATTTGAAGCTAAGGCGGTGTTGCAAAACCTGCAGCTACAGCAGCAGATAGCGGGTATGCAGGAAGCTCAAGAACAAGCGGCTTACGAAGCCCAAGTCAGTGCATCAATTAGCGGCATGTCGTCAGATGCTGAACGGGCACTCAAGGATTTTCCAGAGTTCGACCCAGAATCTGATGAATATGATCCAGAGCTTGATGCTGATGTGAATGAATTCCTACAAGGAATGCTCATTTATGATAACGCTGGCAATATTGTTGGCTCGCGAGAGAGTATATATCAACTATATCAGTCATTCCATAAGGCGAGAGGCAAGGGTGTTAAACGAACGGTGATAAACGATGCAGGTGATTTCCGCGGTAGCGGTGCCCGAGTTGAGAAACCGTTCGAGAAGATGTCCACTAAAGAGATGGAAGCTTATCTTCGCCGAAAGGGACATGACGTTTAAGAAAGGCTATAAAGATGGCAACAAACACGACCGCAACACTTTCAGCCGAGATGATCCAGTACCTGGAAAAAACATTCTTGGAGCGTAGTGAAGCGCGCACAATTCATGCTGAAGGTGCAAAAAAGAAAACCTTGGAGAAGAATAGCGGTACAACCGTTACCTTCACCAAACGTTCACCATTCGCCCCAGCGACTACACCGCTCGTGGAAGGTGAAAACCCGCAGGACGACGAGATCAAGAGTAACAAAGTTACTGCAACTCTAAAGGGTTACGGTAAATGGACAAAGGTCTCGAGTATGCTGTATAACACATCAATTGATCGTGAAATGAAAGAAACGATCGAGATGATGGGGCAAAACGCAGGCGAGACAATCGACGCATTGGTTCGCAATGTACTGCACCAAGGCGCAACTGTTCAGTTTGCTAATGGTAAAAGTGCGTTAACAGGCATTACCGACGACGACGTTTTAACCGTTACGGAAGTTCGCAAAGCAGTCCGCACGTTGAAGAAAAACAACGCGATGGTCTACCCTGACGGCTATTTCTTGGGTAAGGTCGGTCCAGATACTGCCTACAACATCACCGGCGATACTGCATGGGTTGATGCTCAGAAGTATACTGGCCGCCCAGAACTGTACAAGGGTGAGTTGGGGCGTTTGCATAAAGTTCGCTTTATCGAGGCATCGAGCAATCAGATGGAGGAGAGCAGCACTAAGACTGTTTACTCAAACTTCATCCACGGTCAAGAGGCATTCGGCGTAGTGGACTTGGCAGGTAGCGGCTTGAAGAAGATTATCATCAAGATCAGCGACAAGGGCGATACCTCTAACCCGCTCAACCAATTCATGACGGTTGGTTGGAAGGCTGAAGCGTTTGCATCAGCAGTGCTTGATCCAAAGTGGATCATCAACGTTAAGACGGGTGCTAAGGACTAGTAACCATTAACCGGGGCGGTGTGAGCCGCCCCGCCAAAGAAAGGAAATAACATGGCAGAGAAAACTCCACCGAAACCAGAGCCGGCTAAAGCGGAAGCTCCAAACGACATAGAGGCTCAGATTGCTGCGGCAAAGAAAGAGGCTGAAGCCAGCGCCGCTGATATCATTGCGCAGGCTAAAGCAGAAGCCGAGAAAATTATTGCTGACGCTAAGGAAGCTAGCTCAGACGACGAGGTCGTTAGTCGTAGTGTCTCTAAAAAGGATATTGTCGACGCTTACAACCATGGTATGAGCCATATGGAAATTGCTCGGAAGTTCTATGGCAACGTCAATGACGATAATATGCAAAAGGTTATTAGAGTAATCAGCGCAGAGTTTGAACCGCTAGACGACATTGACCCAGAGGTTGAAGTCACCGAAGCTTGGAGTTAAGCAAATGGACGGAACACGAGAGGGCGAACTAAAACGACTGCACGAGGTGTTTAACAACCCTCTCAAGTCCCGTCATGAGCGCAGACTAGCCCATGACACATTCAACAAAATATTACGCCAAGTAAAAGATAAACACCTCACTGAATTACGTCGTAGGCTAATCCGAGCCCATAATGCCGAAGATACGGATATTGCTGAAAAAATAACAGAAGAGATCTATGAGTATTCGCGGCGGATGGGATACAAATAGCGACTACAGTATAAACATACAGACCATTTCGTTCACATCAACGAAATGGTTTTTTTGTTTGGCTTATGCTATAATAGCCTTACAATTAAGCACGAAGTGTGACTCTAAAGAAACGAGAGCGCGTTGTCATCCAAAAAAGAAGGAAGCGTGCGTCGCAGCGTTGTATAAGTAGTAATCCGAGGTGATCGCTAAAGAAATGCGAAACCGCCCAAGTCAGTACGGAGCGAAGGAATAGGCCCCCTGAGTGACCAGACAACAGACGAGAACTCTTATCCAATTTAATAGTAGTTTCACAATTTGGAGATTTGGGGTTTGTGGTGTATCCTAAAGGTATTTTAGTAATAAAGGAGCCTCACAATGGGAAGTAAACCACAAATCGTTAAAGGCGTCATTGGCGCCACTGTTGGTATTGCCGCATTAGCCGGTATTGCTGGAGCAATGAGTAACGGTCAGCAACAGCATGCAACACCGGCACCAGTAATCCAACCTGTAACCTATTCAGACTGTAGAACGGAAGAAATACCGTTTGAGACACAGTATGAGGGGAGTACGGGCCAATACGGTTATACCGAAATGGTTAGGCAACAGGGTGTCGTTGGCACTAGGAAAATCTGTAAACCAAATAAACCGGGTTATACGGATAAGGCAGACGTAATCACTCGACCAACAACCCATATTATTGTTCGCACGCCAAAACCAGCACCGCAGCCAGTGCAGCAACAGGCAAATTACCGTGTTGGGGCACTTTGTCGGGATGGTTGGCAATCCAGCGCTACTGGCAGAGGAGCATGTTCACACCACGGCGGAGTAAGTGAGTGGCTGTATGAGTGAGCGGGTCAAAGAAGGTGTTATTAATACACTTGCGGTACTTACGGTCATATTTGTGATAGGACTAATTTTGCTGGGGATATATGCGTTTAGCTCCCACCATGACAATTCCAATAGTAAGCAAATAGACCATAATCAAAGTAGGAAGAGTAGTCCTTCAGGAGTCACTAATCCTAGTAGTAGACACTATGATTCTGGTGATACAGATGAGAGCGAAGACAACGACAATGACAATGACAATGACGTGTATTACGCCAATTGTTCTGAAGCACGTGCTAATGGTGCTGAGTCAATACGAGAAGGTGAACCCGGCTATAGGGAAGAGCTTGACCGAGATGGTGATGGCATAGCATGTGAACCATGGCACGGTAGGTAATTGACATTTCACCCCTGTTGTGCTAGTGTGGAAGCATGAAAAAAGAGCCTGAAAAGATTGAAGTTAAGTCCGAGAAAGTCTGGGCTTTTACTGTCTTGTTCACTTTAATCGCTGTTGGTTGTATTCTACTGGATGGATATTTCATGGGGCAAAGGGCGTATATGTCTGAGCTGCATACCAATCCTGAGATACCAGCTGAATTCCTTGTGGCTATTGCAGTATTAGGCTTTTGTTCTGGGCTAGCCGCTTTTGTAATCGCCGTGGTTAAGTTATTTAAAGCTAAAAGCGGCAGAGATGCTAGACTAGCTCTGTTGGCGATTTTACTTATACTATTTGTTGGTTTTGGATCTCTTGGAGCTGCTGTTCTTAACGTGGAGTCAAGGACAAACGCCGGAGTTATTGAGGCACAAAAGCGCGAAAGGGAAAATAATCCGAAGCTATACAAGCCAGCATTTGATAAGTATGATAACGGTCCTGCCGACCCTCAAGAAATACTGGAACTAGTAAATCAGGAGCGTCAACGTTTAGGTGTAGCACCACTATCTATGGACGAGAACGTTCGGAAGAGTGCACAACTCAAGGCTGACGATATGGTCGCAAAAGTATACCGTCAACATAATATACCAGGCACGGACAACTGGTATTCACCAGAGATGGCTAACCTGATGCATCGGGCTGGCTGTCGTACTGTTAGTGAAAACTGGGTTTCGGGTGAAAATATGAGTAGTCGCGGTGCTTTTAACTGGTGGATGAAATCAGAACCTCACCGTAAAGCCATGCAAGATCCGAACTATACGAAGATTGGTATTGGCGTCAGTGGGCATGACGGAATTAGTGAAGTAGCAGTACAGCATTTTTGTATACCGTAATTAGCATATAGCACAAACCCCAAATCTCCTTTTTGTCTCGAAAGGAGATTTTTCTTATGCAAAATAATGCGTCATACCGTCAATATCTTCAATATCACGCTAACAACCATCCATCAGCTGCTAAACGTGCTGAAGCTCAGGCGCTTTTGAACGTGGTCGGTGATGATCAGCGTATCAATGGTAATTTCTTAACTGGACGACGAGAAGGGGGATTTTTAGGCATTGGTTCGCATTTACGAGAACAACGGTCAAATGGTTATAATGCTTCGACGGTCAATCGATCGGTTAATCCATGGTGGCAGAACTCATATGCAAGTTGGAGGAACAGTCAAGGCCAGAGCGGAGGTAATACCGGCAGCCAAGACCTCAGCCTCGGCTACTATGGCGGAGGTGGTGGAGGTGGCTACTACGGCGGAGGTAACCGTGCTAGTGCTGCTCAGTTAGCAGAATATGATCAAGGCATTGGGCAACTTGAGCATGGGCTAGGACGCATAGATAACCAATTAGGCGTACGCTTGGGCAATATTAACAACCAGTATAATACCAAGAAAAATGAATTGCGCAGTTCATGGAACCGTGCTGAAGGTCAATTCAACGACCAGACCCGCCAGAACCAGCAACAACGACGTACTAACATCAATAATATCAATGACCGCTCTTCTGTTGGATTACGCGGACTACTTCGTTCTCTTGGTAGCATGGGTGCCGTTGGCTCGGATATGCAATTAGCAGGACGCGCAGTGCAGAACCAAGCCAACCAAGAGCGCGCCGGCGCGGGACAAACCTATGCACAGAACCAAAAGCAAATCGATACGACGTGGGGTCAGTTTAAGAATGACTATGCGGATGAGGATAAGAAACTAAATGACTGGAAGGCAAATGAAGATAGCGCAGCCCGCCAGGCGTCACAGACTACACGTCAGAATCTATTGACACAATTAGCTCAAATGAAGAGTCAAAAAGCTGCCGCACAAGGTGCTAACGGTGCTAATGCCGCTCGTGCTGACCTTGGACGTGCAAACGCTCTATCAAGCGAAATCGACAACCTAGGACGTCAGCAGAATACCTACACTGGTAATAAGGTTCAATACAATGCAAAAGACCTCGACAGCTACAAGGTAGCGGGCGATACATCGGTTGGTGTATCTAATCCATCTAACCCTGGAAATGATCCAACACTGAGTATCTACAATACCCGACTCAACCAAGAGGAAGAGCGTAAACGTCAAAACCAATATCTGTAAATAACGAGGAGGGGATTAGGATATGGACTTTTTTCAGAGATTAGGTAACTTCTTCACTGGTAAAGGCTGGATAAATGATGATGAAAAGCGACGCAAGGAGCAACAAGTTCAGCCGCAGGTAGTGCAACAAAATAATACACAGCCGCAATTAAATAATACGAATAGAGTATTAAATGCTGGCTATGGTATGAATGGCGTCGAAAATCGCCAGCGCCTTTTAAATGGGTCCAATGCCAATCCTAGCCCCAGTTCTAATCCTCTCCAGCAAGCCAATCAAGCAACACAGCAATTAAATCTAAATAGTCAAAATAACCAGTTGAAACCACAGGTGACAGTAAATGATGCACCAAAAGTATTTAATTCGCAAGGGCAGCAAGACTGGGCAAATAATCAGAATAAGCAAATACAGGTTCAGAATGCGGTTAATAAGCCAATCCAACCACAACAGCCAGTTCAGCAGCCTAAACCGCAACTGGTCCAACCGCAACTGGTCCAACCGCAACAACAAAAACCGCAGGTGCAACCACAAACGTCAAAACCACAACCAACATTCTTCGACTACCTTAATCCGCTTGGCAAGTACGGATTATTTGGTGCAGAGAACCAAAAGAACTTCAGTAATGTAATAAAACCTGCTACAGATGCTATTCAAAGATATGAGGACACAGTAGACAAAGGAGATAAGCAGCAAGGCTTCCAGTGGGATGACCCTATGGACTACCTGCGTTTTGGCGCTAAATTACCATCTGGTATGGCACGGGGTGTTATGGAAGCTCCAAATAAGATATCAGCAGGTATCAGCGGTGTTAGAGTAAATGACCAAGGGAAATTTGAAGACCTAAACGCCTTGCAGCGTATCGGCTCTGCTGCCGATGGCGGTATTGATTTATTTGGTGTTCCGTTCGGCGGTAGCGGTACGTTAGTTAAATCAGTCCTTAAACAAGGAGGTAAAGAAGCTGCTGAACAGTCAGCAAAACAAATTGCCAAGCAAGCCTGGCAGCAAAAGGTTATAGATACAGCTAAGCATATTGGCTCGGATGCTATAAAAGAAGGTGCCGAGGAGACGATACAATCATTCGCTGGCGATTTGGCTGATGATGGCAAGTTAAATACCGATTGGCGACAACACGCCTCTGCTGGTGCGCTGGGAGCACTGGGTGGTGGTATGATGGCTACTGCTGGCAAGGGAATTAACGCGACCAGGAATAAGGTTTTTTCAAACCAGCAGGCAACCAATAATGATGTAGATATTACTAAACCAGGCAGATTGGAACAGGAAGCCTTGCTGCAGAGACAGAACCAACAGCAATCTCAGCAGTCAATCCAGCCACAGCAACAATCGCAGGCGCAAACTCAAACCACGACAACCACAGGGACAAACCCTGTAAATAACCAGCAAACGGGATACTCATCATTCTTTAGGCGCCCAGCAGAAAACAACTCAATCCGTCAAGCGGCAGAAGTTAATATTGCTAATAACCAGAATAACCAAGCCCACCCTATTCAATCGGTAGACACTAACCAGGCGATCCAAAACACCATGCCAAACGCCTCACCAGCGCTCAAGCAAGCGGTTAGTCAAAACATCTCTGATATCCAACGGGGCGACACTAACGCTATAGCCGCCCGCCGACAAACTACTGGCAGGCTAGAAAACTACCTTGTCGAACAAGCCACCCAAGGCGTACAGAACCGAGCAATGCAGGATGTTAGGTATAAAATGGTGCCTAATGGAACAAATCTATATCACGGCTCACCGCATAAATTTAATAAATTCTCTACCGATAATATTGGCTCGGGTGAGGGCAATCAGTCCTTTGGGTGGGGTCTATATTTTACTGACAATAAAGGGATTGGTGAACACTACGCAGATATTGGCAACACCAATAACCGTGCGCGTATAAAAAATGACTTAATCTCTGGGGAATTCAGGGATAGTCTGTACGTAAATAAAGACGCTATGTCCGATGAGCTTCAGCGTTTCTTATCTGAGAATGGGTACAACATTACAGCCGATATAAAACCAGGTGAATTAGCCCGACAGGTTGATTCATTGCGACAACAGAGTCAGTATTATGGCAAAAAGGCAGACGAGATGGCTGGAACTGGTTTTGATAGTGATTTTATAGCAGCATCCGAAAAGTACAACAATCTTGCTAGCGAACTAGAACAGATTGTGCGCAATAGTTCAGAGAAGAGACGTATTGCCGAGGAAGATATCAATCAAAGAATTAATAATATCGATCATAGTAGAAACTTGTATAACGTGGATCTTACTAGTAGTGATGGTCGTGACTTTGATTTCTTAAGTTGGTATGACGCTGTTGATTCTGAGCAAAAACATAAGATAAAACAACAAGCTCTTGTTGAGAATTTAACCGACAAATGGGGAACTAGCGTAAGAGATACCGAGAGCTACCCTAATTCAATCCCATTCGACACTGATGAATCTGGTGCGTCCATATATCACAAGTTGCAAAGCGAGTGGAATATGACACCAAAGGAAACCTCTCTGTTCCTAAATCGTGCTGGTATCGACGGAATTATTTATCCGGCAGATTCTCTATTTAATGCTAATAATCGAGACCTTGGTAGGGCAGAGAGTACCAATTATGTGGTGTTTGATGAGAATAATGTAAAAGTACGAGATTATGTGAAATTCAAGAAGCAAGAAGCACACATTCAAGAGCTGGTGAATAGTGTGCAGAAAGAAAGTGGCCTAATAGCTCGTCACCTTGATCTTACAGGCGATGAGCGCCTTGTATTCAATGAGTGGCAAAATGAAATGCAGAGGAAAGCTGCTGGCTATTACCTGCCAGATAGTGATACTATCGACCTGAACAGACTATCTGAAGACACTCTCAACCATGAACTAGGACATAAGCTACTAGCACGTACAGGAAACAAGCCAGAACTGCTGAACTCAATCCGCCAAGCTTACGGCGACGATTACCTTCTAAATAAATATGGCAGGCAATACGGCAATGATATCAACCTGCTGGCTGAAGAGCAACTGGCTGATGGTTTTAGTGAATACTACCATGGAAGACTAAACGGTGAAGATAAAGTGCGTCTAGGCGCTAGGTTAGGTATTCCTCAAAAGGTCCTGGCGGTATATGACCGCATCACCGAAGCCATAAGAGGGCTTATTGGTAAGCAAGATGTCATCAAACAGTTCTATGCCCAGATGGAGACGGGGAAGTTCCGTAATCTTCAACAGGTACCAGGTGGTGATGGTCGGATTAAAACAATGAGTCTTGACTCTGATGTAAGCGAGCGGGCTGTTAGGTCCTTCAATTCTGTCCGACGGGGCAAGCAAATCAAGTCCGTTGTTGGTCAATTATCTGAAGATGGTGCTAGAAAAGTAGCAGAAGCATTACGCTCAACTGACTTTAATAAAAAAGCCCGGTTAATTATAAATAAGAATGCCGTAAATCATTTGCGAAACAGTGGACACCTTACGGGATTAGGTAAGAACGGCGCAGACGCTAACCCTCTAACGGAAGCAGACATTAGAGCTCTACCTCATGTATTCTCAGACCCTGATGTAGTATATATGTCAGGTACTGGTAGGACTGGTAAGCGCATGGTATTTGAACGGCAATTAGATAACCATCATCGTATCGTTGCCGAGCTTGAATATAGCGGTAGGGATTTTAATCTGGTAACATACTTTAACATAAACAAAGACTTGCCAAACGACAAGCCTGCTATGTCTTATTCCCCAGAGGGGGCTGTTGCTGCGGATGAATCCGGCCGACAACCTTCACGTCCTGAACGGTCCTCTAGCGACCCAGACAACGGGTTCAACGATAGTATACCAAACACTCCTCAAAATGTCAATAATGATAACCGTTATAAATTAGAAGAAGACGACTCCTTTTATGATAAACCTCGTCCATCTGTTCAAGATGTTTGGGGTACTAATTCAGTATCCCTTGAATACTCTCAAGATGAAAATGGAAACTTGGGTATTAATGTTACACCAGAGAATACTAATGATCCAAACTCTATTACACATAAAATACAGGAAACTTCTACAGACTCTAAACCCCCTAGTGCACAACATCCTTTAACACAAGCCGACAGAAGAAGCCTGCATGAAACTGTTGAATCTCAACCATTAAAACAAAACCAAACACAAGAGTTCAAGAACGTACCAATGGAGGAAGAACACCTACTAACTAAGGGAAATTTATATGAACAGACCAAGCCTGGTATAAATGACACTTGGAATAGAGCGTTTAGAGATGGTATGTATGAATATCGCCAACACACCAAACGCACTAGAGACGGTAAAAAACATTTTATAAGTTTTGAACGCCGCTATGTTGGTGATGATGGAGAATATGGCGACTGGATGCCAACCTCACGAGCTGCTTACATATGGAAAAGTCAGACCAAAAAGATAGACAAGGTTAATAGAGATCAAATAATTCAGGAAGCCTTAAAGGCTGCTAAACAAGACGGTGAGGTCCAGGAATTTATGGCCTACAAGAATCCTGATAGTGCTGGTGGGGTTGCGGTCGTCCCTCTGGTTGGCGAACATTCAATTGACGGTGGTTTTGTACGTAACCCAAAAACAGGTGTAATTGAAGGTAACTACATTCAGGTAACACCGTTTGGAGTTGTTCATCAAACCAACGGTAAGTTCGATGTAATAGAAGCTGATCACCTGACAAGCGCCCTAGATAAAAGTAAAGGCGGCATAACAGATAACTTTAATCGCTTAGTTGAGAAAAACGTTAAAGACGAACTTGGACAGAAGCTACTCAAGGACTTGTACTATCAAAAGACCGAGGCATACGCTAGCTATGCTGATGCAGTTGAAAATATCATAAGTAAACACAAGGCAATAGCTAAGTATGTAGATAAAGCTCGACCGCGATTTAAGAATGAAAAGAAGTTCTGGGAAGATGTGGGAATGTACACCGAAGGTAAATTCCCAGTAGGTGCTGCTGATGAAAGCATGCAAACGGCATTCGCTAAAAAATATGGCGAACAGGCGGCTGCCCGCGTTAAAGAATACGATCAGTTTATGCGAGAAAACTATGATTCAATGATTGAGAACCTGAATGAGATTAGGCGAATGTATGGTAAAGATGAAGTCCCATACCTTAAAAACTACATGCCTCATATCGAGAAACGTAGCGGCATGCTAGGCCGCGCCGTAGATAAGCTGCTAGCCGCTTCACCAGTAGGTATTAAGGGAGACATAGAAAGCCAAGCCCGAGGCGAGATACCGGCCTCATTAGCAGGACTATCAGCTGATTTCAAACCAACTCATAAGTTTAATGCTAACGAGAAGCAGCGCCACGGCGGTATGATGGATTACGAAAAAGACCCGCGCAAGGCTTTTGAATATTACGCAGATGTTATGTTGTACAACACTCATATGGAGCCGGTCATTGCCCGCGGTAGGCAAATAGAATCATCGATGAGGGCTATGGATATGGCGAGAAAAAATGGTACACACATTGATCCAGATAGCAATCTCGCTCAGGGCGAAAAAATATCGAATAAGGCTACCATTGCTGTGCAAGACTTTGTAAATGAGATGGCTGGCAAGAGTAGTTCGTTAGATCGTCCATTTATAGACAGAACTAACGCAGGAGTTCAAGTTATCCGCCGTCTAGAAAGTGTGAATGGTGCTAATAAGATTTTAGGTAACCTATCATCAACCTTAGCGCAGACATTAAACCTACCAGAAACGGTCCGAGATAATGGATTGCGCAATACTGGTCGTGCGTTCTTAACGGCATTTCAGAAAGATACTAAAGAGGCAATGCGCAAGTCGGCATTCTTACGCGAGCGCTACACAGATACTGAGGGCAAGTTTATTAAGTCAAACTACCAGAAAGCTACCAACGCAATTAGCGTAGTGTCAGGCATGAATCTGGTAGAAAAGAAGTTTATACAACTCAACTGGGCAGCTAACTACAACAGATTTAAGAAGCAGGGCTTGACAGGGTACCAGCTGATAAAAGCAGCCGATCAGGCAACTGAACGTGCTGTTGGTGGACGTGGTGTTGGTGCTATGCCGCAAGTGTATAAATCAACTTTGGGCAAAATGTTCTTGCAATTCACCTATGAAACTAACGAGAGCTGGAAAAATAATATTGCAAACGTGAAGAGGTTTGGCTCTGAAATACGACAATTACAATTTAAAGATGCAGGCGGTACGGCAACACGAGCCGCAGAAGCATTTGCAGTTGCATACGGGATGAATATGTTGATGAAGCTAGTAACCGGTAATGAACCATTGGCTAATATGTATGATGCTATTAAGGACGTGCTGAGCAATGATGCGGATGATGATGGTGAAGATGACAAATTAGGGCAGAAAATAGCTCGAATTGGATCGGAAATGTCAAAGATGAATCCAGTTACATCTGCAGCGCTTAACTTAATTCCTAAATCTGAGCGAGAGAAGATGTTTGGTAAGTCAAGTGATTTAGGTCGTTTCGATGGTGCTACTGGTGTGGCGCAGACTGCTGCTAATATACTAGGTGCTGGATTCTATGCCACACAAGGTGATAGCGAGAATACTCAGAAAAACTTGCAAGGGTTAATCCCAGTAGGCAATCAAATAAAGAAAACCATGAGTGGCATAAAGGTCCTACAGGATGGTGGAGATGTCTATACTGACAAGAATGGCAAGGAGCATACGAACTTTGAAGTAGACTCTGGAAATGCATGGAATCAAGCCAAGGCTTTACTGTTCGGCAAAAATGCATTGCGCCCAGACGAAAAATCAGCCTCCACATCAACAGCTGCTGGCGATGATACAGGCAAAACCATAAAAGACTTTGAACGTGGACTGAAAAAAGGTACATACAAGATCCAGGACGGCTTATTGGTTAATAAGAGCGGTAATGTACAGAGAAGCTACTATAAGTCTCTAGCAGAGGGTCAAGGTGTTAGCGACGAAGCCTATAGTAACTGGATGAAGGCCTACAACATTGATGGTGTATCGACCATAAAGAAAGAATTCAGTTCATCTAACGATATCCTTAATAAGCTGGAAAACGGTGAGAAGAAGGTTAATAAGGCCAAGAGTGCCGTAGACATACTCATGGGCAAACATAAGGACTTGCCAGATTGGGTACGAGAACGCTACTATCGGGAATCTGGTTATACCAAGGAGCAAATCGAGTATGGTGCAATGACTACTCATAAGGAAGTGAGCCTGATGGACAATTATTGGCGTCAGAAGGCACAAGAATCATCCCACGAGGAGCTGATGCAAGCGCTTACAAACGGAAGACGTAAGAGTATTACCGGGCAGATGTTTGCCAAAAACGGCATCATCAATAAGCTACGTGCCGAGGGGTATATTACTAAATGGGAAGCAAAAGCTCTCAATGCCGCTCAGTTTGATGTTGATGGCAATAGAATTACTAAAGAGGCGTCTGGTGACAGTAGTCGGAGCGGCTCGGGTCGTAGCCGAGGTGGTCGTGGTGACTGGTCCGCTAACTCTGGCATTGCTTCTATTGGAATAAAAGCCGCTGCAAACATCTCATCATATGCTGCAAAAGCGAATCAAACATCTGTGCAGGGTATGAATATCAACCAAATCGGTCAAAATCTCATTAGTAAGATAAATACCCAAAAACAAGTAAATGCCGCACTGAAACAGTGGAAGAGTCCTAGGATACGCGTCAAAAAAGCATAGTTGCAACGATTATGCTATAATAGTAAACAAGAAAACAGCGTCACCGAAAAAACACGGAGCGTCTGGCAATAATAAGCCGGCTCCGTGTTTTTAATTTAGGAAGACGACGCTATGAATACTAAACAACTTATATCAGCAGTCATACTGAAAGCCACTGGCAAAGTAAGAAATCTACCTGAGACAGACAAGAAATATCAGAAGATATTGGGTATTGCTAATTTATACATACAGCAATGGGAAAGTGAACCAAATGTGGACTGGCAATCCTTATACGATCCAGCATACACGATCGATACTTTATCGACAGATCAAGCATACACCATTGATATGACTAAGGTGGCAAAAGTAAGCGACGTACTAGGCGATACTATCAAAGTCAACAAAGATGGGCAGGAGCGCGAGTATACTACGGTCCCACCGGAACAAGCAGGGATGTACAAGGGACAAAACTGCTGCACCATTGCTGGCAACAAGCTAGTATTTATTGATCCTATTAGGAGTGATGACCATATGATAGGCGGTCAGATAACAATACCTGTTTATCTTCATGCACCCTTACTTGCCAACCAAAACAGTATAGTGCCTGTAGACAATCCAATGTGGCTCGTGACCATGTGTGCTGCAGAATACGCCCGCAACGATATTCTTCTACAAAATCAATACGGCAACCTAATTGAAGAGGCAAATCAGCTGATGCAGAAGATGATTGAAAACAATGGTGCTCAATCAAGCTATCGACCGTTGCATATGATACCAGGAGTGTCTGATATATGCTGAAGCCTGCCAAAAATATGAAGTCGCCAAAGATACAGCGATTGGCGGTGCAGGATTGGCAAAATGGAGTGGTGACAGCTTTTGACGATGGAAGGTCGCCTTTAAGAGGGCTAAGGTCGTCAGAGAACCTAATCCTTGACCAAGACTCTGTTATTACCGTTCGCTGCGGTACAGCAAAGTACGGTCCTCAGCCTCTAGGCAAAATATTGGGGGAATTAACTGAATTCCGTAGCACGACAAGTAACGGCTCGGTCAACTGGCTGGCTTGCTTACAACGAATCAAAGACAAGACTAAATTATGCGTCGCCAAAGGCGAAGATATCGCCTGGCAGGTGATCGAAGGAAAAGAATACCACGAATCAGCGCGGGGACATTTTAAGCAAATACGTAACAATCTGCTGATTATGACCGGTGAGGATACACTGAGCTACCTAGATATCCCCACTATGAAAATCGTAGCCTTCCAGAAGATAGCAGATCCAGCGGTACCGATATTAGACAAAAATACTGGACTTACAGGTAATGGATTTAAGGTTTTCTATGCAGTTACTTTTAACTCTACCGTTGGTGAGACAGCAGGATCTCCATTATTATCTCAAGCGGTATCAACTGACCGTGATATGTGGAATGCCGAGAAGCAAAGCTTGACTATTAAACGTCCAGACAGCAAGGAGGCTAAATCATGGAATATTTACTGCGGCGTCGGTGTGGACGGCGGTGGCGACCCAACGCTATATCGATTAGCAAGTGCTTTACCAATGGATCAGACGACGCTTGTAGACAATGGCTCAAGAAGCCTAGACGTATCAGTGCCGCTACCAAAAGACAATAACACAGCCGGTCCAAAAACAACTCGCGCTGACGTGATAAACGGTCGCATTTGGATGACAGGCGATAAAGAAAACCTGTTCTACGTTTGGCGTGGTGGAGACTACGGACATGAACTAGACTTTTCACCAGGCTACGGCGGTGGATATACAGTAGTTGGCCATGGTACCAAGGAAGTGCCGTTTGCAGTGAGACCGTACCGCGACGGAAAAGGCGACCCAAAGGTTACCGTGCTTAGCAGCGGCACAAACGGCACAGGAAAGCGGTTCTATATCGCACCGACAAACATCACTTATGGAGAAGATACAATCACTGTTTGGCAGGTCCAAGAAGATACTGGAGCTGATGGCACTGACAGTCCTGACGCGGTAGTCATCTACAACAACGATTTACTATATCCAAGCCGCGATGGATTTAAGACTACTGGTACGCTGCCTCAATTACAAAACGTATTATCTACCAAGAGAATAACTAACACTATTCAAGATGCGATTAGTACTCTGAACACTAAAGTTATTAAGAAAGCTGTTGGATTAGCATTTGAAGGGCGTGTGTACTGGGCATTACCAGTCGCAGCTAACTATAATAATCAAATTTGGGTTTATGATGCTGAGCGCAAGGGCGCATGGATGAAGCCGTGGAATATTCGCGCTGACTGGATGACGTTGTATAACGATAATTCTGGTATAACTCATTTTCTCATTGTTCAAGGAGATAAGATCGTTGAACTATCAAAGAGTGTCAAAACGGTAGATGACGGAAGATTATTCAACACGAGCGCACAAAGCGGACAACTCCGATTCGAAGAAACCGGTCGCGATTGGGCACGAGTATTAAGAGCTGTATTTACCCTGCTGCGCCCACAAGGAAGAATAACGTTAAATGCTACCGTTAAAACTGAAGATGGGCTTCAGAACTTTTCTGAAACACGATATTTTGGCGCATTGTCAAGTCGTACTGGTTGGAGTGAGCCAGGAGTGCATTGGAGCACACCAGGCGTGCAGTGGAGCGGAATAAAGAATGTTCCAAATATATTTAATTCAGCAAGCGAAGATATAGAGTTGGAAATTGATGAGGATGCTCAGTGGGTACAGTATGGGTGGTCATCATCCGAATCTGGAGTAAGCTACGCGATGTCAAGGGTGGTATTTGAATACGTCAATATTGGTACGAAAGATCTAAGCTAAAGGAGGAAATTATGGCAAGTATTGAAGATAAAATTACACGAGTAATGGACGGCTCTTATCCAAATGTAGCGCACGTGATAAGCCCGCGCGCGACAGGATCCGACACATTGATAACTGACGGCCTAAGCGGCTGGAGTACAGAAACGGCAATGAACTTCATAACCTATAGAGCCGACTCTGCTGGCAACGTAATTGAGGGGACTGTTCGCGATTGGATAGGAGTGGCCAACAAAGCAAATAGCAGTATCATAAACCTGAAGTTATTAGCAGGTCCTGAAGATGATGGTAGCAATGTTGGTGATATTGTGCAGCCATGCGCCTCTGCTTCGTATGCTGATCGTCTGGCGCAAGCTCTACTAGAATCCCTTGATACAGACGGAAAATTAAAAGAGGGTATAGTTGAGGCTAAGAACATAAAAGATAAAGCTATCACTCCAGATAAGATTAGTTTTGCGTCGATACCTATGTTTTCAGCCACCACAGCACCTGGGCAGTGGCCAGCGCTAGATTCAACAAAAGATGTCATTGTTCCATTCGATACTATCGAGTATGATACCGCCAAGATGCTAGACACTAAAACCTATCAGGCAACAATTCCTAAAAAAGGTATCTATCATATTCATGCTCGTTGCGGTATAGCTTCAGCGGGCTTTAATCCTGGTACGACGGCTTTAATTAGAATTTTCAAGAATGACAATATATTCAAAGAGTCTCAACGAATTACTGGTTCTGGAAACTCTATGACTATTCCAATTCCAACACTAGATTGTGACGCTCTCCTGGAAAAGGGAGATGTACTTGACGTCAGAGCTAGATGCACAGATTCTCGTAATTTTGGCGGTGGAAGTTCCCAGAGTGAGTTCAATATAAGGTTTGTTGCAGACATCTAGTCCTCTTTAGATTTCTTCGTATACAAAATAGTCATTGCTACAACGCCAACAGTTCTTGTTTGGTAACATATTTTTGGGTCACCTTCCCAGTTAGCGAATTTAAGCTGAAAATACTGTAAAGATGGCGCGCCTGGATTTGTGTAGCCGTTTGGATATCTCTCGCCGTTCGACATATTCAGAACAGCATCCAGAGAAATTAGCTTATCTATGTAGTCGAACGTTTCATTGTTTGCTCCAGTTTCTTCTGTGCCAGAACCCTTCGTAGTAAGAGTTATAGATTTCCGATAGATTGACTTTCTGTCAATCCATTTCCTGCCTGTATCAACCTCCTCAGAGCTGTAGTCGTATACTGGTGGCGACGCAAAACTAATCTTGTTTATGTATCGTATAAATAGTAAAATATAACTAAGTTAAACAAAGTGTGATCTCAAAAAACGGAAGCACGCGTAATCACGAAAGGCTTCCGTTTTTTATATGCAGAAATCAGACAACGAACAAAATGAGCGCTTAGCACGACTGGAAGTGTTCAATGAAAAAGTAGTTGAGCCTTCATTAGCGCAGATACTAGGTAAATTAGACAGTCTAGTAAACAGGGATGAATATCTTGACCGTAAAAAATATGTAGATGGAAAACTGTCTGACCTGGAACAATCTATTGTCAAGATCAATGAGCGAAATGAGAAGCTAGACGGTAATGTATTTATCAAAGCAATTATTATTGGTGAGAAGAAAATTATTGGCTTAATAGTCAAATATACAGGACTAACTGTTTTAATCGGTACGATTGGTTTTTTCATACTTACTCAATTTATCAATTCAATTCAACAAATTAAACCAGAAACCCGTGAAGTCATAAAGGAAGTAAAGGAGGTAACAAAATGATAGAAAAAGCACTAGCATGGTTCTATGCACGAAAGGGTAGAGTAAGTTACTCAATGGCCAATCGCAATGGTCCAGGAAGCTACGATTGTTCATCATCTGTATACCACGCGCTCAAAGAGGCAGGTCTACTGCCGGCGAGCTATTGGATTGGTAACACCGATACGTTGTTCGATGCGCTAGAAAAGAACGGCTGGGTGCGAGTGCCAACGGACGCTAACGGCGACGCACAATGTCAACGAGGCGATATATTTATCTGGGGTATACGTGGTAATTCTGGTGGAGCTCTCGGGCATACGGGAGTGTTTGTCGACTCAGATAATGTAATTAACTGTCGCTATCAAGCTGGTATTGTAATAGACAATCATGACTGGCTCTGGAATGCGTCAGATCGACCGCCATATACATTCTATCGATATGTAGGTAAACCAATCCTAACCCCACAGCGTCGTGTAGCGCTACCTGAAGTTTATTATGCCGATGAAGTGGCTACTGTATTTGGTATTCGTCAGATTAAGTGCAATAGATTATCTCATAATTTCGACTGGGAGGACAATGGTATACCAGAAGCAGTAGCAACTAAAGTAGATAGAGACGGGTATTTAATTGGCGGAAATATAAACACTGGCGATTACTTCAGACTAGTTGGTGGAATGGATGTTGTAGGCGGAGAAAATGACGGCGGACACAGTTACGTACTGGTCAAGATGGGCAATGAGTCCATTTGGGTACTTGCAGAGCGTACTAGAGAGTTAGCACCTAACGATTTCGGTACGCCTCGACCACAAGAGAGACCAAAACCTACCCCTGCGCCAGTAGTGCCTAAAGAGGAAAAGCAAGTAGAAAAAACACCCGACAAGCCTATAGCACCACAGCCGACTAACGAAGATGTAATGCGTGAAATAGGCAAGATTAAACAGGATGTAGCAGACAATAAAGGTTTATTGAACAAAATCCTAGCAGGTATAAACAGTATTATAGAATTCTTAAGTGGATTATTTAAGGGATTTAAGAAATAAGGAGGAAATATGGAAAAAATAAAATCATTGTTTAGTGTAGATACCAAGAACGGAAGGGCTATGAGAACGTTTCTACAGGGGCTCTTAGGCACTATGACAACATTTACAGCTTTGTATGGCGTCTCCGCGTTCCGGGACTTTATGATAAGCCTGGACGCGCTTACAGGAAGTGCCGTGTTCTCTACAACCGCCGCTATAATAGCAGCTGGTATAAGCCGCCTAATGCCTGTTATTGGCGCAATTTATAATTCGTTAAAAGGAGATACGCAAGGTAACCTATGAACTTGCAGAAAATAACCATCACCAAATCAAGTCTATACTTTCGTGAGTGTAAGGCTACGCCGCAGATGCCAGTAGGCTCTACATATAATGACTGTCTGCAATGCCTGGTCGACTCGCACAATGTCCCAGACTTGAGTCGCTGGCATGACCCGAAAACTGGCAAATTGCTGGCTGAGCCACGTGGTAAGACACCGCCAGTACTGAAAAGTTAAATTATAAAGTAATCCTTTATAGTTGAAATAGTAAGAATTGTTTACAAACTGAACTGTTCGGAAATCCCGAACAATTGAAAACCGCCTCAAGGGCGGCTTTCTTTTACTTCCTTTTCATAATGTCCTCAAACACAGTTCGCGCCTTAAAATACAGCTCATACTTTGCGTCCTCTGGCGCGCCAGATAGATCAAGTAGCAAATCAATGCCGCACAGTTCACCGATTTTTGGCGTAGAGCTTTTGCCTTTGGAGCTGCTTAATTTAGCAATCACAGCGTTATCTAGTTTGCTCGCTAAATCTAAAGTTGCAGTGACTCGGGTGACCTCTTCTGGCGTAGGGAGATCTGTTACAGTTTTCTTCATTTCAATTTCCTTTCTTAGTAATTTATCGGCTTCTGGATCGTACACTACGCTCGCAGAGTTTAAATCGTCGGCAATATCATGCATTCCAAAAATTTGGGCATCACGATTTTGAAGGGAGTTTACAGAACACAGCCTTTTACGTGCAGCTCTATAAATATCTTTCACGCGTCCACTGCAATAGTGACTATAACCATAGTGGTGGTCGTATTTTATCCGCTTATGGCACTTGTTGCAGTGGATAGATGGTCTTGGTTCACTCTTCGTCATTTCTATCGTTTAACCTTACCTTTTACTTAAAAATGCGATACTTGCCATAGTTTTCAGCTATAAACTTCTCAGCTCGACAACCTGATGCGAGATCCCAATGTGGAGCAAAAACAACCAGCTCCGCCTCTGCCATAATCTCTATGGATTTGGCAAGATACCATATTCTGGCGTCTGTGCCTTTAAGAGGGCAGTCGTCCTCTATAATCTGATCTAATAATTCTAATTTAGATCCCGGAAAATCTTTTTTGACTTGCTCAAAAATTTGCGACCTAGTTTTTACAATTTCCTCCACGCTCTTACCCCTCATTGGCATTGATATAAATACTTTCATAACTCCTCCTTATTTTTTACTTTTCTACGAATTATTCGTAGCGGTGTATGTAATCCCTCAAGCATGAATATAGGTTCCAAATAAACCCTAAAATACTCAACATGGAGTCTTTTTCTGATATATTTTTTCGCATAATTAATGGCATCAAAACGGTCCTCGAAAGCGATAATTTCATTAATAGAGTTTTTTAAAAGATAATCGTCGTTGGTGTGTGGATTAAATATTCGAATGACATATACGCAGTCATCGTCAAAACGTTTACTCATGTCTTACCCTTTCTCCAACATTAGATTTCCTTCCCGTCCTTAAAGCACTTAGATTGACCAGCCACTCCACCAAGTGATTTACAACGAGCCTCTGAGTCTTTTGTATTCTGTTCAATGGCCATAGACAAAAGTGCAATGGCTGCAACAACAATCAGAAAAATCAGTGCCATCGCCACTAAGTCCTTAAATGCTCGTAACTCGCTTACTCGTTGACTGTTGGTTGATTGCTCACTCTTTTCCATCATTCTCACCTCTGTTATTTTTGTTGATTGTTGGTTGATTATTTCTCTTTTTCAGCTCGTCAAAAGGGTATGTATACGTGTCACCGTACGTATAAGTGACTTTACAGCGCTGTCGTTTATCTCTGTGCATTGCTACATGACGATTGATACCAAGGTAATGAAAGTCCTTTTTGCATGTATGACAATAGCATGATTTATCGGTACGAGTTGTATATTTCATAGCACATCCTCCGCCTTGATAATTTCAGTCTCTGATTTATCAACAGTGCTATCAGCGTTATAAATCTCATCAGCGTAGTATTCTATAATGTCTGCAAAACCTGGCTTCAATACAACGCTATCACTTGTGGCAGCCTTTTTAGCTTCATTTTGAGTTTCAGCTTCGACAAAGACAGTACCCTCCTGTACTACTCGAACTTTGACTTCGTAAATCATTAGACCCTCCCTCTATCTAACACTGATTTTTTTAATATCCTGGTAGCTTCATCTACGAACTGGCCATAAATAGCCGTCTCTCTGGCTTTAATCATTCGCTGCAGCTTAAAGTATGGATCGTCAGGATCAAGCTTTGAATTGAGCCAGTCTTCAAACATATCACCGTTAAAATAGCCATCTTCCGTTGACCACGGGAATACCAGCTTAGGCACTTCCTCTGGTGTTCTTGAATTTTTATTACTTCCCATTTATATATCTCCTCTCACTCCAGGTTTTAGGATATTTTGGTATTCCTGAATCTCCTACACAAAAATCTGCGCTACGACCACCATTTTGCCAAACATAGTCCTTGCCAAAATGCTTTTGACAAATCTCATCCCCAGATAATGTGGGATTATTTTCTTCCATTTTGCCGATGAAGAATATAAAATACGCTAGGATTATTAACCCCATGATTATCAGAACATAATCTTCCTCGTGTATATTCAATGTTTTCATTGGCATTTCCTTTCTTATGTCTACAAAATTAGTGGTTTAGTTGACATCACCGCTTCCAATCATCAGATATCCATCTTCCAAAAATCTATGATATAAACTCTTGCCTGAGCTAGTGACTGTGTATGGCAAAAATACTTGCGTCGTCGTTACCATTTTCGTTTCTATGATAGCTACTTGAGCGTCTACCCAATCTTTAGTAATACGCCAAGCTGTGCGACGTGCCTGTTCTTCAAGGCGACTTTTTGGCACAGCACGCTGGCGCTCTAACACTTGAGCAACCGGCCGCCAGTCGGTAGGTAGGCTAAAAGCCAATTGTTGACCATTAAGCTCCAGCTGAAAGCTAAGAGCGACAACATTGCCTGTATTGTCGTACTCGGTCATGATGCGCTTCGCGCCAACATAGGCGAGCTTACCCTGAATCTCGCTCAGCGTCTTTTCAACCGATATGCTTGTTGTGTAATTCTTTAATGCCATTATGAAACTCCTTATTTACACGAAATCGTGTAGTTTAATTTGATCTCTCAACCTTGACATTATCAACACACTGCCAGGGGGATGACATTATTGTAAAAACCTTATTGCTTGTAACAACCACCTTAATATTTTTATCTTTTGCAGCCTCGTTAACTAATTTGATGTATGGCGAGTTTGGCGGTAGACAGAAATTACTAGCATTTTCTTTTGTTACTACAGTATTTTCTGACGCACGAATGCTGAAAAGTGTTTTACCGCCGAATATGCTATTGTTTTGGTTGTTATAAACGATTCCCGAAACTACATTATCAGAAAGCTGAATCCGTATTGAAAACAGTAAGTAAATAGGCACTGCAAACATTAATGCTGTTAGTATGTATTCCAAGAAAGTTCTTATTTTAGACATTTTAATCTCCTTATCTTCTTGTTTTTTCAACCGCATAACTGGTTGGCTACATAAGGTGATGATTTGCCGAGGTTTAATTTCCTCGAATATGAGGGAATTAAGTTTCGTAAGGTCACATATTTTGCTACCTAAATTGCAAAGTCAAAGGTTATTTTTTCCAGCTCTAGCTGTGAGTCTCAGTGAGAGTGCAACGCCAACTTGAAACTATCGCTTTTGAGCCCCTTATATAGCCATTTGACAACACCAGATTAATCTAATTTCCACCTGCACTCAATTCTATAGGCGAATGAAAAGCCTAGACACCGATGTTGCCAGTTGAACAGACGATACACGTTGCACTGCGTCAAAAACATAAAAAACCGACTCACAACGTTTCACATTAGTTCTTGCGCCGGGTGGGTATGGCGCGCCAGAGTAAAGATTGTGCATATCATCTGTCCAGTTATACGGTTGAATTGTTAATGTTCGTTCAAGCACAGGATGCCAGCGACAGAGCATTTTACAAAGACACGATACGTATACTCAGGTTTTCCCTCTTTGCGCTCTTGCGGCGCCGTTGCAACGGTTTCTGGTTTGTCATAACCATGAAAAGGACCGCCTTATCGCCAGCAGCCTGCACTTGAATATGTTAATGTTCTAAACCAATTTCGTCACTTGTCGAAAATGGTTTTAACAGGGTACGGTTTGTACCCGATTGCGTAATTACTAATTATCGAGAAAAATTGACTTCACCAAGTCATCGTCTTCGTCAACCATAGAGCTAAATATTTGTTTAGCTATAGTATTTTCAAGATTGCGCAAAGTTCTAATCAGTGCACGCACCCCAGAGATATCGACACATATATTATTAGAAAATTTTGTGCTAATTTCATAGCCAATATCAATCTTACGTACTGTAATTGTAATTTTCCCAATTTCTTTTTTATTGCTCATAATTTCCCCTTACGTCCTTTCTTTCGTCGAGCCTTAATCATCTCTCGTGTGAGCTTTTTCCTAGTATGCGGCTTTTTGATCGATGGGTACTCCATTGGCTTACCATCGCAATGTGTACCCTGACAATATTCACTATCTATCGTCTTGGCTGGCTTTCCACAAATTTGACAACCTGGCCACATAATCTAATCTACGACCTCCAAATCTTTAATAGATTCCTCGACATCAGCCTTGTTATACTTCTTGCCGTTTATTTCAATAACTTTCACTTGTGGGTCAAAATCGTATGCGTTAAGACAACTTAACAAGCAACAGTTCTCCAGCACTGCTAAAACCTTTCTTGTGCCGTTGCTACTTCTAATAAAGTCATTAACGCAAAGATTGTCTAGGGTTTTCTCAGCAGGCTCTAACATTTCGTCTGACCAGTTAAAGATACACTCATCAGTTTTGTAAAAGTTATCTGCTACATAACTAATCGTGAGTGTTAAACCACCCAGTTTTGTCATAGTATTACTACAACACACATCATCATAATATTTATTTGTGACAAGTCCTTTGCGTACCCTGACTTTATCACCGACTTTGAATTTATTTGCTGACATTATTCTTCCTCCTCAATTCCAAAATAAATCTTCCAATCTTGCTCGTTTTCTTCAATGGATTTTTCAGTGTCTTCTTTGGTCTTGTAATGTACGGGTTCTCCGTAGTCAGCGGTCCCAACGAACATAGAAAGAAACCTGTTCTTCTGATGGTCATAGCCGACGATCCAACCACCTTTGCCATTCTTGAAATCTGGCTCAAACGTTGATGTTCGACGTAGTCTGACTTCGGCTAGTCTTCGGTCGCGGACTTTTTCGGCTTCTTTTTCAGTGCGATAAACATTGCCAAAAGTAAGTCGTTGCTGGTCATACAGGGCACCTCTGTAAAAGGTACCTGGCAATATGCTTCCACACTCATCAATCCAAAAATACTCATCGCCTTGCTCAGGCTTCCAGTGGATACTGTCTGTCGGTTCTTGGATTTCCTCAAACCACTCTGTGAGAATATTTGGAAACTTTTCAAGCGTCGATTGGGTATAAGTCATAACACCAAAATCGCCATCATCATAGACCAAAGCACCGTGTTCAGATATATAGAATAAATCTCCAGCTTTGAATGTCGGTAAATCTTTAAGTAATTTATAGCGTTTCATCATATATCTCCGTTTTAGGTTTCCTAAAATAACAACCAGAGTCGTCTGAAAATTTTATGGTATATTGTGTAAATTCTCGTCTATCTTCATTTCTATAAACACAATGATGAACATCTACAACATATGGTCGTTCGGTTTTCTCTGCTGGCGCTTTATCGATGCTGGCATAGAGAAGTCCATCGCGCATACCTTTTACTTTACCTTCTAGCTCAGCAACTTTTATATTAATATCTGTTATGGATTGTAATAGTTCTGGCGTTCTAGTTCCGCTAAGTATTTTTTGTATAACTTCGTTTAGCTCTTTTGCTATATTCATACATAGATTCTCGTCTTATTTATCCTTATATTCCTCTACAGAAAGAGTGACTATCTTATAACCTTTTTCTTCTAGTTGTTTCTGGATGCCTTTCCAGACTTCTGCCACAATATTCTCTTTTTTAGTGTCTGAAGTGATATATCCTGATATCTCACTACTTTTATGATCAACTGTTACGATTAGTTTCATTATTCACCTCCTAAGATTGTCTCGAAGTCTTAAAACTTCGTTTGTTACGTTTTTGGAATACTACCTCGTACGTATAATCAGGGTGGGCGGGAAGCCAAACATTCTCTAGTATCTTCCGCCGCCACTTGTAGTCGTCGGTTTCCACTCCCTTAGCTTCTCGTAAAGTAAATGAGCCATCTAAGTTATGGATCCTGAAGTCTACTTTATGTCGGTAGGGGAATGCTTTATTACCGTTTTCATCGTATACCCAGCCTTCAATCCGATATTGCGTGTCGTAGTCCTTTATCTGACCGAGCTTCTTTTCAAGCTCCAGCTCAGCGGCTACTTGTGCTTCAAATTTTGAATCGTATATCTTACCGTTCATTTCAGTACGCTTAGCACCGTACTTATTGGTTTTCCCGATTCTGCCAATCTCTACACCGCAATTACGGCAGGATAGGCTACCCCGGGAAAGCATTAAGTGCTTTGACTGGCATTCAGGACAAGACGCAGTAGAGCGCACGTCGTTTATGTCGAACCTTTTATGAGTTGCTTTTATGTACATCTTCACTTATTCCTCGGTGACTAATGCGGCCGCCTTTAGCACCAGCCTGGCGAGCTAATTTCGGATTGAGTGCAAAACCTTTCATCACGCACTTCTGACCCCCCAATTTACCAATTTCTCTGTAGAAGTTGGGGTTATTTTTGAGATTAGTATCTCTGGCTTTTAATCCTCCTAACTTTGTTTCTGCCATTTAATCTTGCCACCAAAATCCTTTCTGTTCGCTGGGGTTCTGAGATTGTTTTTCAGCTTCTTTCAGATTACCAACGTCTTTATCGTTAATTCGTACTGCAATGTCTACCGATAAAACACTTTGCTCAATTAGCCATTTCTTAGCCTTTCTAGCAGTAGTCTCGTCGCTATAGACCTTTGATGTTCTTTATTGTCAGAGTCGGTCCAGCGAACAATAAACCTAAAATTTGTCATGAAATTAGATAATCCTCGCTTTCTAGCTGTTTGTACTTCAATTTAAAACTATCTAGCAGACTGTTTTCGTTATTATTCACTTTAGAAACTCCTTATATCTTCCGTTTCGATACATACTCCAGGGGCTATATCCGCCACTCTGCCAAACTCGATAAGCAACTTTTACAACAGTTGCCGTATCGTTTCTATCTTCGTCGGGTCTGAAGTGCACACAAGCAACTTGCAGTACACCATACGAGCCGATACACACGTGATGATTCTCCGTCGCCGAAAGGTTATGATTTAGTGGATCACAATTCCTATTTTCGGCTCTGGCAATCGCCATCATCAAGCGCACATTCCATCCTGGATATTTTGCTAGCTCTCGTCGAACCAATTCGCAGCCCGATATCGCAGCCAGTTTTGGTTGCGGTACGGTTGGTTCGACGGCATCGGCTAGCTTTGCAGCATTTCGATTGTTCTCGGGAATTGCTGCCGGTTCCCGAGCTACTTTTTTAACTGGGAAACTGCTTGCTTAATTTTGCCGTCAATTTCTACTGATTTACTCATTTGGTATTGTATGCCGGCGTAAAATGCGACGCCTGCTGTGATGAGAATGATTAGTAAAATTGATTTAGCCTTTTCAAAAAGCTGTTTCCAGTTGATGTTTTTGTTTTTCATAGTTTTCTCCTTTTTAATTACGCTAAGTACTGCGTCGGCAAACACGTATTTCTAAAATATTCCACAGATTAACACTGTAGCAAAGGATCCTCAGATAACACATGCTCGCCAAAGCAGCACCTAGCAGTTTAATGATTTGATATTCTCAGTTATTAACTAATCTGTCGCTGCACTTAATCAATACTTCAGCCGATTAGTTGAATAACAGGGAAGTCTATCATTGTTATTTCAAAACTAGATTGTTAACGTTCGCAACTTTCATTAGGAGTTTTGCTAGCCCTACGGAACAGCTAGAGCCTTAGTTGTCCCGATTGGAGTAACAAAAGAGAGGCATGCCTTGCGGTGCATGCCTCTCTTTTACGAAAAATAACCCGCAAGGCGAGCTTAAAAACAAACAAAAAAAGACGCCTAAGCGTCTATTTAACAAAATCACGAATTGTTTACGGTACCAAATTCATTGGTGCGGGTTAGGAGACTCTAACTCCTGGCCTCTTCCATGGCAAGGAAGCGCTCTAACAACTGAGCTAAACCCGCATAAATAATTAAATTACTTACGTAGTATAGCAAATCCATTTTAAATAAGTCAATAGCTTGAGTATACAACAGAAACTCATATCATTGACACAATCTATAAAACGTATATAATATAGAAAGTTGAAATAGACTATTAATGTGCATATATCGTATGCACTAAGATCGGATCTAGGTACTTTAAGAAGGTGTCTTTATGGAATCTCAAATAAATGATGAAGCCTCTAAAATAATCGATGATTATAAGATTGATAAAGACGCATCTGCCATTCAATCTCGAATTGCGGTTACGATTTTTATCACTATGTGTGTTATGGCTTATATTGAAATTGTCAATGCTGTGCTATATTTGGAGGGTTTCGGATTTATTTATAATGCTATTCTCGTTGTGCTGTTGATTGTTGGAATTGTTTTACTAATTTATAGTAAGTTTTTCAGTCAAGATATTAAGAGGGACGAGAATAAGGTCTGGCTAGACTTTTTTGATAAATATTCAGACATTCCTCCTGGTAAATAGTCTACAATCAACATTCCCCACAATATAATTGTGGGGATAATTAATTTACCTGGGAATATAGCTGAATTGGTGAGTTTTTACGCCCACGCTAGAACCTATTTTAGTACAAAGTCGCAAATCTGAGTAATCAGAGTAAAGCTCTGTTCGGCGGGTCGCCCGCGCCCCGACCCGCCGAAATGCTACCAAATAACTGAAGCTAGTGGATTTTATGAATAATGATCTATCATTTTGCGTACTTCGATGAGTAAATCATCTTTTAGCTTTCTCGGCTTAACAATCTCGACTTCGGTTTCAAACGAAAGCAAAAAGCCGATCAGCCAGTTATCATATGGCAACTTAGTCGTAACCGTTAAATAACCACGCACATCCTGCTGGATTTCGGATTGGCTGAATTCATCATATACTCGATACGCTACCACTGGAGAAAAACGCAAAACCAAATCGATCAGACTGTCCGAACAAGCTATTTCCTCTAGTGGCATGACGACTATATCGTCAATATCGCTATCTCCCGCAATACTAACCTCTAGCATTCGGCTAAGTCGAAAAAGTTTTTGCTGATTTGGTTTTTTCACACAGATAACATACCATGCTCGCCCTTTGAATATCAATCTAAGTGGCGTAACTTTACGATTCGATACTTCTCCCGTACTACTAACATATCGGAAGGCAATTTGTTGTCGCTTCAGTATCGCATGACGAAGTGTATCAAACAAATTATTGTCATACTTGGATTGTCCCCAACGCGAAAAATCAACATCAATCCAACTGGGCGAAGGCTCATTAAACAGCGCCGACAATCGCGATAAAGTCCCTTTGGTTTCGATATTTCCAGAAGCAGTAATATTCTGCAAAGCAAAGATTATCAACTCTTGTTCCTCTTTTGATAATGTAGTTTTGTCTAACCGAAAGCTGTCCATGATATAAATACCGCCATTTCTACCTTTATCAGTAATGACAGGCACATCAGCAATAGATAGCGCCTCAATATCGCGCAGGATCGTTCTTGTTGATACCTCAAAATACTCTGCGAGTTCGCGAGTAGTCATTTTTTTTCTGTCCAGTAAGAGATAAACGATTTCAAATAATCTACTTAATTTCATCGTACCTATTTTAACATAAATATGACATGCTGTTGTCATATTTATGCGATATAATAGTAAGTAGATATTAAATAGAAAGGAAATGTTATGCCAAGACCATCCACAAAAGAAGATTTAATCAAACAAGCTGATGAAAATTTCGAAAAACTAATGGATCTCATTGAAGAAAGGGGCGAATAGTTATGTGCGGAACTCAAGACAAAAATGCTCGCGATGTTCTGATGCATCTGGTTAGGTGGCACGAAATGGTAATCGCATGGCATGACGACAATATGGCTGGAAAAAAGACTAATTTTTTGCCTGAGGGGTTCAACTGGCGAACTACACCGGAACTAAATTTTGAATTTTGGAATGAATATCAAAACGTTAGTCTAGATGAAGCTAAACGCTTAGTGAAAGATACGCACCAAAGAGTCATGGATATTATAAAATCTCACAGCAACGATGATTTATTCAAGAAAAAAGTATATGACTGGACTGGCAGTTCATCGCTTGGTTCTTACTTAGTGTCGGCAACGGCCAGTCATTATGATTGGGCAATGAAAACTTTGCGTAAAATCCACTAGCTTCAGTTATTTGGTGGCATTTCGGCGGGTCGGGGCGCGGGCGACCCGCCGAACAGAGCTTTACTCTGAAATGGTGCGAGTAGAGGGAATCGAACCCTCATCTCATGCTTGGGAAGCATATATAATAGCCACTATACGATACTCGCATATTGGATATTGTACTATAATTATGATTGTCTATAAATAGTTTTAATATGGAATAAAATGTAGCCTTTTATTTAAAAAGCATATATAATATTAATATATAAATTGATATGGAAGGGATTTAGATGACAGTATTGTATATAATTTTAGGTATAGTAGTTGTAGTTGGTTTGTTTGTGTGGATGACTTACAACGGATTGGTTACTCTCAAAATTCGTGTAGATGAAGCTTGGAGCGACATAACAGTTCAGCTTAAGCGTCGAGCAGATTTGATTCCAAATCTTGTAAATACTGTAAAGGGTTATGCTGCTCACGAAAAGGGCGTATTTGAAGAAGTCACAAAGGCTCGTAGCGCAATTATGGATGCTAAGGGTGTTAAAGAAACTGCTGAGGCTGAAAACCAGCTTGAAGGAGCTTTAAAGAGTCTGTTTGCAGTAGCTGAGAGTTACCCAGATTTGAAAGCCAATCAGAATTTTAGTGAGCTTCAGGCCGAGCTTGTTGATACAGAGGATAAGATTCAGGCTTCTCGCCGTTTTTATAATGGCGGTGTGCGCGATCTAAATACCAAAATTAAGTTATTCCCAAATAATATTTTTGCGAATATGTTAGGTTTTAAAGAGCGCGAATTCTTTGAAGTTGAAGATCGTGAATCTATTGAAAAGCCTGTAGATGTACAGTTCTAACTAAGGGTCGCTGCATTATGTATAACGCTATAGCAGCCAATAAACGTAACACCGTCATTATAATGACGGTGTTCGTTGGCATAATAGGTGGAATAGGTTATTTACTAAGTTCTATATATGGAAATTCATCAATTACACCTTGGATTGTTGGTGGTGCATTATTTTATGCTTTGATTCAATATTTCTTAGCATCAAAATTAGCTGTAATGTCAACAGGTGCGCAAGAAATCGAGAAGTCTGACAATCCTCGTATGTATAGAATTGTTGAAAATCTAGCTATAACTGAAGGTTTGCCTATGCCGAAGGTTTATATTATTGATGACCCAGCTCCTAACGCTTTCGCGACTGGTCGTGATCCACAACATGCTCTAGTAGCGGCAACTACTGGATTGTTGGATATTATGAACGACCAAGAACTTGAAGGTGTTTTAGCTCACGAAATGGCTCATATTAAGAATTATGATATTCGTGTATCTATGATTGCATTTGGATTAGTTAGTGCTATTGGTGCTTTATCTGATTTAGCATTGCGGATGATGTTTTTTAGTAACGATCGTGATCGTAATGTTCATCCAGTAGTTTTAATTATAGGTATTATATTAGTGATACTAGCTCCATTTGCAGCATTTTTAGTGCAAATGGCTGTAAGCCGTCAGCGTGAATATCTAGCTGATGCTACTGGTGCAATGACAACTAGGCATCCAGAAGGCCTAGCTAGTGCACTTGAGAAATTGCGAGATCATACTCAACCTATGCGTAATCAAAATACAGCTACAGCTCATTTATTCTTTAATAACCCGCTTAAATCTGGTTTTTTAAGTAATATGTTTAGCACTCATCCGCCACTAGAGGATCGAATTGCTAGACTTCGAAAGAATGCAGACAAATTTTGATTATGTCAAAATCTAGGAAAATAGTTCAAAAGACCACTAATAATCTGAGTAGAAAGAAATCAGATAAAATTGTTAAAAATATAGCATCTAACTCTAAAAGAAATATAGTTAGTAGATTTTTTGGACTTTTGAAGTTAAAAATTACTAATGTTCTACAAAGACGCAATAATTTTATTAAACGACGCCCACATCGCTCATTTATTTTAACTCGCCGTCGTGATTATAAGCGTCAACTAGAAATGCCTGGTTATTTTGCTTTTACTATTGAAGCTTCACGACTTATTTGGACCAAGAAATGGCTATTTTTGCGTTTAATTCTGGTATTTATAGTATTGGTAGTGATATTTGGGCTAATGGGCCGCCAGGATATTTATGATCAGTTATATAATACTCTAGACGAAACTGCTCCAGAATCTGTATTTAGTGGTACCTTTGGGGGAATTAGTAAGGCTGGTGTTATCTTACTTACTTCTGTAACTAGCGGACTAACTCCAAAAATGGATAGCGGTCAGATTATTATAGCAAGTTTATTAGGTTTATATATATGGTTGACTACGGTGTGGCTTTTACGCAAGATTGTGGCTGGCAAGCGAGTTATATTACGTGATGGGCTATATAATGCTGGCTCTCCTATATTGCCTACAATGTTAACTCTATTAATATTATTAATTCAAATGGTTCCAGGTGCTTTAGCTGCTCTCGTGGCTGGGGCTGCTTGGCAAAGTGGATTAATTGAAGGTGGGGCGTTTTCCATGTTGACTTCAGTTGCATTAGTACTAATTATAGTTCTTTCACTATATTGGATGGTTAGTACATTTCTTGCATTAGTTGTAGTTACATTACCAGGCATGTACCCGCTTAGAGCTATTGCTATTGCTGGTGACTTGGTGATTGGGCGAAGACTTAGACTTATGTACCGCATAATTTGGATGTTTTTAGTTATTGTATCTTGGTGGATAGTAATAATGATACCCGTGATTTTATTTGATGGTTGGATAAAATCTATATTTAGTCAAATTAGTTGGATGCCAACAGTGCCTATATTTATGCTAATCATGTCAATTATTACTATAGTTTGGGTCTGCGTATATATTTACCTACTATACCGAAAGGTAGTTGATGATGGAACTGCACCGTCGTAATAGAAATCAATATCGTGTTAGAGAGCTTCGGGACTTATTAAATAAATATAGCTATGAATATTATGTAAATGATAAACCGAGTGTTAGTGATGCTATATATGATAGCCTAATGGATGAGCTGAAAAAAATAGAATCATCTAATCCTGAATTAATCACAATTGATAGCCCTACTCAGCGGGTTGGCAATAAGCTGCTCGACGGCTTCCAAAAGGTGCGCCACCAGCGGCGAATGGTCAGTTTGAATGATGTGTTTGATAAGAGTGAAATTGAAGCGTGGATTAAGCGAACAGACAAGCTGATGCCTGGACAGCGCCACGAATTTTTCACTGATATTAAGATGGACGGGCTGGCGTGCGCGCTGATTTATGTTAACGGCGTGCTGGCTCAGGCTGTTACTCGCGGCGATAGCTTTGTCGGCGAGGATGTAACGAACAATGTGCGAACTATCAAAAATGTGCCGTTGCGGCTGCACGAAGCGCCGGGTTTTGAGCAATTTTTGCGCGGGCGGACGGAAATTCGCGGCGAGATTGTCATGCTGAAGCGTGATTTTGAGGAACTTAATGAAAAGCAAAAAGCCTTGGGGCAGCCGGAATTTGCTAATCCGCGCAACCTAGCAGCAGGTACGATTCGCCAACTTGACCCGGCGCTGGTGGCGGCGCGCCCGCTGCATTTTCGCGGTTATGATGTGCTGCGCGATGCCGATTCCGAAATCCCGACTAACAGTTTTGCTTACGATGCACTGATGGCGTTAGGAATTACTTGCAATCGGCAGGCAAGTGTTTTTACTAATCTGGCTGATATAATGAACTTCGTTAATGATTGGGGCGAGAAGCGCCATGATTTACCGTTTAATACCGATGGTTTGGTGATAAAAATTAACGACCGAGCGTTGTACGACAGCCTGGGTATGGTCGGCAAAAATCCGCGCGGCGCGGTTGCCTATAAATACGCCGCCGAAGAAGCCACGACCATCGTCCGTGACATCGTCATTTCCATTGGCAGGACAGGCGCGGCTACGCCAGTGGCGGTATTTGACCCGGTGGTAGTGGCCGGTACGACGGTGCAGCACGCTAGCCTGCATAACGCTGACGAAATTGCCCGGCTGGATGTGCGTCGCGGCGATACGGTGGTGATTTTCAAGGCGGGCGATATCATCCCGCAGGTGCAAAGTGTCCTGAAAGAATTGCGCCCAGATAATTCTCAGCTGATTGATTATCCAGCAGAATTGAAGCGCCAATATCCAGAGTTGGAATTTGTGCGTCCAGAAGGTGAGGCGGTTTACCGCGTCAAAGGATTGACTGGTCCGCTGATTTTGAAGCGGGCATTGGCACATTTTGCCTCCAAAGGCGCGTTGGATATTGACACGTTAGGCGAGAAAAATGTCGAAGCGCTGGTCGATGCTGGCTTGGTTCGCGACCTGGCGGATATTTATCTACTGGAAAAGAAACAATTGCTGGCACTTGAACGTTTTGCCGAGATCTCTGCTCAAAAACTCATCACTGCCATTGCTGATAAAAAACATCCAAACTTAGAACGATTCTTGTATGGACTGGGAATTCGCCATATTGGCGCGCAGACGGCGATTGATTTGGCGAACCGCTTTGAGAGTATCGAGCGGTTGGCGCTAGCGACGATTGATGAACTGCGGGAAGTCGATGGTGTCGGTGAAATTATTGCTGAGTCGGTCATGGCATGGTTTGCTGACGAAGATAATATGAAGCTACTGCAAAAGTTCGCTGATTTGGGCGTTGCGCCGCAGTTCAATAAAAAATCTGGCCGCTTGGTCGGGCAAAGTTTCGTGATCACTGGCACACTGCAATCTATGGGGCGCGACGCTGCTGCCGATAAGATTCGCGAACTGGGCGGCACATTCCAAACTGCTGTTGCAAAAGATACAACATATTTGGTAGCTGGCGGTAAAATTGGTGTAAGTAAGCTGAAAAAGGCTGAACAATACGGCACGAAAATCATTGACGAGCAAGAATTTTTAGCAATCATAGCAGGAAAATAGGAGAAATATATGACAGTCCAAGGATCAGCAAAAAGAGACGAAGCAATTATCGCGGCAAAAAGCAGCGCCCCGTTTCCTATTCTGATGGCTTTTTTTATGCTGATCTATGCCGTATGGTTCGGGCTGGCGTGGGGCGTGATTGGCTGGGCTATTTTTGCGCTACTTGTTATGTATGCGGGCTGGCTGATTTTTCATGGCGTGAGTGCTGTGCGTGCAGTGGCACAATTACCGCAATCAGAGCCAACGTCAGAAGTAAACAGGATTGGCAAGCAAATGCAGATACTCAGCGCGTTGACGTATATTCCGCTGTGGATTATCATTATATTATTGGTCGTGTTTAGCTTGCAGCGGTATATCATGCCGGCGCTGACGTTAATTATTGGTATGCATTTCGTACCGCAAGCGAAGATTTTTCATCGCACGATTGATTATTGCCTAGCGCCTTTGGCGATTGTCGCGGCACTTGCGGCGTTCTATATCGCCTTGACAACGAATGCTTCGTGGCATATGGTGTATGCTGTGAGTGGTATTGGCGGCGCGCTGGCAACGGCTGGATATGGGCTTTATATGGTGATGATTCTTCGGCGGCTGATACGCGAGATAGATCAGGTATAAAAAGGAGAATGTTATGGTACGTTTTTATTTACAAAAACTAGTTCGCGATAAAGTCGTGAAAAAGTGTCTGGATGACGAAGAAGTTTTACATACGGAGTACCGCGAACTAAACAAGCAAGAATTTCGCCGCGAACTGCTCCGTAAGATTCATGAGGAAGCGGACGAAATCCCGCTGGACGATAATCAGCGCGGCGAATCGCTCAAAGAACTGGCTGATTTGCAGGAAGTTGTTGACGCGCTGCGCCAAGATTTTGGTTTTTCTATAGAGCAAGTTCAAGAGGAAATGGCGCGTAAAAAGCAGGATAAGGGCGGCTTTGACAAACGACATTATATTGAATATAACGACCTGAAAGATGACAGCAAATGGGTAAAAATATTTCGCGCCCAACCAGAAAAATATCGCGAAGAAAAACCTGGTGAAGATTAAGATAAAGTTGGTAATATAATAATATGTCTAAGAAAATCACGTTTATCACTGGTAAACCGCATAAACTTGAAGAAGCCAAGTCGGTTCTGGAAGGTTATGGGATTGTTATCGAGCCGCTACAAATTGATATTGATGAAATCCAGCATCATGATCCGCTGAAGATTACCGAAGCGAAAGTTAAGTCGGCATATGAAAAAGCAGGCCAGTCAGTTGTTGTTAACGATAGCAGCTGGGAAATTCCAGCACTCGGCGGCTTTCCGGGCGGTTATATGAAGGATGTTGCTAATTGGTTTACGGCTGAAGATTTTTTGGCTTTGATGAAAGATAAAAATGATCGGAGAATTATATTGCATGACGTCGTGGCGTATTTTGATGGCGAGCAATTAAAGCTGTTTATATATGATCAAACTGGCGTGTTTATAAACGAGCCGCGCGGTAAAGGAACGTCAATGAATCAGGTTGTGTCAATGGAGGATAGTAGCGGGTTAACAATTGCTGAAGAGTTTGCGCTCCGTCATGACGGCGCGGAGATTAATCCTTCCCACTTTCAGCATTGGCAGAAATTTGGTGAATGGTTTACTGCTCGCGATGACTTGTAATTGTTGAGATAGCAATAAAATTCACTATATTAACATATAGAGAAAGTCAAAATTATAAAGTATTTCTCATTATTAATAGGACTGGCGATTGAGGTTATTTATAAGTGTGTAAAGTTTTAAACCATTTTGATGATTTATAGCGCTTGTGTTTTATACTTAATTGGTGCATAATCAATTATAAGCTGGTACGCAATGGGGCCGCCCTGTTGCAAAAACAAACATAAATCAACAACCGTGCCCCGGGTGGGCGCGTAACAGCGTAAATCGCCACTATAGAACGTGGCGATTTTTATTATTAAATCTTTCTAGATGTTATTTTATCTTTATGAACTGGTTAATTGATAGAATAGTTGATAAAATTGAGTAAATGAATATAGTGGCAACTCTTAATAAAAATGTAGCGTTCTTTTACTGGCTACAGACGGTGTCTAAATGGGATAAGTCATATGCGTTTGAATATCCATTATTCACGTATTACCGCCATGTCATTCAACCCGCCGACGAGCCTATTCTGTCGCAAGTGCGCGCTATTATACAGTCAGACTCTAATCCTTATGATATTTTGCGAAAGTTATATAGTAAAAAATTTGATAATGAAAACCTCCGTTTAATTGCTTATATTTCTGCTCCTCTTATGGATAGATTTGATAGTATTTGGCAAGATTGTCATGAAAACCTTGTTATGTGGCGTAATGCTATAAATGATTTTTCATATGATGATCTGTATCCACAGTTGCAAAAAATAGCTGTTTTTCTGGGGTTGGATAGGCAAGCTGTACAGGATAGTACTGTATTTCTGTTACCGCCACGCCCAGAAGCAAGTGGACCTGCTGGACATAAAATTAGCAGTAGCAACTTTATACTTCTACGACCGACTTATTTACTCAATGATGAGGAAAAAGAAGCCATAAAGACTGTTATGCTTCACGAGTATGCGCATGGACTAATTCAGCAATCAAAATTATTTCAAGAAGCGG
>ERZ773100.93-NODE-93-length-56228-cov-5.964574_pt1 | contig 56228 bp, 44 predicted proteins | sample MGYA00511119_ERZ773100 | MGnify/ENA primary metagenome ERZ773100 (study PRJEB29015, sample SAMEA2738000) | human oral metagenome | biome: human oral; feature: human-associated habitat; material: dental | place: China | collected 2111 ...
TGGCCGATAGAGCTTTGGGATATGGTGCAGACGACGGAGATTTCGTTTTTGATATGAGTTCGTTAGTGCAAGATAGGCTTAAAAAATACGATAAAGTTTTAATAATCGGACCGTATCCGCCTCCTCTTGGCGGAGTGTCGGTTTATATTTATAGGCTTAGTAAGTCGCTAGATAATTCGCAAGTATTTGATGTGTCCAAAAATAGTTTTAAAAAATATATCGATTTGTTTGCAGTATTGTGTAGGACAAAATTTCGAGCTATAAATATCCACTCGTTTAGCATAACGATAGCTTTTATGCTTATGATTGCTAGACTTTTTAAAAATTTTGATTTAATTGCCACTAGCCATAATCCAAGGTTGTTTGAAGAGTCCTCTAAATTTAAGGCATTGGTTTATAGGGTTTTTTTTCATTACGTAGATGTTTTGGTGGTAGTTAATAAACATATTTTAGACGATTACAAAAGTAGAGATTTGCATATTCCAAAAAGCATTATAATCGAGCATGCTTTTTTGCCGCCGCCGTTAGAGGAGGAAGATAAAATTTTAGCTACCTACCCAGAATCTTTTTACGATTTTATAAAAAGTAAGACGCGAATAATAACGGCAAACGCATTTCAAATATCTTTTTATAAAAATACCGACCTATACGGACTTGATATGTGCATAGAACTTACGGCTAAGCTAAAAAACGTATATCCAAATTTGGGATTTGTTTTCGCACTAGCAAACGAAAAGGTTAATACGGAGTATATAGATAAAATGCATCTGCGTATAAAAGAGTTAAATTTAGAGGAAAATTTTTATTTTCTGACTGGGCAAAAAGAGCTTTGGCCTATATTTAAAAAGGCTAGTTTAATGATAAGACCTACGAATACCGATGGCGATGCCCTTAGCATTAGAGAGGCTTTATATTTTAAATGCCCTGCGATAGCTAGTGATGTATGTGATAGGCCAGAGGGAACAATTTTGTTTAAAAATAGAAATTTAGATGATTTATGTGATAAAGTAAAGGACGTTTTATGTTAGATAATGTGATTTTTAGAAAAGATGAAATAATAAAAATATGTTGTGATAAAAAAGTTTTACACCTAGGATTTATACAGCATAAGTTGTATGAACAAAAAATCAAATCCAACGATTGGCTTCATAGTAAAATTGCAGAAGTTGCTAGCTCCTTGGTCGGTTTCGATTATTTGCAAGAAGATGTAGAAATTTTGAAAGATAAATACGGATATATTGCATATTACGCAGATGTTACTCAACTGGATAAGCTTGAATATCAAGATAAATTTGATATTGTGGTATGTGGAGAACTGATTGAGCATATTGAAAATCCTGGCCTAATGCTGGATGGTATAAAAAGGTTTATGCATGATGAATCATTATTAATCATCACTACGCCAAATCCTTGGTCTAATGAGCGTATTAGACTAATAAAGTCTGGAAAGCTCGAAAATTTATGGTTAAATAAAGAGCATGTTTGTTGGTATAGCTTTGAGACATTAAAGCAATTATTGGACAGAAAAGGATATGTGGAGAAAAAATATGACTATTATTACTCAGAAAACAAAAATATGTTTTTTAAGACAAAATCCTTTTTAGATTATATTAAAATTTTGAAAAGAATATTAGTATACCGGTTCACTAAAAGACAAAATTATGACGGTCTATTTTTTATTGCTAAAGCAAAGAGTAGAGATGATTAGTAAAGCGAAATGGTTTTTAGATAAAACCTCCCCCATTATTTTCGGCATAGACGATATTACAAATTCAAAATGTCAGTCACGTTTTTTAAGAGAGCAATGTGATTGCGGTTATCTTGGATTAGGTGATGGAGGTCTATACAATTATTTTGTAAACTATTTATTAAATAAATATCCGGAAATTAGAGTTACATATTTTTTGGTAATGAATTCGCACTCAACATATTTAGATAACGGTAAAACTGGATCTATATACAATAATGATGATTTTTTAAAGCTATTAAATTCTATTCTTGGTAGATCTGATGAGATAGCATACCATGGACATAATCATGGATATTCAAATGCTACATTGATGGATAGAAAATGGTGCAGAGAATTTGAGCAGTATTCTCCGAGCGAATATTTTAATATTATAAAAAACGATTTAGATCTTTTCAAAAAAACATTTGGCTACCAAATTTTGGGAGGAAGGACTCCGTGCTATAGTTTCAGAGAGGATTTGGTTGGAGGACTAATTGACTTAAAATTTCGTTGGTGGTCCTTTGACTTTAAGCCTTTTACCAATAACATTTCTTTGAAGTATGGCGATAATAAAATTATAAAAATGCCGTCAAATATAAGCGGTGATGCTTTTATATATGGAGGAAATGCAATAAAAAGTAAAATTAAACACTTGCTAAATATCGTAAAGATAGAAAAAATGATGAAAAGTAGATATGCGATTAGTATAGCGGAGCATTTTATGAATGCTAGACCAGATGGAAAGAGGCAAACACCAAATGTTTATGATGATATAAATTCTTTAGATTTTCTCTTTGGCTATTTAAGGAATAAAGATGTTTGGTATGCTACTTTTAGCGAATGTGCTAATTATTACGAGAGCTATAATAATACCGATATTTTAGATATGGGAGACGGAGTGTTTGAAATAAGATATAAAGGTAATTGGAAAATGCTTCTAACATTTATCTCGAAGCATAGGTACTTAGAAAACATACAAACTAAAGAAATTTATGAAGGCTTTATGAAAAATAATAGATGGCTTTTTAATGATTTGGTCGAAGGAACATATAGGGGACATAAAGATGTATTTTGACAGACATTTTTCTTTGATTACCGGATATAGATTCTTGTTAAAAGACGTTATAAAATATATAGCGACAATAGATTCTTTTTTTGATTCTAAGTATAAAATTTTAGATATAGGTTGCGGAAAAAAACCATATAAGAAATTACTAAAAAAATCTGATTACGTAGGTCTTGATGTGTGTGAATGCGAATATGCAAATCCGGATATAATAGGTAGCTCTGAAAATATCCCTTGCGAGAATGATAATTTTGATGCAATTATGACAGTTTTTGTTTTAGATGATTCTTTTTATATTAAGAAGACTTTTTATGAAATTTCAAGAGTGCTTAAAGATGGTGGGTATTATTTTGCTCTTGAAGCGCAAAATGCAAGCATACATAATCCCCCCTTTGATTTTTTTAGATTTGCTCCAAATGCCATGATTAAGCTAGCAAAAAAAGTGAATTTAGAACTTATAAGATATGATACATATGGTGGAGATTTTGCAAACGTAGGCTTTTGTTTTATATCAATTATACGAAATACACTAAGTAGTCTCAGGATAGAACCCTTTTTGGGTCCTATATTTTACTTGCCGATAAACGTAATTTTTAGACTTTTAGATCTAATAGGTAGATTAAAGGTATTTAAAAATAAATATAAAAATAATTCCTTGGGGTATTTCTATGTTTTTAAGAAAGTAGAGAATGCTTAAAAGGTTTCTTAAGACGATATCTTTATATACTATTTTTTTGATGATTGAAAAAATTTTATCTGTACTATTTTTTTCATATATTGCTCATACTTTAAGCATGAATGATATGGGTGCATATGGACTGTACATGACTATATATGTATTTTTATCTTTTTTACTATCGCTAGAATTTAAATCCGGATACGCAAGATATTACTACGAATATTCTACAGAAGAATCCAGATATAAATTATTTTGCGGCATCGTTAATGTTACATTTCTTTCTCATGTAATTATGGGTATATTGTTATTGTGTATTATAAATTATTTTAATTTATTGAGTTGGAAAATTTTTATTGCTTTGTCTATTTTGTCATTTTCTGATAGCATGATATATCTTATACAGTATCAAAAAAGGTTGGAAGAAAAGGATATGCAATATGGAGTAATTATAATTAGTAAGATACTCTTAACAATTATATTTTATTTTATTATAAAAAATTACGATATAGGGGGTAATGCGATCAATATAATATATGCTATGTTGTTTTCTAGCACAGTTGTCTCCCTGGTTAGTTATTTTAGCTTTTTTATTAAAGGTTGGCTGTTTGGCGTAAATTATCACATCATAAAAAATTCCTTTTTATTTTCCATAAAAATTGCGCCCGGTATTGTCGGGTCATACCTATCATCATTAAGCCCACAATTTATCATTGATAAAGTTTTTTTAAATAGAGAATTTAATGGAATTTTTTCGGTTTATCAAAAAATCGCATCAACTATTTATATTATGTTTGATCCGCTTTATATAGTTTTTTCTCAGAGAGTCCTTAAATTTTATAAGGAAAAAAATTTTATCGGAATCTATAAGATGATGCTTAATATAATTTTTAACGGATATGGATTTATGATGTGCATTTTTATTTTGGGCTCATATTATGCCGTATATATATTTGCGGGAGAGAAATATATAGAGTATCAGCACTTCCTATTCATATTTTTATTCAGCGGATATTGCACATTGATTTCGAGAATTCTTGAATTAAATATTCAGATTTCTGGGAAAAGTCATTATTTTTCTTATTTGGAGATATTTGTAGGAGCGCTAAGCGTATCTTCTCTTTTGTTTTGTGCATATTATTTTGATTTTTACTTCTTTATATATTGTATAGCGGTTATTTCATTTTTTAGATTCGTTGTATATATGATAGTTTCCAAAAAAATATATCCAAAATTATTTTTAGGGTATTTTTATTATTTGTTATTTTTATTCTTTCCTAGTATAATTTATATATTTAAAATATTTAACATGCTATCGGAAGTTTTATTATTTCTATTAACTCTGATTTTTTATAGCTGGTTGGCTATTAGGGCAATCAAAGAATACAAAAGCTGTCCGCGTATAGGGAAAGCATAATGTTATATTATCTAAAGCGACTATATTCTACTCCATTTCGCATAGTTTTGATAAAGCTATTTAATAAAATAACTGTTTTTTTAAATAACTTTATCAATTGTCGCACTGATTTTATAAATAAAAATACTCACATAAATTTTAACGTTCCGACCATAAAAACTAGCTATATAAATATAAAAAATTTAGATGTATCAAATATCGATCCGGATGCCGCAAAATATCTATCTAAAATGTACATTGAGCATAAATTTGATCTGCTCGGTAGCGGCTGGGTAAAAAATAGCTATGATAGCGCGGCGCTCGGGCTTGAGGGCTACAAATACGATATGAATGTCACAGCGCCCGCGAATGTGCCAGAGGGCTACGAGCCGATCGATTGGCAGAAGGATTTCAAAAGCGGCTTTCGGTGGAGCGAAAAAAAATGGTACAAAGATCAACGCATAGCCCATAAGCCCGGCAGCGATATAAAGGTGCCGTGGGAGCTTGCGAGGTTGCAGCATCTGCCGCAGCTTGCTATTTTTGCGATGGCGGATCCGAGTTTAAAGGAGCAAAATTTAAAGGAATTTAAAAACCAAATTTTAGATTTTATCCGCAACAATCCGCCTCGAATGGGCGTAAACTGGACCTGTACGATGGACGTGGGAATTAGAGTTGCCAATATGCTGGCTGCTTACGATATGTTTTGCCAGATGGATGAGGGCGGAATTTTGGATCAAAATTTCAGGCAGACCTTTTCAAATAGCATCTATGAGCACGCTCTCCATATCGTAAATAATCTGGAATATTCGCCGCATCTTACATCAAATCACTATCTAAGCGACATCGTGGGCCTGCTGTTTGCGTGCGCGTATTTGGACGGCGGCGAGACAGACGCGTGGCTGGCGTTTGCCGTGCAAGAAGTAATTAGCGAAATGAAAAAGGAATTTTACGAAGACGGCGGAAATTTCGAGAGTTCTACGAGCTATCACCGCCTAAGCGGCGAGCTGATGGCGTATGTCACGGCTCTGATACTGGGTCTAAAAAGCGAGAAAATTTCATCTTTGCAAAATTACGATGCAAAGCTTTGGCGCAAAAAGCCGAAGCTTTTGCCGCCGGAGAAGCAGGAATTTAAAATTCTAAACGGTCAAATCGCGCTGCCGCAGTGGTTCGTGGACAGGCTGTATAAAATCGGCAGGTTTACCGCGGACATTACAAAGCCAAGCGGCGAAGTACCGCAATTCGGCGATAACGACAGCGGTAGGTTTTTTAAATTTAGCCCAAACGGCGAGTTCTTGAGCAATGAACAAGTCGCGCGAAAATATCTAAATTTAAGCGGCTTTGAGGGCGGTGACGAGCCGTTTTGGGACGAGAATATCTTAAACCACTCCACGCTAATTAGCTGCATGGGCGGAATTTTTGACTATAAGATATTTAAAAACGATATGCGCTTTGAGAGGAGCTTTGCTCACTCGCTCGCAGGGCGCACGCTGCAAGCAGGAGATAAAACATATAAAAGTCCGATTGCTTCGGGCGTGAAATTTAGCGAATTGCCGCACCGAAAAAGCATGGAATTTAAAATTCCAAATTCGCAAGAAATCAAAAATCTATTTTATCCGGACAGTGGAATTTTTATCTTTAAATCAGGTAATTTTTACCTAGCCGTCTGCGCTACGCCGCTCGGGCAAAGGGGTCACGGCGGACACACGCACAACGACAAGCTAGGCTACGAGCTGTGGATAGACGGCTGCGACATAGCGAGGGATCCCGGCACCTATCTTTATACGCCGATCCCCGGCAGAAGAAATGAATTTCGAAGCATCAAGGCCCACAACGCGCCGATTGTGGACGATTTGGAACAAAATAGTTGGGGCGAGAGAACGATAGGGCTATTTGGAATGTTTGCGGAATGCAGATGCGAAGTGGCGGATTTTGGAGAAAATTTTATAAGTCTAACCGCAGAATACAAAGGCGTAAAAATTATTAGAAAATTTGAGATAGAAGAGGGCAGGCTGGAGATTATCGATATGGCAAATAGGGAATTTTATTATAGTAAATTTGAGTTATATTCAAATGGATATGGGAAGCTGATGAAAAATGTCTAAAAAAGTTTTAATGGCCGTTGCAAATTACTATACTTCGCCGTTTCAGGTCGGCAGTCATCATTATGCCAGAGCGTTTGAAAAGCTAGGATATGAGGTGCTTTTTATCTCAAATCCCATCTCGCCGATACATAAAATTTTTGCAAATAGTAGCGAATTAAAAGAGCGGGAAAGAATTTATAAAAAAGGAGGCGAAAGCGCGGGCGGTATTTTTTATTATGTTCCACGCTCCCTTTTTACTCCTCAAAACAAGCCATTTCTATCGTCGAATTTCGTTTTAAATAATTGGCAAAATTTTACGTATCCAAATTTATTAAATTTTATAAAGGAGCGTGGTTTTGGCGAGGTTGATATATTGTGGTTTGATAGCCCATTATTTGGCTTTTTATTGGATGCTATAATTTATAAGAAATCTATTTTAAGGATAGCTGATTATTCAAAAGGCTTTAATGCGGTTTCGGACACGCAGTTTAATGCCGAGATAAATATCGCAAACAAGGTAGATGCAGTCATTTATACAGCGAAAAATTTAGAAGAAAAATACGATCAAATAAAAGATAAATCTAAAATGAAATATGTGCCAAATGGCATTGATCTTGATTTCTTTAAAGCGGCAGATAGGTCTTTGCCGCATGAGCTTGAAGATATTCCTGAGCCTAGGGTAATTTACGTAGGCGCAATACATGATTGGTTTGATGTGGACCTGGTGCATTACTGCGCTAAAAATTTGCCAAATTATAGTTTTATTATAATAGGTCCGGAGCAAAAAGACCTATCTTTACTTAAAAAGCTAAAAAACGTGCATATTTTAGGCTCTATTCCATACACTAAAATCCCCGCGTTTTTATATAATTCGCAAGTGGGCATAATTCCTTTTAATGTTAAGGATTATCCTGATTTAGTAAATAGTATAAATCCTTTAAAGATGTATGAGTATCTTGCCTGTGGATTAAAAGTCGTCAGTGTTGAGTGGGAGCAGATTAAAGATATGAGTGATATAATTTATTTGGTTAATACAAAAGACGAGTTTTGCAATGCAATAAAATATAGCCATGGTAAAGAATATGATTTGCAGAAACTTTCTTGGTTCTGTATCTTAAAATTTTTTTTGAAGGGAATCGGTATATATGTGGATTAAATATTATATTATAGGTATAAGATATGCTGTTTGTCAATGCTAGGTTTTTAACCCAAAATATCACTGGAGTTCAAAGATTCGCAATTGAAATTTCATTGTGGCTTAAAAGGATATTGAAAGATAATATTCGATTCATTGCTCCAAAAAATATAATTCACATAGATGTGGCAAAAGAGCTAGATGTAATTTGTATTGGAAATTTACAAGGATATCTATGGGAGCAATTGGAATTACCAAGGTTTTTGGTAAAGAGACAGAACCCATTGTTATTAAATTTAGCCAATATGGCGCCAGTATTCTATAAAAATAAAGTTACGGTCATACATAGTTTGTCTTTTTTAAATAAGGAATGGAATTCTTTTTTATTTCATAATATGTATAAATTTCTAATTCCGTTGATAATAAAAAATAGTAAATTCATTTTTACGGTAAGTAATTATACAAAACAGGAAATATTATCATACTATAAAAATATATATAATTTATATCGCAATATAGATGTAGTATATAATAGTTATATTGTTCGAAGTAAAAATAACATTGTAAGTAATATTTTTAATGGCAATATTGAAGAATATATTTTATATGTTGGATCAGTCTCTAAGAGTAAAAATATAGTAAATTTGATTGAAGCTATAAATAACATCAATAGTAAAAGCAAAAAAATTTTATTATACATAGTGGGCGGCTGTGATCAAAAAATATTTCGTTCAAGCGATATAGCTAGTAACGAATACGTAAGATTTGTCGGACAAATTAATGATGAAAATATCTTAATGGCTTATTATCAGAATGCGATCGCTTTTGTTTTTCCATCATTATATGAAAGCTTTGGAATTCCACCAATTGAAGCTCAGGCATGTGGTTGCCCGGTATTGTGTTCAGGAACTACGAGTTTGCCGGAGATCTGTGGTAGCGGTGCTTTGTATTTTGATCCAACAAATATTCATGACATAGAAGCAAAGATAGAATTGGTTTTAGATAATAAAAATTTACAAAACGAGCTTCGCGCTAAAGGTTTTGAAAATATTAAGCGATTCAGCTGGGAGGAATCAGCACATAAAATTATAAATTTAGTAAATAAGTTGTGAAGTATAAAGATATTCGCAACCAAACAGCTTGCCAATATGGTTTTTAGGATTACTTTTAAAAAAGGTCAATAAATTGTTTCAGATAATTTATATACCAATTGTAGGTTGTGGATTTTGTAAAATTAAGCCTTGGAGTAATAGAATTCTGGTTTGTAATAAAATTAATTGCTTGCAGCAAAACGTGATGAAAGTGATATTGTTTTGACGTGAATTGGCTTATATATACGCTGAAAGTAAAAGGATGTGGATAGGTAAATTATAAAAAGAAATTGATTATTTGTGAAATAGTATATATTATAAATGGAGATTAATATGAAAAAAATTTTAGTTGTTGATTGGCTGGATAAATATGCAGGCTCGGAACGCGTCATTAATTCTTTGCATAAAATATTTAAATTTGATGAATGCTACACTCTTGTGAATATAATGTGCAAAGAGGATCTTGATAAAATATTTAATGGAAATATCCCTAAAATCAACCATACTTTATTAAATTTATTTGGTAAGAGATTTAGATATTTTTTACCTTTGTTTCCATATTTTATAAAGAGCATAAAATTGCCACAAGACACTAAATTGGTAATTAGCTCTTCGCATGCTATTTCAAAATATGTAACATCCCAAGGAGCTTTACATATATCTTATTTTCAAGCTAGAAATTTGAAATATATATGGGAAGAACGAAATTTATACTTTACCGGAATAAAGAGAATATTTAAATTTATAATACCGTATTTGCAAAAATTTGATATAGAGGCATCAAAAAAACCTGATTTTATAATATCAAACTCAAAGTTTGTTCAGTCTTGGGTTAAGAGTAGGTATGGGAGAGATTCTGTAGTAATTTATCCGCCAGTTGATATTGATAGTTTTGGATTAGAAACAAAAAAGGAGTCATATTATGTTAGTGTTGGTAGGTTGGAACCATATAAAAGATTTGATATAATTGTGAAGGCCTTTAATGTGTTAAAAGATAAAAAACTAATAATAGTCGGCGATGGTAGCCAAAGAGAGTATTTAAAAAACTTATCTAATAGTAATATTGAATTTGTAGGTTTTTTGGATAAAATTGCTATCAGCAATTATGTGAGTAGAGCGAAAGCTTTTGTTTTTATGGCAGAAGAAGATTTTGGTATAGCACCAGTTGAGGCGCAGGCTTGTGGCACACCTGTGATTTGCTTGGGAAGAGGCGGCACAAAAGAGACTATTGTAGACATGCAAACAGGCGTTTATTTTTATAATCAAAATGTGCATGAGCTTATAGATGCAATTAATAAATTTGAAATAAATATAGATAAATTTGATCCTATAGCCATCAGAAAAAATGCTCTAAAATTTTCAAAAGAGAGATTTGAAGCCGAGATCAAAAGCTACGTCGAGAAAAAATATGAGGAATTTAAGGACGGCCTAAATGACTAATATAATCCTAAGCGGCGGCAGCGGCACGAGGCTGTGGCCCATCAGCCGCACGCTTATGCCAAAGCAGTTCGTGCGCCTCTTTGACGATCGCTCGCTTTTTATGATGAGCTACGAGCGAAACTCCACGCTATGCGAGCGCACGCTTGTCGTCTCAAACGAGCAGCAGTATTTTTTGGCGCTCGATCAGCTTGAGGTTTTAGGCGCGCGCGGCGTGAAATTTCTGCTCGAGCCCGTCGGTAGAAACACAGCTCCTGCGATTGCGCTTGCGTGTTTGAGCTTAAAGGCCGAGGAGATCGTTTTCGTAACGCCGAGCGATCATCTAATTAGAGATGAGGCGGCGTATAAAAACAGCGTCTTGCGCGCACGCGAGCTTGCGAAGCAGGGATTTTTGGTGACGTTTGGTATCAAGCCAGCGGATGCAAATACAGGCTACGGCTATATCGAAGCAAACGGCGAGGACGTGTTAAAATTTTACGAAAAGCCTGAGCTTGCAGCGGTGCAAAGCTACATAGAAGCGGGGAATTTTTACTGGAACAGCGGCATGTTTATGTTTAAAGCTGGCGTATTTTTAGGCGAACTAAAGGCGCAGAGCTCTGAAATTTACGAAGCCTGCGTTCGTGCGCATGAAAATTCTAACGCGGAAAATCCGATTAGAATTAAACTAGGCGATATGCAAGAGATACCCGCAGATAGCATCGATTACGCAGTTATGGAGCGCACGAGCCTTGCCAAGGTCGTACCTGCAGACATCGGTTGGAGCGATCTGGGAAGCTTCGATAGTTTAGACGCCGAACTGCCTAAAGACGCGAACGGCAACACCGCAAGCGAGCAAAATATCGCTCTAAATTCTAAAAACAATCTCATCATCGGCTCGGGCCGCACGATAGCCGCCATAGACATCGAGAATCTCGCTATCGTCGATACCAAAGACGCCCTGCTCATATGCAAAAAAGGCTCTACCCAAAAGGTAAAGCAGGTGGTGGAGCGGCTGAAGGATAGCGATCTAGCGCGCGTGCACGTAACGACGCACCGCCCGTGGAGCAGTTACACGGTACTTGAAGATGAGCGCGGTTACAAGATCAAGCGCATCGTCATTAAGCTTGGCAAGCGATTATCGCTACAAAAGCATTATCATCGCAATGAGCATTGGATCGTCATTAGCGGCACCGCAACCGTGACTGTTAACGAGCGAAATTTCTTGCTGCGCGAGAACGAATCGACATTCATTAGGATGGGCGAGGTCCATCGCCTTGCAAACGAGGGCAAAATCCCCGTCGTGCTAATCGAGGCTCAAGTCGGCAGCTACACCGGCGAGGACGATATCGTGCGCCTGCAAGATGATTTTAATAGGAGTTAGGATGAAAAAGCAACTCTGCGTTTTGATAATCTTGGCGGTCGATATTTTCGGCATCTGGCTTTGCTTCGGGCTTGCCGTGGTGCTTAAAAATTTGCTCTACGGCGATAACGTGCTGCTGGACATCGGCAGGTATCAGGGCTTCGCGCCGTCCTATGTCATAATGATATTTCTATTTTTCTATCAAGGGATCTATTCGAGGCGGTATGATTTTTGGCACGAGAGTAGAATTTTAGTAAAAAGCTGTTTTTTGGGGCTTTTGCTAAGCCTCGCGCTGCTTGCTTTAATCAAAGTAAATTATGAATTTTCGCGAGCTAGCTTTATTTTGAGCTTTGTCTTTATGGCAGTGGTTTTGCCGCTTTTTAAGCTCGTAACGAAAAGAAAACTTTTTAAATTTGGATTATGGCAAAAGAGGGCAAAAATTTTAGGCGAGGGCGAGGAGTTTGAAAGTGCTGTTTTAGGAAGCACATATCTTGGGTATGTAAGAGCGCTAGGCAATGATTACGACGTGCTGTTCATAGGAGGAAGCAGGCTTGGCGCAAAAGCCTTGAACGAGCTTATCGAGCATAATATCAGAAAGAACAAAGAAATTTTATTCACCCCCGTGCTGCGCTCATACGATTTTACGCAGGCAGATATTTACAGCGTTTTTGCCTCACGTACCAGCCTCTTTGCGATACGAAATTCTCTGAAAAGCCCTTTAAATTTAGCTCTTAAACGCGGGCTTGATTTGGCGCTAATTTTCTTAGCACTTCCTTTGCTGGTGCCGATTTTTGGCATAATCGCGCTAATGATGAAGCTAAAAGAGCCCGCGGGGCGCATATTTTTTTCGCATCAAAGGATGGGATTTGGCGGCAAACCGTTTGGGTGTCTGAAATTTCGCTCGATGAAAGAAAACGGGGACGAAATTTTAGCTCAGTATCTCAAGCAAAATCCGCAAGAGGTGGAGTATTTTGAAAAGTATCACAAATACGAGCACGATCCGCGGATCACGAAGCTGGGCGATTTTTTGCGCAGAAGCTCGCTCGATGAGCTTCCGCAGCTGATCAACGTCCTAAAGGGCGAAATGAGCATCGTAGGTCCTCGCCCGTGCGCGCAATACGAGCGCAAAGATATGGGCGAATACGCAGATCTTATACTCGCCGTTAAGCCCGGTATCACGGGGCTTTGGCAGGTGAGCGGGCGCAGCGACGTGGATTTTGCGACTAGAGCGGGCATGGATACGTGGTATATGAAAAACTGGTCGATCTGGAACGACATCGTCATTATTTTAAAAACCTTCAAAGTCGTTTTGGCGCGCGAAGGGGCAAGCTGATAGTTTATAGAGTTTAAGACGGGGCTGCCTCTTTTGAGATAAATTTTAAATTTAATACGGCGCTTCGATCAAGATATTAGAATCGCCACGGGTTTAAATTTTGCCACGATTAAAATATATATACACAACAATGCAAGCGCGCGGCAATAGCTAGTAATTTGCGGCGTAAAATTTGAAGTTCTGAAATTTTATTTCATACCTGTATGGAAATAAGACTACGCGAAAATAGTGATGGTTTAATGCAGACGATCAAGATTATGTAGTATCGCGGGAAAATTATTAGCGCGAATCGCATTGCTTAAGCATACAAAAAAGGCGCTACCCGATAAAATTTACTGCCGCTTTCCGCTTCTGCTCGAATACTACGATGTAAAATTTTTACAAGACAGATAAATTTTGCCCTTACTTTCTCGCCGACGTATTTTAAAATTTTAAATTGCCTATCTCGCAAAAGTGGTAGCTATTTTAAAATTTAGAGAATTTGCGGATAAAATTTTGATCTGTTTGAGGGATAGGGGATAGTGTCCGGTAAAATAGACAATGGAAATGAACTATTCGGAAATCATACTATTTCAAATGCCGCTTACGGATACACAGATAAAAAAGCGACCAACGGCTATGAGGCTCTAAAGGCCTATGATCCAAATGGCGACAACGTAATAGATGAAAAGGACGAGATATTTAATAAGCTTAAAATTTGGAAAGGTACGAATTCTAATGGCATTGCCGATGAAGGAGAGCTAAGCTCGCTTGCGGATAATAATATCAAAAGTATAGATCTAAACTACAAAGAGATAACGATAGATGAGAATTCTAATACCGTAAAACAAGGCTCTAAAGTTACTCTTAAAGACGGCTCTACCTTAGATGCTAACGACGTATGGATGAAGGTAAATTTAAACAAAACTGAAGAGATAATAGATCAAAGCAAGCTCCTGCCAGAAGTCCAAGCCCTACCTCAAGTAATGGCCAGCGGGAATTTAAGCTCTTTAAGAGTCGTGGCAGGTAAGAACGAAAAGCTGGCTACTATGATAAATCTATATCTGATGCTAAAGCCGGAGGATAGAAAGAAGCATATTGATGAGCTGATCTACGAATGGGCCGGAGTTAGCGATATGAATCCAAACTCTAGAACTACTTCTATCAATAGTAGGATTGTAAATGTTTATGAAAAGCTTACGGGCAAGCCTTTTACTTGGCATGGAAGCTCCAATGATACAAATATCAGGATATCTGCCAATATCATTAAAGAAAGATTCGATATTTTTAAACGCTATGTCTATGCTGCTATAGAGCCTCAAACGACATACTCCGATATGGATCAAACTTAGATCTTATGCACCTAGGAGAAAATGGAAAGCTAAGCTATAAATTTGATGCTTTAAATTCTAAGCTTATGCAGCTATATAAAGATGAGAAATATAATGAAATTGTAAATCTAATAGATAATGTAAGGGATACTAGCGCATATAAACCCATATTTCAAGAGAATCTAAAAGAAAATCTATTGAATTTTTGCGGTAGTGATAATAAATTTTTATCTATATGTTTTAATACATATATTAGTGGTACGGATGGTAATGATATTATCAATGGAAATTCCGAGAATAATTTTATAGTAGGAGGAAAAGGTAACGATACGCTTTATGGTGGATACGGCAATGATATGTATGTATTTGACAGAGACGACGGTAACGATATTATCTATGATACAATAGGCAATGATAAAATAAGATTCAGAGAAGGCATAACTCCTAATGATGTAAGTTTCAGACGAGAGCTTGATAAGCTTATAATCTCAATCAAAGGCGACAATGGAGCAAGTGACGATAGCATAACTATCCAAAATTTCTTTTCCGTAAATCCCGAAATCGGAAACAACACCGTAAGAACTATAGCTTTTGCCGATGGAACCGTTTATGATTTAAATAAAATTCTTGAGCTAGCTCCACTAGACTCTACCGATAAAAATGACAAGCTTTATTTAACGAATGGAAATGATACCTTTGATGCAGGTCTTGGTAATGATGAGATCTGGGGCGGCAATGGAGATGATGTCATCAATGGTGGAGAGGGAAACGATACGCTCTATGGAAATAATGGCAACGATACTATAATTGGCGGCAAAGGAAATGATATTCTTGATGGAGGATACGGAGATGATACTTATACATTTAATAAAGGTGATGGCAACGACATTATAACGGATGCCGGCGGAATCAATACCTTACAATTCGGAGAAGGAATTTCTAGAAGTGATCTAGAATTTAATGCGATCAATTTTGGCTCTGATTTAAAAATATCATTCAAAAGCACTCCTCACGATAGTGTAATTATCAATAGAATTTCTATAAAAAATATAAAATTCGCAAATGGAGAGATTTTAAAACTTAGCGATATTGATAACATAAAAATTATGGGGACCGAAGGAAACGATGTCATTCGTGCAGGTATAAATACTCCTCATATTATAGAAGGAGGCAACGGCAATGATGATATTAGAGCCAATAATTACACCAAATCAATTAATGGTGGTAAGGGTAATGATTGGCTTAATGGAGGAGAAGGCAATGACACCTATATATTTAATGAGGGTGACGGTAGCGATGTTATTTATGATACAAGCGGAATTGATACTTTAAAATTTGGGATCAATATAAGAAAAGAAGATCTAAAATTCAAAAGAGATCCCAATAAGCTTGTAATTTCAGTAAAAGAAGATTCCGGAATGCTACGGGACAGTATTACCCTTGAGAATTTCTACTCTATAAATTCCGGAATAACTCATAATAATACCGTAAGAACCATATCGTTTGCAGACGGTAGCGTTTATAATCTGGACGACATGTTAAAGTCTGCATTACCAAGTCCTACAGATAGAGCCGACATACTCTATCTTTCGGATGGGGATGATACCTTTGATGCGGGTCTTGAAAACGATATAATATGGGGCGGGGACGGCGATGATGTTATTTACGGTAACGAAGGAAATGATACTATTTATGGAGATAACGGCAATGATACGCTAATCGGAGGTAAAGGAGACGATAAACTCGAAGGAAGACGTGGGGACGACACCTATATATTCAATAAGGGAGATGGCAATGACGTTATTTACGATATTGAAGGATCTAATACTATAAAATTTAATGATTTTAGCGCGGATGATATAAATATCAAAAGAATATTTAATGATGTGGTCATCAATTCTAAAATTTCAAATGATACCGTTACCTTGCAACGTTTTTACAATAATAATGGTGAAAGTACTATAAATACTATAAAATTTAAAGATGGCACGTCTTGGGAATATCAAACTATTCTAAATAACTCTTCCATAAAAGCAACTGAAGAGGACGATAAATTTTTTCTTGACGACCAAGACAATGAATTTAATGCCCTTGGCGGAGATGATAAAATTTACGGGAACTGGAAGAGCAATATTATAGATGGGGGAGAAGGCAATGATATACTTATAGGCGGTCAAGGCAACGATACTCTCATCGGAGGAAGCGGTAATGACGAGCTTTATGGCGGTGAAGACAATGATATTTTAATAGGAGGAACTGGAAATGATATGCTTATCGGTGGAGCAGGCAACGATACCTACATCTTCAACAAAGGAGATGGAAATGACACCGTAGAGGATTATACCGGCAATAATACTATCAAATTTAACGATTTTGCTTTGAATGATATAGACATAAAAAAAGTTTTGGATGACATAGTTATAAGCTCAAAAATTTCAAACGATACTATAACTATCAAAAATAAGCTCTTCAGACATGCTATAGAAAATATAGTCTTTAAAGATGGTTCTGTTTTAAGCTATCAAGATATCCTTAATCGCTCCCATATAAAAGCAACCGAAGGAAGCGACAAATTTTATCTCAGCGATAAGGATGATGAATTTGATGCTTTGGGTGGAGACGATGAAATTTACGGACAAGATGGTAACGATGTCATAAATGGCGATAAAGGAAACGACAAACTTTACGGCGACAGGGGTGACGATACCCTAAACGGCGGATCAGGTTATGATCTTCTTGACGGCGGCGAAAGTAACGATACCTTAATCGGCGGTAAAGACGACGATATCCTAAACGGCGGATATGGAGATGATACCTATATCTTCAATAAAGGCGATGGCAACGATACCGTAACTGATAATGGAGGAGCCGATACTATAAAATTTGGCGAAGGAATAAGCAAAGAGGATCTCATCGTCAAAAGAGTTGCGCGAATGAATGATCGTACTGGACGAAAGGAATATTCGGATTTAGCCATCTTCTTTAAAAATTCTCCGAATGATTCTATTACTATACAAAACGTTATCGATAGTAACAAAAATAGAGATAATAACATAATAGAAAATTTTGAATTTGCTAATGGCGATAAGCTAAACTTTGAAGATATCAAAAAGCTATCTTTGATTGGTACCGACAGTAATGAGAACATTGTAGGTTATGTCCATGCAGATAATATCATCAAAGGAGAGGGCGGAGATGATAAGCTCTACGGTCAAGGCTGGAATGATACTATGTATGGCGGAGACGGAAACGACCTAATCGAGGGCGGTAGCGGCAACGATACCTTAATCGGAGGAAAAGGAGATGACACCCTCAACGGCGATATGGGGGACGACATCTATATCTACAATAAGGGTGATGGAGCGGATACTATAATAGATAGATATGGTAAAGATAAGATAAAATTTGGAGAAGGAATTAAAAAAGAAGATTTAAGCGCAACTATACAAGGCGATGGGTACATAAAAGATTTTGTGATATTTTTTAAAGATTCTCCGAACGATTCTATTATTTTAAAAAATATTGTTAATGGGAACAGGATTGATGCCACAATACTAAAAACCCTAGAATTTGCCAATGGCGACAAAATAGATATTAGAGATATTGAGAAATTATTTATAATCGGTACCGATAGAGATGAAACGATACGGGGTTTGGAAGATTTAAATAGTATCCTTGTAGGTAAAGACGGAAACGATGAACTCTATGGGTAAAAAGGCAATGATACTTTAATCGGAGGGGCAGACAACGATACCCTCAATGGTGGTTACGGCGACGATACCTATATATTTAATAAAGGCGATGGGGTAGATATAATAATGGATACGGACGGATCAGATACAATCAAATTTGGTGAAGGTATAAGCAAGAAAGATTTATCAGTCAAGATAACTTCAGGTACCTACTCCAATACTCAAAATCTAACTATCTCGATAAAAGGTTCCAACGACCGTATAGAGCTAAGCGATATTTTTAGAAACAAAGACAATATAGCCGATCGCTTAATAGAAAAATTCGAATTTTCTAATGGTGAAATTTTAAATTTTGAAGAGATGAAAAGACTTTCTTTAATAGGAACGGATGAAAATGATGAAATCAATGGCTTTCATAAAGGAGATAAAAATATTATTGAAGGCGGCAAGGGGGATGATACGCTTAATGGCGGATATATGGCAGATAATGTATTTGTATTTAATAAAGGCGATGGAAACGATATCATTGAACCCAACGGAGAGAACAACACTATTAAATTCGGCGAAAATATATCAAAAAATGATGTAATGATAAAAAGAGCCAACAAGGATAAATATGGATACGAAGACTTAATCATATCATTTAAAAATAATACTAGCGATAGTATGACAATTAAAAAAATCATAAGTAATGATAAATTAAATAAAGAACGTACTATAAATTTCTTGGAATTTTCGAATGGAGAAATTGCAAATTTAGATGAAATTGGGCGTATGTCCTTGATCGGAAGCGATATGGACGATACTATATCGGGCTATACCGGTTCAAATAACGTAATTGAAGGTGGGGCCGGAAACGATAAGCTCTATGGCAATACAGGCAGTGATACTTTAATCGGCGGTAAGGGAGATGATCTGCTTGAAGGAGGAATGGGGGACGATGTCTATATTTATAACAAAGGTGATGGAAATGACACTATACTAAATAAATATGATTGGATGCCAAATACTACCAATAATGATACTTTGAGATTTGGAGAAGGTATAAGCAAGGATGACTTAATAGTAACGAGAGTACCTATTAATAAAGAATATGAAGAATTTGGTGATTTTGTCATATCTTTTAAGAAATCAGATGGTTCGATAACTTTAAAAGATATGTTACACCGAGATTGGGCTAATGAGAATAATATCATACAGACCTTCGAATTCGCCGACGGAGACAAACTAAGCTTTATTGATATCAAGCAGCTATCGCTAAGCGGCACTGATAGTAGTGACACAATAAGCGGTTATCCAGATATGAGCAATATACTAGAAGGCGGTAAGGGGGATGATATTCTAATAGGTGCAGATTATTATGACAATTATGGACAAAAAGACAGTCCATATAAAAACACTTTTGTTTTTTCTAAGGGCGATGGAAAAGATATTATAAAGATGCTTAAAAATAAAGACCTTATTAAATTTAAAGATTGGGATAAAAAAGATGTAAGATTTGATCTAAATTTGATCAACTCTACCCTGCTTATCTCGAATGCCTCTTCAAACGATACCGTATTAATAGAGGACTATAGTACTACCTCGGGGTATAATTATGAAAAAAGGCGCTATTTTGTAACAAACTTAAATATCGAATTTAAAGACGGCATCACTTTAAATAATGACTTCATCTTAAAAAACGCTAAGCTTAAAGGCGATGCAAACACTATGATAGGAGGAAAGGAAGATAATATCTTTACCTATGACGGAGGAGCAAAAACCATAATGGATCTTGGAGGCTACGATAAGGTCATATATAAAAATCCCGTAAAAAGAGTCCGCTATGATTACGGCGAGAACGGCTCGGATGATCTTAGATTGATCATTACTCCGGCAGATTCTAATGCAAAGAACGATATCTTGGAAGTAAAAGGTTTCTTTAGCAACCGAGATAATGTCATAGAGGAATTTCGTATCGGTAAATATCTAAATATTAAGGCAGCGGATATTTACAGAGCATTCGGTATGGATTATGAAGCAAATAATGCTAAAGCGGCTTCTTTGGCAAGCACTACGGAGACATTTTCGCTAGCTGCAAAACCCGCTTTAATGATGAATGCCAAGCTAGACATAGATAACGAAGCTCAAATTTCGTCATTCTTGAAAAGCTCGGATGATGTAAAGCCTGCAACGCTCTCGCCGATAGACTCTGTATATTCTACTAAGAGCGATGAAAACGAAGTCTCATCTGCTTCAAAAGAAACCAATGAACTTAGCTTAAATTCCAAATCCAACTGGGATATGGTTTTAGGCGGCGGCGATAAGAACAAACTAAAGGCTATCGTTTCAAAGTATTGCGATAATTCAAATTTGAGTACCTCTAATCTAAATTCCAATCTTAGCGTTAGCAATACCGTGGATCTAAACTCTGCTCCGGGCGTTATTCAAGAGGATACTTTAAAAGACAATGCTTTCTTAAGCCAAGATACGGTAAACAAGATTATAGAGCAGCTAAACGTCTATGCCGATAACTCGGAAGCTTTGGAATTTAACCAAAAAGATATTCGCAAGGATGATATGCAAGTTTACATGAGTTAAGGGCTATTTAGGATTATACCTTTTAAGGGTTATGTCTTATAATTATGCTGGCATTTCATTCCTTGCCGGCATATCGCTTTAGGTTAGAAATTTTATATGAGGCGGTACATTTAAAACGTCGCCTTATAAGTTACTATCTTTCAAAATCGTAGCGAGTGTATTATTAAAGCGAACGATTAAATTTTGATACGGTAAATTTAAAATGCTTGCATGAGGACAGACAAAATTTTGCAAATATCTCCATCCTTACATGGGGTTTTTACGCTTGAGACCTTTACTCTTCTTAAAAATCCTGAAAAGAACTAGGTTGATTCCATAAGCTTACAACATATTCGCATCCTTTATGCCTTCAAAGCCCAACCCGCATACGCCCTTCAACAAAATATTCCACTCAAAACCAACCCCTGGAATCCTCCGCATAAAACGCAATCCTAAAAACGAATGCCTTGAACGCTTTCCTTGCTTAATATCCATCATCCTTCCTTTCTTATTATGCCTTTCATAACATCCACATATCAAGTTCTACCATTCTCTATCACCGAGCCTTTTTATAAGAAACAATGAGGCTTTATGAAAACAATGAAGCATAAGGTTCCTGAAAATAATGAAACTGCTGAAATAATAACGAGACTTCATAAAAGCAATGAATCTACCGAAAAGAACAACGAAGCTATTGAAAGACAACAAAGCTGCATGAAAATAATGAATCTCCAAGCTTTTTTATTTTCCCCGCTATAATAGGCCGGTAATCTTTAAATTTATCATAAAATCTATCACAAAGGAGCAGATATGCATTACGAAAATATTTTAAGAGTTAAGAAAGGCATAAAGGTCTTTAACGATAAAGCTCAAGAGACTACTAATCAGAATGAGCTTATATGGCTGGTAAATACCTTTATCTCATATATTAGTAGAGCAAGGCACGATAAGAAAAGAGCGGATAATGCACTTAATGGTATATTGCACTATTACAAAGATATGAAGGTAGATAAAAGAGCCTTAAGCGAAGTAGTAAATAAAGAGTATAAAAAGCTACTAGACCCAAAGAAAAAACCGACCAAATCAAAAATAGCAGATTATAAGGATTGCTTAAAATCCCTACATAAAAGCGGCCATAGCTATCAAAAAATAGCAGATATCCTATGGAAAAACTACGGCATACAAACCAGCAAATCAAACGTAGCAAGACTATTAAAAAGATAAAGGTATATATAATCATGGCTCTGCACACTAGAATGAACGCTAAGGCTATTATCTCTCAGATTATGAGGCAAGCAAACGGTATAGGAATATCAAAAAGTAACGTAAGACGTAATAGTAAGCTTAAAGGACAAAATGGTCATACAAAGAGCGTATACGCCCATAGCATTAAAAGTCTTCAAAACTTAAGAGCGGTAACTACTCAATATATAGAATTTCTTAAAGCCAAACACGGTCAAAAAATAATGCAAAACATTAATGCCGGTAGTGCAAGAGAGTGGCTACTGCTAAAAGCAGATGAAATAAGCGGCGGAGCGCTTAATACCTATATATCTGCATTAGCTAAGAGCTTTGATAATTGCAGTAAGCTAGGGCTAAACGTATCGGGAAAAGATATTACGGATATCCGCAAAGAGCTTAAGAAAAAGGGTATGAACCTTCGTAAAAGACATTATAACAGGGCCTATGAAAACCCATATAAAATCATAAGCAATATGCAATTAAGCTCATTATACTATATATCCGCCAAGCTTCAATTGGAAGCAGGACTAAGACTGGATGATGCCATTAACTCAAGCAAATGGCAAATTAACGACGATAATAGCATAACCATACTCGGCAGCAAGAACGGCTTATGCTATAGCACTAAAAAGCTAAGCGATAAAACCATAAAGCAGATAAGGCTTGCCAAAGAAGCGGGATACTATGCTCCAAGAAATTCTTACGTAAAAGATCTAAAAGCAGCAGGAGCGGATAGCAGAGGAACTCATGGGCTTAGATATAACTTCGCTCAAGAAAGATACCAAGAGTTAAGTAAAGAGGGTATGAGTCATATAGAAGCTTTAGCTCAGGTATCTATAGATATGGGACATTCAAGAGTAGAGATAACTAGGCATTACTTGGTTGGGTTAATAGTATAGGTGGATTGGTTTGATATAGGATAGGCATTATTCTTGGCTTGATCATAGGCATTCCTAGTTTTATTATGGGCATTGCTTGGCTTGATTAAAAGCTGCGGTTGTATCCACTTTGATCTTGCCATTGCTCGTTATAGGCATTCTTGGTTTTATTAAAAGATGAGATGGCTAGATAGATGCCTTCGGTATTTAAATGCCTTATCAAAGCAAAGCTTCATAAGAATATTCCCAGAATTTGCTATTTGCAATAAGGAGTTGCTTTAGCAAAGAAATATTCCAAAAAGTTATAAAAAGCATATTTAAACGGCACTTAGTAAAAAGAGAAATATCCCCGCAATGGATAAAGGGCTGATTTAGTTGAAAAATTTAAACTACCTATATATATATGAAACTCATGGATTATGGAATTAATGAATTAAATGGGCTTACTAATAAGCTTTAGAATATCTGAAATACGTAGTAAGCTCATCTTGTTCATTTTATAGAGACTTAATTATATTGAAAATCCTCTGTATGTTTATAAGTATTTGCCCGTTTATGGCAAATAGCTTTGCTATATCTATGGTATTTGCCGTATATATTACTTTTTTCAGCTTGCCGGATGTATTCTGTTCAATCAACAACTGCGCAAACCTTCAAAGAAACTATCCTTTTCTTTAACTCATCCTTGCTTCTCCCCTTAAAATTTAAACCCCAGCTCCTTTAAATAACCTAGCCACCATGTTAGAACCCTACGCGTATTCTCAATATTCGTAGCTTTGTTATAAATCTTTTGTATCTCTCTTTGTGCATGAAAAAGGGTGCGTTCAATGCTATAAGGATCCAGCTTGTTCTCATGGATTTTTTCATATGCAAAGGTTTCTAGTATCTTTCTAAAAGAGTGAAAAACCAGTCTATTCTTAGCTATTACGGGAGCATAGGTTTTAAGCGCTTTAACTAGAGTCATATCGCTTAGTACCTCTCCTTGAGTATTGGCAAAGCATAACGGGCAGTTACTATTATGAGCGTGTAACCTTTGCAGCCATTGCCCCACTTCTGTAGGAAGTCCCAGATGTTCATCTCCATTGCTTTTTACCTTATTTTCATCTTGTGGAAATAGCAAGTAGTATTCTCCATCATCGCCTATTTTTAAATGCTCATGGGTTAAATTTCTTACATTTGAGCTTCTTAGCCCGGTAAGTAGTCCAAAGATCAAAGCGTTCTTAACACCTATTTGATGAGGATAGTTCATGATAAATTTAATAAGTACGGTTAAATCCAAGTCATCTTTTATATATGGGTATTCGCTATGGCGAGGTATATTATAAAAGTCCTTAAACACCTCTTCTGCAAATAATGGATTTTTAGAAATATCTCTTATGCGAGCATATCTGAATAGTCTTTTAATAAGTTTGAATAAAATTTCTAAGGAAGCGTACTTCTCATTATCGTAATAATAATCCAGTATCGGCATAATATCCTTTTTGCTTATCTTGTTTATATCTTTGTCACAAATATCCCTTAAAGCTTTAAAGCTCATATCTCGTCTTTTAGAGGTTGCTAATGCGACATTGCCGTTATGTCTGCGAAACTGCTGGTAAACACTCGCTAGAGTATTACTTGGGGCGGCTAGTTTAGTAGAACCATCTACTATTAAACCTTTAAGCGCTTGCTTGGCTTCATTAAGACTTATCTCATCTGCATTGCCTAAAGACTTAATCAGCTTACCTCCTAGCGAATAGTGATAGTACCTATGGATTGTTTGCTCTCCCTTTTTAGTAAATGAGCGGTAAAATCTAACTGCTATATGCTCATCTATCATTTCCACCATAGTATTTTTGCGATGAGGCAGGGAGAAATTTCTGATCACTTTATCGGGGTCTATTTTAAAAACCGGATCGTCTTTAATTTTAGAAAAAATCTTCATAACTGCTTGTCCTTTAAAATTTAATATAGTTTCATAGGACAAATTATAAAAGCTTCCAAAGAGTTTAACAAGCTTAAGAGCTACTATACATTTTTTAATATATAGTAGTTTCTCTTAAACTACCTGTATAATCTAGCGTTTTTAGCATTTGAAATTTTTTTGAAAAAATTTGAAAAAGCCTCAAAACAGGGCTTTTAAAAAAATCAAAAAACTAAAAATAGGGGGGAAATTTGATAGATGGTGTCCCGTGTAGGATTCGAACCTACGGCCGCCTGATTAAGAGTCAGATGCTCTACCAACTGAGCTAACGAGACAAGAATTATAATTGTAGTGATAAAAATATAAAAAACTGATTAAATTTTATAAAAATTTCGTTAAATTTCATAAAATTTTATTCGGTCTTTATATATCTAATAACTCATAAAAATTAAATAAAATACTTTAGTAAAGAATCAATCAATCTTTTTAAAATAGCCTATGTGCTTTCAATTTCACGCTTGCGCGCTCTTGCACAAACTCAACGCAAAGCCAAAGCAAGAAGCCCCATAAGCGGGGCTTAACTCGATAATTTATTTTGATTTTTTAGCCTTTTTGCTTCGCGTAGCCTTAGCGTGAGTTCTAGGAGAGCGGTTTGAGATGATCGGCTTACCGTCAGGATATTTTTTCTGCACGTGATTTACAGGTATCGCCGCACTGCTGCTAGCACCGTATTTTTCGCCGTTTGTGAAATACTTCCTCATCACTTCCTTCCATCTTTTTGCGTATTTATTCGCGCGCGGAGAATCGTTTAAGATGTCCTCGTAGTCGTAAATTCTCTCATAGAAGTCGTTAGTTAGTTGATCGTCGATAGTGATTCTGCCGTTGTCGATCGATACGCCTAGGTAGACGCCTGTTTGCTCGCCCGGGCTTACCATCCATGCAGAAATATCAGGTAGATCGGTTGCGCGACCGGTTCTTCTACCTACGCCGCCTGCTGCGGCACCTACATTGATCTCAAGGGTGTCTGTGCCAGTAAAAATGTCTTGATATGACTTCGTAGTATGAAAGATCATCACGATGTCGCTCGTCTCGTAGCCTGCCTGTAAGCCCACGCCGTAGCCTTTATATTTGATAAAAATCGGTGAGCTCCACTCGCCGTTCTCGCCTTTGACGCTAAAAATTCCATCGCCGTACTGCAGCGATGCGCCCGCAGCTAAACGTTTTACGTCGGTTAGGATTGCGACGGCTTTGGCGCTGGTTAGATAGCGCTCATCGGTGCCGAAGTTATTAGCCGCTACGAAAGATCTAACAACGTTAGTCGCCGCTATAACCTCTTGATTTGCCACGACGTCCGCGTGCAAAAGACCGCAAAGTGCAACAGATGCTAGAAGCAAAAACTTTTTCATCATTTAATCCTTTTAAAATTGAATTTTCGTTATTATAACAGCAATTTCATTTGTTTTAGCTAATTTTTAACAAAAAATTGATGAAAAATAACGAATTTTGGAAAATTTATGAAATTTCTAGCTATTTTTGCACTTTTGACGATCAAAATTTTCGCTTTAGACATAGTAAATGGTGATGTTATTATCTTAAAATTAGATAAAAGCACGACCGAGTTGAGCTTTGGCTCAAAGAAAATCCCCCTCATCGAGGCACCAAATTCTAGCGATAAAATCGCCGTTTTGGCGGCGAATTATCGCGCTAAGGGGGATTTTGCGCTGCGGATAGTAGATCAAAGCGGCAGCCACGAGCAGATCGTCGCTTTGAAAAAGGGCGAGTATAAAAAAGAGGCCTTAAGCGTCGCTCCTGGCAAAGTTAAACCGCCAAAAGAAGCCGCCGCGCGTATCAAAAAAGAGCTCGACGAAGCCAACGCGATCTATGCGATTACCACGCCGCGCTATCTTTTTTCCACGCCGTTTGAGCTGCCTTTAAACTCCAAAATAACCTCTGCGTTCGGCAATGCCCGCACCTTTAATGGCGAGCTTAAAAGCTATCACAGCGGCACTGATTATCGCGCCGCGGTAGGCACTGCGGTGTGCGCAGCCAATGACGGCGTCGTAGTCATCGCCAAAGACCGCTACTACGCCGGTGGTTCGGTCGTGATCGATCATGGCGGCGGCATCTATTCGCAGTACTATCATCTAAGCGAGATCAAAGTGACGCTTGGCGATCACGTTCGCAAAGGCGATGAAATCGCGCTTTCGGGCGAGAGCGGTAGAGTTAGCGGTCCACATCTGCACTTCGGCATCGCGATCAACGGCGTGAGCGTCAATCCGCTAAGCTTCGTCGCTAAATTTAATGAAGTGGTTTTTGGCGAGCGCTAAAATGCCCTACAATCCGAAGGAATTAATGAAAAAAATTCTCGCAGGCAGCGATTTTAAGTTAAAAGGCTCGGTCAAAGGTCGTGTGCGCGTCGCGAGTAGGGACGGAGCGATCGTAAATTTTACCGCTGCAGACTTCGGCGTGCAGAGCCTAAACGACAAAATTTCGCTTAGTGGCGAGCAGTTCGAGCGTTTTAGAGCTAGAATTTTTGGAATTTTAAACTCCGGTGGACGCGAGCTTGCAGGTAGGCTCACGCTCTCTTCTACGCCCAAAAAGAAAGCCCGCGCAGATCGTCTCCGCGCGGCAGATGGCTATGCGGAGTTTGACGGTGCCTGCGATTTTGGTAGCTTTTGCGGCGGAGATTTGGGCGTAGTTTTGCCCGAGGCTGGTGGCGGCTTGGCAAAGACTTCGTATGCCACAAATGCGAGGCACGGTGAGCGAGATCTTTCTGCGTGCAGCGCTCAGAGTGCGCAAGGCTTTACTTCACAGGCAGAATTTCAAGATGTTTCGCAAGCAGAATTTTATGGCGCAGCTCGGGCGGAATTTTGCGTAGATACGGCGTGCGAGAATTTTATTTCGCAAAATGATGCTGCGCAGGATGACATGAGTATGGGGCTCGCTGCTAGTTTCGAAGAGAGCGCAAATGCGAGGAGTGAAAATTTTATACCACAAAACTCTGCGCCTACGAATTCTGCTAAAGGGCAAAGCTTCGTTCCTGCATCGCGAAATTTTATTTCCGCGCAAAGCTCTGCGCTCGTGAAAGATTCCATATTTGGGGCGCAAAATTCTAATTTTATGGCGCAAACGAAGAATTTTGTGGCTGAAAATTCGTTTGTAGCAGAGCAGGACGCGGACTTACGAAGTAAAAATTCTACGGCACAAAGCTCTGCATCAAAAAATTCTACTTTCGCAAATTCTGCGCTTGATATAAAGTGCGCAAATGATTGCAAGCCTCAAGGCTCCGAGTTTTCCAAGGGGCAAAGCGCTAATTTCGCTGGCCGCCGCGCCGCAAATTTTGCCTTAGAAAATGCCTTGGAATTTACGCCTCAAGATGAGAATTGCGTTGGTGAGAATTCCGCGTTTTTGGCAAAAGGGCAAAATTACGCGCTAAAAAATTCCGACGAGCAAAATTTAGCACAGAAAATCTCTGCACAAGAGTGGCACCCTTTAAATTTGCCACCGCAAGCGGGAAATAAATTTGTGCCCGAATTCGAGCAATCCGCGCAGTCTGCGTTAACGGGTGAGAATTCTACGTTTGCTTCTTCTATGGCGGAGGGGGCGCTTGGTGATGAGCCCGCGTCTGCTGCTTTTGGGAGCGAATCAACTTTTGCGACTAAGCCCGTAAATTTCTATGGCAAGCCTGCGCGCAAAGCGCCTACGAAAGAGCGCGCGAGCCTTCGAGAGCGTCCGCAGGCTCTGCCTATTGCAAGCACTTCGCGTCCTATTTCGCTACCGCAAGCGTCTAAAGCTAGGCTCATCGAGCTTAAGCCGCGTTTCATAGGCATCGCGCATAGGATTAAAATTTCGTTTTTGAAAAAGAGCGCGAGCGAGCCTGGCGAAGGGGTTTTGGCGCGCGTTCGTATTCCGCTTTTGATGGAGAATTTCGGTCTTAATGATATTTTGTCGTCCACGGCGAGCTACCAAATGGCGAAAAAGATGGTGCGCACGATCGCCGATCTTTACATCGCCAAGGATCTGCGCGGCGTGCACATAGGCGTGCCGGTGCGCCTTGAAATGGGCTTTAAAAGCGGTATCTCTGACGTCAGCAACCACGCCTTTATTTTCAAGCTCGTCGAGGACAGCCTCGTCAATAACGGCGTCATCGACGACGACAACGCAGATATCGTGCGCGAGATCAAGCTCTTTAAGCAGGACGTTTTCGACGGGGTTTTGGTAAACATCGTGCGGTTTGAGTAGAGACTTTGCGATGCTTTGCGTATAAATTTTAAAATTTTGCGTTACCGCATGAAATTCCATCGTTTTCGAGCTTTAGCTCGCACCGCAACAAGCGCTTTTTAAAATTTTTTTGATCAAACCAGTAAAAATTTGAAAGGATTAAGATGCAAAAAGCCTTTTTTAATTCGCCCATTGGAATGTTTGAAATTTGGGATGATGAGATCGGGATCTGCAGTATCGACTGGGTCAAAAGCTCTGCCTGCAGTCCCAATGATGAGATCTTTAAAAAACACGACGCAGAGCCTAAATTAGGCTTTGTGCGTGCAGCGGACGATAAAGGACGCGATTTAAGGCTTAGCGATTTAAGAAAGAATTTAGCTCTTTGCACCGACGAGCTTGGCGCCTATTTTAGGGGCGAGCTTGAGAGCTTTAGCGTTAAACTGAGCCAAAATGGCACGCAGTTTCAAAAGTCCGTGTGGAGCGCGCTTTTAGAGATCCCTTACGGCGAGGTCGTAACATACGGCGAGCTAGCTCGGGCTATCGGCAGACCGCACGCAAGCCGCGCAGTAGGCAGCGCAAATGGCAAAAACAAGATCCCAATCATCGTGCCGTGCCACCGCGTCGTAGCTTCGGGCGGGCTCGGCGGATACAGCGGCGCGGGCGGCGTAGCGACCAAAGCGTGGCTACTAAACTTTGAAAGAGAAAATTTAGCCAAATTTGGCAAGTAAAATTCGATTAAATTCTGCCTTGCAAGCACGGCGCTGATTTTAAAATTTTACCGCGCGACGCTGCGAAATTTCATAAAGCGATTTTGTAAATTTATAGTTTTTACAGCAATTGAAATATTTAAAATTTAGCAAGGAGCCTGCTAAGCCGGCTTTCAAGTCCTAACTTTAAATTTATCGCGCCGCAGACATTTGCTATGAGCGGTTGAAATTTTTCGCAGTGATAAATTTAGCCTCGCGAAATTCCGCGCTGAAGTCCTTCGATAAATTTTCATCTTGCGTGCATTTTGTGCAGCAGCGCGTAAGGCAGCAAAAATTTTGCAGCCCCCTTCGTGAAAATAGGCAAGGATAGCAAATTTTGAGGCGGAATTTTGCATAGCTTAAAAATTCTGCGTCACCGCGCTGCAAGGTAAAATTCAACGACGCCGTATTAAGGCAAAGTAAAATTTAATTGCGCTTGCCGAAGCGGGGTAAAATTTCCACAGAAGCGGTAAGCGGGGCAGAATTTATCTCGGCGGTAACGTGACTAAGTAAAATTTTATAAATCCACGAAGCGGGCGGTATCCCAGCAGAAACGGCATTGTCCTAGCCAAGCTTCTTGCGTAAGCAGCGGGCGCGTCAAAGATAAAATTTTTCACGAAGACGGCAAAGTACAGCAGTATGCCGCTAGAGTCACCTGACGAAGATGAAATTCTACGCAAAGAGAGCGAGATGAATTTTGCGCAAAGATCGCGCTATTTGCTGAAATTCGCGCAAAAGCAGTATTCTTTTAAAAAATTCCTAGCAGCGGTAGCGTTCGTTGTCAAAGCTCGCCTTTGAAGCGGTGGCGTTTTGCTAAGGCTTCTTGCGAAAGCGACGTTGCATAGCAAAGTAATTGTAAAAGCGGCGAGCGTGCTGTAGATAAAATTCTTAGCAAAAGCGGCGTAGCAGGGCAAAATTTCTACGTAAGACGCACGGCAAAGATAAAATTTGCCAAGCAGTTACGAGCGAAAACCCTGGCAAATTTGGCGAAGCTTGGCAGAATGCAGAAAATCTACGCAGCTTTACCAAATTCCTAAATTAGCCAAAATTTTCTATCAGATCGCTAAAAATTTTAGCTAAATTTTCGACGTCGCTAATCTCTACTCGTTCGTTGATCTGATGGATCGTGTCGTTTCGCACGCCAAACTCCGCTGTCTCCACGCCAAACTCCGCGAAGTATCTCGCATCGCTCGTGCCGCCTGCGGTGTTTAGCTCGGCTGCTGCGCCACAGATCTTCTGCACGCTAGCGCTTAGTTTTTGCACGATTTTGGAGTTTCGCTGAGTTAAAAAAGGCTTTGAGGAGCTTTTTAACGCAAGGTGTAGCGACGCGCCTGCTCGCAGCTGTGCGGTGCAGCTCATTTCTAGCTTGCCGCAGGATTCGCTTTCGCTGCACAGCGCATCTTTTGCATCTAACTCAAATAACCTCAGTACGTAGTTTCGCACATCTTCTAGTCCCAGCCCTACGCCGCCGCGGACGTTAAACATCACGCGTACGTCCTTGGGTGTTACGTTTACTACCTGCGAACCGCCGCGAATGTCGGTGATGACTATCTTGGCTGGAGCGAAATCCTCGCTACCCGCGTCCAGATTATGCCCCGCGAGGCTTGCAAGCACCGGCGCTAAAATGTGGACAGGATTGATGCATTTATCTGGGTAGGCTGCGTGCCCGCCGATACCCGTGAGTGTGAGGACGCCGTTAATCGAGCCGCGACGGCCGATCTTAATGGTATCACCGAAGCGCACTTCGCATGTAGGCTCCGCAACGATTGCGAAGTTGGGTAGGGCACTTTGCTCGCGCAATTTAGAGAGCATTTCGCGCGTGCCGTAGATGCCGTCACCCTCCTCATCGCTGGTTAGTAGTAGGCTTAGCGTGCCCTTAAAATCGTGTGCCGCCGCTAGCGCGCAGATTGCCGCTGCGATGCCGCTTTTCATATCCTGCGCGCCGCGCCCGTATAAAAAGCCGTCCACTTCCACTGGCACAAACGGATCGCTCGCCCAGCCCTCGCCTGGCGGTACGACGTCGATGTGCCCGGCAAAGCACAGATGCGGACCCTGCCCGAAGCGCTTGGTAAAAATCGCGTTAGTTACGCCGTTTAGCTCGAATCTATCCTCGCTAAAGTCCGCCAGCAGCATCGAGACGTAGTTGAAAGCCCCGTCGTCGCTAGGTGTGAGCGAGCGGAATTTGATGAGCTCTTTTAGAATTTCAATCGGTTTCATAAGCCATCCTTTGGTTTAAATTTTAGCGAAAATTATAGCGTATAAAAGCTTTAGTGCAAAAGATACCAAAATAAACGCCGAGATATATGCAAATGCCCGCACTGCTATGTTTGGAAGCTTGCTACGAGCTAGATATATAGCAAGCGGAAAAAGCGTGATCCAAGCTAAAATTCCGCTTACAAGCCCTGCAAGGGCAAGCGCAAAATCTGCTCGCGCGGTGCCGGCAGAGACGCTGAGCCAAAACATAATGACGTATGGATTTAGTAAATTTATCAAAAAGCCTTTGCCGTAAAGCGCCGCACCCGAGCAAGCCTCGACGCTTGCAGACTGCACCGAGCGAGTCGCGCCATGCCAGATCTTGTATGCCGTGTAGAGCAAAAAGCATGCGCCAAATACCGATATGCAGGCAAAAACGATCGGGATTTTGGCTAACTGCGATATACCAAACGCCGATAGCGCTAGATAGAGCATATCCGCGCTCATGGCGCCGAGGCCCAGGCACAGCGCCTTGGTGTAGCTTCGCAGCGCGTAGGACATCATCAGCACGTTTATCGGGCCGATCGGCACACTAACGCCCAGCCCCATCAAAATCCCTTGCACGAACGGTTGCATCCCTCTCCTTGCATTCCCCAAACTGCTCTAAAATTTCGGCATGCGGCGCTGCGAAAAAACCTATGGACGCGGCTTTGCGAATAGATCGATGACGCACAGCTTCGCGAATGGATCAATCCTAAAATTCCGCGCGATCGCCGATCGGTTTTAAATTTAACGCAATCGCCGCCATACGCGCCTTAGCTTTGAAATTTTAAAGCGAGCGTTGTAGCGCGCTCGGCTTTGAAATTTTAGCAAGCACGGCTCGCGATACACCTGCTTACCGAGCCTTGGCTGGCTCTGAAATTCTAATGCCGAGCATTGCGTGCGCCAGGGCATTTAAATTTAACGCGTGCGGTTGCATGCGCCTCGGCTTTGAAATTTTGGCGAGCGCTTTGCACGGCACGCATGATCGACGAGCTTTAAATTAGCTTTTAAATTTTAACGCGCAATCACGGTTTAAATTTGCAGCTTAAATTTACGGCTAGAATTTTGCGAGGTAAAATCCGCCGTCTCGCCGCGTCGCTAAGTTTGCCGGGCTAAATTTTGCCCTGCAAAATTTAGCCCGGCAAAAGGATTGGCGACGAACGGCGGCTCGCGCAAGTCGGTAAGTTTTAGTCGCGTAAATTTAAAGATCGCGGCGGTAAAATTTAGTCCGCCGAAATTTTATTTTGCGAAATTTCGCGTATCCGCGCTCATAAACGGCTCATGATCGCAGATAAAATTTTGCGAAGCGAAATTTCGCGCCTTAAAATTTTATCCGTAAATTTTAAAATCCAGCCGCGCCGCTTGAAATTTAATCCTGCTTCTGCTTTAAATTTAGCTACGCATTTGAAATTTAGCCGCGCCCTCATTTTAAATTTTATCGGCTCGCCGTAAACCTACCCGCAAAACAGACGTATCGCGGAGCTGACCCTGCCGCGAGGCTAAACGCGCCGTAAATTTTATCGTTTTGCAGTGGAGCAAATTTTACACTGCAAAGCAAAAACCTGCGCGCCGCCGGATTAAATCCGCACCGCAGAGCAATTCCGCGTCGCAACAGGTTTCGCGAAAATCCGCGATGCAGGGGCTTTAAACAGTCTGCTTAGTAAAATTCCGCGATCGCAATAGCGCAAATTTAAAACGAAAAATCCCCCGTCGCGCCGTGCGACATGCTCTCATAAACCGCCTTGACATACTTGTCGCGCACCGCGCAATCTAGCAGCTTCTCGCACTCCAGGCAGCTGGTGAGGTTGTGCTCGGCTTGGCACGCTTGTAGCGCGGCCAAGCTTTTATCTAAAATTTCGTCGTAAACGTCGCGCGGCGCGCTGCTCTGGGTATCAGCCATCAGTTTTTCCCGCCGTAAATTTCATGCATCTTCGCGATCTCGTACTTCGAGCCGAAAAAGCAAGGGGTGCTTTGGTGGATTTTTTCAATTTTAAGCTGTAAAAGCGAGCCGTTCGCGCCGTCGCTAGTGGCGCCTCCCGCGCGCTCGAAGATGAACGCAAACGGTAGCACTTCGAAGGTTACGCGAAGCTTGCCGCGCGGATGATCGCTGGTAGCGGGGTAGCTGAAAAGTCCGCCGCCTTTTAATAAAATTTGATGCAGGTCGCTTACCATCGCGCCGCTGTATCGCAGGCGGTAGCCCTCGTCAAACAGCGCTCGCACGAGCTTTCGGTGTGGTTCGCTCCAGCCCTTTTGCGTCGCACCGGTAGCGTTTAGCTTGCCTTTTTGCTGTAGGCGCAGGTCTTTTACGAAGCTAAATTTGCCCTCGCGATTTAGGCGGTAGAGCTTCGGCGCGTCCTCGCAAACGATCATCTCAAGGCGCGGTCCGTAGATGCAATAGATCGCCGCCTTTAAGTTTGCGGGCGAAATTTTATCCTCGTAGATGCCAAATATCGAGCCCACGGCGAAATTTACGTCCACCAAGCTCGAGCCGTCGAGCGGATCGTAGGCGACGATTAGGCGCGCATCCTCTCGCAGCGTTAAAATTTCATCTTTCTCCTCGCTGATTAGGGCGCGCACGAGCGGATTTTTGCGAAATTCCGCCTCGATTATGGCGTCGCTTTTTACGTCGAGTTTGAGCTGCGTATCGCCCGTGCTGTTGTGGTGATCGGTGTAGCCGAAGTCCGCGTATTTCAGCTCCTCGGCGATTTGTAGCGCGATATTTTGGATTGATTTTACGATCTCTTGCATTCTGATTCCTTTACATTTTTTTGGCGTTTTTTAAGATCCATTCACTGATACCCGCAGCGTCGTTGATGTCGAAATTTACGCGGCAAAGCTTATCCATCTGCTCGCCGCTTAAATTTGAAGCGATCGCGTCCGAAAATGGCAGATACGCCGGATCGATCCTGTCGCGAAACAGGCTTATACGCGGCAGCGGCAGCGTCTTTAGCCCCTCTACGAGCAGGATGTCAAATTCTCCGAGCATCCGCACGACCTCGTCGATTTGCATGCAGCGCTGCGAAAAATAGCTTGTCCGCGTCGGGCTCATCACGACGGTTTCAGCGCCGAGCTCGCTAAATTTGGCGCTGTCCTTGCCCTCTACGTCAAAGCGCGCCTTATCTCCCGGATCGTGCTTTACGATCGCAGTCCGAAGCCCGCTAGCGATAAAAATTTTAGCGATCTTGCAGATTAGCGTCGTTTTGCCGCTGTTGGAAGGGCCTGAAAATGCGATAGCAAGTCTTTTCATTTTAAAATCCGGCTTTTTAAGATGAGCAGATTGTAGCGAATTTAGCCTTTTAAAAAGCAAAATTCGTTAAAATGCGCCTAAAATTTCAAAGGAAGATCGATGAAGAAATTTGATTTTAGCGGCGCGCTAAACGGCTTACTGAAGGGCGCGCTCCTAGCCGCGCTAGCGCTATTTTTAAACTCCTGCTCCGCAAACGATCCCCGTCACGATCCGCTTAAAAACGAGTTTCTTGCTTACACGCAAAAATTTGAATCGGTGCGCGCGGGCGATCGATATTTGGGAGTGGCGACCTATCTAAATCCCGTCGCGCCCGAGCTTAGAAACGCCGCGGAGGACGAGGTGTTTTTGCTCACCTCCTATCCTAAAGAGATTCAGATCTTCGCGGTGCAGATCAACGGCGCAAACGCAAACGTAGTGCCGCTGCACGACGGCGATCCGCTTTTGCAAAAGGAGCTTTTTAAGATCGCGTGGTCAAGCCGCTACAAGATCACCGCGCCTAAGAGCGATAAGGACGAGCTGGTGCTTAGCTACCGCACCTCAAATGGTCTGGGTGCCACGATGAAATTTCGTAAAATTTCAAAGTCGCTGTATTGGCAGCCGCAGATCGATCTGAAAGATTAAAGGAGAGAGGGTGGGCTACGACATAAGCTATCACGCGATCGGCAAAGATGAAATTTCGCAGTGGTATTTTAAGCCGCTAAAGCTTGCGCAAAAGGGAGATTTTGAGGCTATCGCTAAAATCGCGCGCGAAGCGGGGATGGATGAATTTTATGTAGAAAAATACACGGACGGCTTCCGCTCGGCGCTGCAGTACGGCACAGGGGGCATTTTTAATAAAACGCACGGATTTCACCTCGCCGTGGCGCAGGGCTATTTTAGAGAGTATTTTTACACGCGCGGCACGGCTTTTAGCTTTTTGGCGGAGCAAAGCTCTAAATTTAAAACCTATATAAGCGATTGGCGCGAGGTTTTGCCGGCGGAATTTTTAGCGGAATTTAACGGGCAGATCCGCAACGAGATCGTCGAGAATTACTGCTGCGGCGCGTATCTTAGCGCTGCTAGCGTGCAAAAGCTGCTGCGCGATTATGAAGCGGGCGGCGAGGTTAAATCCTCCGTAGATAAGTTTTACGCGCAGAATTTGCCCGTGTTTTTAAAGGCGCTAAATTTGGCTCGCGAGCTTGGAGTAGGGCTACTTGAGGCTACCGAAGTGGTTGAGCCCAATCCGATCGATCTGAATAGGTCCGAGTCGTTTTCAAATCTTTTTAATTGCGATACTAAGGGCGCGCTGATCTACGCGGAAATCGCCGCACAGCAGATCGGCGAAGCGATGCAGCGAGATAAGGCAGGCGGAGGCGTTAGGATGGTCAGAGAGAATTTTACCTTGCGCAGCGCCAATGCGACGGGCGGCGGCAGTGCGACGGAAGCGGATGGCGGCGCAATGAAAGCAAGCGGCGGGAATTCCGTCCCGTGCAGCGGCGATACGATAGAAGGCGGCGGCAAGAATTCCGCCGCTGAAGATCATGAAGACGCAACCTCCACAGGCGGCGAAAAGTCGCTTTTCGGCAAGATTAAAGGGCTTTTTAAATAGCAAATTTGATCGCTTTATTCCGCCGAAGCTCGCGCGGAGTTAAGGTCGTAAAATTAAATCATCTCACATCCGCAGACCCTGCGCGGTTAAATTTAGCTAAAACGGCGCGGCAAAGAGGCGTAGATTTAAAATTTAAAACTTGCCGAAATTTTAAAACGGTGGCTTGCATATCCGAAGTTACGAAATTTTAAAGCATCGCAAATAGGTCGCAAAAGAGGCTAAATTTAAACCCGTCGCGGCCTTTGCGGAGGGTACATGCGAATAGCTTATCTGTTTAAATTCCATAGCCGAAAGTGCCCGATTTTGATTTCACGCCACTTAAAATTCTGCGCTCCGGCGCTAATTTAATCGCTCACAAAACGCCGCGATAAAATTTCAATAAATTTTAGATTTTAAAGCTCGTCGCCCCAGAAATAAAGCTCGAAAAAAGCAACCGCAAAGATAAAAAAGACTATCAGCGCCGCGCCGCCCGCGCGGACGTAGCTATCGTCCCGCACGCCGAATTGCACGCAATACGCAAACGCCATAAAAACAGGCAAGCCGCTAAATTTGCGGAGCGTTTCTTTTCGTCTTTCAATGACGATACGCACAAAACGGCGGCTAGCATGAGAACTACGGTCGCGATAATTTGCATGGCGCACTGCCTTTCGTGTAGGGCAGAAATAACCTTTGGCTAGCATCAAGAGATAAAATTTTGTCACTGAAACCAAAATAAATTCCGCACGATTTTATAGCGCATTGCCTATTCGCGCGGCAAAATTTCGCCGCTTTGATCTGCCCGTCTAGGCTCTTAGCGGGCAAATTTTGCGCTTTTGAGGCGACGGCTTTTAAAATTCCTCGCTCGCCGCCTCTTAAAATCATCCTCCAAGCCCGTCGCCAGCTTAGCGAAAGTCGTCGCTTCTGCTCGGTATCAGCAGATCTTGCAGCTCCTGTTGCACCGAGACTTTCGCGCGCGGATCGAGGATCTGCGAGTAGATGATGAAGTTTGCGAGTACCTTTTTGCCGTAGTCCCTGCTCTCGGCATATGGCACGAGCTCCATGCTAAGCCACGGCTCAAATTTGCCCTTATTAAACATATCGCCGCGCTGCAGCATCTTTTTAACGAGCCCGAGCCCGCCGTTGTAGGCGTATGCGATGAAAACCGGGCTGTAAATTTTGCGCTCCAACCAGTCGATATGGATGTTGGCGAAGCGGTAGGCGACTTCCGGACGGAACATATCGTCTTGATCGAAGCCGTCGATTTTGAGTTGCTTTTTTCCGATCTCGTTAGCCAAAAATGGCATAAATTGCATCATCCCAAGCGCATACGATGTAGATACCGATGCGGGCACGAAGCGGCTTTCTTGGCGGGCGAGCGCCAAAATTAGCGCCTTGCGGCGGTTATCGCCGTCGCCGATATATTCCATAAACGGCGCCGGATAGAAGTTGTCCTTGCCGCCGCTTGCTTTATTCATGATGTATGAGTACTCGCCGATGCTTTGCTTAGTGTCGAATTTTTTGGCAAATTCCAAAAGCTGTGGGCGCGACATCTGATCAGCGCTATTTTTCGTGCGAACCCAAGCGAAAGGATCGGTGATATCGTAGCCCTCGATGGAATTTTTAGCGGGATTTGGGATGATTATGTTTAAATTCCTATCCCCTAAGACCTCCTTGGCATAAAGCGCGTAGAGGCTGTAATAATCACTGCTAGCAAGCTGGCGCAAGACATTTTGATCTCCATTTAGCAGGTAGATCCAAAATTTCGCATTGTGCACGTCGTGAGGCTTCTCAAAGCTCGCTGCTGCGCGGCTAAAAAATGCAAGCGCAGCCCCTTCATCGCCCTGCATGACGGCATTTACGCCCAGCATAAACGCTACGTCCTTTTCTACAGCCGACGGATCGACGCCCGTAAGCGAGCGGCGCAGGCGCGGGTATTTGCGGTTGATTAGCGCGTCATTGAGAACCGCTTTGAAGCCTTTTTGCGAAGCCAGTTCGCTTACGAAGGCTGCGTCGGCGTCGATATCGATCAGAGCGTCCTTGCCCGCACCTTTTAAGTAGTCGTAATATAAAAAGTAGTTTTGCGCGTTGCGGCTCTGCATAAAATACTCGCTCGGATTTTCGTCGTTAAATCCGCGCAGTAAATTTACGGCGTTTCTACTTGCCGCGTCTTGGTGCTTTTCAAGCTGCGAAGCGAGCGTCTCGCGCACCGACGGGCTTAGCTTGGCGATGAAATTTGGATAGGAGCGCGCCTTTTTGCAGGTTAAATTTGCATCTAAAATATTTGCCGCCGTTACTCCTGCGCAGCGATCCGGACGCTTAGGAGGGCGAATGGCGCCGAAAATTCTATCTAGCTTCTCTTTTAGTTTGCCTTTGTAGCGAAAGATACTTTGTTTTAAAATTTTAATCTCCGCTTTGTTGTATTTCGTCTCATCTATTAGGCGATAGATGTAATAGTCCTTGGCTAGGGATTTTGGCTCGTCTTTGATCTGTTCGTAGTTTAAAATTTTACCGCTACTTGCGGCGCACAGCAGTCCTAAAACAAGGCTAAATTTCAGAAATATTTTCAAATGACCGTCCTATTGATGATATAGATTATCGCGCTGTCAAAGAAGTTAAGCACGAGTAGGATAAGAAGCGGCGAAAGATCAAATCCGCCGAAAGTCGTAGGCAGATAGCGGCGCACCAGCGCGAACGCGGGCTCCGTAAGCGCAGAGATCACGCGGATGATTTTATAAAATTTACCGAACGGATTTGGACGGATGAAACTTAAGACGCAGGCGACGAAAATTAGCATCATATAAGCTTGGATCACGTAGTGAATACTTACTAAAATGCCGTAAAATACGCTATTTAGTAGCATCGAGTATCTCCTTTAAATCGGCGCGGATCAGCGGATACAGCTCGCTAAGCTCCGGTCCGTGAGGTGCGCCTGTGAGTAAAAACCTAAGCGGCATAAATAGGCTCTTGCCCTTTAAGCTTGTAGCCTGCGAAAGCGCCTCTTTGAAATCATTAAATTCCATTGGAGCGCCGTTTGAGCTTAATAAATTTAAGATCGCCTCTCGTAGCGCCTGTGCCTGCGCCGCCCACTCTTGCGGGATATCTTTCGCGCCGTAGATCGCTGCGATCTTTTCTTTAATCTGCGGGATAAGGCTCGCTTCTTGAGTGTAAAATTTTATCAAAGGCGCAAATTTTGGCTCAAGCTCAAAAAGCTCCGCCAAGCGCTGCTCGCTCGCTCTTTTGATATGTTCGCGGTTTATAAAGGCGAGCTTATCCTCGTCAAATTTCGCCGGGCTTTTTGAAATTTTAGCGATATCGAAAAACTCCACCGCTTCATCCATACTAAAGACCTCGCGCGGCGTTTTATTGCCCAGCAGGATCAGATAGTTCGCGATCGCCTCGGGTAGGTAGCCGCTTTGAAGCAGCCATTTTACCGACGAGCTATCCTCGCGCTTGCTCATCTTTTTGCCTTCGGAATTTAATATGATCGGCAGGTGCGCGTATTTGATCTCGCCCTCGTAGCCGAGGCTTTGGCGGATCCAGTTTTGCTTCGGGGTGTTTGAGACGTGATCCTCACCGCGGATTACGAAGCTCACGCCCTGCATCATATCGTCGCAGGCGCAGGCGAAGTTATAAGTTGGCGTCTTGTCCGCACGCATGATAACAAAGCTGTCGATATTCTGCGGCTCAAATGCGATACGGCCCTTGATTGCGTCGGTAAATTCCAGCGCGTGATCAGGTTTTTTAAGGCGGATAGTAAAGGGCTTCTCACAGTTTAGCACCTCTTCATCGCTTAAATGCTCGCAGTGCCCGTCGTAGCGATAAGCCTCGCCCGCGTCCTTGGCGGCTTGTTTTTTCGCTTCAAGCTCCTCCTCGCTGCAAAAACAGCAAAACGCCTTTTTCTCGGAGAGCAGCTTGGCTGCGAACTGCTGATGAAATTTTAAATTTTTGCTTTGATAATACAGGCTCTGCCACGAGATGCCGAAGCGCTTTAAAATTTCGATTATCTCTTGATCTTTGCCTTCGATATTGCGCGCAGTGTCGGTATCCTCGATACGTAAGATGAAGCCGCTTTTATCCTGTAGCGAGCAGATGTAGTTAAAAATAGCCGCGCGTAAATTTCCGATATGCATATCGCCGGTGGGCGACGGAGCGAAGCGATACAATTTAGGTCCTTTGGGTTTAAATTTAAGCTGAGATTATACTTTTTACTTCCTAATAAAAAGCAAAAACAAAGCAAAAATAGGCTAATATCGGCGCATCTTATTCAAGGAGACAATATGAGTTTCATTCAGGAATTCAAAGAATTCGCGATGAAAGGAAACGTCATCGATATGGCGGTGGGCGTCGTCATCGGCGGGGCTTTCGGCAAGATCGTAACCTCGCTCGTAAGCGACATCATGATGCCGGTTTTAGGACTTCTTACGGGAGGAATGAATTTTACCGATCTTAAGATCGTGCTAAAAGAAGCGGTGGGGCAGACTCCCGCCGTTACGATAAACTACGGCTCGTTTATCCAAGTAACGGTCGATTTTATCATCATCGCGTTTTGTATATTCTGCGCGATCAAGGCGATCAATAAGCTTAAAAAGCCAGCCGAGCCTGCGCCGGAGCCTGCCGCACCTGCGGAGCCTAGCGAAGAGATTAAACTTCTTACCGAGATAAGAGACCTGCTTAAAAAATAGGTCGCGGCGATGCTTGAGAGAATTCCTTATTTCAAAGCTCTAAGCGCAGCGCAAATCGATCGTTTGGAGCAGATTAGCATCCATAAAAGCTACAAAAAGGGCGAAATTTTATTTTTCGAGGGCGAGCGCTCGCAGTATCTATTAATCCTGCTAAAAGGAATTTTAAAAATCTATAAAACCTCCGCAAAGGGGCGTGAGATCCATATGCGCGAGATCCGCCCCATCTCGCTCGTGGCGGAGATGGTAAATTTCGAAGAGACGAGCTATCCTGCAAGTGGCGTGTTTTCGACAAACGGCGAGGTGCTAAAGATCGATTATGAAAAATTTAAAAACGAGTTTATGAGCGATCCAAAGATTTGCCTGGAGCTTTTAAAATCGATGTCTGAGAAGATCCGCGCGCTAAATGCGGTCTTTGATAATCAAGTCGTGCTTAGCTGCGACGGCAAGATCGCTAAGTTTATCAGCGAGAATTTTGATATTTTTATGAGCACGAAATACACCAGAATAGCCAGAATTCTAAACGTGACTCCCGAAACATTTTCGCGCACCATCACTAAATTTAAAAAGAGCGGCGCGCTAATTTTAGACGATAAGCAAGAAATCACGGGCTTTGATAAAGATAAGCTGGACGAGTATATCCAAGGCTAGAGTTTGAAAAGCGCCTATATTTTCCCGATCGTCGGTACGGTTTTATTTCTGTTTTTTAATCTTTACGTCTACAGATCGATCAGCGCGCGCTTTACGCCATATAAAGGCTTCGCTACGTTTCGCCCTGCCTTGAGCTTGCTTTGCGTAGCTTTGGCGATTTTAGATGCGATATTTTTTGTGGGTTTTGGGCTTAATGGAAGCTTTAAAAATGAGTTGCTCTATAAAGCTTGCGTATTTTGCATGGCAGCGTCCTTTTCGCTCTTTTTTATCTGCCTTGCTTACGATGTGCTAAGCGCAGCCGCGCATGTAGTTAAATTTAGCCAAAACAGGCGAAAATTTTTAAAAACCTTTATCGACGTAACCTTCGTAATAATGGCGTTTAGCTATATTTTTAAAGGGCTTTATAATGCACTAAAAATTCCAAAAATCACCGAGCGCGAAATAAAAATCAAAAACTTAGCTCGCGAGCTAAGCTTCGTCGTCATCTCGGACGTGCATCTGGGCGAGTTTTTGAAAAAGGAATTTTTGCAAGGCGTCGTAGCGCAGATAAACTCGCTAAATTACGATGCGCTACTGATCGTGGGCGATATGTTTGATCTGCGCTCGGATGAGCTCGGGGATATTTTGCAGCCTCTTGAGGCGATCAAAAAACCTATATTTTTCGTCACTGGTAACCACGAGTATTACCGCGGCGACGCAAGCGGGCTTATCGCGGCAATGCAAAAAGCGGGCGTGCGGGTGCTGCAAAACGAAAGCGTGGAATTTGAAGGGCTAAATTTAATGGGCGTGCACGATCTTAGTGGCTTTCGCTTCGGATATATGCAGCCCGATCTCGGCGCTGCGCTAGCGCAGACAGACCCCGATAAACCAAAAATTTTACTCGCGCATCAGCCCAAATACGTCGTGGATTTCGTGCGTGACGAGGTCGATCTGTGTATCTGCGGACACACGCACGCGGGGCAAATTTTCCCATGGACGCTTTTGGTGCTGCTTAGCCAGAAGTATCTTTACGGGCTGTATAACGACGGGCTGAAGCAAATTTACGTAAGCAGCGGCGTAGGGTTTTGGGGCCCGCCGATAAGGGTCTTTGCCGATGCCGAGATCGCGCTACTTAAGCTTAGAAAGGCATAGATGAGAAGTTTTATTTCGAGGATTTTTGGGATTATCGCCGCGGTGAAATTCCTTAAATTTATACAAAATTTTATCAACCGCAAATATGTGGAATTTTTTAAAATCGATATGAGCGAATTTGATCCGCCGCAAAGCTACGCGAGCCTAAACGCGCTTTTTACCCGCCGCTTGCTGCGTCCGCGCGAGATAGCGGCAGACGAGACGGCTTTCATAAGCCCTAGCGACGGCGTGATCTTTGAGAGTGGATGCTGCGACGATCTGCGGGCTTTTAGCGTAAAGGGCTGCGAATATAGCCTTAGCGAGCTGCTGGGGCGGACGTTTACGGCGAGCGAAAGCGGCGGAGCGGTTAAAAATTTAGATGACGGGGCAGTTGCTACGAACGGGAGCGGCGAGGTTAGAACCGGATGCGCAAAAGATGCCGGCGCAGGGATGAAATTTCGCGCCGCGCAAGCGAAAATCAGAGGCGATGAAAGCGGCGTAACTTATGCCGCGAGCGGCGTGCAGGCTGAAATTTATAGCGATGAAAGCGGTGCGAGCCGCGAAACGAGCGCAGAGGACGCCCAAGGCTGCGAAAATACAAAGGGCGTAAATTTAAGCTACGCAAACATCTATCTAAGCCCGCGCGATTATCATCATTATCACGCGCCGTGCGACCTGAGCGTGCTGCAGGCGCTTTATATCCCCGCCGATCTTTACAGTGTGGCGAAGAAATTTTTACTTAAAATTCCAAACCTCTACGCTAAAAACGAGCGCGTTATTTTGAAGTGCAAGATACGTAACGGCGGGATTTTGTGGATGGTTTTCGTGGGTGCTTTAAATGTCGGCAAGATGAGATTTGATTTCGATGCGCGAATACAGACGAATGCATGCACAAATAGAGCTGAGGCGCTTTACGAATATGAAAATTTAAAATTTAAAAAGGGCGATCATTTGGGAAATTTCGAGCTGGGCTCAACGATCGTACTCGTAGCGCAAAGCGAGTTTTTAAAATTTGAAACCCCGGCTGATACGTCCGTAAAATTCGGACAAAAAATCGCAGAATTTAATGAAATTTCATAAAATTCCATTTAAAATGCAGGATTTTTTCTTTAACTAAAATTAATTTTATTTAAATTTGGCTATAATCATCTCACTTTAAATCAAAGGATTTAACATGAAAAATTTAAAAGCTTTTACGATGATAGAGCTTGTTTTCGTCATCGTCGTTTTAGGTATTTTGGCGGGCATCGCGGTGCCTAGATTAGCCGCTACGCGCGATGATGCTACGATCGCTAAGATGCGTGGGGATATCGCTGCTATTAGAAGCGGACTTTCGCTAGTTAGAAGCGAGAACATGATGAGAGGTGTGACTACGTGGCCTGGTCTAGAAGCTAACCCTGATGTGGCCGGTACGCTTTTTGAAGGTGTTTTGCAGCAGCCCATCTATCCTATGAGAGCTGGTGGCAGAAACGGCTGGAGCTTAGTTACAAATGGTAATGCTAATGCTACATCCACATATACAGCTACCGTTGCCGGTCAATCAACTACTTTTAACTACTATCCGACTGCTGATTCTAGACCTGCAGGCTCAAGGGCTAATGTCGGTTCGTTCGACTGCAATCATCAAGAGCCTCTTTGTCAATCCTTAGCTCAATAGCTAAATGCTCTATTATGAAGTTGCGGTTTTGGGCGCCAGTCTAAAGCCGCTTACTTACAGTTCAAATTTTAAAATCCCATCATATCAAATCGTATCCGTTCCCGTAAAATCGAGCGTCAAATCCGCCGTACTCCTGCGCGAGGTTTCAAAGCCGAGCTTCAAAACTAAGGAAATTTTAGAGATTTTGCAGCTTAAATTCACTCCGTTTCAAAGCATGCTTGCAAATTTTATCGCTAATTACTATGTTTGCGAAAAGGGCGTTGCATTTGGGATTTTCGAGCCTTCAAGCGAGACGACGCAGGATTTGCGGAATTTGCAGGAGGATCCTACGACTGAGCGGAATTGCGCTTGCGAGCAAATTCCCGTTAGTGAGTTGGTCTCCGCTTGCAAACAAGCTTCTACCCGCGAACAAAATTTTATTTTCGAGCAGGATTCCATCACCACACAAAATTCTACGCTCGATGGGAATTTTAATGCCACACACAATTCCGCCTCAATTCAAAATTCTGAATTGAGGAGGAATTCTACTACCGCAGAAAATTCTGTTACCGTCATAAATTCCGTCATCGCGCCAAATTCCATGCAAAAGCAAAATTTAAAGCAGGCGCAAAATATTATCTCGCAAAATTTGGCGTTAAATTCTACCGCCGCACAGAATTCTATCCAAGAGAGGAGCTTTGTCGATGAGCAAAATTCTGTTTCAATCCAAAATTCTACATTGGCTCAAAATTCCGCTACGACAATAAATTTTGTTGCCGCCCTCGAGCCGACACACAAACAAAATTCCGCCATCGCGCAAAATTCGATCCAAGAGCGGGATTTTACTGAGGGAGAGAATTCCATTTCGATTCAAAATCCTACTTCAGCGCAAAATTCCGTCTCAATTCAAAATTCAGACGCCGCGGCACAAAGCCCCATCCCGACGTCGCTATCCCCGCTTCAAATAGATAAAATTCCAAACCTTACCCCCGCGCAGGAGCAAGCGCGTAAATTTGCCGAAGCTAATGAAACTTCGCTGATTTTCGGCGATACCGGCAGCGGCAAGAGCGAAATTTATATCGCGCTGATCGCGCAGGCGCTCGCCGCGGGCAAGCAGGCGCTGTTTTTGATGCCTGAGATTTCGCTTACGCCGCAGATGACGAAGCGGCTACAGAGCTATTTCGGCGAGCGGCTCGGCGTCTGGCACTCTAAAATTTCGCCCAAAAAAAAGCGCGAAATTCTAGCGAAATTTAACGCAGGCGAGATCAGGCTCATCGCGGGCGCCCGCTCGGCGCTATTTTTGCCCTTTAGCGATCTGGGCCTCATCGTCGTGGACGAGGAGCACGACGACAGCTATAAATCCACCGCCGCGCCGCGCCTAAATGCCCGCGACGCCGCAATTTTCGTCGGCAAGAAGCTCGGCATCCGCGTGGTTTTGGGCTCTGCGACGCCCGCGCTTAGCACCTATGCGAAGCAGCCGCACTTCCGTCTGCGCGGCACCTACTTTAGCAGCGCCAAGCGCTTCATTTTCGACGAGAGCGAAACGGGGCTGAGCCCTAAAATTTTAACCGAGATCGGCCGCAGCCTCGAAGTGGACAAACAGGCGGTCGTGTTTTTGCCGACGCGCGCGAACTACAAATATATGGTCTGCGAAAACTGCGGGCAGATCGTGCGCTGCCCGTTTTGCGCCGTCGGGATGAGCTATCACGCGGATGCTGCGGCGCTGAAGTGCCATTACTGCGGCTTTAGCACGTTTTACAGGGCGTCTTGCGAAAACTGCGGCGGCGAGGTGATGCAGGCGCGCAAGATCGGTACCGGCGAGCTTGCGGCACAGCTCGCGGCGCATTTCCCGAGCGCCCGCATCGCAAAATTTGATCGCGACGAGATCACCACGCAGCGCAAGCTTGAGGCGCTGCTAAATAACTTCAACGCCCATAAAATCGACATTTTAGTAGGCACGCAGATGCTTAGTAAGGGGCACGATTACCATGGCGTCGATCTTGCGGTGATAATGGGGATCGACGAGCATCTGAGCTATCCCGATTTTAGGGCGCGTGAAAAGACACTGGCGCTTGCGATGCAGGTGGCTGGCCGCGCGGGCCGCTCGGGACAGGGCAGGGTCGTCATACAGACGCGCCAGAGCGGCTTTTTTAGGGATTATATCGAAAATTACGATGATTTTTTGCGCGACGAGGCGGAGTTTCGCGAGGGGCTCTATCCGCCGTATATGCGGCTTTTGCGCGTGCTGATCTCGCATAAAAACGAAAAGGCGGCGAGCGAAATAATGAACGTGGCGCTTGATCTTTTGCGCCGCAAACAGGCGGGAAGTAGCGCGTTTGCATCGCATGACGGGCTGAATGCGAGGAGAGCAAATTTAAGCGCTTTAAATTTGCAAAATTCTGCGCAGCAGAGCGGCAAGCAAATATCAAATTTTAAATTTCAAAGCTCGGATATGCGTGAGGGTGATGTAAATTTAAACCGTCAAAACGCTTCAAATTTAAAAAATGCCGCGCAAATTTCAGCTTGCGACGCAGACGCGGGTAGCGTAAATTTAAAGCCCGAAAGAAACGGCGCCGCGCAAAATTTTATAAATTTAGCGGCCGAAAATCTTGCCGAAAATTCCGCGCAGCATTTGAAAGAGAAGGCGAGCGAGAGCTTTGAGATCATCGGCTACGGCAAGGCGGGTATCGCCTATATCGCGTCGAAATTTCGCTTTGAAATTCTGCTGCGCGCTAGCTCGCACGTGCCGCTCATTAATGCTGCGCGCACGCTTGAGCATCTGCCCGTCGAGATCGATATGGATCCCGTAAACTTCGGCTAAGCGCGATTTATAAAATTTTATTCGCATAAATTTTGTCCATAGAACCTGCAGGATTTGATGTATTGCAACGCTGAATTTTTATGCTTTACCGCCTATCTCATATTAAATCAAAATCAAAAAATAATATCAAATTGTTAAGTATAATTTAACTTGAGCGAGGATATAATGCATTCATAAAGCTAGTATGATATTTCTCTTTTTGAAAGGAGGACAGAATGCCTAGATTTGCTTTACTTATAAAATTTACGCTTGTGATCATACTTAGCGTATCGTTTATAGATGCAAACGATACGAACAATACTACTACTGCTATGCCTTGGATGTTAGATTCGATTTTATCAAAGGTACGGGATAGAAATATTACTAGAAAGAGCAGTGAAACCAATGCGACTTTTGGTATTACTACTTTTAACAGTAAAAGCGTGTATTTTTGGCAAATGGATCAAAACGCGACCCTTAAGAAAGAGTATGAAGAGCATTTGGCTAAAGAAAGAGACTTTTGCACCGATTTTTACGACGATCTGTTTAAATGGAAAAATATAAGCGCTATCCGCCCTGTAGTTAACGATAGCATAGATTATAATGATCCTGAGCTAAAGCAAAATATGAGTGATTGTTGGTATATGGATATGAATAGAACGGTTCAAGTAGGGTATCGTGGCAGAGGTTTCACTTTGTATAAGATCGGCGATCATAGGCTTTTATATATAATGTTCTATAAGTATGCGGAATATAACGTATCGAACAATCTTGCTAAAAATTTAGCCTATATTTTAGATATCAAAGAGTGTACCAAAGCTATAAGGGATTTTAATTATGATCCGTATAAAAGTAGGATTCATCTAGAAAATTATAAAAATTATGTGGAAGGCGTTTATTTTAGACCCATTTTTTATGAAGATAGATACTACGCGTTGGATATTGAGAGAAATCTTCCTGGTTTGGGCTTCGGCTTTACTATAAGGCTTAAGGAGATTAAAGATAGTAGGTTGGAGACTAAATGTGAAATATCATATCTGATAGATAAAAAGAAATTTTTTACTAAGAAGTAAATCATGCAAACGCATTCAGTTGGTTCGAGAGATACCTATTTAACAGAGTTAAGAGAGTTTTATAATAGGTGCAGAAGGCTTTAGAAGTAGAGTATATTTGGATGATAATGGGAATTTAACCATAGGTTATGGCTATAATATAGATAGTAGTAATTTCATTTCAGACTTTTTAAACGCTGGAATAAATTTAACACAGGAACAAATCAATGGTTTGAATGAGTTAATAAGGAATAGAAACTTAAATTCCTATAATTCGAATCCAAATAGTATCACTATTAATGAAGAAGAGGCGGATGCTCTATATAATACAATAATCGAAAGCAGATTTGAAGTGCCTGTACTAGCTAAATTTAATGAAACAAGAGCTAATGAACTTGAAAATACTGAAGAATTGATTGCTTTGGTAAGCCTAGCTTATAATGGTGGAGTAAATGAAATGATAGGACCTAATTTGACTGCCGCTATTAATGATGAAGACAATGATGGAGATAGGGTTGTGGCATGGTATGAAATCAGATATGCTAGTAATAAAATAAAATTTGATCCAGAAACTGGTACCTATTATAGGCATAATGGTATACAAAATAGGCGTACTGCAGAATCTGATAAATTCAAATTATATGACGATGAGAGCAATGTAGGAGATAATGAGGCTAAACATGTCATTAGTTTTTTAGAGAAAAAACGAGCTCATATAACCGAGTATTTGGAGGATTGCTATAGAAAGGGAAAAGATGAGAATCGTAATTATAGAAGAGACTAATTGAATATCAAACTTACCCCCGCTATAAATTGGTTAGTTGGGAAATTTGGAGATGGACAGATCAATGCGGCTGACATTATAGGCAATCGTGGGAAAATTCTCGTCGGTCAGGGTGTTGGAAATAATGCTGACGAAGTTTATGCTGATCGAAATGGAAATTTCAACGATACGATAACGGGTACTAATAGAAATGATCTGATATTCGGCGAGCGAGGAAATGATACTATAAATGCCGAAGACGGCGATGATGTCATATACGGCGGAGAAGGCAGTGACACGCTAAACGGTGGTAATGGCTACGATATATATCATGCGGATGAGAATGACACGATAAACGATTCCGATGGCAGTGGCAAAGTATATTTGAGCGAGACTAAACTAAAAGGCGGAAGGTTTATAAAAGAGCAATCGCACGGAAATATCGAAATTTATAAAAGCAATGACGATTCTATAACTTATGAGTATAATACTTCCACGAAGGTATTGAGCGCGAACGGTCTAAAGATAAACGATTTCGACAATAACGAGTTAGAGATAAATTTGCAAAAAGAGCAGTCGAATGAATTCTCCATACTTAGTGATACTACGGGCTCGATGGGCGGGGCGATAAGCTCGGTAAAATCCCAAGCAAAAGAGATCATAAAAACCGCCTTTGCTAGAGATAAAAATACTAAGGTAGGGGTATTTGGTTATAACGATCCTGGCGTTCAGACTTTTACCAATCTCACGAATGATCAAAACGCGATAATGTCCGCTATAAACTCTCTTTACGCAGATGGCGGAGGCGATACGTCAGAGATGACTTGGCACGGGATTTATAATGCCGCAAATTCTAACTGGAGCGAATACTCCGTAAAAAGAATTTTCGTTTTCGGCGATGCTCCCGCGAAGGACAATGAGTTCAAATCTAAAGCAATGGCGGCGCTTTTGCCCAATAAACCAAGAGCGGTAGCAAGAAGTTTAAGTGCAGCAAACGCGCTTTATGGCAATAATCACAGTGATTTAAATAATATTCAGGTCTTTACGATTCAAACGGGCGGTGGTGAAGATGTGGCGGCGGAATTTAAAGAATTAGCCGAATCCACCGGCGGCGGCTATGTAAATATGACAAACTCGGGCTATACATCCGTGGCGGATGCTCTTTTTGACGCTATGAATACAGGTACTTCCAAAAATGAAACCATTGTCGGCAATGAGAAAAACAATATCATAAACGGCAAGGGCGGGGATGATGTACTAGAAGGAAGAGAAGGAAGCGATACCTATGTTTTTGAAGAAAATTTTGGTAAAGATACGATAATAGAAACCAACAAGGAAAATAAAGACAAAAATATCATAGATATGTCCGCCTTCAGTTTAAAAGATGTCGTTTTTAGACAAAATAAAAATGATGTCGTCGTAAATAGGTCAAAATTTGACACGGTCACTATAAGAGATTTTTATTCAGAGGAAGAGAAGATATCGCAGATCAAATTTAAAGATGTAACGTTGGGCTATGAAGAGATCAAAGAGATAACTGCGCTTCAAAGCAACAAAGAGGTCGTTAAATTTGCAAATAAAGGCGAGAATAAGCTAAAAGCTTTACTGAAAAAAGTATTTTTCAAAGCTGATGATGAAACCGCTACGACGATAAAAGGTGGTGTAAGAAGCGATGCGCTAGTGGGATCAAATTTGAACGATAAAATTTACGGAGGTCTCGGGCACGATACGCTCATCGGCGGGAAGGGTGATGATTATTTAGACGGCGGCTTGGGTAACGATAAATACATATTTTGCAAGGGAGACGGCAAAGATATTATTAAAGATTGTGGCGGAAAAGATACTTTGATATTAAAAGATATAAATCAAAACGAGCTTAAATTATCTAAAGATAAAAACGATTTGATTTTGAAATTTAAAGAAGGAAGCGATCAAATTATAATAAAGGATCATTTCAAGCGAAGCTTAGGATACAATCACAGGCTCGAAAATATTAAATTTGCAGACGGCGCGCAGATGAATTACAAACAGATCGAAGATATTGTTCGCGCTGGCGAATATGCCGGTGGGTTTAAACAAGCAAGTTTCTTGAAAAACGATTATTTTGTGCCACAAGATACAGTAAATAAAATTATCGAGCAGTTAAATTCGTACGCCGATAATTCGCAAGCATTAGAATTTATGTCAAATAATGCGCAAAAAGATAATATTCAAATTTATATGAGCTAGCTTATTTGCATAGTGTGAATGGTTATGACAAGCGAGTATAAATTTGGACAGATCTTATAAATTCAGCGAGATTAATATTCTCGCTGAATTTATATTTTATAATCCTCATTTAGTAGAATTTATATGCTATAGATTTAGCTTACCGTTCTTCGATATACAGCGCCTACTCCTCATTTCCTTCCGTTCGTACGATCAGGCTTTTTGGAAGGCGGAATTTCTCGATGATCTCACACTCTTTGGCGCGCATCTGTCCGTCGTCGCTTTCGTGGTCGTAACCTAGCACGTGCAGCAAGCCGTGCGTAAAAAGTAACGCCGTCTCGTCATCCCTGTCGTGCCCAAGCTGCACGGCATCAAAATACCGCTAAGCCTAAAGATATATAAAATAGATAGCGAGCAGAATAAATTTAGGCTCGGAAAAGAGTATTTTTATTATAAACTAAAACCCGTGTTTGCAGGCATAAAGAATTTACGCTCCGCGTATATGCAAACAAGTATTTATATAGGTGAGAAACACTATGGCACAAGTAGTGCGACAATCGCTTACATACCCCTACAAAAGGGCATATATAAGGTAGAATTAGAGAATTTACGAGATTTGCCTATTTTTTCGAATGTAGAAATTTATTTTACTACGAAAGATAGCGGTCTTAAATATTAAGAAGGCCGCAAGAAAAGGTATTTGATAATTGCGATGTAGAAGCTAGCTCGTACAAACCTTTGTTTCTAGGCTTTTTATTTCGCGTTTGTAATAAAAATATTAAGCAGCATTTAATCCGTCGCACAATACAATATATCTTTATATCGTTTGAAATTTAATGAAAATGCAGTTAGATTTTGTGCGCCCATTCGCACTTTGCGGATATCGAGGGTAGCCGCTAAGTCTAATTACCGAACTTGCGATAGCATGCGCTTTTTGGGCTACCATCTATGTTTATTTAAAGGAACACAATGAAAAATCCGCTTCGTTACGTGGATTATTGTAATGATTTAATAAAATTCGGCTTTGCTAAAAAGCATAATTTTTTAGCGATGATTGCCGTATTTTCTATGGTTTTTATGCCTATATGTTTTTTGGCTGCTTATGCAGTTGCACCTAGTGAGAAGTCCTTGCGGAATCCATATATTTTTTCCGGAACAGTAGAGTAATTTTCCAGATTTCATAGTTATAAAAGCGGTAATGGTTGCAAGATATCCGTAGCGGGAAATGGCAAAATCTTTTCTTGGGAATTTATCGACTTTCATATTGATACAAATAAATACGACTATCAAGAAAAATACTTTTGTGATTTTATATTTAGCAGATACATTAATAATAAATGCGTAATCTTAAAAATGATAAATCTTCATATCGTAGAATTTGGAGATTGTGATAATAAAGTAATCATCGAAGTTGATCTTAGGCAAAATTTCTTTGAACAAAAACTCTTTTTATTCAGCGGAATTATCTTGGCGCTAGTTTTATTTTTTACATTTTTTCAACTAAATAAAGCATATAAAAATTCATTAAAAGGGGCATAAATATGTCGTATAACGTTTCCGCAATGTCTGATGCGATAAGAATTCTACTTAAAAATACGTGCAGGAATTCATTCTGCTAACGTCAAATAAACTTTTTCAATATATATCGCAAAATTTTTCTCACTCATGCCTCGACACTTCAAATTTATTGCTCGAATATAAACTTTACTTCGTGATCCATATAGAGCTTACCGCGCAGCTTGCTATCCGCAGCGCCTACTCCTCGTTTCCTTCCGTTCGTACGATCAGGCTTTTTGGAAGGCGGAATTTCTCGATGATCTCACACTCTTTGGCGCGCATCTGTCCGTCGTCGCTTTCGTGGTCGTAACCTAGCACGTGCAGCATGCCGTGCGTAAAAAGTAGCGCCGTCTCGTCATCCGTGCCGTGCCCAAGCTGCGCAGCTTTCAGCTCTACGAGGTCTAAATTTATCACGACCGAGCCGAGCAGCGCGGGAGCGAAATTTCCGCCGTCAAAATTTTCATTCTTTAAATTTTTATCGTTAGAACTTTTGCCCTCGGAATTTTCGGAATTTATAGTATTAGAATTTTCGCTCGCAGAATTTGCGGCGCTTGTATTTTCATTAGTAGAATTTGCAGCGTTTAGAATTTTGCCGCCGCTGTTTTCATACGCGGAATTCTCTTTGCTCAAATCCTCGCCAAAGCCCGCAAATGCTGCAGGATCGAGCGGGAAGCTCAGCACGTCGGTCGCCTTATTGATGCCGCGCGTTTGCGCATTTAGCTGCCGCATCTCCTCGCCGCGCACAAAAATTAGCTCGACGCTCCCGCCGCCCAGCTCCGCCGCGATAGCGTCCAAAATTTCGGGATAGGGCTGCTCGCAAAGTATCATTTTTACCCCTCTTTTATAAAATTTCCGTATAATTTTAGCAAAAAAAGGACGAAAATGAGAGCTTTATGCGTGATCAGCGGCGGCATGGACAGCGCGACCTGCGCCTATATCGCGAGGCGCGAAGGTTACGAGATCGTGGCGCTGCATTTCGATTATAATCAGCGCACGATGGGCAAGGAGCGCGAGTGCTTCGGTAAAATTTGCGACGATTTGGGGGTCGCAAAAAGGCTGATTTTAGACGCTCGCTTCATCGCACAAATCGGCGGTAGTGCCCTTACGGACGGTGCTTTGCCGATCAGAAAGGGTGCGGCGGAGCTTTGCGGTGCGGTAAATTCCATTGGCGCCAAGATTGACAGCGCGGCAAATTCCAAGAGTACTGAGCTCAGTAGGCAAAATTTTACCGAGACAAATTCTGCCGCCGAATTAGATGGGCAAAATTCTATTGTAGCGAATTCTACTAATGCCGAGATCGGCGGGCAAAATTTTACTGCGTTAAATTTCTCGGCGAGCCCTGCGGACGCTACGCTCGGTGCAGATTCGGCGCGAGACAGCCGCTTGCAGAGCGGTGAAATTTTAATTCAAGACGCTGAAATTTTACTAGGGGGCGATGAGCCTTCGCCGCAAGGCGGTAAAATTTTAGCCTGCGACGACAAAATTTCACCGCAGGGCAGCAAAATTCTGGTTCAAGAAGGTGAAATTTCACCTCAAAGCGGAGCCGAGCCGCAGCAGGGCGATAAAATTTCATCAAAGCACGCAGGGGGTAAAATTTCACCTCAAAGCCAAAGCGATAAAATTCCACCGCCAAGCGGCGAGAGCGCGTTTTCAGATCTGCCGAGCACCTACGTGCCGTTTCGCAACGGCGTGTTTTTGAGTATCGCCGCCGCCCTTGCCGAGAAGGAGCGCTGCGACGCGATCTTCATCGGCGTGGTGCAGGAGGACAGCAGCGGCTACCCCGATTGCAGCGCGGAGTTCATCGGCGCGTTTGAGCGAGCGCTCGATCTGGGCACGAGCCGCGACTTTCATCCGCGCATCAAAACCCCGCTCGTGCACCTTAGCAAGGCGCAGATCGTCTCGCTGGCGCTTGGGATCGGCGTGCCGTTAGAGCTTACGTGGAGCTGCTACGAGCGCGAGGACGCTGCGTGCGGGCTTTGCGACAGCTGCCTGCTGCGACTTAAAGGCTTTGCGGGCGCCGGCGCGAAAGATAAAATCCCCTACGCGATAGAAGCTTAGGCACGCCGCGACGAAATTTATCGAGCCCGTGCGACTCAGCGTGTCATCGCAGCTTGATATGCGCGGGTTTTGGATACGTAGCGCCGCACGATTTGTGGCGGGATTTCAAACATACGGCGGCGGCTTGTGCTTTGGCGCGCGCCGAGCCGCGGCTGTAAATTTAAACTGCGCTTTGAAATTTTAAAAATTTTAACGAGAGCGTTGCATGTGGTTTGAGGCGAAAATCAATTATAAATTTAACCCTACGATATATTTATTAGCGCATAGGCGGATATAAACATATCGTAGTATAATCCGAGAATTAAATTTTAAGGAGGAGAGAATGGCGTTTGAAAATGCTATCATCACTAAAAAGGATGATGAAAAGTACGGGTTGAGTAAAATTTTTTATCAATATAGTCCGTATTATGAAGAACTACCTAGAAATTTTGTTGTTGATAGACAAAAAGATATTTGGTTTCTTTTAATTAAAAGACTACCAAATGAAGGGTATGATTATGGTTATGGGAGCAAAAAGCTATGGAGGCTTTATATTCAAGGAAATAATTTAGATATTCTTTTGGACTACGAATATGATCAAGAAGTGGATGGACGCAAATTTCAAAGGGTGTGGAAAATTATCGAGGTAAATGTTATAAATTCTATTATTCCAGATAATGAAGTTATTAAAATATTGAGAGATATTTTGATTGATTTTAAATTTAGACCAGGCTGGGAGGATAAGGATGATTTTAGTGTAGCGTTAATAGATGTAAGAAAGGAAAAATAAAATGGCATTTGTAGCAGAATATATTTCTAAAGAGGATATTAAGAAATATGATATTATAAATC
>ERZ773100.94-NODE-94-length-55302-cov-10.581063_pt1 | contig 55302 bp, 63 predicted proteins | sample MGYA00511119_ERZ773100 | MGnify/ENA primary metagenome ERZ773100 (study PRJEB29015, sample SAMEA2738000) | human oral metagenome | biome: human oral; feature: human-associated habitat; material: dental | place: China | collected 2111 ...
GAGATGCAGTGAAACGAGCACTATCCGATTCAGTAGCAGCTGAGGACGAGCGCATAGCCCGGCTAGTGAGAGGAGAGATCAAACGACAAGGCGGGGCAGTTGAGGTAGCACGCGCTGTCGGATGGCGCTGGGGGACATTGCAGGCACGACTTGACCGCGGCACAGTCTGGACGCTAGGAGAACTGAAAGCGCTGGCCGAGCATGAAGTACTGTCTGTACCGACAATGCGAGCGATAGGAATGACGAGAGGTAGTTATAGAACTGTGGTATCCGAAGAACTCAAGATTCGCCACACAATCTAACCGACTCAACCACGCCCCGGTCATCCAGCCGGGGCAGAAAGGTACCCGCATGAGCATGTTCTCCTCCACCACTATTACTCGCCTACTTGATAGTGGAGTGCTCACCATTTCGCCGCTATCGGCCGGCGCTATCCAGCCCGCATCTGTCGAGATGCACCTGCATCGTGACGTCATTCGCGACGTCGGACTGCCCACTGAGCGCCACGATGAGCGGATCACGGACACGGTTCTTCTCAGGCCCGGGGAGTTCGCATTGGCCCGGACGACGGAAATGGTCGGTATTCCCGCGCATCTTGTTGCCCGTGTCGAAGGGAAATCATCCTGGGCGCGGCGTGGACTCCTTGTGCACATCACGGCCGGCTTCATTGACCCAGGTTTCTACGGCACGATCACGCTGGAGCTCTGCAATCTCGCGGCACACCCGCTGGAGCTCCCTGTTGGATGCGCCATTGCCCAGCTGTCGATTCTGGAGCTCGACACGCCCCCCATCGTCCCTTACGGAGACGAAACCCTTGGCTCCCACTACCAGCATCAAGTTGCCACCACAACCGCTCCGAACATTGCAGAAAGGTAACATTTTCATGTCTTCTAGGAAGAATAACTCGGCCGAAATTCCAGAAAAGCTGAAGCATTTCGGGAATGCGAAGATCAAAAAATTGGGGGTGGGTCCGGGGGATTATATCAGTATTGATGGATCGGACATCCCCGACCACGTCGAGGAGATTATTCTCGACGGTTCTGGGAGCGCGAGGGTGGATATTTCGGGCTGGGACGGGCAGCTCTGCATTCTCGGTGAGCTCTACGCGAACGTCGAGGGTGTGTCGGATGTCTATCTCAATATTAAGGGTTACACTTTTGCCCGAGTCGAGAATTGTGCTCGGGTCAAGGTCGTGTCGAATACGATGGTGGAAGCCTGGCACTGTGGCAACATCGAGTTGTTCGATAGTGCGCTCGCGGAGGTGTGGCAATGTGATGAAGTCCTTGCTTACAACAGATCGAACGTGCAAGTGGCGAAGCACTCGAAAGTGGCTCTGTTCGACCGAGCGACAGGAAAGTTCTACCAAGGCTCTGTTGGAGTGCTCATGGATTCCTCGTACGTGACCGCCTACTCGGACGCGCAGATCAAGTCGCTATCAGGGCTCGCCTCGGTTGTCTACGAGAGTACCGTGAAAGTCTCTGGAGAGGGGCGGTTCCGCTGCATCGGGACTGAGGATGACGAGGCTTCTGTCTTTCACGCCACTCGCGAGGCCCTAATCAGGAACGCCACCCCGGCGGACCTATTCCTGGATGAGTTCCTCGTGTACAAGACGGCGGACGCTGACGGGAACTCCGGAGGGCTCTACGACAAGCGCACTCACTGGGAGTCCGGAACTACGGTGACGATCCCGGAAACGGATCGGAACCCCAAGAACCCCTGGCTGTTCTTCTCGCCGACACTGGGTCATGCGATCAAGCGGGGCGAGGATTACTCTGACGACTTCCGTGTATTCCTTGTGAGAATTCACATCAACGAAGTCAAGAAGAGGTCCATCTTCTGCCTGACTGACATGTCCGAGATCGAGGCCTGGAAGGGCGAGGTCTTGACGGAGGTGAAGCATCCCACCGACCAGCTCTTCAGTGTGAATTGAATCTCACGCTTGTGGTGGCCGGAACCGCCCGACCCTTCGGGGTCGGGCGGTTCTGCTCTCTAGTTGCTGAAAAACCCAGCCGAGTTGGGAGCCCAAACCCCGCGAAAAACTTCGGCCTCGCGGGGTGATTTCCTCCCTTGACACGGGAGACGAAACCTCGTAGGGTGGGAGCACCTACAGGAAGGATTTCCTATGAAACGATACGATGTCTGGTTCGACAAGATCAACGAGGTCGCCTGGTCCTTCAAATCGCTACCGAACGCCCTCGATGCTGCGATCCGGGGGCCCTACCTGGTCACCGAACGTGTCCATATCGGGGACCCTCGACTGGAGTTTGTAGAGGACTTGGCTGAAACGATTTCCAACGATCCCGTGATGAGCCAGCTCATCAGGGAAGCTCAGATCGCGATCGAGGAGGCTGAGGCTCTTGACTTCTACCGCAGCCATTGATCGAGCTCGCCTTCTCCTGACCGCACGATCCGAGCGGGACAAGCAGCACCGTGTCGGGCCTTCGGGTCTCGGCAAGTGCTGTGATCTTTGTCTCGGCGAGGATTTAATGGGTATCAAGCGCCCTGGTGAGAACGAGAAGACGCCTATCGCCCCGCTGCTCGGGACGGCCTTTCATCTGCTGTGCGAGAAGCGCAGTCACGACATGGAGCGGGAGGCCGAAGTCCTCGTGGAGCAGCCGGTCCATGTCGGCGATGTCGGGGGCTACGGCCCGATCAAGGGGACGCTCGACAGGTTCGACATCGAGGGGGCGGAGGTGATGGACTGGAAGCTCGTTTCCTTGAAGAAGCGAGATGTGTTCCAGCGGTTGTACCGCAAGGCCACTCGGGACGGTTTCGACTCCATCGTCGAGGACTACGGGGCAGCGCAGTTCCTTCAGTACTACATCCAGCTCTGCCTGTACGGGAAGGGTATGGAAGACCTGGGCTACGAAGTGGGCACTGTCACGTTGCTGCTTCTGCCTCGGGACGCCACAGTTCATGTGGTCGAGTCTGAGCTCACCGCCCTGTCGATGCTCTACGACAGGGACCTCGCCATCTACGCTCTGGGGCGCGCGGGCCTGATCTACAAGAGGGCCAAAGAGAGTGACGATCTGATTACAACTCTTGACAGTGCGCCCGAATGCCTCTACTGTAGTAAGTACCGACCGATCCACTACATGAAAGGTTGAGATGCGTCACGCACGACAGAACCGCCAACGTCCCGACAAAGACGACTGGCTTCTCATGATCGGTGAGGGCATCGTCATCGGAAGCATCATCTTCGTCGGGGTAGTCACTCTGATCCTTGGAACCGTCATCTTTGGGAGCTGAAAACGGATGTCAACATTCAATGACCTGTTCAAGAAGTCGGGGCTGAGGGAGGTGCAGCCCGAGGACCTCTCCACGTTCTCGCTGCTCCTGTTCGGCCTGGCCGGTACAGGCAAGAGTTCGCTCGCCGCCACGGCCTCGAAGTGCGAGGACCTGGCACCCGTGCTGTACATTGACTTCGAGAACGGCACCATGCCGCTGGGCCAGTGGGGCGACCTCGACAAGACGACCATTGTCCACTGCGACTCGTGGAACGACTGCGTCAAGCTCTTCGAGAACGTGATCAAGCCCTCGATCGACAAGGGCGAGTTCCCGTTCAAAACCGTGGTGATCGACACGCTCGATCAGCTCCAGGAGCTTGTGGTCAACCATTTCCAGACCATCAACCCGAAGGACACCTTCGCCGCTTGGGCTGCCGCATATGAGGCACCGCGCTCCATCATCAAGGCCCTGTCGGATGCCAAGGGCGTGTCGTTCATCGCAATCACGCACGCGGAGCGGGAGACCAACGAGGTCACCGGTGCTACGCTCGTGAGCCCTTCATTCGAGGGTAAGAAGTCCATCCGCAAACTCCCATCCATGTTCGACTTCGTCGGGTACATGTCCTGGGTTGACACGCAGGACGAGAACGGGGAGGATGTCCTTGTGCCTGCGCTGTTCACTCAGGAGAAGTCCGCACTGACCAAGCAGCGCATCACCGGGTTCCCCGAGGCTATCGGGAACCCGACCATGTCGAAGTTCTACGGCTTCATCAAGCAAGCTCTGAACAAGACGAACTGACCGACAACAACAGAAAGAGAACCATCATGCTGTCTATCAACCTCTCCGACATGGACGTCGCCCGCGAGGGTGGTGCCTTCGAGCTCATCAAGCCTGGCAAGCACCACGCCTACGTCTCCAGTGTCGAGGTCACTGAGTCCAAGTCCAGCGGGAAGCCGATGCTCGTCGTTGAGTGGACCGTTGACGGGGACGACGCCGAGGCAGGCAAGACTGTGATCGATCGCACGGTCTTCACCATCAAGAGCAAGCGTACCGGCAAGGAGCAGATTCACTTCAACCTGCCTAAGTACTTCGGTGCTGCTGGTCAGTGGCCGAGCAACCCGGCTGAGCTCAAGGCCAAGCTCTCCCCCGCGCAGATCGACAGCACCGTGCAGGCTGTCGAGGAGGGCCTGGAGGGTGTTGGGGCCACGCTCGATATCGCCGTGGACGAGGGTCGCAAGCGGTTCGACCAGAACGGTCAGCCCGTCTACAAGACGGACGAGAATGGGGAGCCTCTCACTGACGAGAGCGGGAACTTCATCCAGGACACCTGGAACCCGTCCAACTCGGTGAAGCGTCTGAGCTTCGACCCGAAGAAGACGTCCTCCGCCAAGATCACGCTCATGTAACGATCGCCTGATACGCTAGCAGCCCTCGACAAAACAGTTGGGGGCTGCTAGCGTTATTGGTAACAGAGAACCGCTTCAGCGAATCGAGGTTAATCTTGTGAGTCAGATACAACAGTTCTTCGAGCGTGTCCTCCCGGATGACGAGGGGTGGGTACCCATCATGAGCTTGGGCCCCGGCGGTGGGCTGTCCCGATGCCAGTGGTACCACTGGCCCACGGAGGCCGAGAAGTTGTGCGAGTGCGTCGAGGGCATGTCCGACAAGGATGTCTACTGGTCTCCCATGCTCTTCAGTCGCCCATCTACTCTGTCGGCCTCACGTCATGCGACGAAGAGCAACGTGAAGCGGCTGGCCTGCGTTTACGCCGATCTGGATGGTCTTCATCCGGACGACCTGTTCCTGAAACCGACCGTGCTCGTGAAGTCCAGTCCCGAGCACTACCACGCCTACTGGCGGCTGTCGGACTACCGCGAACTGGAGAACCTCGACATCGAGCAGCTCAACCGGGGGGTATACCAGACGCATGCCGACACGGGTGTGGACCGTGGGTGGCCGTTGGCGAAGAAGCTTCGCGTGCCCGGGACCATGAACACGAAGCCGAAGTACGGGCTTCCGGTCCCCGTGTCCGTCGAGTTCAACGAGAAGGACTCGTACACGTTCAAGGAGTTCACTGCGGAGTACTCTCCGGCATCGACCCCGAAGGTTGAACTCCTTATGGATATGCCTGAGATTGATCCGGATAGCGCTCTCGCGATCGTCAACGGCACGGAGGACAACCGGATTATTGCGCTGTATGCGGATGACCCGTCGCCCATGGACGACTGGTCGGCTCTCATGTACTCCCTTGAGTGCTCTTTGTTCGAGGTGGGCCTCGACCTGGCTTCTGTTTTCACTGTTGTGCAGGACGCAGGCTGCAATAAGTACAAGAGGGATGGGCGTCCAGATAGTGATCTGTGGGTTCAGATTCAGCGCGACAGGGCCCGTTGGGAGGACGACCAGAAGCTCCAGGCCGAGCTCACTGATACGGTCGCCATCGAGGCGATCAGCGGATTGGAATTCTCCCTCCCGCAGATGCAGGATGAGCGGGATGGCTTGTTCTGGAGTAAGGTGCGCCTACTCAACAAATATGATAAGCCGGTAAATGACACGGTGGTGGACTCTCTAGCTCAGTATATGAGCGAGATGTCGTCGCGCACATCCACCCAGTTCAACTATGCGGCGGCTCTGTCGATCCTCTCAGCGGTACTCGGATCGGACATCCGAGTCCGCACCTCGTTCGGCAGGCTGAGCTGCAACCTCTACACGATGCTTCTGGGGCGCACGACTCAGGATAAGAAGTCCACGACAGCGGGTTACGTGAAGCACTTCCTCCGCCGTGTCGGCGCTGAGTTCAACACGGAGTTCATCGGCCCGGAGGACCACACACCTGAGGCACTGGCCCAGTACTGCGGGGAGAGGCCCGGGGAGTCCGTACTCGTGATCCTCGACGAGGTGCAGGACTTGTTCGCCCGTGCCGTGCGCAGAGGATCGTATATGGACGGCGAGATCGGGTTCCTCACAAAGGCATACGACGGGTACATCCCCTCACTCGCCCGTAAGCAGAAGGAGAGCAAGTACCGCAAGGAGACGCCATTCTCCCTGTCGATCCTGTGCATGGGGATTCTCGACCAGGCTGCTGGGAACCTAAAAGTCGAGAAGATCGCCTCCGGATTCATTCCCCGGTGCCTGCCTGTGCTGCCCGAGGATATGGAGTTCGATCCGACAAAGGCAATGAACGATTTCACCGTTCTGTCGAATTCGGATGACGAGACCCTCAGGCGTCAGGACAACGCTTTCAACCTGAATCTGCGTCTTTTGACACTCGCCAAGCACTATTGGCACCAGGAGCGGGAGTCTCTGGAGCCTTTCACGGTGGAGGGTGAGGACGCTCGGGCGCTCATTGCCTTTGACAAGAAGGCCCTGGACCGCATCAAGGATGCGGGCAACAAGTGCGCGGTCCTAGCCGACAGGCACCCGCTGTACCGCGAGTACCTGACTCCATGTGCGATGCGCCTTGGCCTGTCGATCCTCCGTATGGCCGCCCTGATCGCCGCTGCCGAGCAGCAGCACATGGTTCAGATGCGGCACGCGGTGAAGGCGATCGAGATGGCGGAGATTCACCTCAAGGCCTTCGAGGTCTTTGTCGCGTACGCCGCGGATTCTGACATAAGTCGCGACGTCTCCCAGATCGAGGCCTATCTGGCAACCCGCCCCAACCAGACCGCTACGAAGGATGAGGTTCTGGGCTACCTCCTCAGACGGATCGACAGCACCAGGCGGGCGGATGAGATCGTGGATGCTGGTATGCGCATGGGGCGTCTCAAGACGAACGTCATGAAGTCGAAGGGGAAGAGGATCACCTTGATCGCCTTGAGGCAACGAGATCGGGACTGAACACGAAGAACCCCGGGTTGCGACCCGGGGTTCTCTCTGTGTACTATACATATGTACCGACCAGTGAGGAGAGAACCGTGCAGATACTGGTACCAGATGTCAACAGCCTGACGGGAGAACAGTTCACCGCGCTCCAGCAGGCAAAAAAGGAGGCGGGCATTGAGGGCCCGATCGAGGTCACCGATCAGTCCACGCCAGGCAACAGGTTCACCGTGGGAGCTTTTGGGGCTCCGGGCACGTGGGCGCTCGACCAGCTCGACAGGGCGGCGAGGACTGAGGGTCGCTCGCAAAACTCCTACGGGTTCGAGAATATCTTCGATGGGACCGAACTCCATTTGGACATCGAGACCTACTCAACTGTCGATCTGAAGAAGAACACTGTCTATCGATACGTCGAGGATGAACACTGGGTGATCCTCGTTTGTTCATGGTGTGTAGGTCAAGGGGACATCCACACCGCGTTTGGGCATGAAGAGATCGAGGCGATCCCGGGGCTGTTCGATCCTACAGTGAAGAAGATCGCCCACAACAGCGACTTCGAGCGGATCAACTTCAGCGCGCTGAAGGGTCTCCCTGTCGGCACGTACATCGACCCCGAGGAGTACATCGACACGGCCGTGCTTGCCTCGCTGTGGGGCTATCCCCGATCCCTGAAGGGCTTCTGCAAGGCCGTGGGTGGTGAGGCCAAGGACGAGGCCGGCGGACGGCTCATCAATATGTTCTCCGTGCCCAACCGAAAGGGCGGGAGGACGCTACCCGAGGAGCGCCCCGCGGACTGGGCAGCCTACGTCGAGTACAACCGACAGGACGTCATCTCCATGAGGGACAACATCTACAGGCTCGGCAAGGGGTTCCCATTCACTGAGGAGTACGAGGCCTGGATCACCGCCACGAGGATCAACGACAGAGGCATCAAGATCGACACGGCGCTGGCCGGCGCCGCTCACCGTCAGTATGAGGCTAACAAGAAGAGGGACTTGGCCCGAGTCAAGGAGATCACTGGGCTGGACAACCCGAACAGCGTTCAGCAGTTCAAAGGTTGGCTCGCCGACCAGGGTTTCGAGATGGAGTCCATCGACAAGGCTCATGTCGCGGAGCTTCTGGAGCGCGATGATCTCCCGGACGAAGTGCGCGAGGCTGTGGAGCGCAAACAGTTGGCGGCCCTGTCGGCTTCTACCAAGTACGTCATCGCTCAGGGCTCGACCAACTCGGATGGTCGGTTGCGAGGAACGATCAAGTACAGCAATGCTAACACCGGTCGTATGACGGGAGTTACACTAAGCCCGCACAATCTTCCGAGGGACCACTTCACTGACTCCGAGGGGGAGCACGATACGGAGGCTGAGCAGGTGGCGATCGACAAGTTGTTGGCTAGCGTGCACGTAGGCTCGGAAGACCTCAAGAAGCTCGTGCGTCCGCTGCTCATGGGACCCTTCACCGTGTCAGACTACAGCGCCATCGAGGCCCGCCTCACCGCATGGGCCGCCGGTGAAGACAGTGTTCTGGAGGCCTTCCGAGAAGGGAAGGACATTTACGTCGCTACCGCAGAGCGTATGGGCGGTGAGAAAGCTGGGTTCGATCGACAGCGCGGGAAGGCAGCAACATTGGGCTGTGGTTTCGGAGGGGGAGCAGGGGCACTGCTCAACCTCGGTGGCGCCAAGATATACCCCAAGGACACGCCAGACGATGTGATCTGGAAGGGCCTCACCTCTTTGGTCGAGACCTGGCGAGTCGCTCACCCGCACATCGTGTCCTGGTGGAAGCAGGTCCACACCGCCTTCGACAAGGGCGGTCCTGCGTCACAGCGAATCCCCGTGGACGTTGAGATCGTGGGCAACGACCGCTATGTGTGGCTCCCGTCGGGTCGGGCGCTCGTCTACCACAATTGCAAGCGCGAATACGTGCAGCCCAAGGACCGAAACGGCAAGCCGCTGCCCTATCGCCGCAGGGCGTGGGTCTGCGACGCTGTCGTGGGCAACGGGACGCAGCGCCGCATTGTCGGGGGCCCCACGCAGGTCGAGAACATCATCCAGGCCATCGGCAGGGACCTGCTCACTCACGCACTCGTCAATGTTGAGCGCGCTGGATTCCGCACGGTCACGCACGTTCATGACGAGATCGTTACCGAAACTACTAGCGGTTTGACTGTAGAGAGACTATCCTCGCTCATGTGCGACCTACCAGACTGGGCAGAGGGGCTGCCGGTCGAAGCGGCCGGTTACACGACACAGAGATACCGGAAGGACTGACCATGAACTACCCCGCACATCCTGACGACAACCTCATCGAACGATTCGTCCGTCCGCGCCCGCGAACCTGCTGGGCCATCAAGATCGAAGAGCGCTCCATCGAAGCGGCCCGCACTGTCTCCCGCCGCTACGGGGTCAGCCTCCGCGACCCCGAGTTCTTCTACGGACAGTGGATGGTGATCTGGCCCGACAAGAACGTCGAGTTCTACTCCGACAAGGACCTGGACGCCACTTTCGAGACGGAGCACCTCTGATGCACCTCCCTTTCGCAGTGGACCGCTTCATCGCCGTTCTGGAGGACAACTACAATCTCGCCACCACCGATGCCGGGCGCGATCAGGTCGTTGCGGACGCCTGCCGTTTGTGGGCCATCTGGCAGCCCGTACCGCCCGCATCAGCCGCGATCTCACAGTGGATCAACGAACACAAGAAGGAGAACCGATGAAGTTCAAGACACAACCACAGGCCCTCGGCTCGCTCGAAATCGGTGAGAAGGTACTCATGCCTGTCGAGCTGGCGGCCACCCTCATCGACATCGAGCCACCCAACGATAAGGGGCTGTGCAAAGTGACCTGGGAGTTCCCCGAGGTCAACGTCCGATTCCACACATACAGCACCCGGTACACGTCGGTGAACAAGGTGACTGGAAAGGAGGAGACCGATGAGTGAGCGCATCCTGGCTGTTGATGCCGGAGTCTCCACAGGCTGGGTCCTGGGTGAGCAGCCCAGTGACCCGTACTCCGAGGGCTCCGAGATTCTCGACTTCGGCCAGTTCAAGTATGATCGCTGGGAAGACACGGTCACTGAGCTTCTAACCAAGCTCACGTCCGAGCCGACCACCCTCGTCATCGAGCAGTTCGATCTGCGGCCCAACAACAAGTTCCGTGCGGACCTCACCACTGTCAAGGTGAACTCCGCCCTGTCGTACTGCGCGACAGCTTGGGACCCGAGCGTTCGCCTCATCTGGCAGACTCCTGGTCAGGCCAAGGGCGTCATCACCGACAAGGCGCTCAAGGCTCTGGGCTTCTGGCCCACCGGCAAGACCGTCGGCTGTCCGGACGCCGATGACGTACGCGACGCCGCACGCCACTTCTACTACTACTCGATTAAGACGTGCCACGATGCCAATCTGGCGGCACGGATGGGAGGCCGTCATGTCAACTAAGCTCGACACATTCCACAAGATTTGCGATCAGGCGTTCGGACCCGAGGCGGGACAGGAGAAGATCAACATCGAGGGCCTTCCGTATGGCTACCGCTACGATTTCAACATCGTGGACCTGCCGTGCTTCATCGCCATCGACTACAAGACAGACGATCTTGTCGGCTGTGTGTGGTTTAACGGCTATGCCTTCGCCCGCAAGACGCGGTGTGTCGTTACAGACGTCGATGTCCCCGAGATGATTCGACAGATGCGCGTCGTCCAGAACGGACTCACTGAGTTCGCCATTGAGCCCGAGACCTACAGCACGGGGCCCGACTACGACATCGTTGGTACCTGGAGCGCTCACAAGAGTGGCATGGTGATCGACGACTACATTCGTGTCCATGAGCACGGTGCTGTTTGTGCTGGCGCTGGCTACGCGAGGATGCCGTTGCAGCAGATGATCTCCGACTCAGAGCCTGCACCCGAGCAGAAGGATGACGCCGTGAATGCCCCGAGTCACTACGCGTGGCTCGGTTCCGCCCTGTCGAAGCAGGTCGAGAACGTCGGCGATGTCGAGGTCTTCCACGTGCTCCTGGCCGCTTTCGACAAGGACCCGCTTCTGTGGCAAGTTGGCAAGTACCTGCTCCGGGCCGGCCGCAAGGACAACAGGAAGCAGGACCTGAAGAAAGCGAGGTGGTACCTGGACAAGGCCATCGAAAGCTGATACACTGGGCTCGTCAAGCAGTTGAATCGTGTTGACCACTTGCTAGTTTGCATGAGAAGACCCCCTAGTTGCCGCTAGGGGGTCTTCTTGTTACTCCTCGTCGAGCTCGGCTTCGAGCTCAGTGACGCGCTTGTGGAGCCGGGTCAACTCCTCGGAGTATTGTTTGAGCAAGGAGTCCTTGGCCTTGATGATCTCAGCCCAGGTCTCAGTATCCTGCTTGGACTTCTGGAGCTCGGACTCCCGAATGCCCCGCTTCCTGTCGGCTAAGACCTTCATGATCTGAGGAATGGAAGCAGCAAGAGCTGTGCAGAGCGCAACGACAGATGTAATTGTCGCGCTCACCTCAGGGCCTCCGCTCGATCGCGTCCTTCGCGTCCTGGACTGAACGAGCACGTTTCACCGCAGAGTGGAGGACGTTCCACCGCGCAACCAGGAAGAACCACAAAGCCCACAGTAGGAGCGCATGAGGTCGGGACCCTGGGCCGTTCAAGGCTATGATACCGCTGGCTGCCATGAAGCCCAGGAGCGGCGTCAGAGCCACGTACTCGAACTGCGACAGACGCCGGAGGACGAAGATCATAGCGAACAGTGCCGTGGCGAAAATTCCCAGGAACAACAGCACGTGGTAATGCAGCGCGAGCTCCGGGATGTCCATGAAGTGACGAGGCCCATGCAGACGCAAGATGGCGTAAGCCGACAGGGAGCCGTACGACAGGGCGCGGGAGAACCTGTCGAGGTGGCGCTGCCACGGGGGTGCGGAGACGTAAGCACTCATTTGATCCATCCGTAGATGACGTAGTTCGTTGTGACGAGATGACCAACGATGCCGCGGGGGATGATGATCCTGATCCGCTTGATCGTGCCATCCTTCTCCGCGAACTGGTGCCAGTTGTTGTTGTCGGCTGAGAAGGCGCCGGGCCACTCCTCCGCGTTACCATTGGTGATCAGTGTCACCGCAACACCGGTGTAGGTGTTCTTCAACGGCAGGTACGCGAAAGCCGAGTCGGTGGTCTGGTCGTTCCCGTAGTAGGACCACTCGGTGATCCTCAGGACGGAGACGCCCATCTCCTGTCGGAACTTCGACTCCTCGCCCTGCTGACCCCACAGAATCTTCCCGTAGCAGGGCGTCGCCGGGGTGAAGGTCTCATTACCGTTCACCATCCACGAGGCGATGGAGTCGCCGTTCATCTTCCAGGCGGCGCCGTCCCAGGTAATGAACTTGCCGTTGTTCTTCAGGTAGAAGAGGAACGGGTTGTCCCCGGTCGGCTTGAGGCCTGTGCGCTCCAGCTCCATTCGCTTGGTAGTGGCGCCCTGGATATTGGTCACACAGTAGACTCCGTTGTACCGGAGGTTCTGAATGGCATTCGACACGGAGTTCATGCCCAGGTTGAGGAAGTTCTCCCAGGTGTTGACCGTATCCTCGGAGGAGTACTTGTAGACTCCGTTGCTGTCTATTGCTCCCACTGCGGCAACCCTTCTATGAATCTCTTCGAGAAGTCATACTTATTAATGGCATCATCTTCAGTGCATTCTGCGTCCATCTTAGCCGCCCAAGGTATCCTTCGAGCAGCCTTGACCTGCCAGGAGAACCAGGTACCCGCGTCGCCCTTGACCTTGAATCTGCCGTCTTCGACAGGGCCGAGAACTTTCACGCCGTTCGAGGTGAACACCGACGTCGGAACATCCTCATCGTGCAGCTTGTCGAAGTACTCGGGAAGCTCGACGGTCATCTCCCCGTTCTCAGGGATCGTGGCATTGTCCCAGTACTCGATCCCATTGTGGGGCGATTCGGTGCAGGTGTAAACCAGAACGTGGTCATCCTTCGTCGGATGGCGAATGACGAAGCTCTTCCCCTGATCCGAGCTGATACGGCCAGTAGCGCGGAGACTACCGTTGATCAGGGTCTTCCGGAAGACGTTATCCTCGTTGCCTCCTGCCCCCCAGTCGTTCTGGGTGATCGGAAACCGTGATCGGATATACGAATCGATGTACACCGAGTACCCGGCCGAGGCGTGGATGTGCAGGTCACCGTCGCAGAGGATGTCAGAGCGTTTACCCCCGGTGGTCAGATGGAACATCCACCTCGGTGTCGAGCCCTTGTAGTTGCCCGCGGCATAGAAGTGAGTGGGCGACATCAGCAGGTTCGACAGGGGCGTATTGCTGTTCTCCTGCCGTGTGGAGATAGCAAGGTCCGCCCCCGACTGCCGGATGTAGGACCAAGTCGGGGTACCGACCGCGTTGAAGCCGCCCAGGTACAACTGGCCCGGGCTGAGCTGGGAGAAGTAACGGTTTCCGTCAGTGAACGGCCGACCGTACAGGGACAGCACAGGATCATCGATGCCGATGACGCCAAGAGCGAGGATGGGCTGCTCCGTGGTGGGGCTGAACGCGGAAATGCCGATGACCTCGCGGGTGAACTCTTGGGATTCGTTCTTGAAGGGCACAGCCTTGGAGCGCCCGAACCTCATGTCCTGGCGCGAGGTCTCCGGATCAAGGAGGAAGTCCCCACCAATAAACCGCCCACCGATGAAAGTCTGACCCCGCAGCGTGTCAGCGTCGAACAGGGACGCCTTCAGAGTACCCGTGGTGATTTTCGACGCGCTGATGGAGTCAATCACTGCGCTGTCGGCTGTAATCGAGCCAGCCGCGAGCTGTGCGGCAGTAATGGATCGGGCAGCGATGCGTTGACCGTTGATGAACCCCGTGGTGATCTTCCCCGCGTCGAGGCTCTTGATGATGCCCGACTCCGCTGTGATGGAGCCCGTCTGCAACTTCTCAGCCGAGATCGAGTTCGCCGCGATGTGATCGCCACGAATCGTGTTCGCCTCGATGAGCTCCCCGGTGATCTTGTTGGCGACAATGGACTTCGCCTGGAGAATCCCGGCCCAGATGGTATCGGCAACAACCTTCTGGATATTGGCCGTGCCTGCCGTGAGTTTACCGACGTCGAGGGTGGAGATCATGCCGTCGGTCAGGCGCTGTTGAATCCACTCCAACCCGTTCCATTTGTACTCGACAAGGATGGAACCTGTCGTCTTCTCACGACCGCGGGCGGTGTCTCCGGGGTTGTAACCACGGAGGGGCGGGTAGCCTGAACCGTCGTAGTAGAAGACCCGGCCTCCATCCTGTCGGACCATGGCGAGGATGTCGTTGCGGGTCTGATCCGCGTGGGCTGCGATGTTGTAGGCCTCAGGGTCCTGGTTCCTATCGACCTCAACCCACTCCGCGCCGTTCATCCCGTGCACGACTTTCGAGTTGTGCGCGGTAGGGCTCCAGCCCGGGAACAGATCGGGGCCCGGAGTCGTCTTGTCTCCGGGCCACGTTATGTACTCGTACGAACCCATAGGATCACTTGATCCTGATGATGTAGTTCAGCACGATATATGGAGGCATGTTATTGTGCGGGCGACTCCCACCGGTGTCGAAGGCCGAGAGCTTACCGAGAGAGCCCTCGGAGGAGCCCGAGGCAATGTTCCACTGATTACCTCCAGATACGTTCGATCCCCAGATACCCATGTCGCGCCAGTTCGCGACGTTCGGGTTACCGATGTTGTGACTGTGACGCGGCATCTCGTCGAGGGTCAGGGTGTGCTGTGATTCCCCGCCGAGGTTGTTAAGGTTGACGAACTGCGCGTTGCCCTGATCCCTGGCGACAATGACACGGCCCTTGAGATCAGGAAGCTTGAAGAAGTTGCCCGATGCCCCGTAGATGTTCTGAATCACCGAGTACAACTGGGGGTACACCGTGCGATCCATCTGCCGCCCGTCGCAAAGCGCGAAGTTGTCGGGGGCCGTGACACCTGCCCACGCAAGGATGGCACCGACAGGAACCAGGGGACCGGAGTCCATGCGCCCCACGTAGAACTGCTTGATCCCATCGATGATCTTGCTGAGTTCCGTCGCGGCCTTGAGCTCGTCGAGTCGCTGCTCAAGAGCCTTGAGCGCAGTGGTGGTAGCGAAGAGGTTGTTAGCCTGCTGCCAGTGCTGAGCCTCAGTCTTCGTCACGTCATCCGCCGCCTTCTGCGCCTTGTCGATAGCGGCTTTGTTCTCGGTGACCTTGGCCACTGCAGTGTCAGCATTCTTGGACGCCGCGACGAGACCATCCTCGACCTTGTTCAGCTTGACAGCAGTGATAGGTGTGGCCTGCGCGCCTTCACCATCAACCCAGTTCGCATTCCGATCGTAAGGCATCAGTCTTCCTTTCCGGCCTTCCTCATGCGGAACAGTTTACCGTCGGGAGACATCCATACAGAAGTATTAACGATACCCTTCGAAGGCGGGTAGGGAGACGTGAGCACCTGCCCCTCTATGCGCTTGAACGTATCGGCAACACCCTGGCTGGCCTGAGCGAGTCTAGCCTGGAGGTTGTCATTGTTCGTCATCTCGACACCCATGAGCCACACGTTGTTGGCCAATGACGACAGGCCATCGATCCAGGGCACGACTACGTTCTCACGGTTGTTGGGGTCGTAGGCCGCAACGATAGTCGTCTTGAATACGTGTGACTGCCCGTCTGGAGGAACCACGAAGATATTCGGATTCGGGTTGACGTTGCGCTTCCACGCGTTGTCTGAGTAGAAGTCAAAGCCCACCTGAAACTGAGCAGTCTGGGTGGACTCATTCCTCAATGAGAACGCGAACGTGTACGTGTCGTTTTTCGTGGCGCGTTTCACCTTCGGAGGAAGGATCAGCAGACGTCGGGCCCCGCCGGACGTGTCACCGCCAACCCAGTGGTAGCGCCCCGGGTAGTTGGTCTCGATCCGCCAATTCGATGGCGTCGTGGCCGTGGTCCAGGCGACAGGAAACGTGGCGTCCAAGATATCTGAGGTACCCGAGCGGAGGCGCTCCAACGCGGCACGATCCTCATCCGACATGGAGGTCTTAGGTGTGACATCTACGAAGTCCTGACGGGACTGGTCATAGGAGTACATCCTGTAACCGTCGTCCGTGTCGAACCACAGGTCGCCCTGCTTACGACCCTGGAGCGTGGGCTTCTCAGGCGTGTAGAAGATGGTGTTCTTGCCGTCAGCGCTCTTCTGAGCGTTCTCCGCAGCGAGCTTGGCCGCGGTGGCCATGTCCTCGATGTCCTGGGCCTTCTTCAGGGCCTTGCTCGCCTCGGTCTGCGCCTGGGCGGCCTTCTGCGCGGACTCGACGATGTCCGGGTCCTTGATCTCGACCCACTTATCCGTCGCCTTGTCGTAACGGTACGGGCGGTTCTTCCCATCCGCCGTGTTGATCCACAGGTTGCCCTCGACACGGTCGGCCCCGGCGGGCTCGTTGGGCGAGACGATCACACGACCGTCACTACCGGCCTTCTCCTTGATGTCTTTGATCTGCTTCTCAAGGTCGGCCTTGGTCTTGTCGTACTTCTTGTCAGCCTCATCCGCACGCTTCTGAAGCTGGACGACGCCGTTGTGGGCCTCCTCCAGATTGTCCGACAGGGACTTCGAGAGGTTCTTCAGATCGACGGCACCCTCACCCAATGTGCCCGTGCCGTAGGTCTGCCTGACCCACCTCCCGGCCATGTCGAGCTTGAAGTTCTCGGCCTTGTCGCCGACGCGCTTCATGGAGGCTTGCTCCCAGCGCCATATCTCGGTGACGTTGTTCTTGTCCCCAACGTAGACGTACCAGACCGCATTGGGGTGAAGCGGGTAGTCGGGCTTCTCCTTCTGGACCCCGGGCGTACGGTTCACCGGCGGGCGGGTAGACCAGGTCACCGCATCTTGAGCAAGGCGCGACACGCGCTCGATCGCCTCCGTGTCGTCAAGGCGATCACGCATCTTGGCCAGTTCGCCGGCCATGGGCGCCCAGCGATTGGCTGCATTGTTCGCAGTGGCGACGGCGTCACCCGTACGCTGCTCCAGCCGGTTGATCTTGCGCTCGATCGCGCAGGTCCATGACTGCGTCTGCTTCGAAACGTTCGGTGCAGGGTACAGGTGCCCCTCGTAGTCCCGGCTCATAGAATCCCCCTGTCACTGATCTCCCTGAGAGTCCTACCTCCCCCGGAGAGCATTCGAACCTTAGGGTAGACGCGCTGAACGTCACCCAGTGTCGTGTCCCTTGAAGCGGTCAACTGAGCATTATTATCCGACAGGGACGCGTTCGATACACGCCACCAGTGCCCATCCTGCTTGTACCGGACACCCGCGAGACGACCGAACACCTGGCGCTCCCCGTTGGGCTCGGTGTCCCGGAGCGGATTAATGCCCTGCCAGGTCGCGTTCAAGGAGTGCCCACTGTACTGATCGGCGGTCCACTGGGCCGCTCGGTAGGCCTGAGTGCGTGTGGTGATGCACTGATTGTCGATTGTCTGCTCCTCGTCCGTCCCAGGCGTGCCGGTGTGGAAGGGGATGGTCTCGATATCGACGTAAGTGCCGTTCTCCCCGAGCAGGAACAGACCGTTGTAATCAGTCTTCCCATCGGACTCGCAGATGCGGAAGGGGCTGAGCTCCTCGAACAGCATACCGGTGACAATAACATCGACAGAGCGCTTGTCCTTGTTGAGGCGCACTTCGAGGCCCCCGCCCATGTCCTGCCACTGAGCGGGAGTGATCGCCTTGTTGTCCTTACCTACGACCATGTAGATGCCATTAGGCGTGTTCTGGTTGTCCACTAGTGGAGCCTTGTTGACGACGGGGATCGCCATGACCTGACGGGGCTGTCGCACGGACGACACCTCGCAGGGGAGCTGAAGCGTAGTCACCGTCTGCTCACCGGCGTTCACCGTGATCACGGGCGTGTCGGTCTGCCCGAACGTCGTCTTGGCGTCCGGGTAGAGCAACGGCTTCGGGGGCCAGATCACATCGTGTCGGAACGCCATGCGGTGGTAGACATTCACGTCGATGTTCTTCACCTTCTGCGAAGAACTCATCGTGAGGTTGTAGCCTGAGGTCACATCGCTTACGTACATGACCCGATTGCGGAGCGGCTGGAAACGGAGCCTGCCGACCTCCCACGACATGTCGATCTCGTTAGCGCTGAGCCACTGCTTCATGGCCTGCCACACGACGACACGCTGAGCGGGGACGTCGTACCTCTCCTTCAACAGCGCCTGGTCGATCTCCAGCGTGTACTGCGAGCGCTTGATCCCCACGGCATTAAAGAACATCTCGATGACGGACTCGATCGGCTGACCCGTCATACTGGGAATTGTCCCCGCCTGGACGAGTGCCGACAGAGGCGAGCCACCGGTGAGGGTCCAGCCCGACTCGGTACCCTCGATGTCCGTGATGCGGAACTCGGTCGAGCCATACTCGTTCGAGATCACGGTCATGCTCTGTCCGAGCATCGTCATTAGGTTCGGTTGGTACCCGATGCCCTGCACCTGCAACTGAGGGACCCCGGAGTCCGAGGCGCCCCTGTCGAGCGAGGTGGCGTCCTCTGCGACGGACCAGGAGGAGACCGTGGAGTTGTCAACCCCGGTGAACCTCACAGCCATGGCCAGACCTCCTTCACCGAGAACTCAACCTTGTGGAACCTCTTATTGGACTCGACCTGGATCGAACCCGGATCGACCATCATCGTCGTGAACCCCATAGGCGGTGCGTAGGACGCGATGTCCGGACCCGCACCGAGGCGCCGCTGGTAGGACGTGTTCTTCACGTGCAGATCGCATATGAGAATCTGGGTGTCCGGGGTCCAGGCATCCTGGTCGATGTGCAGCCACGGCCCGGCCTTCACGGCGTCTGCGGGCACCGTCCAGCCACCAGACCACTGAGCCCAGCCATCACCGAGCTCAGCTCGTTTCTGAAGACCGACATCAGTGAGCCCCGAGGTACCATTCGTCTTGAGGTACCTCACACCGCCCTTGAAGGCTTTCGAGCCTTTGAGAACTTTCGCCTTCACCTCGATGTCGATCCTGTCGCCACCCTTCAGGGCCGAGTAGTACTCCTCGGGAATGTAGTGGTCTCGGACGTTCAGCAACCGAGCATTTCCGATAGGGGCGCGTTCGCTCGTGTCCTCACCGATCAGCACACCACCAGGGCTCATCTCCGGGTTGGTGAACAGAGACCATGGAGCATGGGGGTCGAGGTCCGAGTAGCCGGACCCGGCATCGAGCACTCCACGAACCCAGTGCAGAAGACCCGATCCGTTGGCCTCCGCGGGCTTGATTGTGATAGTCGCACGTTGCACCGAATCCGTGTCGTTCGGCACGATCTTCGTCTCGTACGGAGGCAGTGGAGAGCCGTCCTTGAACACGAACTTCTGCGTGTCATCCCCGACAGTCTGCACGTAGAAGGTGTATCCCGGGGGAATCAATATGGTCTCCGTGTAGGAGGCTGGAGCCGTCGTGGCCTTGCCCGTCATTCGCAGTGCGAACTCCGGACCATCACCGGACCGGGTGTCCATCTGGGCGAGCACCGTGCCGTCCTTCGCAAATGCGATGGGCGACAGGGTATCCACCAGCAGGAACGGCTTCCCCAGGAATGGCGACAGGACGTTGAGGTCCGGTCTGTTCAGGCAGTCCACGTACCGAATAGGGTTCGAGCCCGCTGTCGAGATCAGGTCAATGAGAGCTACATAATCCGCTGGAGACAACACGTTCCAGGAGAGCTTGTACGCCTTCGAGGCGAACCGGGAAGGTGTCACCCCGGCCGCACCATTGACGAGCTGTGTGACCTGCCCCCATGGCGTCGCTTGAATAGCGGCGTCCTTGGCCGGGGCCGGAAGAACAAGATTCTTGTCTCCGACCCCGAGCACACATCGGTTATCCAGGACTGCCATCAGTACGACCCCCTCTGTCCGTTAACAGCATTGTATCCGTTGACGGAGTTGGAGATCACGCGCCCATCGAGGGTGATCATGCTCGACATGGACCGAGCGAGTGCCGCGATAGTCCGAGAGGAGAGGTCCACCCCGCCACGCGGAATACCTCCGCCAGAATACGACACGGACGGGGCATAGCGCCTGGCGTTGATCGCGTCGAACATCCCAGAGCCATAAGTCTCCACGGCACTGCGGTTGATGACGTACTCGCCGCTGCGGATAGCGAACAGGGACCCTGTCGGGTTCATCGCGAGCAGGTTGTCCGTGTGGTAGTTCCCGCCCGGGTTACCAGGAATCATCCCACCTGCGGGACCGCCGCCGGCGAACCCGGTGATCGGAGCACCCAGGGCGATTCCGACACGGGTGCGGATCGGACCGCCGTTGGCGTAAGCCGGAATCTGACCGCCGTTATGGAACCAGGACTTGACCGTGCTCCAGGCCGAGCCGACCTGCTGCGCAACGAATTGGACTGTGCGCGTGGCGGCCAGCTGGGTGAAGGCGTTCATGACGCCCCAGTAGGAGCCCTCCTCCTTCTTCGCGTTGAAGTAGGCCTCCCTGTTCTTGGCCGCCTGGTCGAGAGCGGTCTGAACGGAAACCTTATCGCCCTGGTTGACTTTCGGGTCGTACTCCGCTTCACGATCTTCGGCGGTCTTGTCGAGCTCCTGCTCCGTGTTGCCCTTATCGCCCTCATTGACATCCGGTTTGTACTCCGCCTCGCGGGGCTCACCCGTCTCGTCGAGCTCCTCCTTGGTCTCCTGGTTATCACCATCATTGACCTCTGGCTTGTACTCGACGTCCTGGTCTTCACCGGCGGCGTTCAGCTGCTCCAGTGCGGCGTTGTACGTCTCGTCATCGACATCGGAGTTGTAGTTCGCCGTGCGCTCCTGGGACAGGGCGTCGAGGTCCTCCTGGGTGAGGCCGAACATCTCCGAGTTGATTTCAGGGAGATACTGCTTGTTCTCCGGCTTGGCGAGCTCTTCGAGGTAGTTCTTGGTCTCGTCGAACTCCTCGTTCGCAGCGGTCGGGATGTACCGCTTGTACATGTCGAAGGCGATCTCCTTCGCCTCCGCGTTGAATCGAGCCTTACCGGTCTCGTCCATCTCCGGGATGTACTGAACCGGGCGCCCCTCAGCATTCGCCTTGTCGCCATTGGCCAGAGCATCGAGCTCCTCCAGAACGAAGCTCTTGGCGTCGCGAACGACATCGGGCTTGTACTCCGCCTCGCGGGGTTCGGCCATGTCGTCGAGGGCTCCGCCGGTCTCCGCGGCGGAGGGCTCATCGAGCTCGGTCGGAATCTCCGCCGGGCCATAGTCGCCATTGGCGACGTCCTCGATGGCCTGCTGGGTCGCCGCAGCCGTGCCGTTGTCTGTAACACTCTCCTCGACAGAGCGGGGAACGCTCTGAATCGTGGACGCCAGACTGTCGAACCCACCAGCCAGCTCGGTGACCTCACCGCGATTGAAGCCCATTTGGACCGCCTGGTTGATGAACTCCTCCTTGAGCTGGCGCGCGTATGCCGCGACCTGCTCGTTGGAGGCACCCGTGGCGGCATAGGCCTCGATCATCTCCATCATGGTGGACTGCAACTGCTTCAGCGCGGCCCTGTTCTCGATGGCAGCCTGCGTGTAGCCCTGAAGGGCAAACATTCCCTTCTGAGCCTCCGCGATCTCCTTCTCCTTGTCAGCGATCTGAGACTTGGTGTCGTTGATGCTCTTATTCGCCTTGTCGATGTCCGTCTGTGTGGACTTGATGCGTTCCTTGTCGCCGTACTTCTTCGCAATCTCATTGAAGTACGTGGCGTCGCGGAGTTGCTGCTGCTGCTCAGACAAGGTCGTGTTAAGGTCCTCGATCGATTTCCGGGCGTCCGCAATGGTCTTGCGGGCGTCCTCGATCTTCTTCCTCATCGTATTGAGTTGCGAATGGTAGTTGTCCTTCGCAGAACGCGACTTCCACCACTTGTCCATGCTCTCCTTCATCGCGGTGGAGAGGCGCGACAGGAAGTCCTTGAAGAGCTCCGCGGGCGACTTCTCCTTCTGCTTCGACTTGGAGGAGCCACCAGAGGGCGAAGAGGACCGAGGCGTGTGAGACCTAGGTGCGGAGGACCTGCGCGGTGTGGAGGACCTGCGTGGTGTGTGCGATCGGGGCGTGTGGCCGCCTCCGCCGCCTCCGCCTCCACCTCCGCGGGACTTGCGGGGCGTCGGCTGGTAGCGGCCCATGGCGGACTGGAACGCGGCCTTCGCGTTACCAGCGCCCTTGCCACCCTTCTTGGTGAGCTGGCCGCCGATCTTACCCGCAGCTGCACCGGTTTTGGCGCCCGCGAGCATCGCCTTGGCGAGCGACAAGCGCTGAATGATCTGTCCGACAACGGAGTCGGTCTCGACCTTCATATTCTTCAGATCGACCTTGAGCCCGTTGTAGTTGACCCCAGGACCGTTGATGTTCTTGGAGATGATCTGCCAAAGGACACCCATATCCTGGTCGGAGGCGCTCAGCATCTTCTGGAGATCGGAGAACGTCGTCGAGCCGTCGATGTTCGCGCCGGGGATCGTCTGGTTGAAGACGTTGTAGATGTCCGACATCCCCTGCTCACTGATACCGAGCTGCTCCTGCACGCTGGACAGGGTGGCTGAGGGGTCGATCTCAACACCGGGGACCGTCTGGTTGGTGGTGTTAGCCACTCCGTCAACACCCTGCTGCGCCACCTGCTGGGCCTGATCCATGCCCTGCTGGGTCGGGGTGTTGTCCACCTGCGGGCCGGGCATCGTCTGGCCGAGCATGGCCCCGACGTTGTTCATGGCCTGCTGGACCTGCGAGGTGTCGATACCCTGCTGGCCGATCTGGTCGATGGCGGCCTGCACGTAGTCCTGCACGTACTTCTGAGCCTCCGCACCAGTCAGGCCGAGGTTCTGGGCGACCTGCATGGCGTTCTCCGCCACGGCCTTCAGGTAGGTCTGAAGGTTCTGGAGGTTCTGCCTACCGCCCTCAGTCGTGGTGTTAATCACGTTTCCGTTGTCCTGGAGGCCCTGGTTGAACTTGTCCAAGGCGTCGAACATGGCGGCCTCAGCATTCTCGAACCCGAAGGCCCTGTCGATTGCCGAGTCCACAGCGGACTTCCACTTGTCCCAGGCCTCCGCAGCCTTGTCGGCAGCGCTGGCGTTACCGTCCGCAGCACCGTTCATCCCCTGGAGCGCGCCGTTGGCCTCATCAGCCGACAGGCCGAGACCCTGGAGAATCTGCTTCTGGGCGTCCTGAGAGCCCATGGCCTGCGAGACAGCGGCACCGACACCGTCGTTGGCATCCTGAAGGCCTTTCAGAGCATTGATCTGGTTGTTGATCGCGTTCGTCTGGTCGTCAGTCGCTTTGGTGTGTGCCTTACCCGTCATGTTGGGGTCTTTGAAGGTCTGGGACTGAGCAGCATCGAGGTCAGCCTTCTTCTGATTCAGCTGGTCGATGAACCCCTGCACGTACGCGGAGGCAGCACCCTGACCCTCCGTCGCAGCCTTCCTCGCATACTCGCCCCAGTCGAAGCCGAGCTGCTTCAGGCCGTTGAGCTGGTCACCGGTGAGCTTCTTAAAGCCTTCAGACCCGGCAATAGCGTTGCGGATGAGTTCCGCTGTGTTCTTACCGATCTGAAGTGTGGTGTAGCCCATCTGCTGGGCGACCTCGCGCGTGGCCCGAACGATCTCGCCCTGGGCGTTCACGAAGTAGTAGGACTTCTCCGACGCGCTCTTGTAGGCGTCACCCGCCCCGTCGGCGGAGATCATCAACTCGCCGAGGCTGCGCTGCGAGCCGTTGGCGATGTCCTGCGTGTCAGCAAGAACGGCCTTCTGGACCTCCGCGGCGCCCCCCATGGCCGACAGCATCTCCGCACCGGCCTTCTGGGCCTTCTCAGCGGCGATCTCCTCAGCGTTGGCGATCTGGTTGTAGCCCTCAGCAATCGCGGGCAAGGCCGACAGGGCGAGGGAGGCCCAACCGGCCGGACCGAGGGAAGCGAAGAAGCCCTTCACGGCGCTTCCGGCGGCCGCCATGGCCCCAGAGACGGCCGAGATACCCGTTCCCATGGTCCTGGTAGCAGCTGTGGCCGCATCGGCCGCTGTGGAAGCCATTCCACGAGCTGCACCGAGGCCCTCCTGAGCAGCGGTCTCAGCCTTGATGGCTGTCGTAGCAGCGTTGTGAGCAGCGGCCTCGGAGGCCGTAGAACCTGCCGACATGACCGATGTGCCCGCGGTACTCCCAGTGAGGCGCTGCTGGGCGACCTCCGCCTGAGCGGCCTTGACACGGGCGTACAGGGCGGGCTGCTCAGCCAGAGCAGTGTTGGCTTGCTGAATGGCTTTGGCGATGTTGCTCCAGGACAACTGCCCGGAGAGGCCTGCCTCGACCATGTTCTTGCGGACCTGCATCATCGAAGAGGCGACCGACAGGACGCCTGCCTGGAGGAGCTTGGCTCCGGTCTGGAGGGCGATGAAGATCGTCACACCACCAGCGAAAGCCGCGATGACTCGGCCGACCGGGGTCTCCCCCAGGCTCGACAGGGCGTTGGCGAGCGCCTGGACACCATCTAGAATCAGCTTCAGCGGGGCCAGGAAGGGCTCGCCAAAGGAGGCCATCATGTTCTCCAGCGCGTTCTTGGTCTGCGCGATGGTCTCAGTCATGGTGGCGTTGAGCTTCTCCATGGACTGCTCCAGGAAGCCAGTGTTCGACCCGGCCTCGGCGGAGTTGTCCATGGTCTCCTTGAGCAGGTCGAAGTTCACCGCGAGACGCTTCACGAGCTCGATGTCGCGAGTGGATTTCAGGCCGATGTCGGAGAGCATCTGGGTCATCTCCACGCCATTCCCGGCCTTGGAAATGGACTCGATGAGCTGGTTGAAGAACTTCGAGGGGTCGTTCTTCCAGAGCTCCAAGGCCTCCTCGTTGGAGATGTGCATCTGCTGGGCGAAGTCCGCCATACCCTCAGCACCCTGAGCAGCGGCCTTGTTAAAGTTACCGAAGATGCGCTGGAGTGAGCCACGGGCCCACTCGGCCTTCACGCCGACCGAGGTCAGGGCTGTAGCGTAGGCGAGGGTGGCGTTCTGTCCGATGCCCGCTGACACGGTGGTGGTCGAGATGCTGTTCGCCATCGTTAGAATCTCGTCCTCAGTGGCGACCGCCTTCGCACCGAGCTCTGCGACCTGCGAGGCCATCTGCTCGTAGGCCTTGTCGCCACCGTTCAGGGCCATCCCGGCCTGACTGAACGTGTTGATCAGTCGGCCGAAGTCCTCAGAGGCCTTCTCCGTCGTGGTGCCGGTCACCATGGAGAACTCTGCGACAGCGCGTGTGAAGTCCCCGAGCTTCTCCGCGGGGATGTTCATCTGCGCACCGAGCGTTCCGATTTGCGAGAGCTCGGAAAAGGACTTGGAGATGTCGGTGGACATCTGCCGGTACTGATCACGGAGGGCCTGGAGCGCCCCGCTGGTCTGGTCCAGCTGAGTCGTACGGGCGATGTCAGCGAAAGCGCGGTCCTGATCGGCTGCGGCCTTGACGACAGAGGTGGCGAGTGCCGTCACCCCAGCGGCCAGCACAGTCAGGTTGTTGCGAACCTCCTGCGAGGCGAACCGCATGTTCTCCAACGAATGGATGTGAGCGGTGTTCGCCTGAACGGCCTCGTGAGCGGCAGCGACAGAAGCGCGGAGAGCGGCGGCCCGGTCCTGCTCAGCAGCGGCCTCAAGCTTCGCAGCGGCTCGGCCCGTGTCCACAGCAGCCTGATTGGTCTGAATCGCGGACTGGTTCGCCGCCTTGCGGTACTGCGCAGCGTAGGCCTTGTCAGTGACCTCGGCGAGTTGTTGCTCCGCAGCGATGACTCGCTGGAGCGCGGCGACACGCTCGGAAGCGCCGGCGGTCGTGGCGGCGGTGGCCTTCTGCTCAGTGACGGCCTGCTCTAGCGCGGCCTCACGGGCCTGCTTGCGGACCTCGTTGAGCTGGCGCTGAGCCTCGATCTCAGTCTTGGAGCGCCCACCCAGGTTGCTGTCGATGCCGGAGTTCCTCGACATACCGCTCATGTCGGTACCGAGTTGCTTGGCGACACGGGCCATACGCTCGTAGAGAGCCACCTGCTCCTTGAGCGCCGAGACCTGCTTGCTGTCGGCGATGGTGGCGTTGTTGAGGGCCTGCGACATGCCCTCGATGGCGCTCGTGGTGGCCTTGATGGTCGAGGAGACGTCGGTCCGACCGAGGGCCTGCGAGGCTGCGGTCAAGTCCTTGGTGAGCTTGGCGGCCTGCTGGTAGACCTGAATGTTGGTGGACATCGCCTTCGCGTCGGACGAAGACATGATGTTCTTGTCCATCCAGGAACCGCCACGGCTCGCTTGTGTGAGCGACTTCATGGCGGCGCCCATCGCACCGACCGCATTGACGGCTTGTGCGGCGGAGGACTGGATTTTAGAGGAGCCCTGGATGAAACCGGAGGCGTCGAGTTCAACCTCGTACGAGAGCTTCGACTGGTCGGCCACTGTCGTCCCCTTAATAGAAAACCCGGATTGATACCACCAAGAATATCAATCCGGGTTTCATAGCCCCGCGTCAGGTCGGGACGGAGGCCATGGCCTCCCATGGAGTTGGTAGCGGCTCGAACTCACCGGTCTCGTCGTAGGAGACTCCGACAGGAACGGCGATCTTAGTCACACCGGGTTGCTTCCGCTCCTTGCGGCGCTCTCTGTCCGCTTCGTCCTTCTCCAAAGTCTCGCATCCGTAACAGATGGTGTCCTGGATGTCGAACTGGACCCTGTTGTCGGTGGTCCGTCCGTACCAGACCGGGGTCCCGCACTTGGGGCAGCAGGAGTCGGTGTAGTACTGCCAGGCCATCTCCAGACGGACGTCGAGCTCGTTCCTGAAGTCCTGCGGCAGGGGCTCACGCCTCCAGTCGTTGTCGATCTCATCCCAGACTGGGACAGACCTGCTGTACCTGCCGACAGAGGGGAGGTAGAGCGTTGGCGGAAGGTGCGAGTGCCAGGCGGTCTTCAGGGCGATGACGAACTTCTGGTTACTCTTCCTCGTCAGTGATGGCCCAACGAAACGTGGGGTCAGCCATCACCTGCTCCAGAGCCGCAGTGGCGACCTGCGTCTTGTCAAAGCCCTCGATGAGCTTGACCCACTCGGCCTCGGGAAGACGCTGACGCATCTTGGCGGCCTCGCGAGAGGTCAGACCCTTCTTGGACTTGCCCCCGGACTTAATACCGATCACGGAGTGCGACAGGTAGTGCTCGTAGGCGATCTGCTGCCGAGTCTCACGGAGCTCGTTGGTCTCGTCGGCGGTGGCGTTCTTCTTGATCGGAACGGTCGCCACGATGTGATTGCGAATGGCAGAAATCTCAGCAGAAGCCAGGGCGCGGAGGGTGAAGACGATGGCGGTCTTCTCCATCTTCTTCAGAACCTCAGCGAGCTCGGCCTCCGGAGTCTTCTCGTTGAGCGCGCGCACCGGCTTCTCGGTGGACTGACGCTCCTCAAGAATCTGCTCCTGAAGCTCCATGGCCCGCTGGGCAAGAGTGGCGTCCGGGTAGACGGTGACCTCTCGCTGAGTCTGCTTCACATTGTCAAGAAGCCCGTCGAGGTCGAGGAGCTCATCCTCGGTCTCAGCAGAAGTCAGCTTGTCGTCAGACATCAATCATCCAATCTTTCGATTCGTCAATCGGTCCGGATAAGCATACCAAAAGCCCCGCTCCTTGTGAGAGCGGGACTTTTGACCTAGAACTCGACGATCAGACGAGAGGCTCGTTGATGACCATGGTGCCCTGAGGAAGGAAGGGGACAGTCATCTGGATGGGCTGCTTGCCCTCACCGACCTCGTCACGCGGGTTGTCGGGCATGACAAGGAACGCGGAAACGAGCTGGCCAGCCTTAGCGGCGGTGGTGTTCTTGTAGCCGATGCGCTTCACCAGCCAGCCGGTGACGTTGGCGGAGACACCACCCTTCTTGAACAGCTCGAACGCGACAGAGGCGGGGGAGTCCGGGTTGCCCTTACCGGAGGCCTCGTCGAGGGCCTCACGCAGGAAGGTGAGAGAGGCCTCGTAGGCGTCGCGGGTCGGGGTGTTGGACGCGGCGGAGTCGCAGATGGTCGTGGTGTCATCCGTCTCCGAATCGGTCGGGTTCAGGGTGAAGCCCGAGACGACAGCGCAGGAGATGTCCTTGGCCTTCGCCGGAGTCGGGGTACCACCACCACCAGCCGGGGTGGAGTTGTAGAGCGCGGCCTTGACGACATCCTTGACCGTCGGGGCGTCCGCAATCGGGACCCACCAGATCGTGGTTCCCGGGGGCATCATCTTCTTAACGGCAGCCTGTGCCATGATCAGTCGTCCTTCCTATGACGAGGAACATAATTGCTGTGCGGGGCGCCATCGCCGAGATGAACAACCTCGCCGTTGACGATCCAACCAGTGCCCCCGCAGCATTCCCGGGGCGACACAGGGGTGTCGTCGGGGACACGAGTCAAGCGGCCATCGGTGTTAATCGCATTAGCATAGTCCTCGGTGTACTCGAAGACCACACCTTCAACGGTCGCGTACTTTGGCATCACACACTCCTGTCCACCGTCACCTGGAAGGTGACGTAAGAAGTGTATCGAACCGGCCTTACGGTACTATCCGTGTTCCCGTATGAGTTGAGCGCCCCGGTCTCGAAGGCCTCGCTCGTACCTGGAATCTGGAAACCCAGCAACCGCCTGCGAACAGCGGCGAGCAGATGGTTCCGGGCCTTGGGCGACACGGACGAGATGAGCACACCGAATTGGTGAATCACAGCGGCCTGCGTCACACCAACGATCGAACCGTACTTCCTCATGGCCCCGGGTGTCACGTCGCCAGGCATGTAGACGACGTAGTCCTTGCCGTCGTTGTCGCCGTCGGGACGGAGCGAGTCGAAGACCCGCACGCCCTTGAGGGTCTCCAGTTCCTTCATAGCAGCCTCGTCGAATTTCTCGACAGTGGCGCCCTCAAAGGGTTCGAGCATCAGAATCCGGCCTCCTTCATCGCCTGGTCGGTGGCAGTGCGCGCGGACTGGAGAGCGAGCATCCCGCGGAGCTTCGCAGTGCCCTCCTCCTGGTAACCGATGTACTTCTCGTCGGCATCAGTGAATCCGACAGAGGCGGAGAACTTCCCGCCCGAGACGTTTCTCACATTCACCCTGTAGCCCTGCCCATCAGCGGCTGTCGAACGCATGTGGCCGGTCCACACACGAGCGTCCGTGGTGGGGTCGTGCTTGTAGGGCATCCCTGCACCTGAGGTGTCCACCGTCCTGATGACGACATCACCCCCGGCCTTCGCAGCGGCCTCGGTGGCACGGAACGCGTCGGTGATGACCTTCTCCTGGAACCTGTTGAGGCTACTCGTAACCTGATTGAGGTCCTGTGATTTTCGTCTCAACTCAGCACGAACGAGGTCCATCAGTGCGTCCCGCCCTTGGAATCATCCACGTCGATGTCACACAGCAGAGTCGGCTGCCAGTAGTCGGAATCCGACGGGGCGTTGCGTACGACAAGGCGCAGGCCAACATTCCTCGGATCGGAGTTGTTCTCCAGGACCCGGACGATCTGCCCGTAGCCTGGCACGAACCGCAGCGACCTGTCGCCCCACTTCTCCTTGGGGACGAGCATGTTCTTGTCGATGTGGTTCAGGTGCACGTAGTAGGCGTGAACCGCGGTGTCGTCATAAGCCGACCTGCGGTCACGGGCGCGCCAAGCGATGTTCGGGTTGACTGCCGCGTACCCCTTCCAGAGCTCCTTCGGAGGGATATCGACGGGGCCGTCCTCTGTCCACTCGTGGCTCTTCGTACCCGGGGGCTCCGTGACGACCACAAGGCAGTTGCAGAACAAGCCCAGGGGCCAGTACGCCCCCGAGTCGAAGCGAGGGTCCTTGTTGTGCAGAACACTCAGTGCCATGCCCAGTCCTCCCCCGGAGGAACGACACCGGGCAGGAAGTCGAATCCGAGATCAGCAACCTCAGCTTCCTTGGCTTCGTCCCACAGCCTCTTGGCTTGCGCCCGGAGCTCAGCTCCCAGCGTCGCACCGTTGGTGGACTTGTTGTCCGTGGAGATGACCTTGAGTATCAGTGTCTCGGACGTGGCGATCGCCATGAGGGCCCGGGAGGCAGCCTTCTTGACGTTGCCGCCCTCGATGGCGAGGAAGCCGAAGAGCTCCATGTCGCTGAAGATGTAGGACGGCGGCTTCCGCAGGTCCTTCGGGTCCTCCAGCTTAACGATGTCGGGAATCAGCAGGCGTACCTGATTGACCGGCTGGCTGTAGTCCAGGGACGCCATGGTGTCTCCTTCTGTCAACGCTTTTACAGTAGTTTACAGCGGAACCCCGCCCCTTCGACAGGGGCGGGGTTCCGGGGGACCGCGATTAGGGATGTCGCGTGGATCAGGCGCCCTTACCGGTGCTGGCCACGATCCCCTCAACGTTGAGGACCCCAGCACCAGTGGTGAGGCGAACACGGGCCTGAGCGTCGTCGTTGTCGAACGAACCGGCGGTGTAAGGAACCTCGCCGCCACCCAGGTATAGGCCACCAGCGTTCTTCACGCGGAGCTCGGGCTTGTCGTAGCCGCGGAGCGCGGTGCGAACAATGGTGCGCTTGGCGGAGGTGCGACCGCCGGCAGGAGCCAGGACCCAGTTGGTGCCACCCTGCTGAGCGCCACCGAGGATGGCGACCAGGTCGGAGACGACAACCTTGACCTTGGCGGTCAAGCCGTTCTCCTCGATGAACTTCATCTGATCGCCCGCCTTCTGCCCGGCGACAACACGCTCAACAGTGCGGGTGTTGACCACCATGTTGGCCAGGGTCTCCAGAGCCGGAGGAACCAGGAGGACATAGGACGGAACGGTGACATACCGGCCATCGACCTTGGTCTCGGCGACCTGCTGCATGGCGGCCTTGATGGCGTCGTACGACAGGGGGGCGTTCTTCGGAACGTTGTTGTTGATCAGAACGCCGTCAGCCGCACGAGCCTTCAGGGTGGTGCCGAGCGAATCGGAGATCACACCGGAGTTGAATCCCGGGGCACTCGGGTCGAGCGAGAACAACGCTCCATAGCAGGCGGCATCAACGGTGCGAGCGGCCAGCTTAGCAGCGTCCGAAGGGAACCGCTCGATCAGGCCGTAGTCGTCGTTGATGAAGGCCTCCCAGGAGAACTGAAGGCGAGCACCATGCTTGGCGGTGTCGATCCAGCGGCCCGAGGCCTTGTAGCCGAAGGTCGGGTACGGAGTGAGTTCCGGAATCTTCGGGAGGGTGCCAGCCGGGGCCACGAAGCCACCGTTGTCCCTCAGGAGGGTGGCGTCGATATCGTGATCGAGCGACAGGAGCTGGACCGGACGGAAGTCGTTCAGCAGCTCCTCGCTGGCGAACTCCTTCCAGGTCTCCTCCTGGTCCTTGTAGGCGTCCTCGAAGGCGGGCTGCACGGCCTGGGTGAACCAGGGGGCGAGCATGTCCGAGGTGACGGCCTCGCGGAAGGTGCCACGGTCGCGAGAGGAGTCGGCCTCCAGGATCGCGTTCTTCAGCTGGCCCTGGGCCGCCCGGTCACCACCGATGGCGGACTCAAGAGTCTTGGCGAACTCAGTGTAAGACGTGAACATTTTGTCCCATCATTCCTTTCAGCGAGCGAGGATGACGGGAACCATCTGGGCGCCCGTACTGGAAACCTTGGAGTAGGCGTAGCCGACAAGCCCGGCGGTACCGGTGGCCTTGTCATTGGTGAGCTCCATCTTGCCGTCGGCAGCGGGCTTCGCGTAGATCAGAGCGCCCGGCTCGACACCAACGCCCGTCAGGGTCACCCGGAGCTTGAAGACACCGCCGGAGATGCGGACCGAAGCGTAGCCAGGGCCGTTATTGCCCCAGGTCGGCTTGGTCAGCGGGTTCCACATCGGGTCCTGACCGAGTTTGGCCTGGTCCCGGGCGGAGGGGGCGATCTCGGTCACGAGGACGCCGAACAGGCCACCGACCTGGACGACATCACCGATGTGGCTCTTGCCGAACTTCGACAGGTCCACAGGGAGGGACAGAGTGTCGGAGTACTCGAAGACCTGAACATCAGAAATCTTCTTGGCCCCGAAAGTGTTTACCTGAGTCATAGTGATCTCCTTACCTCACTTGAAGTTCTTGATCTTGTAAGGCTCGGAGGACGACTCACGAATCTCCCCGGCCGTGGATGCCTTGACCGAAGTCAGGTAGTGCTGCTCGGCCGAGATGGCCTCCTTCAGCTCAGTGCCGGACTCAACGGCCTCAATGACCCGCTTCTGGGCGACAGAGGGAAGGCCCGAGTCGATCAGGCGGGTGGCGATGACGAAAGCCTCAGCAGCGGACTCCTTGCGGGCCTTACGCTTCTTCTCGTCCTCGTCGTCCGGCTTCTTCTCACCCGAAGCGGCGGGCGGCTTGTCGTCGGTCTTCTCGCCGGGCGCCTCGGGCTTGCGCTCGGGTGTCGGCTCAGGGGCCTCGGGCTTGTCCGCGGGCTCCTCGGGCTTCCGCTCAGGGTCCTCGCCCGGGGCCTCGCCGGTGGGAGCCTCAGGGGCGACCGGCTGCTCTCCCGGAAGATTGTCCTTGGCGAGAAGCTCAAGAAGCGGGGCGAGAGCCTCGGTCACCGCAGTAGCGATGGCCTGACGGATCGTCTCCTCGTTCATATGGTTCTCCTCATCGGAACTGACGTGCTGGGATTCCAGCACCTCCAGCAAAGCGCCACCTGCGCCCGCCTTCGTTACGAAGTCTACAGAAGTGACTCCATCGAATACCGGTACAATGCCGTCGGCATCCAGACCGTTCTCCGACCAGGCGTTGATCGACACTCCGATGTCCTGCCACTTCTCGCGAATGATGTCGTTGAACGACGGATACACCTCGCACTCCGCGTATAGTGCTCCATCGAGACCGACAACGGCGTCGGTCACCAACCGCCCCGCGAGGTCCTTCACGGATCGCTCGGGGCGGTTCACGTCCTCGTCCTTCGAGGGGTGGTCCATGAACATCTGCGTCCCGGCGGGGAAGTGACCAACAGAGGCGGCGAGATTGGCTTCCGAGTAGGTGCCGCTGGAGCCCTGCCCCGGGCAGATGATTCGGATGCGATACCGACCGGGTTTCTCACCAGATAGCACGTCCGGAGTGGCCGCCTCCAGAAGAGCGGTCACCCCTCCGTGGAAAGCGGACCTGTACTCCGTGCGCATTTCAGAAACTCCTTTTCATTTAGGCGAGTGTCTCGCCACCGGCCTCGTCGCGGTTGGCGTTCGTTCCGTCAGACATAGCGCCCACCCCGGTACGAGAATTGCTCTTCTTGGCGACGCTATCCTGCACAGCATTGGGGTCGGCCAGACTCTTCGCAGCGAGAATCTCCTCCGACACGGGCAGATCATTGATCGGCCTAGCATTGATCGGCTGGAGCCTGTCGAGGAAGAGGCTGCGCGCCTCGGTCTTGTGGAGAATCCCGTTCTGGAGACCAAGAGTGACAACCTGACCCCAGCGCTGAATGAGCTCGTTCGACAGGGGTGCGAGCTCAACCTCGACCCGCCGGCCGAGAGCCAGAAAGATTTTCTGGATGAGGCTCTTGTGAATCTGCCTGCGGAACTCGAAGGCCTTGAAGGTGGGGTCCTCAAGAGCCGTCTCAGCGCCCTGTCGTCCGCCGGCCGAACCGTCCGTGAGAAGGACCGACAGGGGGACATCGAGCGCACTGGCGACCATGGAGGCGAGCGGAGTGCCAGCTCCGAAGTCGATTCCCGCACCAGCCTTGGAGACCGCGGTGAACTCCTGACCGGCCCCGAGCGAGGCAAGACCGCCGATGCCCTGGGCGTTCGACATCTGCTGAATGACGGCCTGCTGCTGCTTGGCCGTGGCAGACGTGACTTTGAACGCAATTCTGGCCAGAGCCTTGGTCATGACATGGCTGGCCTCAAGGAACTCCTTGTAGGCCTGCGCCCAGTACACGGCGCCCATGAGCTCGGGCTTACCCCACTGCTCACCGATCTGACGGTTGACCATCTCGTAGACAACCCGATCCTCATGAACGGTCCTGTAGCCCTTCTCGTCTTTGACTGGGGCCCAGTCCTTGCCGTTGACGACGTGCCACTCGGGTTTGCGTCGCTCCTGCTCCTCCGTGGAGAGGGTGTCGGACACGGGCACAGGATCGATCAGGAAGGCGAAGATGTCGGCCTCATCAGTAGCGTCCAAGGCACGAGCGATACCGCGGATGCGCGACAGGGGCACCGGAGCCACTCGCTTGTCGGTCCGGCGAACGGTGTAGAGCACGATGCCGTCGGTGCAGAAGGCCGCCTCGTCCCTGGCGCGGGCCGTGCGGGAGAGAACAGTGTCATAGAGCGCCGCGGTCTCAGGTGTCTTGATCCCGGAAATGCGAGGAATCTCACTCCACATGTACGCGTTGCGGATGCCAATGCCGCGCTTGACGAGCGGGTTGTAGGCGGCGAGCCTACGAGCCCTCAGCGAGTGCTCCTTGATGACTGTGAGAGATACCACATCGGAGGTAGCGTCCTCATCACCCCAGCGGGACCAACCGACGTCCTCCCGGTTGAGAGATGCGACAGCTCCGCGGGTAACAGCAGCGTACGCCTTGGACGCTTCGGTCAGTCGGGCCTGGACACGCTGGGTGGACCCGCCAATCTGAAATGTGCCAAATTTCACAGTTCAACTCCTCAGGCTGGGGCGAAGGTCCACTCCTCATTACCCCACTCGTCTATAGGTGAATACTCGGATTCCGTACTCTCCATTAGGGTATCAGCCTCGATGAGAGAGTCGGTTCCGTCAGTTAGGAGGTTACTCGGCATCGCCGCATAGCAGATCGAGTCCAAGACGTCAGGAGAAGGTTCGCCCTTCCTCTTCAGCTCGTCTTTCCCACGAATCAGGAGCTTGGTTCCCCTGTACTCGTAGAGAATCGAGCGGAACTCATCGAAGAGCCCCTCGGTCTTCTCACCAGCAGCTTCATCAGGTGGGACCGACAGGGTTCCGAGGTTGATCGCCTGAGCAATGGAGTCGTACATCGCTGCGCGGAAGTTGTACCACTTCAGGTTGTCTGGGGACGCTGCATTACCAACGATCCAGTAGACCGGAATCTCCTCTGGCACGTGGTTGTCGATGACAGCTTGGACACCTCGTCCGACACCCACGGCGTCAATGCGGATGTCCACGTCGAGCCCCTCCGCCCTCAGACGCTTCGCATGCTGCCCGATGAGCCGGGAGAGCCTGTTCCCGTCATAGCCCTTCACTCGCTCGACAACCTCGACATGACCATCCTGACACGTGGAGATCACGCTGAAGTCGCCAGTAGTGGACAGACCGACGTCAACACCGATGTGGATCGGGGCGGTCGTGTTCCACTCCGTGTCCCCCCACTCGTTCATGGACTGGAGAACCCGGCCGAGGTTGAACAATCCGTCATCACCGATGTCAGGAAACCTGGCGAGGACCTTCGACACGTACCGAGGGTCATCCTTGCCCCACCGACGCTCAGCGTCCTCAACCCACTCCTTCTGGAGCAGGTTGTCCTTCGCCTTCTGAGGCACCTCCTCACCCGTGAAGTTGGGTGTGTCGAAGGCCGAGATGGTGATGAGGTTCCACTTCCGTTCCGAGGGCGGGAGCTTCTCCTCATCACGCCAAATCTTCGCCATGTACGAGTTCGGATCATCCGGGTTCGCGATGGCAAGGATGCGCGCGTGCTTGTTCGTGGTGATGGTCTCGACAGAGGTGAAGATGTTCTCCGCCACGCCACCGGCCTCATCAACAACGGCGAGGACGTAGGTGGAGTGGAACCCCTGGAAGGTGGACTCATCATAGTCCGCCGGTTTCCGCCCGAACGCAGTGGCCGTCTTGAACCCGGGGAAGGTCCACTCCGCCTTCCCGGTGATACGCCCTGGCATGTTGGCCTTGCTCTGGAGGTCCTCGACATAGGCCCACATGACGTTCTTCACCTGGTTCCACGAGGGCGCCGTAGTGATCACACGGGTCTCCGTGGGGTCATGCGGATGAACATCGAGCCACCACCCGATGGCGCGGGAAGCGGTGTGACTTTTACCACTTGCGTGACATGAAGCGACAAGGGTGCGTTTGTTGTCCCTGAGAGACTGCATAACCTCCCGTTGTTTGGACCACAGATGATCACCAAGCCGGTCCTTGGCCCAGAGAACAGGGTCCTCCCGCATTGCCCGCTCATGAGAGCGCGTGCCGAACTGATCTGCGACAGCCCGGAAGTCTATCTTCTCCGCCATCGGTCCTCCTTTGAGACAAGTCTATAAAAACAGGATCGCCCATCTGGCGGAACCGAAAACACCAGATGGGCGAGAGCCGAAAGGCTAAGCGCTCCAGGGGCCGCCGAAGCGGGTCGCAACCCCCTGCCTGCATGGATAATAGTAGCACATCCTAGAGGCCCGTTAACCACTCAGAGTATGTTATTGCTCACACTCAGATGGTCATATCAGCCTTGGGCTCCTCCAAGATGCTCGCCGAGCTGGAGGTGGCGTCGGCGAGCCACTCCTCCCGGTGCGCTTCGAGCTGCTTCTGCCCCCGTTTTGTAAGAAGGGGGAACAAATGCTGCTCCATGTTGTTCTGGACGGACTCGACAAAGGCGACGATGATCGGTATCTGCTGCTGCTGAATCAGTTTGATCTCCGCCTCGACCTTTGTCTTCTTGAGGCCGGCCAGATCACTGACGGCTTCAATAGTCGCCAGCGCCGTCTTGATGTTGTCCGGATTGGCCGCCAACGGGTTCTCGATGACGGAGTCCCAAAGCGCGTCGAGTAACTTCTCAAGGCGCGTGAGCTGCTTCATGAGCTGGGCGTGCTCGGAGAGCGACTCCTGGCTGGAGTAGTAGTTCTCCTCGATGCGGAAGACCTCGGCCTCCGAGAGACGAAACCGCTCCGCCACCTCACTGCGCGGCTTGCCCCTCAGCAGAGCTCGAATGACTAGGCTCTTCTTCTGAAGATCAATCGCCTTTTGCTCTTCAGGTGTACGTTCCATTGAGAATTCCTATCACGCGCCACTGAGAACCGAATACGTAGCAGGCCCAGAAGCCCAGCAACTCATCCACCGACTCGGCCCCCAGCCCTCTGCCATAAGCGTACGACAGGGCGCTGAGTGCCGGAACCGAACGATCCTTCATCAGTCATCCAGATCAAGGAGCAGCTTCATCTGCTCGGACTCATCGGAGACCTCCTTGAGGAACGCGGCGAATATGGCCTCGTCGCGCATCCCCTTCACCTCCGACCCGACGAAGTATCCGAGTCCACCCGACAGAACACAGGCCGCGAGAACTGAGAATGTCCACAACATCACTGATCATCCCCGTACTCGTCCGCGATCATGACGAACGCCACGATCATGAGGAAACCTACAACGAAAATCACTCGTACCAGAGCTCCCACCTCTTGGCCTTCTTGTTCTGAACCTCAAACGTCAGCAGTGCTGGATCAGTGGCGTCCCCAGTGCGGTTCGTAAACCATGACGAGCCATTGTCAGCAGTCGGGCAGCCGATGATGAACTTGTTATCTCCCACGAGCGACACGCCGAAGTTGTGGAAGTGCCCGTGGACCAGGATCGAGGCCTCGTGGAGGCCACTGCGGTGCCCGAAGGCGAGGTCCCTGAACCATGACGGAATCTTCGCCTGAGAGCCCGCCAGATGACCATGCGTGAAGCCGACGGCGGTCCCGTCAGCGGTCTCCACCGTGACCGCCTCCTCCCACTTCTGAGGCTTGGCGAAGTTCACATGGCTGAACGGCTCCCGGCCCGACATGATCGCCTGGATGGTGTCCGAAATCAGGAGCCCGAAATCGTCATCCGGCGAACTGGCCCGGTTGTCGTTGCCTTTACCCGTTCGCACAGCGCAATGGTTAGAGGGAATCGACACGTAGGTCATTCGGGTGCACAGCGGGGCCAGCATGGCGACCGCCTCGGCCATCAGACGCTGGGCGACACGAATCTGGTCCGTGAGCGACAGGTCATTGGTCTGCTGCTGAGCAGTGACATTCCAGAAGCCTTCGCAGACATCGCCTACGTCAGCAACGATGATCTCCTCGTAGGAACCCTCGGCCTGAATCCACTCGGTGATCCGCTTGAGCGTGGTCATGACGCGGTTCACGGTTTCCTGCGTCCCACCGAGACTATCCGACTTACCCACCTGGAAGTCCGACAGGCACACGACCAGGGTCTTGGGCCGGCCCTCCTCGACCTTGGGCGCCACCGAGAGCACGGCCCGGTCGAACACCTTCTCCAGTTCCTCGTAGGAGGCCTCTCGGACGTCCTCAGCAACGGCGACAGCGGGGTTGTAGGTGACTCGCTCGTACGAGCCGTCCTCCAGCCTCACGGTCCGCCTGCGCTGCGTGATGGCGTTGACCGGGATGTCGAAGAACTCGTCCCTGTCCTGCTCGACAGGGAGCCTGAGTGCCCTCTGAAGGGCCTGCTTGTGTCTCCTGATGGTGGTCTCGTGAACGTCGAACACACGACCCAGCGCAACGTTCGACATGCGCTCCCTACGGGGCTTCTGCGCCTCCTCCAGGATGGCCCTGTCGATCTTCTCGTTCAGGTCGTCCTCCAGGTTTCGAGCCATCAGTCGTCCTCCTCGCCTGGAGTTTTGGCCTGGAGGAACAGGTTGGAGAAGCGGTCGTAGCCCCCGGCCAGAAGAAGCTCCTCGTCGATCTCCGTGCCCTTCAGCGCGGGACGTACCGGCTTCTTCTCCGTCGTGCGCTTGGCCTTCTCCTTGGGCTTGGGCTTTTTCTTGGGCTCGACACGGGCGGGGGGTTCATCGCCGAAAACGACGTCCTCCTTGGGCTCGACAACGGAGATGGCCGTGCGGAGAACGTCGTCGATGCTGATGTCGAAGCCCGGAGTACTGACGATGCGAACGAGGTCGATCAGCGTGACCTTGCCCGAGCGGAAGTGATTGTGGATCGTCTGCTGGGCCTTGAACCCGAAGACCTGTGGGTACTGAGCCTGGATGACCCCTTCGAGCCTGATGCGCTTCCTGAGGAGCTCTGCGGCGTACTTGGCTCGTTCGACGACGAGCCCATCCTCCTGGTAGCGGGCCCGCTCGGCCCGCTGATCCTTGCCTGCTACGAATGGCATGTCGGTTCCCTTTCTAAGTGTCCGTTGGTCCCAACCGGATGTCGCAGGTAGAACTGTACCACATCTCCCGCATCAGGCGACGACAGGGCTGAGAGATTTCTGTGTTCTTGCACACACTACCGACCGATCGGTTGAATACATGATGTAGAAGTCAAGTTTTCTTGACATATAGAAATTTACACCTGTTCATTTTCGGGTGCCAGAACCTGAAAATTGAAAACTCAGGTCTAAGGTCCTAGAGGCCCTCTCCGGCACTACATTATGTATTCGACCAATCGGTAAATACCCGGGGAGGACCGACACGGACTTTTGACTTGAGGCGACAGGGAAAGCAGGCGGCGGGAGAAGTAATGTAGGTACGTACCTACTTTTACTCCTGAAATCTCCTATAACATCAATAATATAATATTGTATATAGTATATATTTTATGTATAGTAATATATGAAGTTAGTATAATTTTCTACGTAAAATCTCTTCTCTAGAGTATACATTTCTATATTTTAGGTATACAACACTATATCTATCTCATACTTTTCTATGTACGGGGTACAAATGTATATCATAGGGTCCCTCGTGTGTGCGCGCGTGCGCGCGTAGGAGCCTGCCCGTGTCGCACCTCACGTTGCACCTGTCGCCAGGCCGTGCTAGGGTTGCACCTGTCGGTCAACCGGATGTCGCCATCACTAGACCGACACCAAGCTTCGACACCGAGAGGAACCACCAAATGGCACGCAAGACCCGCCCCGTCCACTGCTGGGGCATCGTCAAGAGGGACTTCGTCGAGATCAAGGGCTTCGGCGACTGCCGGGTCCTGTCGAACCCCAAGCGTCTGTCGGAGGACTTCGACATCGTCCAGTTCTGGGTCAAGACCCCTTGCTGCCAGCTCTACCACGTCAGCTTGCCCGAGGACTCGTACCTCAACGCCGTCGAGTTCATCGATGATGACGATGAGGAGTTCACCGAGGAGATTGAGCGCGTCATGGTCTGCGAGCTCCGCAAGGGCGACAAGTTCTACTTCGGTCGTAAGCTGGTCACGTACCTCGGGAGAACCGGGATCGGACGTCACGGGGTCAAGTCGATGACGGGCCGTGAGTTCAACAACATGAAACTCAGCTCGTTCATGGTCGTCAAGCGCGTCAGGAAGGTCCGCGTCATCAAGACCAAGCCCCTGTCGTTCACGGAGTTCGCCCTGTCGTCCTACGAGAGGGCCCTTGAGCGGCTTGCTGTGGCCGTTTCCCGGTTCCAGCTCGACCCTGCCCGTGTCGAGGTCCAGAAGCCCATCAAGAGGGCTGAGAATGCCCCAATCATCACCATTGAGGATGTTCCTTCCCCCGCTCCTGTCGCCCCGAAGAGCGAGGCCTGTGCCTGCAAGTGCGACGAGGACTGCGATCGCTCATACTGCGTCGAGCCCGCAGAGCCGCGCATCACGGTCAAGGAGATGGACCTCAGTGACATCGAGCGGGGAAAGGTCTTCGGTGTCGAGCCCGACAACATTCAAACAGGCCATTACGACGATCATGTACTGACCTGCTCCGACGTTATCGCAGAGCTCGAAGAGGTGCGCCTGCACGAGGGCGATCTGCCCGTGTCGATCATGAATCCCGAGGACGGCTTCGGGCGAGTCAATGTCAGTGGCTCGATGCTCGAATACCTTTACAAGCACGGAGAAACTTATTGGGGTTCCCGGACCTGGGACACGCAGCCCCAGCCCAAGAGCCCTGCTAAGAGTGAGCACGTCGTCAGTCTTTGGTGATCAGCACTGGCGTTGTAGAACGCCCTTGATGCCGGCCACGATCGCCGAGCGCATGCCCTTCTGGGCTGCTCTGACGTACTGGGTCTGATCGTCAAGGATGTGGGCGACCACGGGCTTGTTCGAGGCCCGCAGGTCGTTCACAACGTTCGCAGGAGCGTCCCACTGCATCGACAGGAAGTCCAACGGCCCTGTCGAGCTCTTGAAGGCGTCGTACCAAGGCTTCGTGGTGTCAGCAGAGTATGCGTAGCCCCAAGCTCCGCAACCCTCGGCCTTCGCCTGCTCGAACAGCCAGTTAGAATCACCGTAGTACTTGATCACGATCTGCGCGGGAGTCACGTTCCTGTCGGTGATGTACTTCAGCAAGCGCTTCCACTCACCGGCCCGGTACTTCGGGTCGATGACCAGGCAGTGAGTCTGCCCGTATCTGTCGAGCAGCCAGTCCAGACGCGCCGGGATTTTGTCCGCCGGCACAGCGGCCTTGATCTCCTCCCACGTCATGGTGTGCGGATCGGTCGCAGGGCCGCCCAACGACTCGAAGGTCGCGTTGTGCAGGCCGAACCAGACGCCGTCCTTCGACTCGTTGCAGGAGAACTCCAGAGCGTCCACTCCGAACGACACGGACTGCGTGTAGGCATTCTCGGTGTGCTCCACCCACGACCGGCTGCCACCCCTGTGGGCCACGAAGAACCCGTCCGTGTTCTCCCCGCCGTTCTGAGCGGTTCGGTCCCTGTCGATGAGCTCCTGCCAGGTCGCCAGACCCCTCGGCATCGCGGCCATCGACAAGGTGCCTTTCTCTTGGCCGTCCTGGCCGACCACTGTCAGCGCCGCGTAGTGGTCCCGGATCGTGTCGTCCGCACCAATGATGTACCAGTTCTCGTGCTTCTCAGCGGTCGGGGGCGTGGGGTCCAGCCCCTCGGCCGTGAATGGCCAGACGGCTACACAAGTCTGGATAGAGGCCTCGGTGAAGGCGTAGTCCTTGTCGGCCCACCCCACAAGAATCGAGCTCGACGAGTTCGGGGCGGGCTGAACCGTCTTCTGCCCGTCATCGATCGTCTGAATGGCGCCCTCGAACTGCCTGGCGTGATCGCCGGAGGTGTAATGCTGGAGCGACACGAGCAGGTGCGGCTTGTTCTGCTTGGCGACAGCCGTCTTGATCTGATTGCTGTTCAGCGTGTTGATCGTCGTGCCGTCGGAGAAGTTGAAGGTCTTCACAACTTTACCGTCGAGCACCAGGACGGTGGCAAGCTGCCGGCCGGTGTAGGAGGAACGGGGGTCTCCGACGGCAAGGGGCTGCGAGAACTCCTCGACATCATCGACCTTCTTCGCCCACACGCCCAGGCTTCGGCTGGCCACCCCAGTGGCCTGGTTGCCGTGCCAGCCCGAGTTCGGAGCGGTGATGAATGCGGGGACGCCCTGGCTTCCGAACTGGCCTCCCTGGATTATGACTACCCAGTCGTCGTGCGCAACGCCCTTCTCGCCCGAGGTGAGCAACGACACCGGGGCGGGCTGCCTCGCCGTACCGCCGGTCACCTCGATCTGCTTGACCCACGCCGGAACTGCCATCAGTTGCTCCTCCGGACGATGACCGTGCCAGGCTTGGTTCCCGCTGGCACGGCCTCTGTCGGGCCGAGCACCAGAACCGTCGCCCCTGTCGCAGCCCCACCACCAGGCTTGTTCTCCAGCGCGGTGATTCGCGTGGTGTGGTCCCCGACCGTGGTCTCCAGGTTTGTGACCTTGTCCCCCACCCCGCTCATTAGGGCCTTGGTGGAGGCGATCTCGGACGTAATAGCAGTGATCCTCGCCTCAAGATAGGTCTTGAGCTCGTTGATCTTCTGGTTGAGCGTCTCCTCGGTAACTCCACCGCCGGGCTGAGCCGGGGTGAGCAGCGGCTTCTCGACCGAGGTCATCAGCAGGTCCATGGCGTAGACGCCTTGAAGGTCCTTGCAGGTGTATTTCACGGTCCAGTTCGGCCAGACCTCGATCATCGACCCGTCCGAAGTCCAGTTGTCCCCGTCCTTCTTGACGACCAGAACACTCGCCCGCTCCAACTTCCCGTAGGTTTGCGGCAACGTTGCGATGTGCGTGTTCATCGCCGCTGGCTTCGGCAGCGCCCGCCACTCATCGCCCTTCTTCCTGAAGAACATCGTGGCTCCGACGACACGGTACTGGTACTGCCCGGCACCGACCTGGCCCGTCTCGATGTCCTTCCAGCCCGTGTCGCCCGCCTGCACGCCACCACCATGGCCGCCAGGAGCGGCGGGCTTGTCCTCAAGGGCCTTCACCCGGGTCTTCAGGTCAGCGACATCCGTCTTGTTGGCGCTGATGACGCTCCAGCGCCTCGCATCGGCGTCCGCGTTGTCCTTCAGGCCCTTCTCCAGCGCCTCCTTGGCCGCAGCCAGGTCGCCCTTGGCTGCATAGGTGGCGGCTGCATCAGAGGCCTTCAGGAGCCCCTCCAGCGCCGCCTTGGGGGCGTAGGTCGCAGCGGCGTCCGTGGACTTCAGAAGGCCGTCCAGAGCGCTCTTGAGGGCGTATTTCGCGTTGACCTCCTGCTTGTACGCCTCGATGCGGGCCTCGATGCGGGCGTTGGCAAGATCAGGAACCTCGTTCCGCAGCGTGTTGAGCGCCTGCGTCTGCTCGTCATTGTCGATGAAACGCGCTTCCGCTCCGTCAACCGTGTAACTTGTGGCCTTCCCCACGAACTGCTTAGCCATTCCTCAGCCCTCCGGCGTGCCCTGCGGCACAGTCTTATCCTTGTACGTCACTGTTCCGTCACCGTTGTCGATCATCTCGACCTCATTGCCATCCCCGCCACCTGGGGGTTGCGCTTTCAGCTCGTCGATCGCCTTCTTGTTGTCCGCGATCTCGGTCCTCAGTCCATTCAAAGCCTGAGTGAGGTTCTCGACACGCGCCGTGAGCCCAGCAAGGTCCCCCGCGGGCGGTGTCGGACCGGGCAGCGCCGGGTCAGCGGCTCCCGCACCCCCTGCGGCGGGCCTCTGGCGGGCGAACGGGTTGGCCAGCATGCCGTCTCCGTTCGTCAGGACGCTCGCGACGTCCACCACCGTGCCCTGTCGAAGCGCCAGATCGCCCTGGAGCAGGTACGTCCCGCTCGCGACGACGTCGATGTGCCAGAGCCACTGCCCAGCAGGTGTCACTCCCGCCCCGGGGGCGATCAGATCGATGTAATTCTTGCCTGTAGCCGGGTCGTAGAGCGCCCCGGACGGATCGACCCCCACCTCAATCCTGCGCTCGATGTAGGCCGTGCCGTAGGAGACGACATAGGGCCCGTAGGTGAAGACGACTGTGACGTCGCCGGCCGGGCGCATGTCGTCCGGTGTGAGAATCTGCCCCACGACCCTCGCATAGGGTGCCTGGGGCGGCTCAGTGCCTAGCATCGCAGACTCCTGAAGTCAAGATTGTATTACTCACTCGCAGTCTATCGCCCCGCCTCCCCGGATGGGTCTATACTGGAGTCGTCCACGCAACCGAAAGGATTTGATATGCAATCTGTTCTTAAGACCGCTGATGACCTGTGGATCGGCGACCTCATCATCTACACGAACACACTCCACGTCGTGAGTGAGCAGCGTCTCACCGTCGATGGCGAGCACGTCGCCAGCCTGCTCATCAAGCCTTATCTCAGTGACGGGCCACTCACCCGCATCGAGGTCCTCCGCAACCCCGGCTACCGGTTCCGGTGTGTCACCGTCCCGATCTTCGCCGTCGAGCCCTGCGACGACAAGATGTGTGATGTTATGGCTGTCGCCGTCTATACCGGTGCTCACAAGGCGATCGTCGCCGACTACGTGGGTTCCTCGGTCCGCAGCGACGGTTCGCTCCCCCTGGAGAATGGTGACATCGCCCACTACGGCGACGTGATCGCTCTCATAAACAACGGCACCGCTTTCGAGCACCGCCTCGTCGATAAGTACGCGCTTGCGAAGCACGCTCGTCTCATCACCATCGACACAGAGGCGGGCTGATGTACTCCCACGAGGACAAGGACAGGTTCGCGACCACGATCACACTGATCGCAACCGTGCCCTTCGTCAGTCTATTCATTCTCGCCATGATCGAAATCATCGTAAGCGTGTAAGGGGAACCTGTGCTTACCATCTACACCCAGCCCAACTGCCAGCAGTGCCGAATGACCAAGATGTACGCCGACAAGATGGGCGTCCCCTACGTCGAGCGGGCCCTCGCCGACAGCCCCGACATCCTCGCCAAGGCCGTTCAGGCCGGCTATACTGCGGCCCCTGTCGTCGTTGACGACCACGGCAACATCTGGGGCGGCTACAACCCCTCCAAGATTCGAGGCCGTCACGCCGCCAAGTGACAAAAAGAAGAAGAAGCCCCCGAGGTCCTCAAAGACCTCGGGGGCTTCCTCCGACCCAACACACTCCCAGAAAGGAAGAGCTCTAGTATATCACGCCTTCTCGGGGCCATCCCCGGCGCCGTAGCGAACAGGGTCGATCACGGTCGGGCGCTCCAGCTCGCCGTCCTGCGTCACCGCAGCGGCCTCGTCCTTCGGGGTGGAATATGAGACGAAGTACCGGGCGATGAGCAAGAACACGACACCGGCGACCTGGGTGATGGAGTCCAGGTACTGCGCGGCATCATCCGCCTTGACGATCCCCAGTACGGTGAGCAGTGTCATAACCGCCGCGACAACACCGTAGGCGGCCTTGCGGACCTCGGGCTTCTGAATCGTGGTGAGCATTCTCACTTTCCCTTCTTGATCGCCTCAACGAGCTCCTTGATGAGCCCGTTGGTCTCCTTCTGCGCCGCGACGGCCTGAGTCAGGAGCAGCCTATTCTGCTCCACGCCCCAGATCACATCCCCGGCCTGTCGCTCATTCGCCTTGCCGTACCGCAGCTCCCCGCGAACCGCGTTGATCGCGTTCACAATGTCATCGCCGTTGGCCATGATGATCCTCTCCACTTCGTCCATTGTCGAACCACCGCTGGGGCGCTCGGAGTACCACCAGCTGTTGACGTGCTGGAGCAGGCTCTCGCCATAGCCCCAGTACTGATCACTCTCATTGCCACAGTTGTACCGGCTGCCGGCCCTCCGGATGCTGTCGGCGCTGTAGTCGCCCCCGAGGTAGTCCCTCAGGATCGACAGCCCCACAACGCTCGACTCGTGCGGGTCCCACCACGCCCTGTCGGGCTCATTGATGAAGTACCCGTTGTACGTCACCTGCGTCGGACCCACACCATTGCTGGTCTCCCAGTCCAGTACCGCAGGCAGGAAATGGTTCAGGAAGTTCTCCCTCGTCACCTCGCCCCAGCCCGAGCACGCACCGCCCACATCATGCCCGTAGACGTTCGTGCAGTTGCTCTCCTGGTCGGCCAGGCCCAGCGCCACCGCCCAGTGCAGCCCCACGTCGTCCGCGGCCCTCAGCACCGCCGCCTGAACGCTCTCGCCCGTACCCTGCGGGGCCGGCGCGGGCGCTGCTGTGGAGCCATCAGTGCCGCCGGTGAGCGGGCTGGGGTTGTCCCTGCGCCTGAGTGCGTGAGTCCACGCGGCCTGCTGGGTGTACGGATGGTCGTTGTACGCGATAATGCGAACCTCGTCACCCGTCTGGTCGCCCTCCCAGCCGTCGATGCTGCCGTCCTCAGCGATCCACGCCTCGGCCAGCAGCGCCCCGTCGCTGCCGGGCCCGGAACCGCCGTTGATGATCATCGCCACGTGGCCCCGACCACCGCTTGCGCCCTCCGACAGCACGATATCGCCCGCGTACCACCCCCCGTCAGGTACATTACCCGTCCACGAGTCGCTGATATCGGCGAAGTTCCGCTCCAGGGCGTACTCCCGGATGTTCCCGGTCCACGTATCGCGCGGGAAGTACCCCACCGTGAACGGTTCGCCCCACTCATGATGCGCGGCGATGTTGTAGCACCCCGACACCAGCGCGGAGCAGTCCGCGTTGGCCGGGGACCTGACCAGCCAGCCGTCCCAGTCGCTCCTGTCGTAGAACGTCCACCTGTCGGGCTGGCTGTACCCCACGTCCGCCATCGCGTAATATCGCGCGCAGGCGGCTGCGTAGTGCGCCACGTTGCCCATACGACCTCCTTCCGTCGTCGTGATCCAAGCGTAACCGGTCCGGGTCTTGACGCGTGCCCGAGCTCGTCCTACGCTGGTAGCACCAACCGAAGGAGCCGCCGTGGAAGAGACAGTACCCGTCTGGCACATCCTCACAGGGGATCGTATCCGCCTCGCCGGCAACGCGGTCGTCGGCCTCCAGGCCCGCCTCATGCTCCAGCGTGGACTCACCGCAACCAACGACACGAAGGGAATTCTCTAATGACCATCATCAAGCAAGTCCGAAACTGCCGAGTCGGCGACATCATCCGCTTCAAGAACAAGGAGAGCCGACTCATCACTCGGATCGACTACAACCCGCACAAGAGCGAGCCCTACGCCATCCGCACCGTCGATCTCCACGACGAGTGCCGCACCCGGCTCAACACCTACACCGCCCTCGACCCCGTCATCATCGAGACCACCCAGGAGGCTCTTCTCTGATGCGCACCGAGCTCGTATTCCCCAGCCAGGTCGAGCCGAACGACCGTCTTCTCATCGATGATCAGGTCCTCCGTGTCGTGCTCACCATGCCCGTCGGCATGATCCAGACCCAGATCGACTACCTCGACGAGTCCGAACGACCTGGCACTCTCGTAGTTGGACCCCTCGACGTCCTCAGCCGGGAGGTGCACAAGTGATCGACAACCAGTACGAATGCCTCCTAAAGGACGTCCTTCTGAACGGCTCCTCACGACAGGACCGCACAGGCGTCGGCACCCGCTCCGTCTTCGGCCGCCAGCTCCGCTACAACCTTCAGGCGGGGTTCCCCCGGATCACCACCAAGTTCGTCCCCATGAAGCCCATCAAGGCCGAGCTCCTCTGGTTCCTCCGTGGTGAGACCAGCATCAACTGGCTCCGAATGCTCGGGGTTTCGATCTGGGACGACTGGGCCGACGAGAATGATTCGGTCGGACCCCTCTATGGGGCGCAATGGCGCTCCTGGATCGACAACGACGGTATGGCTCATGACCAGATCAAGGCGCTGATTCACGGCTTAAGGGAGGACCCGCACTCCCGCAGGCACCTCGTGTCGGCCTGGAACGTCGGTGATCTCTCCGACATGGCCCTGGCCCCCTGCCATGCCTTCTTCCAGTGCTACGTCTCGAACGACGGTCGTCTGAGCTTGCAGGTCTACCAGCGCTCCGCCGACCTCTTCCTCGGGGTCCCGTTCAATATCGCATCCTACGCCCTTCTGCTGAACATGCTCGCTCAGCAGACCGGCTACTCACCCGGCGACCTCCTCTGGACCGGTGGGGACTGCCACATCTACGACAACCACGTCGATCAGGTGAAGGAGCAGCTGGAGCGCCCGGTGCTCCCGTTCCCCCGCTTGCGGCTCCATCGGCGTGAATCGATCGACGACTACCGCATGTCTGACATCGACGCCTCCGAGGGTTACGTCCACGGCCCCGCCATCAAGGCCCCCGTCGCCGTGTGACGATCCCGACACGGACCTTGACCTTGACCTCGGGCCCGTGTCGGACCTATGCTGAGACCACCAACAATCTGAAAGGAACCAATCATGATCCGAATTCGAGTCGAGCGCCTGATTGCCAGAGACGTCGTCCTCTACGGCAACTCCTCCTGGCGCATCCTGTCGATCGGGAAGTCCACCAGTCCGACCAAGCTGGACCTCTGCATGGAGCACGTCCACGGCGATGACCACCGATCCTCGTCCCTTCGGGCGACCGTCGAGCGGGACCGCGTCCTCCAAGCCATCCGCCTCGTCTGAGCCCCTCAAGTCTCAAATCACAGCCACCAAGAAAGAAAACCATCATGTCCTACCCGAGGACCTTCGACGACCTCAAGCCGAGTCAGCGCGTCTCCGATCCCATTGTCACCATCGACTACGACCTCCTCGATGATCTCCCCTCCGAGGCCCGCGAGGCGATCCTGAAGGCCGTCGCCGTCATGGAGCGCTTCAGCGACGACCCTTCGCCCCGCAAGGACGTCGTCGCCTACCGCCGTCCGCTCACTGGCTCCGAAGCCGACAAGGTTCTGAGGATCGCTCAGGACGATTGGATCCGATGCCTCGAGAACTACGACAGAGCCCTGGAGGACCCCCAGCAGTTCTCCCCGTGTCTGCTCAGCGAGATCAACGACTGGGCCATCAAGGAGGATCGTCCCCCGATCGCCTCCGATCAGGACCGGCTCTGATCATTCTCCAACCAGCACCGCCCCTGTCGTTTCATGTTGAGCCTGGCGACAGGGGCGGTGTCGTGCCTGAGCCCGAATGCACAAGCCTAGCACACTCCAAATGTTACGAACGCGTTACGACAGGCGGGCGTGGTTGATCTCTGAGCGGAACAGGCCTATACTCATTTATAGAAAGGAGGGCCGAGTAGCAAGGGCCGACAGGGCCGGAACAGGGTTCGTTGACAACTCCATAGTGTTGAAATCCGGCGGAAAGGTCGGTGCGGGGCTTATGGGTGCCCCTCCCCCGTGCGGGTTTGCGGGGTCGCACCCCCTCCTCCGGCCCCGTTGTCGGTAGCAACCGATTTCCTTCGCCTCGGAAATCGGCCTCGCGCCGTGTGATTTCTGTCTCGTTATCACTGTTAAGATCGCAACCTCGGGTGGTCCTGACGACAGGGCTGTGAGGGCCACTCCGGCTTCCGGGCCTGTGCTCCGTGCTTCCTCGCTCGTGCTGTGTCGTGTGCAGGGGGCCTCATGCGCTGTAAGCCATTCTGAGGCCCTCTGAGGCCCTCTCCAGTGTCCTGCACTGGCCAGGGGCTGAAATCGTCTCAGAATGGCTCTCAGGGCCTCTCAGGGGCATCTGGGGCGGGACGGTAGCCGGGTGCGACAGGACCGGGGTGCCCGTACCCGGTGGCGGTGCGTCCCTCCGGGGCCCGACACGGGCTGATGACGCTTCGACACGGGCGGAGGATTCATGCTGTTCACTCGTCTTGTTCTCACTCGTGTGTTCGAACGAGCGAACGACCGATCATGTGCCGACACGGGCGGGGGATGCACCCTCACACACGATATACCCTATGATACACAATTGTATAGATCATACTCAGAATGTATACTATTATGATACTTTATTATACTAATATAGTACTAATGTATAGTACAATAATGTATACCGTGTATGCTTAATTTATACTACTATGATTATATTCTATATATATTATTTATATAATATACAAATATATACTATATAGTACGAGTACTTTAAATATGACTGAGGAGTCATATTTGGGTCGATTTCGTACCTACATTCCCCTCCCGAACATACGTATCTATACATCCCTGCCGCTTCCTCACCAACACCTTTCGGTGCCGTTCCCGGCGTGTCGTACTCCTCGGGTACCCTCCTCGGGATGTACCTACATCTCCCCGTCCGTGTCGTCCCGATCATCCTCAGCTTGTGCATACAAGTTGTTCTACATAGGACCTTGGTCCCAATCCTGTCCTCGTCCGTGTCGTCACTGGATAGATGATCTACATAGGACCTTGGTCCCGAGAGGCTGGTGCACAGAGGTCAGAGGTCTTTGTCGAAAGGTGTGTCATGATACCTGTGGCGTGTGAGCGGGGGCACAGGAGAGGGGCTTGACGGGGACGACATGATGTAGGAGAGTGGGGGTGCCGGAAAGGGAGGGGCCCTACCCGGTAGCAGGAGGAGGACCATGAACCGGGACGAGGCGCTGATGAGGGTGCGGGAGAGAGCCGGCGGGGGTGCCGGGGCCCGTGATCATGCGGGCCATCGAGATGCTGATGCTGAGCGGAGAGGAGGACGAGCGGTGATACTGCGGGGCGGTGTCGAGGTTGAGCTCGATGACGTGCGGGCCGTTGTCGAGGCGATGAGCACGGACGAGGAGGACGAACTGTATATGTTGCAGTGGACCGAGATGTTGTCGTGGCTGAGGATGGCGACGACGGTGACGGGGCGGCTCGGGGGTTCGATGAGGAGGCTGCCCGACGAGACGCCCGATGGGGAGACATGGACTGTGATGAAGGACACAGAGTGAGAGGTTGACCGAACGACATGATGTAGTTAGAGTAGACACCGACAACAGCGAGAGGGCTTGTCGCAGAGCCCGGAACGGAAGGAACCGAAGATGAGCAGCAGGACGCAGTGGACCGGACGGGTCGTGACCGACATGCGGGGCGATGCGGGGACGGTTGTGCTGGACGATGAGAGCACGGCGCGTGTCGTGCTCGAGGACTGGCTGCACGACTACTACGAGATCGATGACGACGAGGCGGAACGCTTGAGCGAGCACTTGTGTGCGCAAGTGCTGACTGCGGAGGCCCGTGAGTACGCGAGCGGGTTGTTCGGTCTGTCGGTTGGGCTCGATGGCGAGTGGTCCGCAGAGCGCAGCGCCAAGGCGATCTACGAGTACATGCGGGATCGAGGCGAGCCGGTGACGATGAGCCGCACCGCGGTGTCGCTCGGGGCGGCGAGCCTGGCACTGGGCGACGACCGCGGGGAGAGCGGTGATGAGGCGCTGGCCGGGGCGTGGTGGAAGTGCGGCTACGACGGTGAGGGTTGGATCACCGATGAGGCCGACGTCGCGATCGCAGCAGAGTACCTCTATGCCGCTGCACACAACGAGAACTGAACGAACATACTTACGAAAGGCGAAGGGGGAGGGATCATGGGGACAACGATGATTGCGGACGCGGTTGAGGAGATGCTCAGTGCGCTGAAGTGGACCAATGAGGCGAACGCGCTCGGAGACGTCGAGTGCAACTGGAGCGCGGACGACACGAATGGATGGTTGACGATGGGTACGGTCCGTGTCGAGTGGCTGCGCGACGCATACGGCGACGGGCAAGAGGATTGGATCGCGGTGAATGTGTTGGTGGACGGTGCGCCTTTCGACACGGATGGGTACTCGCACCTCGATGAGGCCGTGAAGGACGCGGCGCGCACGACGATGGAGTGGCAGCGCTACTGCGCCAATGAGATTCGTGGCGGTGTCGTGGAGTGGCTGGAGGATCGCGGAGAGGCCTACAACCTTGACGGCTCGCAGGGCGCGCTCGACTCCTGGACCATCACGTGGGGCGACGTGATGGTGCTGGGCGACTACGACGATGACGGCGCGTTCGCGTGGTCGGTGTTGAACCCCGAGAGCAGGGACTGCCTCAACGGTGATGCTTCGGATGACGCGGATGTGGTGATCGATGCGATGGCCGAGTGCGCAAGGGACTCGATGGTTGATGCATGGGTTGAGACCGTGGCCGTGGAGACAGCGGAGGACAGCTGGGCTGTGCGAACCTCAATGGACCAGATGACCATGTACATGCACTCATTGATCGCGTATGGCACGAGCCGTAGGGCGTACTACGAGCCGACGGGCTACGAAGAGGGGCGGATCGAACTGGAGTACCGCGCCCGCGGTAGCGAATGGCGCCTGTTCGAGGAGCACTTGCCCGAGGATGAGGAGGACGTCCGCAGGATGGCTGGCGAGGCGTACGCGTGGGTCAAGGCGGTCGATGCGTGATGAGCATCGAGCCGGTCGAGGCTCAGGAACGCGCCGTCCGTGGCTTGGTGGCTGCGGGCGGCACGGGCCTTGTGAGCGCGGGAACGGGTTGCGGCAAGACGCTCATGTCGCTGTGGACTATCGACAGGACGGCACGACAGGAGGGTATTGAGCTCAGCGATTTGTCGATTCTCGTGGTGGCGCCGCTGCGCACGGAGAGCGGATGGCGTCGTGCGGTGAGTCAGGTCTGGCCCGGCGGTGAGATGGAGTTCAGGACGCTGAGCAAGCGGAGGAAAGCCGAACGCGAGGCGTTGGAGAGGTTGTCAAACGGTGAGAAGCCCCGGGGCGTGTCGTTCATCGGCTGGGAACTACTGGCCTCGGTGTCGAAGAGGAAGGGCTACGACGCGCGCGCGGGACGTGTGAAGAGCAAGGCGACGACACGAGTGCTCGGAGGGGTCGAATTCGATTGGGTCATCGGTGATGAGATTCACCGTGCCTGTAATTTCAGGACGGTCACGTCGCAAGTGCTGTGCAAGGTGAAGGCGAAGCACCGCCTTGCGTTGAGCGCTACGCCGGCGGGCGGCCAGCCCGTGAATATTTATGGTGCGCTGAAATTTTTGTGGCCCCGCAAATATCCTGGATTCACGCGGTTCGCCAACAGTTTTTTCGTGAGCGAGCCGAACTACTTCGGTGGGCCGTACTCGGTGGCCTACGGCGCGGAGAAGCGGCCGGGGCTTCTGTCGAAAGAGCATAGGGCGCGAGGCGAGTGGCAGGATATGCGGATTGAGGACGTCGCCGGCGAGCTTCCGCCTGTGGATATTCGCCGCGTGGATTGCGCGATGACCGCAGAGCAGCGCAGGCAGTACATGCAGCTGCGCGATGAGGCGGTAGCGTGGATGGGTGATCGCCCCGCCGTCGTCGGCCTTCCGGTTACGCGCGATATGAGGCTCAGGCAGGCGACGCTCGGGCAGATGCGCGTGCGCCCCGTGCATGGCGGTGAGGACGAGTGGTTCTTCGACGCGTGTTCGCGCAGCGGCAAGATCACGGCGCTGTTGGACATTCTGCGTGACCTTGGCGATGAGAAAGTCGTCGTCTACTCACCGTCGAAGAAATTTCAAGAACCGCTTGTTGCGCAGCTTGAGAAGGCTGGCCACTCGTGCGTGCGTGTTGACGGCGAGCACAAGGAAGAGTGGACGAGCTTCCTCGCCGACAACGGACCGCAGGTTCTGTGCGCAGTGATCCCCGCTGTAGCCGAGGGGGTGGATGGACTACAACGGGTCTGTCGTCATGAAGTGTGGCTCGGCCTTGATCCGTCTGTGGTGCGGTGTGTGCAGGCTCAGGGCCGACTGCATCGCACGGGGCAGACCGGCACCGTGGTGAGGTGGCTACTCCAGTGCCCGGGGACGGTCGATACCGAGTCGGTCATTCCTAGGCTTGACCAGCGGTATGCCGATCTGAAGGTCTCAGGGCTCATCTGAGCGCCTCTCGGGACGCCCCTAGTACTAAGTACTAGGGGCGTCTTTCTGTGCTGCCTACGGGCCTCCTGTGGCTCTCTGCGTGCGGGCATGAGAAAGCCCCCGCCGGGTTTCCGGCGGGGGCTTCAGTGGTGAGTACTCAGCACAGGCAGTCGATCACTTCATCGATCCACAGGACGCTGAGGTCCTGCTCCTCGGCGGTGGCCCGGTCGGGGCAGCCCCGGCTGATGGCCTCATCAATGGCCCGCTCACGGAGACCCACGAGGCGGCCGACGATGACGGCTCGGTCGCCGGCCTTGATGTGGCGGGCACTGGCCTCGATGTCGTGCAGGGCATCGCTACGGTTCAGGTACACGTCCGAGTCGAGGCGGGCGAGGATGGAGGTGATGGAGGCGTGCATGGGATTCCCTTTCGGTTCGGGGATTCGGTTGGACGCCTATAGAGGATCATGCCAGTCAAATTCGTTGGAATCTCGCGGTTGTTGAGTGTTGAACTACTGATTTATAGGCGTTTTTCAGGGCTTTGTAGTACTACACCACGGGGAGAAATCTCGATATGTGGACAGAGAGGTTTGTTCGAAGCTTGAAATATGACGCAGTACCTAGGACCAAGGGCCTAATTGAACTGCTCATTTGTGAGGCGTACGCCTCATTTGACACGGCGCATGCTACAGAATCTCAGTATGTGAACTATACAGAGTGTGTAGTTATGACCCTGAAAGCCTTTCAGCCGGCGATGGAGCGCCCGTATCGGTCTGTGCCTGTCGATTCATAGGTGACTTAGGTCACGTGCGGAAGGGTTGCGTGACGACATGATGTAGGGCAGTATGGAGTCATCAGAGGAACCGAAAAGGAAGGAGTCCCAAGATGCTGACCCTAGGGGAGGCCCAGGAAATTTTCATAGACCAGACGCCCGGCATGGGCGTCGTGCATGTCGCAGGCACGATGGCAACAGACGCAGAGCCCACCTACGTCGAGTACTGGCAGTGCGTTGATCCAAACATTGTTGTGCACTGGTACGACGGCCCAGGGTACCCGGTCATGATCGAAATCGAGGGCTTGACCGGAACGCTCCAGCGCGATATCGTTGGTCCCGAGGACATTGAGTCAGTAGTCGCCTGGCTCGATCAGAACTGAATTCCACTACCCGAGAGGAACCGAACAATGACACTCTCCCACAAGATTCTGGCCTTCGTCATCATCCCCGCCCTGGTAGGTGCGATCATCGGGATTGCTCTGGGGACGGTGCATCACTCGCGGACCGGGGCGACGGAGGTGCAGGACATTGCGCACTGCCTCTCCGACGACGGGGCGCTCCCCGATGGTGAGGATGTGTGCGTCTGGGACCCGGCCGTTGACGGTGACGGCAGCGGCGAGTCCTTCGTCATGACTCGCGTTCAGTACGAGGCCGATCAGGACGCGCGTGAGCACGCAGCTTTCGAGGCGCACGTCATCGGTCAGGACGACGAGAAAATCCGACAGCACGATGCAGAGATGCAGTGAAACGAGCACTATCCGATTCAGTAGCAGCTGAGGACGAGCGCAT
>ERZ773100.99-NODE-99-length-54163-cov-6.349930_pt1 | contig 54163 bp, 47 predicted proteins | sample MGYA00511119_ERZ773100 | MGnify/ENA primary metagenome ERZ773100 (study PRJEB29015, sample SAMEA2738000) | human oral metagenome | biome: human oral; feature: human-associated habitat; material: dental | place: China | collected 2111 ...
TTGTACGATACAATGGGCTGAAAAAGTTTTTTTCTCGTGATTGTACGATACAATGGGCCGAAAAAGTTTTTTTCTCGTGATTGTACGATACAATTGGCCCATAACAACAGAAGGAGCCGATAATCGATCGATTATCGGCTCCTTCTGTTTGGGATGATTATCTGCGATAAACAGCCCGCAACTACTCCGGTTGCGCTTCGCTCAGCACGTCCGGGGTGGCCCTGGCCTCGAGGGCTCGTTGGCGGAGTTCGGCAAGCAGCGTCTGCGCCTCGCGGTCGTACCGAATCTTTTTGATGGCCTTCTTGGCCGCTATCTGTTGCGATTCCTTTTTGGTGTATCCGGCGCCCGTTCCGAAGGGCACGTCCTCGATGTGGACAGTGCTTTGGAACATGCGGTTGCCGTTCTGGTCGGTCGACGTCTCGTTCAGGACAAAGGCGATGCGCAGCTTCGCCTTCTGTCCCCATTCTAAGAGGTTCGACTTGAAGTTCACTTCTTTCTGCGCCACCTTATCCAGGGGCGTGTATCGGTCTATCATGCGCTCCTGCACGAAGCGCCGGCAGCGTCGGTAGCCCTGATCCAGATAGATGGCGCCGATGAGCGCCTCCAGGGCATTGCCGAGGATGTAACTGTTGTGCGTCTGTGGGCGCACGGTGGAGACCATCATCTTGTCCAGTCCCATCTCGAGGGCGATGCGGTTGAGCGTCTCGCGCTGCACGATCTTCGACCTTGTGCTGGTCAGGAAGCCCTCCTTCTGGTTGGGGAAATGCTTGTAGAGGATGTCGGCCACGGCGATGCCCAGCACGGCGTCGCCTAGGAACTCCAGTCGCTCGTTGTCGTTCGAGCGCTTGCCCTCGGGCGTATTGTGCGACGAGCGGTGGGTGAAGGCCTGCTCGTAGAGCCACATGTTGTTCGGATGGAATCCCAACATGCGATACATCGATGAATAAGGCTCCTTGTTCCTGAGAACAAAGAGCCTTGCTATCATTTGGAAAAAACGATTCACCGTTACTTCTCGAATTTCTTGACGATCACGCTGGCGTTATGCCCGCCGAAGCCAAACGTGTTAGAAAGCGCCGCGCGAACGGTGCGTTTCTGGGCCTTATTGAAGGTGAAGTTCAGCTTGTAGTCGATCTCCGGATCGTCGTCGCCCTCGGCGTGGTTGATCGTCGGCGGCACGATGTCGTTCTTCACCGCCAGTACCGATGCCAATGCCTCGACAGCTCCGGCGGCACCGAGCAGGTGACCCGTCATCGACTTCGTCGAACTGATATTCAGTTCGTAGGCATGGTCACCGAAAACCTGCTTGATGGCTCGCACTTCGGAGATGTCGCCGATCGGCGTCGAAGTCCCGTGCACGTTGATATAATCGATGGCGTCGGGTGTGAGACCGGCGTCTTCTAGCGCGTTTTGCATCACTAAGATGGCGCCTAAGCCTTCGGGATGACTGGCCGTCAGGTGGTACGCGTCGGCCGAGAGACCGGATCCCACCACCTCGGCGTAGATCTTCGCTCCGCGAGCCACGGCGTGCTCCATCTCTTCCAACACCAGCCCCGCGGCACCTTCGCCAAGCACGAATCCGTCACGGCTACCGCTGAACGGACGTGAGGCGGTCTGCGGCGAATCGTTACGCGTTGAGAGCGCATTCATAGCGTTGAATCCGCCCACGCCCACGATGGCCACGGCTGCTTCCGCTCCGCCGGCTACGATGACGTTGGCCTTACCCAGTCGGATATAGTTGAACGCATCGGCGATCGCATTCGTCGACGATGCGCAGGCTGAAACGGTGGCAAAGTTCGGCCCCCGGAAACCGTATTTGATCGAGATATGTCCCGCTGCAATGTCTGCAATGATCTTAGGGATGAAGAAGGGGTTGAAGCGTGGTCCACGCTCCTCGTTGTAGTCCCGCACCTCGTCCTCAAACGAGCGGATCCCTCCGATACCGGCGGCGAAGATGACCCCGATCCGGTTCAGGTCTTCCTTCTCCAAGTCCAATGCGGCGTCTTCGATCGCTTCGGTGGCCGATACGAGCGCCAGCTGAGCGTAGCGGTCGTATTTGCGCGCCTCTTTCCGGTCAAAGTGTTTCGATGCATCGAAGCCCTTCACCTCGCAGGCAAACTGCGTCTTGAATTTGGAGGCATCAAACTGAGTGATGGGCCCGGCTCCGCTCACCCCGTTCAGTAACGCCGCCCACGTTTCCGGGGCGGTGTTTCCGATCGGAGTGATGGCTCCAAGGCCCGTCACTACGACTCTTTTTAATTCCATGACGAATAAAAAGCGTGGGGATTACTTCGCGTTTGCTTCGATATAAGCAATGGCGTCTCCTACCGTGGAGATCTTCTCAGCCTGATCATCCGGAATCGAAAGACCGAACTCTTTCTCAAACTCCATGATCAACTCTACTGTGTCGAGAGAGTCTGCACCCAAGTCGTTGGTGAAGCTCGCTTCGTTTGTTACTTCCGATTCCTCGACACTCAACTTGTCCACAATAATCGCTTTTACGCGAGATGCTACATCAGACATAATTCTAAGTTTTAAAGATTAGTGTAATACTACATTTTTACATTTGCGCCGCAAAGGAAAGTATTTTCCCCCGTCACTCATTGGTTTTGCCCTATAAAAAACCCCAAATCCTGCACATTCGCGCTTTGTTTGTGCACTTCATAGCTCCACAATTGATCCATAATCGAAATGAAACGAATAGCCATCCTCGCTTCGGGCAACGGTAGCAACGCCGAAAACATCGCCCGATATTTCTCCGGAAATAGGTCCGTAGACATCGTTTTTATCTGCTCCAACAATCCCCGCGCACGGGTTCACGAACGGGCTGCACGCTTAGGGATCCCCTCCATGACCTTTTCCAATGCAGACTTCGCCGACGGTACAGCGGTGCTCAAGAAACTCTCTGAGGCTGCGATTGATTTCATCGTCTTGGCTGGATTCATGAACAAGATCCCCGACGTGATACTCCAGGCCTATCCGGAGAGAATCCTGAACATTCATCCCGCCCTCCTGCCTCACCACGGAGGCAAGGGTATGTATGGCATGCATGTGCATGAGGCCGTGATCGCGGCTGGCGACACGGTGACGGGTATCACCATACATTATATTAATAGCTGCTACGACGAGGGGCGTATCGTCTTTCAGGCGCAATGCCCTGTATTGCCCGGCGACAGCGCCTTAGAGGTGGCTACGCGGGTGCATGCGCTCGAGTACGCTTATTATCCGCAGGTGATTGAGCACGTGCTATGTGGAAGTCCTCTTCCTGATCAGGCTTAATCGTCAGACCACACGTCTATGGCAAAGACGCTCATCATCCGACTCTCGGCCATCGGCGACGTGGCTATGACTATCCCCATCATCTATTCCGTCGCACGTGCTCACCCAGAGGACGCGTTTACGGTGCTGACGCAGCCCTTCCTTACTACGCTTTTTATCCATCGTCCGGAGAATGTGACCCTCGTCGGGATCGATACGAAGGGTGCGGAGCACTCGCTGTGGGGCGTTGTGCGATTGGCCCTTCGGCTGGCGCATGAACGATTTGACCGAGTGGTGGATCTGCACAATGTGATCCGCAGTCGGGCGATTGGGCTCGTGTTTCAATTGCGGGGAGTGCCCGTCTATCGGCTGGACAAGATGCGGCGGGAACGTCGGGCATTGACGGCGCGTCCGCCTAAAACGATCCGCCCACTACGGCCCGTAACAGAGCGCTATGCCGACGTGTTTCGGGCGGCTGGACTCTCGTTTTCGCGCACGTTCGTGTCACTTTTTGCCGCTCACCCGGTTGACGAGGAGGTGATCAGCGAGATGGCTGGAGAGAAGACGGGCTATTGGGTGGGCGTTGCGCCCTTCGCTCGCCATGTGGGCAAGATCTATCCGCCTGCGCAGATGGAGCGGGTGATCGATCTGCTATCCGGACGTGGCGACATCACCTTGTTTCTATTTGGGGGAAAAGGGGACGAGCAAGCGGTGCTTGACCGCTGGGTTGCGGAGCGGCCGCAGGTGCGGAGTATGGCTGGCCGCTACACGCTCAATCAGGAGTTAGCCTTGATCAGCCGCTTGGACGTATTGCTCTGCATGGACTCGGCCAACATGCACTTCGCCGCGCTTGTTGGCACACCGGTTGTCTCTGTTTGGGGCGCCACGCACCCTTTCGCCGGCTTCTATCCGTACGGACTGTCGCCGGAGGACGCCATCCAAGAGGATCTGGATTGTCGCCCCTGCTCCACCTTTGGCGACAAGCCCTGCCATCGTGGCGACTGGGCCTGCATGACGCGTATTGCTCCCGAGCGGATCGTGCGCCGGGTCGTGGAGCGGCTAGGGGGAGTCAAACCATAATCACATTTCGCTTTCGAGCTGCAGGGCCATGGCTTCTTCCGCTTGACTCTCATTCAGCAGCTGTTCAATAGATGGGTGCGTTGGCCGGTTGGCCCTGGTTGCACCTGCACCGGATTCAGCCTGCTTGCGGCGGTTGCATTCGGGGCACAGTCCACGCATATTGAGGCAAACGTTTTCAACAGAATATTCTTCTTCTAACGAAATGGTCGAATACAGGCCTGGAATGGCCAAATCGAAGATGCGATTGCATGAACGACATTGAAAATGAGCGTGCGTAGAGACGTCGCCGTCGAAGCGTGCGTTACGCCCATCGATATCGATCATGATCGCCACACCCTTGCGGATAAACAGTTTCATGGTGTTGTAAACCGTTGTTTTGGAGAGGGAAGGGATCTTAGGCAAGAGCTTCAGATGGATCTCTTCGGCCGTAGGGTGGGTATGGTTGTCTAATAGAAATTGCATGATGGCAATTCGCTGCGTAGAGGGCCTGATGCCATGATCCATCAGGTATTTTCGCGTTAATCTTGATTCTGGCTGCTTCATGTAAAATCTCTTTTATTGGGGGCAAAGATAGAAGGAATATCTATCTGCACCCCCTCGCAATGGGCATACATGCTGCGAACTATGCAAAAAATCTGTACGAAACACATTCCAAACGCGAGTTCGGCGAAAGAATGAGGATCCGTATCCCGGAAGAATGTCTTTGATAGAGCCCTAAAGGCAGCGCAGAGCTTTTGGAAATGCTTTGCAGCAACGCTGCAAATGCCTCGAGAAACTTTTTGGTCTTTGCAGGAATGCTGCAAATGCCTCGAGAAACTTTTTGGTCTTTGCAGGAATGCTGCAAATGCCCCGAGAAACTTTTTGGTCTTTGCAGAAACGCTGCAAATGGCACGAAAAACTTTTTGGCGTTTGCAGGAATGCTGCAAATGCCCCGAGAAACTTTTTGGTCTTTGCAGGAACGCTGCAAATGGCACGAAAAACTTTTTGGCGTTTGCAGGAACGCTGCAAATGCCTCGAAGAATTTTCTGGCGTTTGCAGGAATGCTGCGAGAGCCGCGAAAAACTTTCTGGCGTTTGCAGAAATGCTGCGAGAGCCGCGAAAAACTTTCTGGCGTTTGCAACACTGTTGCAAGTCCCACGAAAAACTTTTCGGCGTTTGCAACACTGTTGCAAGTCCCACGAAAAACTTTTCGGCGTTTGCAACACTGTTGCAAGTCTCACGAAAAACCTTTCGACGTTTGCAACACTGTTGCAAGTCTCACGAAGAACTTTCTGGCGTTTGCAACACTGTTGCAAGTCTCACGAAGAACCTTTCGACGTTTGCAACACTGTTGCAAGTCCCACGAAAAACTTTTCGGCGTTTGCAACACTGTTGCAAGTCTCACGAAGAACTTTTTGGCGTTTGCAACACTGTTGCAAGTCCCACGAAAAACTTTTTGGCGCTTGCAACACTGTTGCAAGTCTCTCGAAAAACTTTTTGGCGTTTGCAACACTGTTGCAAGCATTTCCGAAAACGATTAGGCCATCGCATGGCTCCCGTAGAAACTCTCTGCGGGCTTTATTCTGACGTCGAACCCCACGCGTGATCATTCGCCTCGTTAACATTCGGATATACGTAATGTTACGTATAGGACGGCTGGAAGAGGTAGGCGTAACTTTGCCCTCGAAATCAAGACACGGTTACGATGGAAACGGAAAAGATGAGCAGAGAAGATTTGGTGATGCGAGCTAAGCGACTGGATCGCTATTGCGAGTTGCTCATTGAGCAATGCGACAATTGGCTGGCAGCTCCGGATTATGAATACAAGGAGACGCTGTGGGGACAAAGAGGGGTGGCACGGAAACGGGGCGAACCCTCGGATCAAAAGTCGAAATGATGCGGGGAGAAGGGAGACAGACCATACATTTTTAATCTATACGAATCATGGCTTATACTGAGACAACAAGCACGAGCTACGGCCAACGCCTGGCCGGCTCAGCGAAGGGAATGATCGGCGGGCTGCTGATGTTCATCATCGGCACATGCCTACTGTGGTGGAACGAGGGACGGACGGTGAGAACGGCCAAGGCCATCGGCGACGCGGCATCGCACGTGGAGTCTGTGGCGGACGTCTCGAAGATCGACGCCTCGCTCAACGGCAAGCTGATCCATGCATCGGCCTTTGCCGACACGAAGGACACGCTCACGGACGACATGTTTGGCGTGCGCGAGCGGGCTATCCGGATCGACCGCAAGGTGGAGTATTACCAGTGGGTAGAAAACGCACAAACGAGAGAGCGAGAGAAGATCGGCGGTGGCAAGGAAACCACGACGACGTACACCTACGAAAAGAAGTGGGTGGACAAACCTGTGAACTCGGCCGAATTCAAAGACCCGCAGTATCAGAGTGCGAACAAGGTGTTGAGCGAGGTAGAGGAGCGTAACGAGATGGCGCAACACGTGACGTTCGGGGCCTACACCTTGCCCGAGTCGTTCGTCGCATCGATCAGTGGCAGCGAGCCCGTCGAGGTGCGCATGACGGAGGAGCAACGCTTTACGTGGAATGAGCGGCTACATATGCTCAGGCCGAAGGTGAATACTGAGACGTCGTTAGTGCACACGAGCGCGAATACGGTCTACTTGGGGCTCTCGCCCAACAGTCCGCAGGTCGGTGACGTACGCGTGACGTTTACCAAGGTGCCACCGGCGGACATCTCGCTGATCGCCCAGGTGGACGGCTCGACGTTCAAGGTTTACAGGGCCAAGAACGGGCAGAGCTTCTCACGGGTGCAGATGGGTACGGTGAGCGCGGATGAGATGATCGAGCAGGCTCGGTCAGAGAACAACATGTTGACCTGGGTGCTGCGTCTGGTGGGTGTACTGCTCATCGTGATCGGCCTGAAGGGCATGTTCGGATTGCTGCCGATGCTGTTCAAGGTGCTGCCGTTCTTGGGTAGCATAGTCGATGCCGGTGTGGGGCTGGTCAGCTGGATATTCGGTCTGGCCTGGTCACTTATCATCATCGCCATCGCGTGGCTTATCTTCCGGCCGATCATTGGCATCTCGCTGCTTGTGCTGGCCATTGCGGGCATCGTGTTCCTGAAGCGCCGTGGAAAGAAGAACGAAGAGAAATAACCTGCATAACCCCTATAAACCATTCATATGAAACGCTATTGCATCTCCCTATTGGCTGTGCTGACACTGTCAGCATCGGCCCAGATGAAAGAGTTTACGATTCTGGCCACGAACGATATGCACGCGGCGGTGGAGAACTTCTCCCGCTTTGCGGCCATCGTGGACAGTGTGCGCGAGTTGCACCCCGACCTGCTGCTGCTCTCAGGCGGCGACAATCGCACGGGCAACCCGATCAACGACATGTATCCCATCACGGGCTATCCCATGGTGGCGCTGATGAACCGCATCGGCTTCGACCTCTCGGCCGTCGGGAATCATGAGTTCGACTCCAAGCTCGACGGCTTTCGCGAGCTGATCAACCTCTCCAACTTTCGCTACGTATGCGCCAACATGTATCCCAACGATACGCTCCGGCTGCACATCGAGCCATACAAGTTCTTCGAGCGCGATGGCATCCGCTTCTGCATCCTCGGGTTCATACAGGTCAATCGCAACGGCATTCCAGACGCTCACCCGGACGCCATGCGGGGCATCACCTTCCGCTATCCCAACGACGTGGCGCCGGAGTACAAGTGGCTGCGTGACCGCTGCGACGTGCTGATCCTGCTTACTCACAACGGCTATGAGGCGGACATTGAGTTGGCCAAGGTCTTCCCCGAGGCTGACCTCATCGTCGGTGGACACTCACACACGCCGCTCGAGGGCAACCATCTGCACAGCGGCGTGCTGATCACGCAGGCGGGCAAGAAGCTGACGAACGTCACCGAGATCAAGCTGAAGCTACAAGACGGTAAGGTCATCGACAAGCAGGCGCACCTGATCCGCATCGCTGACTGCCCCCGCATCGATACGGCCATTCAGGCGATGGTCGATAAGTTCAGCGACAACCCCTTCCTCAACCGTGTGCTGACGCAGGTGCCTAACGGATTCTCCTCGAAGCAGGAGCTGGGCTGCATGATGGCCGACGCACAACGTGCCACCACGGGCGCCGACATTGCCATACAGAATTGCGGCGGTGTGCGCTACGAGACGCTCCCCAAGGGAAGCATGACGGTGGGCGATGTGCTCCGCCTCGATCCCTTCGGCAACGAGATGATGATCTTCAACCTCACCGGCGCCGAGGTCAAGGAGCTGCTGAAGGCTATCTGCCGCGCTGATGACTACGGCCCCGCCTACGTCTCCGGCATCACGTATCAGATCGACCTGGGCCGCACGAATCGCGAGGTGAAGGCCATCAAGGTGAGGAACGAGAAGGGCGGCAAGTTCGACGAGAATCGCACCTACAAGGTGGCCGTCAACAGCTATGTGGCCTCCGTGGCCGACTATAAGCGCGGCGATAAGGACGGCACACGCCTGCACGTCAAGTCAGCCGATGAGATCATGAAGTACCTCGAGCAGCATCCCTCGATCGACTACAAGGGTGCTGTCCGTCGCACTTACACGGGCGGTGAGGACATGGAGAAATGAACGAGTAAAAACGGTCGTCCTAACGCGCTGTTGGTCGTGAAAAGAATGGAACGACCGAATACAAGAAGGGGCCTCCTCTTGGTGAGGAGCCCCCTTCTACTTTTTATTCGAGGATGCTATCCCTAGGGTGTCTCATAAATGGATGAAGTGCAAGGCGTCCAAGACCGAAGGCGAAGGGAGTGTTAAAGTACATGACCGAGCCTGAGAGTCGAAGGCAACGCCGCAATTCGCCATTTATGAGGCAGCCCGACTACATGATGTCGGGCGTCCCCTCCGTCGGAGCCGCCACACCATCGCCACCATTGTCCGTGATGTTCACGATGCGATCTACCACGTAGCGCGAATAGCCGCGCCAAGGCAGGGCACCGAGATACTCCGTGTAGTGCAGCTCGACGGTCTGGCCTCCGGCGTTCATCAGCTGTTCGGCCACCTCTTTGTCAGAGACGGAGAAGACGAACTCGTTCGACTGGAAGCCGCCCGTATCCGCCGGACGAATGCCGGCCTGAATCAGTCTTCCCTCGTAGGTCTTGAACACGATGCCTTTATAGACAACGTAATTCAGTCGGCCCGACTTCATGCCCGTGGCAAACGGGAAGTAGTAATAGAATCCGCCCACGATCAGTAGGGCGATCAGCACGATCGGCACAGCGACCCGGAGCATTCGGCGCAGCTTGCGACGACGCTCTTCGGCGCGTTCCACTTTATCAACTAACGTCTGCATATGCGAGTGAGGGCTTTATTTGATTCCCAGTTTCGTGCGCAACGCCTTAGGCAGCGCGTCCTTGTGTACGGCGATGTTGATCGTCTTGTAGGCTACGAATGCCTCCGTAACGTACCAGATGCCTTTATACTTCGTGTCCGTGCCCCAGGAGTTCTTCACCATGTAATACTTACGACCCGTCTGATCCTTGGCGACGCCATAGATGAGCATGCCGTGGTCGTCCGTGGTTTGGAAGTTGTCGTAGGCCTGCTGGCGCAGCTCCTGTGTGACCTTGATCTCCTTGCAACCCGGGGCCTCGATCATCTTGCGCAGCTCCTCGTCCTTGGCCGAGCGAGAGAGGCCTACCCAACGCGCCTGATCAGAACCGGAGGTCTCGAGCGCCTTCACGTCGGCTGCGATGCCGATCCCATCGCGGGTGAAGCCCTTTTCGCTCACGTCGGTGCCCCAAGCGAGCGTATAGCCGGAGTTGATGGCGTTGTCGATCACCTCCATCAGTTCGTTGATGGGCACATTGTAGCTCTCTGACCAGCGCCAGTTATCCTCGATCTCGAGTGGGAACTGGGTGTAGAAGGGGTGGTGCGTGAAGGAGGTCAGTGAGACGTAGTCGTCGAAGTTCAGGCCCAGCGATTCGCCGTAGCTCTTGGGGGTGTACTGCTTGCCTTTGTAGGTGAACTTCTCGGGGATCTTGCCCAGATAGGCGTCGATCAGGGCGTCGAAGCCCTGCCTCCAGACGGGCGAGAGCTTGCCATTCTTGTTACCTACGACGGCTTTGACGTAGGCGGTGGCGATCTCCGCCAGCTCGTTGTGCACGTGGCTGTCCTCGCCATACTCGAGGCCGGTGTAGAGTTCGTTCGGCATAGCGCCGTAGTGCTTGAAGGCGTAGAGCACATCGTAGAACGATCCGCCCTGGGCGAAGTTCAGCATGCCGTGCAGGCGGACATACTTGTCTGCCTTGTCCTTGTAAGAGTGGTTGACGATGAACATCTCCGAGAGGTCCACCTCGCCCTTACCCGTGCGGAGCAGCTCAGACTCGATAAAGCCTACGCCGGAGAACGACCAGCACGTGCCCGTGCGGTTCTGGTTCTTAATCGGTGTAATCTTCAGCTCCTTGACGGTGGTAAACTGTAGGCCTTCGGTCTTGGCCTCGTCCTTCTTTGCATCCTGTGCATACGTTGCTGTGAGGGTCGTCATCATGACGCCCACGCCAGCCATAGTAATCCATCTTCTCATGTTATCTATCTGTACTTTTTATGATTGGTGCGCAAATATAGACAGTGCGACCAGAGGCGAAAGCGCAGCGACGAATCGGCGGCCGGTTCAGGGGACTATTCGCAGCGCTCGAAAGTGAAAAGCCATGATTTTCGGCCCCACGCGCAACGCAGGGAGCAAAAAAGGGTCTCTTTCGGAGTCCTGCGCAACGCAGGGAGCAAAACAGGGTCTCTTTTGGAGCCCTGCGCAACGCAGGAAGCAAAAAAGGGTCTCTTTCGGAGCCCTGCGCAACGCAGGGAGCAAAAAAGGGTCTCTTTCGGAGTCCTGCGCAACGCAGGGAGTGAAAAACAGCGCGTTTCGGTCCGTGCGATACGCGGCGGGTGCCTCGATCATTGATTTCGGTTTATGTGAGACCTTTGCGGCAGTTTCATCACGCGTAACACCCCTTCCTTATGAAATTGACAACGACCCGCAACCTGCTGCGACGCCGCGCCTTTCTCTTCACCCTCTTCCTCCTCTCCGTCGCCCTCTCCCTGCAAGCCCAGATGCTCTTCTCGGAAAACATGACGATGAAGATCGACAGCAGCAAGCCCATCCAAGGCACATTCTCCGCCATGGTCAACTTCAAGACCGAACACGAGGAACTTTTTGAGGTCAAGACCTTCTCCAACCTCAACATTCTGATCGGTAGCAAGCGCGTGATCAACCTTATGGGCCGCTTTGAGTTCACCACCTATGGCAGCAAAGTGACCGTCAACGAGGGCGATCTCCATGCCGAGTTCCGCTACCTGTTGCAGCCCTCTTTTGAGGTCTATCCCTACGTCGAGGCCCAGTGGGCAGGCACGCGCGGCTTGATTCGCAAAGTATCGACCGGTGTACAGGCGCGCTATCGTCCGATCCATACCGAGCACAGCCTGATGTTCCTCACTACTGCGCTTTTTTATGAAGCCGAGGACTGGAAAAACCTCTCCGGAGACACCCTTAGCCCTCCGTACGGCTACAATCGCAACATCCGCCTCCATCTCTCGACCAGTTATCGCCATCGTCTCGGCGAAAAATGGGAGATCACTGCCACAGCCATCCATCAGGCCAATCCACGTTATTACTTCAGTCGTGCACGCTTCGGAGGCGCCTTGGACCTGAAGTTTCATCTCTCGAAAGTCGTTGGACTGCGCGGCACGTACCGATTCATCTACGACACCTCGCCCGTAGTCCCTATGCGCAAGATGTTGATCTTCACGAACGCCTTCCTCGACATTGCGTTTTGAATGCGTCAGGTGCCGCAAGCCGAGGGCTGGAAACGCCGACCGAGGCGAGACTTCCGACTTTCGTTTTCTGCCTTTCGTTTTTTCGTTTCCACCCCCGCCTATCTTTGTCGCCCATTTTTCAGCCTCAGAGAGGCCATACATATATAGATACACCCACAACCCCTACATCACACCACAATGACGGACAAGAAAGGATTACATCTGTTGCTGATCGGATCTGGCGGGCGCGAGCATGCGTTGGCCTGGAAAATGGCGCAAAGTCCGCGCCTCGGTAAGCTCTTTATTGCGCCCGGAAACGCCGGTACGGCCCATCTGGGTACGAATGTCAACCTGCCTACAGGAGATTTCGAGGCGCTCGGGCGCTTCGTGGAGGCGGAGCGGATAGACCTGATCGTCGTCGGGCCCGAAGATCCGCTCGTGGCGGGCATCGCGGACTACTTTGACAGCGATCGTGCACCGCGGCGCGTGCCCGTGATAGGCCCGAAGTGCGCCGGCGCACAGCTCGAGGGCAGCAAGGATTTCGCCAAGGCCTTCATGCGTCGGCACAACATCCCCACGGCACACTACCGCAGCTTCACGGCCGACGAATTGGACGTCGCGGAGCTTTATCTGGCCACCCTTCGCCCGCCCTACGTGCTCAAGGCCGACGGATTGGCCGCGGGAAAAGGCGTATTGATCGTCGAGTCGCTCCATGATGCCCGCGAAGGACTCCGACGCATGCTCCACGGACAGTTTGGGGCCGCCAGTCGCACGGTTGTGATTGAGGAATACCTCGATGGTATCGAGTGCTCCGTTTTTGTGCTGACCGATGGCGACGGATACTTCATCTTACCCGAGGCGAAGGACTACAAACGAGTCGGCGAGGGCAATACGGGGCTCAACACGGGGGGCATGGGTGCCGTGTCTCCCGTCTCGTTTGCCAATGAGGAGTTCATGCGTAAGGTGGACGAAAAAATCATCCGTCCCACGCTGAATGGACTCTCCGCTGAGGGCATTGACTATTGCGGATTCATCTTCTTTGGACTCATCAACGTAAAGGGCGAACCGATGGTGATAGAATACAACTGTCGGATGGGCGATCCGGAAACAGAAGTCGTGATGCCGCGTCTGATGAACGATCTCGTGGAATTATTTGAGGCTACGGCCCACCGTCGATTGCAGGACTATACGCCCAAGATCGACCCGCGGGCAGCCACGACCGTCATGCTGACCAGCGGCGGATACCCCGAGGCCTACGAAAAGGGCAAAACGATCTCCGGATTAGACGACCCGCGGCTGGATGGTGCCATCGTCTTTCACGCCGGCACTTCGGTCGGCTCCGATGGTGCGATTGTCACCTCAGGCGGGCGAGTCATAGCCGTCTCAGCCCTGGCTGACACGGTCGAGGAGGCCCTCCGACGGTCTTATCGTGGCGCCGAAGCCATCACGTTCGAGAAAAAATACTACCGCCGAGACATCGGCTTCGATCTCTAAAATACAAGTCCGGGGGAGCAACTACTCCCCCTCTTTTTTTGATTCACCCATAGCTTTATACCCCCAATGGAAACGGCAGGAAGGCGACGAAAACCACAGAGTAGGCTGCGGCGCGCGATTAAAATGGATGTCACGAGCATCCCTAACCTTTTGCTTTCAGCGGCAGTATGTCTGTTGTGCTGGATGATGGGTTATACCTATTCGGCAGGATATCCGGTGGCCACGAGGCCCGAAAATTTGCCCACCTGGCAGTCCCTCATCGGCCTATTGCCCGATCGCCTGACGACTTACGTCCTCGGGGCCTCGCTCTACGCCCTGGTGGCCGGAATCGTGCAGCGCATCAACTACAAATACATCATCGTGCGCGGTCGGCGAGCCCTTCCAGCCCTCTTTTTCTTCCTCTTTGTCAGCACCAACCTCGACACGTTTCCCTTGAGGCCCGTCTCCCTCAGTTTAATCGGCTTAACGCTGGCCTTGAGTCAGCTTTTGGGATCTTGGCAACGGCCCGACGATATCGGGAGGACCTTTAATATCTCCGTTTGCCTATCGCTGGGAGCCCTTGTCTGGCCCCACATGGTGTGGTTCATACCGCTCTTTTGGTATGGCATGTATCGTTTCGGATCCTTGTCAGCTCGCGGACTGCTGACGTCCGTCTTGGGCCTCCTTACGGTGTTCGGGTTTGTCTTCGCCTGGTGTCTTTGGCAAAACGACTACCTCCTGCCTCAAGCCATCTATAACGCCCTCGCAACGCCCGATGTCCCCTTTCTCCATGCTGTCTTTGAGCCCAATTGGATCAGTTCGCTGTGTGTCGTTTGCCTCGTCATCGTCACCAGCATATACCTCTCGCTGCACAACACGGAAAATTCAGTTCGCACACGCCAAAACCTATCCTTCTTATCTGTCTTCGTCGGCTGGGCCTTCACTTTACTATGCGTCTATGCTAACGACGCGCCCGATATTTTGTGTGTACTCTACGTCCCAGCTTCTATTTTGGTTGCCTATTTCTTCTCAGACAAGCGCAACCTGCTGACGTATCTCTTTTACATACTTATCCTCACCTTTCTGGTCTATCTGCTCCTTACACGGCTATGGACATCCTAATCAGTTATGGATATATCGGCGTTTTCATCGCTTCCTTCCTTGCGGCAACGGTCTTGCCGTTTAGTTCGGAGGTAGTCCTGACGGGCGTCTTGCTTGCCGGCGGCGCCTATTGGCCTTGCATGGTGGCGGCAACACTCGGAAACACGCTCGGAGGGATGACCTGCTACGCTTTGGGTCGTCTCGGCAAAATAGAATGGATCAAAAAGTACCTCCGACTCGACATTACGCGTCTCCAACGAGTTCAGCATTGGATCGAAGGCCGTGGATCGTGGACAGCCTTTTTTGTCTTCACTCCCGGGGTAGGCGATTTTATTGCCGTAGCACTTGGCTTCCTTCGTGCACGGGTTTGGCCGGTCGTTTTTTGGATGCTGGTCGGTAAGGCCCTCCGTTATTGGGTCTGGATGGAGCTCGTATATAAGGTGCAGGGTTGAATCATAAATAATAAGGGGCAGGCATGAGGTGTCTGCCCTTTTTTGTTTCCGGTTATCCCATTGTGAAACGTCTGAGAGAGTGAAAATCATTCCCTTTTATACGTAGAAAGTGGATATAGCCATCCTGCATATAGATGATGTACCCGTGTAGGGGCGTATTGCATACGCCCTACAAATGTCCCTACAGTGGACAAACAGATAGACCTATATGAAGCGATAGTCCGATGTGCCTTTTCGTTCTAACCCCATCAATACATGAATTATTTACACCCAGCAATTACCGATCCCTCTCGGGATCGTTTGTGGGGCGTATGCAATACGCCCCTACCCTGATACGAAAATGCTATGTGATAATTCGTTCTTTCCGATCCCTCCCTAGATCGTTTGTGGGGCGTATGCAATACGCCCCTACACGGGTACGAAAATACTATGCGATGATTCGTTCTTTCCGATCCCTTCCCGGAATCATTTATGGGGTGTATACAATACGCCCCTACCCTACCGGATGAAAAAAGAATGTGTAAAAATTCTTTTTTGGTACTTTTTGAGGCTCAAAATCGAATCCAAATTCTTTTGCGGTGCTTTTTGAGGCTCAAAATCGAGTTCAAATGTTTTTGAGGTACTTTTTGAGGCTCAAAATGGAGTTCAAATGTTTTTGTGATACTTTTTGAGGCTCAGAATGGAGTTCAAATGCTTTTTCGGTACTTTTTGAGCCTCAAAATGGAGTTCAAATACTTTTGTTGTATTTTTTGAGGCTCAAAATCGAGTTCAAATGTTTTTGAGGTGCTTTTTGAGGCTCAAAATCGAATCAAAATGCTTTTGAAGTGCTTTTTGAGGCTCAAAATGGAGTGAAAGTATTTTTTGAGGTCTATCTTTCGCTCAATATGGCAGATAAAGAAACGGCCAGACACCTTCTTTTGAGGCGTCCGGCCGTTAAGCAAACGTTTTGAGTCCTACATGGGACTCAAAACGCAGTTGGAGACTATTTGCTACTCATCGAAACTTCGATGCGGTTGCCTTGAGAGAGCAGTTGATTGGCAAAATCGCGGACGGATTCGATGGTCAGGGCGTTGACCTTCTTCTCGTAGTCGGCATTGATGTCGATGCCAAAGACGAGGTAACGCCATGTGGCGCGAAGGGTGTAGCCGTTTTCCTTGAGGTTGTCAGCGTGCTGTTTGAGCATATATTCTTTGACTTTGGACAGCATGACGGCGTCCGGACCGGTCTTGCGCATACGCTCGGACACCTGATTCATGGCGTTGGTCAACTCCACGCGACGGTCGGGGGCGCAATCGTATTGGAATTGGAGGCTAAAGCCTTCCGTGGGCAGCTTCTGCGCATTGCTGCTGACACTTACGCCATACGTGCCGCCTAACTTCTCGCGAATTTTATCGACAAACTCCATGTTGAACAGCTGTTCGAGGGCAGAAAGAAGGATCAAGTTATCCGCCGTATAGGCCATATCGCCAGAGTAATAGATGGAGGTCGTTGCCTTCTCCGTTTCGAGCTGACGGGAGAAATGATTTTCGAACTGACCTTTACGAACCGGCAAATAATCCTTATTAAAGGCCTTCGAAGGTTTGCCATTTGAGGGCAGCGAGGCTACGTATTGCTCCACAAGTGGGCGAAGAGCAGCTTCGTCGACATTACCTACGAAGGTGAATGTGTAATCCGCTGCATTAGCCAGTCGAGCACGGAAAAGATCGAGCAATTTATCGTAATTGACCGCATCAATCTCCTTCGCGGTCGGAATGCGCATGAGCGGATTACCTTTATAGATGGCCATCATCACGGAATCATTGAAAACATAATCTGGATTGTTGGCCAACATGGGCAAAATGCCCTTGAGACGGGTAGCGAGGGCTGTGTAAGCCGTTTCGTCTTTTCGTACGGCCGTAAATTGCAGGTAGAGCAGCTGCATGAGCGTTTCCAGATCCTTCACGCTACTCCGGCCGCCTACGGATTGATTGTATTCGCTGATCGAGGCACTCACGTCAGCATTCTTTCCGGCCAAAACCTTCTTCAGGTCTGTCGCACTAAACTTTCCGAGTCCGCCTACGGACGACGCGTCATCCATCAACTTCTGCTCCGCCGCGTAACGGGGATCCATGAGCGACTTACCTCCGTAAGCAAATCCTGCGAGGAGGATCTCGTCTTTTTTGAAGTCCGTTTTTTTCACAGCCACCCTTGCACCATTGGATAAAGTCCAAACGGTGACGCCGCGATCTGTCAATTTTTCCTCTTTAGTGATCTTTCCTTTGGTGGGAAGGGTTGCGATAAGGGGTTCATTGATCGATTTATCGGCGTAAGTCGTTAAGTGCTCACCGTCAACCTGTGCGATAATTTTTCGGATCCTATCCGGCGTTGGGTAAGTGGGGCGTTGCTCTTCATTGCCCATCAAGACGACGGCTCGATTGTTGTCCGAAATAAATTCGGTAGCCAATTGATTGATGGCCTCCAAAGGAACCGAGGGGACGACCTGCGACATGATTTGATAGTATTCCTCGAGCGACGGAATGGGCTCCCCAAGCAAGAAGTGCTCCACATATTGCTGCACGTAATAGTTGTTCTTTTGCTTGTCTCGCTCGTTGTAGAGCTTTTCGATGTCGCTGAGCCAATCGGCCTTCGCGCGCTCATATTCGCTGGGGGTAAAACCAAAATCGTGCACCCGTTTGGCTTCGCGAAGAAGGGTCAAGAGGGTCGTGTCGGCCTGCCCCGGTTTAATGACGCCCGCCAACTGCATCGCATCCTTCGTAGCCACGCCAAAAAAGGATCCATTGCTCGCTCGAGCATATGCAAAAGGCGGATTTTGGTTCTGCATCATCTCTTGAAATCGATCCGTCAACATCCTGTCGATCATATCCGTAGCGAAATCGTAAACGAGATAATCGATCACCGTTTTTTGCTCTTTGGGAAGGGCATCGCGTTTATAAGAGACCATAAAATAACCCGTGGGCTGCTCCTTATCCGTCACCACGGCTACGGCAGGCGCCTCGTTGTCAGGTATTTTTTCGTACACACGCTCGGCGGGATTCACCGGTTTGGGAATGCTGCCAAAAATGCGCTTCACGTCTTTCTCAACCTGCTCGGCATCGAAATCTCCGACGATGATAATGGCCTGGAGGTCCGGGCGATACCATTTATGATAGTAGTCGCGCAACTCCTTCGGCTTAAAATGATCCACGACGCTCATCAAGCCAATCGGCATGCGTTCGGCGTATTTACTTCCGGCAAAGATGACTGGCGCGATAGAGTCGATCAAACGCGACGAGGCACTGCGACGTGTCCGCCACTCCTCGTGGATTACTTTTCGCTCCTTGTCGATATCCTTGTCACGCAGAAAGAGCGAATTTGACCAGTCGTGAAGGATCAGCAGGCACGAATCGACGGCGCCACGGCGGTCCGTAGGCACGTCATCAATGTTATACACCGTTTCGTCCATTCCCGTATAGGCGTTAAGGTTTCTCCCAAATTTCACACCGATTGTTTCGAGATAGGAGATGATTCCGCTGCCCGTTTGATCCTCTGGAAAATGTTTGGAACCGTGGAAAGCCATGTGTTCGAGGAAGTGGGCCAATCCGCGCTGGTTCTCCTCTTCAAGAATCGACCCCACGCGTTGCACGATGTAGAAGTTCGCCCTGTTTTCGGGCAATTTGTTAGCACGGATGTAGTAAGTCAATCCGTTTTCGAGGTGTCCGATGCGCACCTGTTTGTCCACCGGAACAGTGGGCATTTGCTGCGCCTTTGTAGCCGTAAAGCAAAGCACGGCCAAGCCCAGCAGCATGTGTTTGAATTGCATTTTCATTCTATATAAATGTTGATTTAACGCGGGCAAAGATATACGCCCCTCTGAGGGGACAAGGTTAATCTTGTGTTAGATTTAAGCTAACGTCGCAAGGAGGCGAAGAGATGAATGAGGTGTATTCAAATCGGGGCATGCCACTTCGGATCACTCCGCAATTCCCATTGCGGTTGAAAAAAGCACCTCAGGCCACGCGGCAACTTCTATCGTAATCGCAAAAAGGCCCTCCGGAATGTCCGGAAATAAGAACGGGCGTGAACCGAGGGGTTCCGCCCGTTTTGAACACGATGGGATATGAATTTTTGCTCTACCCGACACTTTCGCCCCATGTGCCGCGATCGAGCGTACGGTATCCGATAGCCTCGGAGATATGCTCGGGACGAATGTCGGACGACGCGTCGAGGTCGGCTATCGTTCGGGCCACTTTCAGGATCCGATCATAGGCGCGAGCTGAAAGATTCAACCGTTCCATGGCCCGCTTGAGTCGGGCAAGGCTCTCCGCGTCGGGCACAGCATAACGATGCAGCATGCGGGAGCTCATTTGCGCGTTGCAATAGATGCCGTCTTCATCGACATAGCGCCGCTGCTGAATTTCGCGCGCCCGAACGACCCGCACACGAACATCTGAAGAAGGTTCCGATGGACGTTGCTCGGAGATCTTTTCGAAAGGCACGGGGACAATTTCCACCTGTATGTCAATGCGATCGAGCAGCGGACCGGATATTCGATTCATGTATTTACGCACCGCTCCGGAAGTGCAGACACAAGGACGCGTTGGGTGATTGTAATAACCGCAGGGACAAGGATTCATCGAGGCTACGAGCATGAAGCTGGCCGGATAATCGACAGATAAGCGGGCTCGTGAGATGTGTATGTTGCGGTCTTCGAGAGGTTGGCGGAGCACCTCGAGCACGTTACGATTAAATTCGGGCAATTCGTCGAGAAAGAGTACCCCATTATGCGCCAAACTGATCTCCCCAGGTTGTGGGAAGGATCCCCCGCCCACCATCGCCACGTCCGAGATGGTGTGATGGGGTGCACGAAAAGGGCGCTGGGCCAAAAGCCCCGTCCCAGCACCTGTCTTACCGGCCACGGAGTGTATCTTGGTCGTCTCAAGTGCCTCCTGCAACGTCGGCGGGGGTAAAATCGACGGCAGACGCTTAGCGAGCATAGATTTCCCACTTCCCGGCGGTCCGACCATGATCAAATTATGTCCTCCGGCAGCTGCCACCTCTAAGGCACGCTTGACGCTTTCTTGCCCACGAACATCAGCAAAGTCGAGGTCGAAATGTTGTTGGCTGAAGAACTCCGCGTAGGTATCGATCACCGTTGGCTCCAGCTTACGATCCCCCGCGAAGAACTCCACCACCTCGCGAATGTTATTCACGCCGTACACGGTTAGTCCCTCCGTCACGGCCGCTTCGCGAGCGTTCTGTTGAGGCAAGATGATGCCCTCAAATCCTTCCTCGCGGGCCTTTAAGGCTATCGGTAAGGCTCCGCGAATGGGCATGAGGCTACCGTCGAGTGATAGCTCTCCCATAAGCAAATAGCGATCGAGCAATCCGTCAGTCTTGAGCTCCCCGGACGCAGCCAAAATGCCGATGGCGAGAGGCAGATCGTAGGCCGATCCTTCTTTTTTGATGTCGGCGGGAGCCATGTTAATCACAATGCGATGACGGGGGAAGGGATAGCCATTCACTTGCAGGGCAGAAACGATGCGTTCGTGGCTCTCACGTACTGCGACGTCCGGCAATCCGACGAGGAAGAACTGTATGCCTTTCGTACAACTAACTTCGATGGTAATGATGGTGGCAGAAATGCCGTATACGGCTGCCGAAAAGGTTTTGATGAGCATGAGAGAGTGGAATAGGGGAATAAAGGTGGTTAGAAGGGGTATAGGGTGTATGATGAGGGGTATGCGAGACTACGCGCCAAACGGAACGGCCGTTAGAACCACTTCTTCCGCTTGAAGTACCAGAGGATGCCGATCACGCCGCAGATCATAAGCAGGATGGCAAACGGATAGCCATACTTCCACTCCAGCTCGGGCATGACTTTGAAGTTCATCCCGTAGATGCTGGCTACGAGCGTGGGTGGCATGAAGACGACGGAGACGATGGTGAAGATCTTGATGATCTTGTTCTGCTGGATGTTGACGAGGCCGAGGAACGTGTCCTGCATGTATTCCAAACGGTCGAAGCTGAAGCGGAGGTGCTCGAAGAGCGAGTTGATGTCCTTGATGAGGATGCTCATCTTGGCCTTGGCGTCGGCGGGGATGAGGATGCTCTTGATCATGTTGGAGCAGACGCGCTGCTTGTCGACAATGTTTTCGCGGATGATCATCGTGCGCTCTTGCAGCTCTTTGATGGCGATGAGGATGGCGTTGTCCACGTCCTCCTCGGACTTGAGGTGGCTGCTCAGCTCGGTGATCTCGCGGGTGAGATCCTCGATGAGGTCGGCGTCGTAGTCGACTCGGGTTTCGAGGAGCGTGGTGAGGACATGATAGCCCGTGGGATAGCTGCGGGGGCTGGCGAAGAGCTTGCGCATGGTGTCGTTAAACGAGGGGAGCTCTTGGCTGCGTACGGAGACGAGCGTGTTGTCCTTGATGATGAACGAGACCGTCTCCTCCTCGAAGTTTGACAGCAGGAAGCGCGAGTTGGCCACGAGCGAGTTCTCCGTCTCCATGTAGCGCGAACTGATCTCGATCTCTTCCATCTCTTCCTCCTCTTGGATGTAGATCTTGAGGAACTGCTCGAGGCGACTTTCGGCCTCTTCGGTCACGTCGTTGAGGTCGATCCAAAGCAGGTTTTCGCGGGGCGCCCGTTTCAGCACATCGATGTCTTTGGAGAGTTTCAGGCGATTGTCTTCACGATAGAAAATGCGAATCTCAGACATGGGAATAAATTGTTAGAGGGGTGAGACGTAGTGGGGAATGGTTTGAAATCGTGTGTGCGGCTTAGTCGTTTGCATCGGCTTCTGCGGCCGCGTGGGTACGCTGGAGGTGCGCCTCGGTGAGGTGGGTGAGATGGATGAAGTCGTCCAGCGTGAGTTGCTCGGCGCGGAGGCTGAAGAGGCGGTCGTCGCGGCCCTCGAAAGTGCGTCCGAGCAGGGGCTCGAGGGCGTTGCGGAGTGTCTTGCGACGGCGGTTGAAGGCCGTCTTGACGACGGTCTTGTATAGCCGTTCGTCGCAGCCGAGCTCCTGCCGATCGTTGCGTGTCAATCGCACCACGGCGCTCTGCACCTTGGGCGGCGGATTGAAGGCCGAAGGGGGGACGGTGAAGAGGTATTCCACGTCGTACCAGGGCTGAATGAGGGCCGAGAGGATGCCTGCCGTGCGGGTGGCGGGTCGTGCAGCCAGTCGTTCGGCCACCTCCTTTTGGATCATGCCCGAGCAACACACCACGCGGTCGCGCTCCTCGAGCACTTTGAAGAAGATCTGGCTCGATATGTAGTAGGGGTAGTTGCCGATGACCGTAAAGTCCGACGGGTAGCGTGTGCGGAGATCCATTTGCAGGAAATCCTCGTCCAGGATGCGCCCCTCCAGGGCCGGATAATGGGTGCGGAGGAAGCTGATCGATGCGGGATCGATCTCGACTACCGAGAGGTCGTGGCCGGCGGCCAGCAGGTGGCGCGTCAGCACGCCCGTCCCCGGCCCCACCTCCAGCACAGGCCGTCCGCGGTAGTCGGCCAGCGTGTCGGCTATGCGCGCCGCGATGGAATCATCTATGAGGAAATGTTGGCCCAGCGCCTTTTTCGGTCGGATCGTCGTCATCTCGTGTTCGTATTTATAATGAATGCCGCAAAGGTAAAGAGGGATTAGAGGCGGTCGGTAACGAAGATCGGCCCCCGTGTGTGGGAGTGTGAGGCCTTTCGCACGGCAGAACAGGCCCTAAAGAGGTCATCGGATCGGCTATCTGGGCTAACAATGCCCTTGTGATGGCGCCTTTTTGTGTGAAATGAACTTCGACAAGCCCGCTTCCTGAGTCAGAAATCGGCATTGTTCGCCAGCAAAGCACTTTCCTGCCCCAGGAATCAGCATTGCTCGCCAACAAAGCATTTTCCTGACTCAGAAAAGGGCATTGTTGGCCAACAAAGCACTTTCCTGACCCAGAAATTGGCTTTGTCCGTCAGCAATGCCCTTTTCTGCCCCAGGATGCAACCGCTGCGTCACCCCCGACGGACGATCAGCAGCGAGAAGTACGGGAAGCGGCGCTCGAGGATGGCGTCGCGATGGCAGCTGTAGAACGCCCTGTCCGCGTCGGCGCCGGCGTGCTCGAAATAATGGAAGGTCACGCCGTCGGGGGCCTGCGCGAGGGCCTCCTTGACGGCCGAGGCATAGCGCGAGGGCTTCATCAGCACCACGCTACGCCCCGCAGCCACACGGCCGAGCAGCTCGTCGGCCGAAGCGAGGGTGGTCAGTACGTCCGTCTCCTCCGCCTGCTCGGCAATGACGACGCCCTCCGACGCTGCACAGGCCACAAAGGCGGGTATGCCGGCGATGCGCTCCGTCGAGAGTCCCCGCTCGGCAAGCAGTGCGCTGACGTAGCCCGACGAGGAGTAGAAGCCCGCATCGCCCTCGGCCGTGACGGCCACCCGACGCCCCTCGGCACATTCGGCCGCGATCCGCTCGACGGCCGCGCCATAGTCCGCCAGTGCCGCCGCTCGGTCGTCGCGCATGGCGACGGGGAACGGTCGGATAGTCGCCAGATCGATGTCGAGTGCGCGAAGGATGTCAGCCGCGCGAGAGGCGAGTGAGCCGTCGGGCTGGACGGTGGCAGGGCAATAGATGGCGTCGGCCTGGCGCAGTCGGCGTAGGCCTTTGAGGGTGATCAGCTCGGGGTCGCCCGGTCCGAGCGAGATGATGGAGATGGGGTGCATAACGGGGGGATGAGTTAGGGGTAATGAAAGGGAGAGACGTACCGATCCATCGTGCAGGAGAGGCGTCGCTACCTGTTTGAAGGCCGCAAATGTAAGGGCGAGGCTTGTGGTTGCTTCAACCGAGCGGCATCCAATGCACTGACTCCTCCCACTTCAAATTCGATGGCTCCGGAACTGCAAACCCGCTCTTTGAACCGACGCTTTGCTTTTTCCGTGAGGGGAAGCAGACCCACCATCACCCGGTTCTTTTCTGAATCAATTCCGCTGCCGGTCCATCCCAGCTCGCGGCACAAGGCCTCGTCTTCAAACGGAATCCCCAAGCTGTCATTCAATGCGACCAGTTCATTGTAAGCGTAGTCGCAGCGTTGGACAATCACATTATTGCTCTTCGTACGCACCCGTATCTCATCGAGATAAGCGTCGGGATCTCCTTTCACAAGCACCACCGCATGACCCTCTGCATCGTAATATCCCCCGCCATAAAAGTCGGGAAGGCTTGGATTGATACCCATACCTGCCGAGCGGATTGGTGTGCCTCCGGAATCCACAAGGGGCATTTCCGCCTCAAAAGAAGCATCCAGATTGTCAAAAATCTCCATAGCGGACAATGTGGGGAAGTCCTTCTGTCCGTCGCTTTTTTTATTCAAAGTCTTCTCTGTGCAGGCTGATGACAGACAAACAGCAAGCAAGAAAAGTCCATTCAATAAATACGTTTTCATATCGATCATCTTTATCGTGTAAGAATCAGGCCAAATATCCATGATTTGACACAGTACAGGGAGGCAATCAATGCATTCACTGAGATTTTGCCCTTTCTTTGCCGCCGCTCTGGGAAAAAGGGGGGCTTATCCCCCCAGGATCCATGAGAGAGAGAACGAGAACGACAGTGAAGACGAGTTTACAAGGCAGAATACGGATCGCATGGTTGCTACTGGCAACGCTCATGCCCTTCTTCGCGGTGAAGGCTATCCATCACCACGAGGTCGTGCCGTCGGCCATCTGTCAGACGACGGACGCCGGGCAGTCGCAGTCAGCCTGTGGCGACGACAGCTGCCCCATCTGCCACTTCTCCCTCGAACCCTTCACCCCGGGCGAGAGCCTCACACTCTCCGTCACCCTTTCTTACACCCATCACGAACCGGGCACCCTCCGCGAGCCACTCTTTGGCCAGCCCGTCGCTTCGTACAACCTCCGGGCACCGCCCGCCTGCTGAATCTCTGCCCCCAGAGGCACTTCCATCGTTCGACGGAGGCGCGGGGCACGTGTTTCAGCCATTCATTATCCATTCATTTTTTAAGCAGAATACATGCGTATCCAACTCCTATCGGGTACGCTGGGCATACTGTTAGCAGGGGCCATTCATGCGCAGCAGTCGGCCGATTCGGTTCGTACGGTAGCACTCGACGAGGTCGTTGTCTCCGAGAGTTACCGCACGCGGCAGGAGAAGCTGACGGCGCTGCCCGTCGATGTGGTGCGTAAGGACTTCCTCTCGCGCCATTTCTCGGGCAATTTGGTGCAGACCCTCGAACAAATACCCGGCGTGCATTCGATGGATATCGGTGCGGGATTCTCCAAGCCCGTCATTCGCGGACTGGGGTTCAATCGCATTGCGGTATCCGAAAACGGCATCAAGCAGGAAGGCCAGCAGTGGGGCAGTGACCACGGGCTGGAGATCGACGCCTTCAACATCGACGAAGTGCGCGTCCGTAAAGGGCCCGCATCGCTCCTTTTCGGTAGCGATGCGATGGGCGGTGTCATTGAGGTATTGCCTCCCGTGACGCCCATCCTGAACGGACTGGCGGGCGAGGCGGTGTTGCTCGGCAAGACGGTCAACGGTACGCTGGGCGGATCGCTCATGCTGGGCTGGAAACGCGGCGCATGGTACGTCAAGGGACGTTATTCGGAGCAGCGATACGGCGACTATCGGGTCCCCACGGACACGGTTGTCTACCTGACGCAAAAGATGCCCGTCTATGGGCGGCGACTCAAGAACACGGCTGGCGTGGAGCGTAACGCATCGCTCTTCTCGGCCTACGCTCGCGGTAATTACCGCATGAACGTAGCCCTGAGCAATGCCTACCAGAAGATGGGCTTCTTCGCCGGTGCACACGGCGTGCCGGACTTGGCCCGTGTGCAGGACGACGGTGATTCGCGCAACATCGACCTGCCCTTCAGCCGCGTCAACCACCTCAAGCTGTCTACCCACCAGGAGCTTTTCGGCGAGCGCTTCATCCTCTCCGGCGACTTCGGTTGGCAATACAACCACCGCGAGGAGTGGAGCGCCTTCCACACCCACTACGACACGCAACCCCTGCCCGAGCGCGACCCTGACAAGGAGCTGGAGTTTCGACTCCACACCCTCAGCGCTTCGCTCCGACTCCGGCTGCTGCCCTCCACCACGTGGGAGCACACCGTGGGGCTTGATGCCCAAGCGCAGCGCAACGACATCGGCGGGTACACCTTCCTGCTGCCTGAATACCGACGCCTCACCACGGGTGCCTACTGGCTCACGATGTATCGGCCCAGCAACCGCTTCATGGTGAGCGGTGGCGCGCGTTACGACTTGGGACGTGTACGCGTGGCGGCCTCCACAGATCCTTACCTCGCGGAGTACCTCCGTCGGCAGGGGTATGAGGAGGAGAAGGTGAAGGCGTACGAGCAGCGGAGCGTGGGTGCCGATCGCACGTATGGCGACTACTCCCTCTCGGCAGGCATCGTCTGGAATCCTACGCCGCAGCACCTCGTGAAGGTGAACCTCGGCCGCAGCTTCCGTCTGCCCGGCGCGAATGAGTTAGCCTCCAACGGTGTCCATCATGGCACTTTCCGTCATGAGCAGGGCGACCCCTCGCTCGGCTCCGAGCGCGGATGGCAGTTGGACGCCTCGTACAGCTTCCGCCGCGGGGCGCTGGAGCTGATCGTCTCGCCCTTCCTCAGCCTCTTCGACAACTACATCTACCTGCGCCCCACGGGCGAGTGGTCCGTCTTGCCACACGCCGGACAGATCTATCGCTACACCGGTGCGCGGGTTGTCTTTGCTGGAGGTGAGGTGACCTTTGACGTGCCTCTGCCGGCCAACCTCAGCTATCGCCTGGCTGGCGAGTATGTCTACACCCGCAACCGGGATGAGCGCACGGCATTGAGCTTCTCGCCCCCCGCCTCCATGCGCAACACGCTGACGTGGGAGCGTGGCCGTGTGCGCCTCTACGCCGAGTGGCAGGCCATTGCCAGCCAGCGGCGCATCGCCCGGAACGAGGACCAGACGCCTGGGGCGAACCTGCTCCACGTCGGCGGCAGCCTCCGCCTGCATGCCCTCGGTACGCACGTGGAGGTGGCGCTTGATGCCCGAAATGTGTTCGATACGAAGTATTACAACCACTTGAGTTTTTATCGGAAAGTGGAGATCCCCGAACCGGGTCGAAACTTCCAATTATCCATCAAAATCCCCTTTAATCAACATTCAAAATGAAAGCGAAGATTTTTTCCGCAGCCGCGCTCTGCCTCTTGGCCGTGAGCGCCGTCCTTTTCACCGCCTGTGAGAAGGAGAATTCTGATGTAACGAAGCCTGTGATCAAGCTCGAAGAGCCTGAGAACGGCGACAGCCTCCTGATCGGTGACGCGCATGGTGTCCACCTGGAGATGGATCTCTCGGACGACGTGATGCTGAAGTCGTACAAGATCGATGTGCACAACAACTTCGATGGCCATAGCCACACGCGTGCAGGAGATGGTACGACACCCTTCAGCTTCAAGAAGGAGTACGATCTCACGGGCAAGCGTGAGGCGCACATCCATCATCACGACATCAAGATCCCAGCCAACGCTACGCCGGGCAAGTATCACCTGATGATCTACTGCACGGATGCGGCCGGCAACGAGTCGTATGTGGCTCGCGACGTCGTGCTCAGCAAGACGGCTAAGCCGCACGACCACCACGACGATCACGATTGATCGCTCCCCCTCGCGCCCATCCGTGGGTGTTGTTCCGAGAGCCCCTCTGCCCCATTCCTGCGGGTGGAGGGGCTTTTGTCTTTAGTGGCGAATCAGAAGCGGATTGAGACGTGAGTTCGATCGTCATGCGACACGACGGCGTCTCAACGGCCATTTTGATCTCGTCATGCGGCACGACGGCGTCTCAATGACCATTTTGGTCTCGTCATGCGACACGACGGCGTCTCAACGGCCATTTTGATCTCGTCATGCGGCACGACGGCGTCTCAATGGCCATTTTGGTTCCATCATGCGGCATGACAGCGTCTCAATGGCCATTTTGGTTCCATCATGCGGCACGACGGCGTCTCAATGGCCATTTTGGTTCCATCATGCGGCACGACGGCGTCTCAACGGCCATTTTGGTCTCATCATGCGGCACGACGGCGTCTCAACGGCCATTTTGGTCTCGTCATGCGACATGCCAGCGTCACTTTTGACCCAGCGGCCCCGTCATGCGGCATGCCAGCGTTACTTTTGATCCAGCGGAGGCGTCATGCGACATGCCAGCGTCACTTTTGACCCAGCGGCCCCGTCATGCGGCATGACGAGGCTTTCAGATTCTGAGTGAATGATGATTCTCCTCTACACTCCCCCCCTGTGAGGTATGGGCATAAAAAGCGCGCAGGCAAGGAGAAACCGGATGCGTTCTCCTCGCCTGCGCTCGATGTATGACCGGGGGATTCTCCCCGCCGTTTTTAGTTTTTCGTTGTTCCCTTCAGGAAGATGTCCATCATCTCCTTGGCGGCTACGAAGGAGCTGATCTCGTTGTGCAGCACCTGTTGCTCGACGATGGGCAGGCGCTCCTCGATGCCGGGGTGGCGATAGAAGGCGTCGCGGAGCATGTCGTGGATGCTCTCGTACATCCAGTATTTGGCCTGACGGTTACGCTTACGGTCGAAGTAGCCGTTCTGTTTGGTAAAGGCGATGTATTCGTCGATCATGGCCCAGACCTCGTCGATGCCGAGGCCGTAATAGCCGGAGTAGGTGAGCACTTTGGGGAACCAGCCGGACTCCGTCGGGGGGAAGAGGTGGAGGGCGTTGCGGAAGTGGCCCGCGGCCATCTCGGCACGGCGGATGTTGTCACCGTCGGCCTTGTTGATGACGATGCCGTCGGCCATCTCCATGATGCCGCGCTTGATGCCTTGCAGCTCGTCGCCCGTGCCAGCCAGCTGGATGAGCAGGAAGAAGTCGACCATCGAATGGACGGCTGTCTCGCTCTGGCCCACGCCGACGGTCTCGACGAAGACGGTGTCGAAGCCTGCGGCCTCACAGAGGATGATCGTCTCGCGCGTCTTACGGGCCACGCCACCTAAGGAGCCGGCCGTGGGGGAGGGTCGGATGAAGGCGTTCTTCTCGCGCGCCAAGGCTTCCATGCGGGTCTTGTCGCCCAGGATACTGCCCTTCGAGCGTTCGCTACTGGGGTCGATGGCCAGTACGGCCAGCTTATGGCCGCGCTTGAGGACGTGCATGCCGAAGACGTCGATCGAGGTGCTCTTGCCGGCACCGGGTACGCCCGTGATACCGATGCGGACGGAGTGTCCGGTGTGTGGCAGGCAGCGCTCGATGATCTCTTGGGCCTGCTGTTGGTGTTCGTGGCGGGAGCTCTCGACCAGTGTGACGGCTTGGCTGAGGATGGAGGTGTCACCGCGGAGGATGCCTTCGACAAACTCCGTGGTGGTGAATCTGCGCGGGCGTCGGGCCGTGAGGTAGGGACTGACAGTCGGCGCGTAAGAGGTGCCGCTGTTCACCTTCAGCCCTTTGTATTTCTCGTCGTTCTCAGGATGATTCATGTGTGTCAGTGATTATATGAGTGGGGGGGGATGAGGAGTAGTGAGAGGGTGGTAGTTAAGGGTAGCGGGAAATAGTGGGTTCTACGCTTGAATCCCCACGACTACTTCCTACTACCCGCTGACTAATTATTCTGCCTTGATGCGCACGATGCGCACAGGGCCTTGGGGATCGTTGCAGACGATATAGAGATCGGTGGCGCCCTTGTGGGCTTTGTCCTTCAGGGCAAAGGTGAGCGTCATCGATTCGCGTGGGCGAAGCTCCTTCTTCTTGTTACCGCTCACCTTGACCCACGATGCGTCGCAGGTGATGCTGTGAAAGACAAGGGGGGCGTGGCCCGTGTTGGTGATGGTCAGCTGTTGCTTCGTGGCGCCCTTCTTGGCGCTGAAGTCGATGACGGTGGCGGAGAGTGAGAGCGCTGGCCCTGCATCCTTATCGGCTTGCGAGAGGGTGCTGAAGTCGTCCACCACGTTCACGGCCACGGGGATCTCCCGCGAGGCGATCTCGCGGCCTTTGGCGTCCTCAGACTTCCAGACCAAATAGCCCTCGGTGCGGCCCTTGCCATGGATGGCCTTGGCGTCGACGGTCACCTTGATGCGTTCCGCCTTGTGCGGTGCCAGCAGTCGGGGGGCATCTACGTGCACATAGGCGGGCAGATGGCCGAAGGAGAGCCGAATGTCTTCGTCCGAGAGGTTCTCGATCCATACCTCTTGCGAGGCGATCTCGCGCTCACGGAGCAGGTAGAAGTCGAAGCGGCGCTGCTGGGTGCCGATCCGCCCGATGGTGTCGGGGAAGAGGATCTTCTGGCTGCGTGCCTTGGCGATCACTTCGCCGGTGATGGTCAGCTTGTGGCGCCCACCTTTGGCGTCGGAGTAGACGGTGATGTTCTTACGGAAGGGGCCGGGGCGGTCGGTGGGATCGTAGGTGATGACCACGTCGCCCGTGCCACCGGCGGGGATCGGCGTGCGTGTCCACTCCGGCTCGGCGCAGCCGCAGGACGACTGCACGTGGGAGATGTTCAGCGGCGCCGTGCCGGTGTTCTTGATGCGAAAGACGTGCATTGCAAAGCCGTCTTCCTCCTTGATCTTACCGAAGTCGAAGGTCCACTGGTCGGGCGAGAAGTCGGCCATCGGCTGCTTGGGGGCGTTCGGGTTGGGCTTCACGCTGCCCTTGATGACGAGTGCGGTGGCCTCGGATGAGGCACTGCTGAGCACGTCGATGAGGATGCTGAAGTCGCCCGAATGGCCCGCGGGATTGTAGGTCACCTCCAGGCGAGCCGTCTGTCCGGGTGCGATGGGCGTCCGGGACCAGCGGGTGATGACGCTACGGTTGGCGCAGGTGACGCGTTGCAACTCCAGCGGCGCCTGTCCGTCGTTGCGCAGAATGAAGTCGTGCTTGACGGCGCCTTTCTTCTCGTCGATGCGTCCGAAGTCGTGAACCGTCTGGCCTATAAACAATTTTGCCTCTTTCTGGGCAGCTGAGTACTGCCACAGAAAGAGACATCCAATTGTCACCAGTAAACTAAGTGCGCGGTGAGGTTTACCGATCATCCCTGTCTCAGGAGTTTTGTATGACATTACCGCGGATGGTCAGCACATAGTTGCCTCCGTCGGCTTTACCATTGCTGTAGACTGAGATGGTCTTGACGAACTTACCGGGGCGTCCGGCGGGGTTGTAGGTCACTTTGATCTGTCCCGTCTTACCCGGAGCGATCGGTTCCTTGGTCCATTCCGGTGTAGTACAGCCGCAAGAGGCTACGACACGCGAGATGACCAGCGGCAGCTCGCCGTTGTTCATCACCGTAAAGACATGGCTGGCGGGGCCGGCCGATTCTTTGATGTCACCAAAGTCAAACGTCGCACTGCCTGTAGCTGTGATCGACGCGCTCTTCTCTTGAGCCGAGAGAGCTCCTGCCGTCATCATTAAGATGGCTGTCAATACAAATAAGATACGTTTCATTTCTGTCTAATGATTAATAGTAAATACCGGCCGCAAAAGTAGTACGCAAGGGGAGAGTAGCAAGCTGGCGCCCCAGCCACGGCCAGCTCATCCGCCAGCAACGACAAGCTCGCGCGCCAGCAGGACGAAGCTCATGCGCCAGCTTACTAATGCTCGTTCGCCAGCAACGACAAGCTCGCGCGCCAGCAGGACGAAGCTCACGCGCCAGCTTACTGATGCTCATTCGCCAGCAAGACGAAGCTCATGCGCCAGCAAGGTGAAGCTCACGCGCCAGCTTATCAATGCTCATTTGCCAGCAACGACAGGCTCGTGCACCAGTGAGATAAAGCTCACGCATCAGCTCTTTTCGCTCACGTTCCGCCTAAAATCGGCTTCGATAGAGCCAGAGACAAGGCTGTTGATGTGGGGGGATTGGGTTACTTCGGGGGATAACGAAAGAGGCGACCGAATAATCGATCGCCTCTCGCTCTTCCTCTTGGACTTGAACCAAGGACCCTCTGATTAACAGTCAGATGCTCTAACCAACTGAGCTAAGGAAGAAGGTGTCTGTTCCTCAAAAAGACGCCGCAAAGATAGGGGCAGATTGGAGACATGCAATACTTTTGCGAAAAAAATAAGCGAGACATGAGAATTATCGGAATCGGAAACGCGTTGCTCGATGTGCTGTTGCGCCTCGAGAGCGACGCTACGCTGCAAGCAATGGGAATGAAGAAAGGCGTCATGGAGCTGGTAGACGAATCTACGATGCGCGCCATCCAACAAGAACAATCGGGCCTTGAACGCTCGGACGCCCCGGGCGGATCAGTCTGCAACACGATGCGCGCACTGGCATTGCTCGGCGCCTCAGTCGGCTACGTAGGCAAGGTTGGGACGGACGCCAATGGCGCCTTCTATGAGCAGGCCATCCGCGATGCTGGCGTGACGCCGCACATCGTGCGCTCAGAAGGCATATCGGGCTGCTGCACCGTGCTGATGTCGCCGGACAGTGAACGCACGATGGCCACCTTCCTCGGCCCCGCCGCCACGCTCACCTCTGACGAGATCATGGACGAGACTCTCCGCGCCTACGATTGTATCTATGTCGAGGGTTACCTGATCTCCAACGCCTCGACGGATCGCCTCTTCCTCCCCATCCTACGCCGTGCGAAGGCCCTCGGGAAGAAGGTGGCGCTCGACCTCTCGAACTTCAACATCGTCAACGGCTTCAGCGATATGCTCCACCGGGCCATCCCGGAATACGTCGACATCCTCTTCTCCAACGAGACCGAGGCGGAGGCCTACACCGGCAAGTCGGCCGAGGAAGCGCTTCGTGAGATCATGAAAGAAGTGAAGTACGCCGTCGTTACCGTCGGGAAGGACGGGGCACTGGCCGGTCACGATGGCCAGACGGTGCATGTGCCGGCCGTGAGCAACAACCCCGTTGACACTACGGGAGCGGGAGACAACTTCGCTGCGGGCTTCCTTTACGGCTACTCACGCGGGGCCACCCTCCGCCAATCGGCCGAAATCGGTGCCTTGATGGCGGGGAACGTCGTCGAGACCGTCGGGCCGCAGATCGTGCCTGAACGATGGGCGCAAATCACGTCGAAGGTCAGCAGCATCCTCGGCTGATCGTAGACTTACTAATCATACACATCACATACATGTTACAAGTAAAGAGAGCGCAAGTCTTCTGCCTGGCTATTGCGCTAAGCATCGGTGGCCCACTTTGGGCGCAGAAACCGCAGACGGAGCGCCGCTTCGAAGTCAGCAAACAACTGGACATCCTGAACGCGATCGTGAAGGAAGTCGAAATGTTCTACGTCGATTCGGTGGAGACCGAGAAGGTCGTACGCCGCGGCATCGACGCCATGCTCAAGGGCCTCGATCCCTACACCGAATATTACCCGGAGCAGGAGACGGACAACATAAAAATGCTCGTCACCGGCGAATACGGCGGCGTGGGCGCCTATATCCGTGCCCGCGATGGCGGAGTGATCATCTCGGAGCCTTTCGAAGGCATGCCCGCCGCCCTGGCCGGACTGAAGGCGGGCGACCGCATCTTGATGATCGACACGGCCGACGTCCGCAAGGCTACCACCGAACGCGTCAGCGAGCTGCTCAAGGGCACGCCCAACTCCAAAGTCGTGATCAAGATCGAGCGCCCGGGCGAGAAGAAGCCCCGCAAGGTGGAAGTCACCCGTAAGCAGGTATCCCTGAAGCAAGTCGTCCATTACGGCGTCTATGGCGACGGCACGGGCTATATCTATCTCGAGGGATTCAAGGAGCGCAGCGCCGATGAGGTGCGCGAAGCCTTGGAAGATCTGAAGCAGAACCACCACATCAAGAGCCTCGTCCTCGACCTCCGCGACAACGGCGGCGGCCTCCTTTCGAGCGCCGTGCAGATCGTCAACCTGTTCGTCCCGAAGGGTCGCGAAGTGCTCTCCACCCGCGGCAAGATGAAGCTCTGGGATCGCACCTACCGCACGACGCTCGACCCGGTCGACTCCGTCATCCCCCTCGCGGTGCTCATCAACGGCAACTCCGCCTCGGCCTCCGAGATCGTCAGCGGCGCCCTGCAGGACATGGACCGCGCCGTGCTGATCGGCAACCGATCCTTCGGCAAGGGGCTCGTGCAGACTCCCCGCGACTTGCCCTACGAGGGCCAGATCAAGATCACGACCAGTAAATACTACATCCCCAGCGGCCGCTGCATTCAGCAGCTCGACTATTCGCACCGCAACGCCGATGGTTCAGTCTCGGCCGTGCCCGACAGCCTCACGTCCGTCTTCTACACCGCCAGCGGGCGGCCCGTACGCGACGGCGGCGGCATCCGCCCAGACTTCGAGATAGAGGAAAAAAAGACGCCCACGATGCTCTTCTACCTCGTCAACGATTTTGCATTCTTCGACTTCGTCACTGACTGGGTGCGGGCCCATCCCACCATCGCGCCGGCCAAAGATTTCGTCTTCCCCGACGCCGATTACGAGTCCTTCAAGAAGCGCCTCAAGGAGGCCAATTTCACTTACGACCGCCAGAGTGAGAAGGCACTCAAGAACCTTCGGGAAGTAGCCGAATATGAGGGCTATCTGGCCGAGGACTCCGCCACTTTCGTTGCTCTTGAGGCGCGTCTGAAGCCGAACTTAGACCGCGACTTGGAGCGTTATAAAGACGACATCAAAAAGCTCATCGCCGCTGAAATCGTCAAGCGCTACTACTATCAGGAGGGCGCCATGATCGAGAACCTCAAGGACGATAAGACGCTCCAGAAGGCCCTCGACGTGCTCGCCGACCGAGAGTTGTATCGCAAGACCCTCAGCCGACCTGAAGAGAAGAAATAAGCGCACCCAGGGGTAGCATAAAGCCGTGAAAAAAGGGACGGGCGCCGCCGCACCCAACCCTTTCTCGCCGCTTTTTGCTACCCCTCATTGTATCGAATCACGAACACTTCAAATTCCACCCATCGCATGAAAAAGTTAGTCATCCTTACCGGCGCCGGTATGAGCGCCGAGAGCGGCATCTCCACCTTCCGCGACTCCAACGGGCTGTGGGAGAATTATCGCGTCGAAGATGTCGCCACGCCCGAGGGCTTCGCCCGCAATCCGCAGCTCGTCCTCGACTTCTACAACGCCCGCCGACGCGAACTCCTCCGCGCCGAGCCCAACGACGGCCACCGCGGACTGGCGGCGCTGGAGCGCGACTTTGACGTTCGCATTGTCACGCAAAACGTGGATAACCTTCACGAACGCGCCGGCAGTTCGCACGTCATCCACCTCCACGGCGAACTGATGAAAGCCTGCTCCGAGCGCAACCTCAATCGCCCAATCGACATCGATCCCGAGCATCCCGACATGCGCCTGGGCGACACCGCCCCCGATGGCGGCCGCCTGCGCCCGTTCATCGTCTGGTTCGGCGAGCCTGTCCCCATGATCGAGGAGGCCATTCGCATCGTCTCAGACTGCGACCTCTTCGCCGTCATCGGCACCTCGCTCAACGTCTACCCCGCCGCAGGTCTGCTCAGCTACGTTCGCCGCGGCCAGCCCATCTTCCTGATCGACCCCAAGGAGGTGGCCGTTTACCGAAACGACGTCGAGTTCATTCGCTGCGGCGCCTCCGAAGGCGTCCGAATTTTGACCGACCGACTGCAAGCCTTCCGCTAAATCTCCGCCGATAGGCGTACGCATCAACAAAGGGCTGTCCGAGATGATGTCTCGGTCAGCCCTTTTTGTATTCCGATAAGTGTTTACCTCAAAAATCGTCCCCCTTTCTGGAGTCGGATCGCCATTCTTTTTATCATGGATTATACCCCATTGCTAATCTTCCTTTTTGTCTGATATGATAGTTATTCATCAGTTCAAAGCATAGCTAATTCACAAAGGAATAAGGAAGATTTGGGGATAAGTATAGCCGTTCCATAAAGAAATAAGAGCACTTTTCAGAGAGGCATAGCCATTCCATATATAAAAAACGAAGCGCTAATTAGAAGTATAGTCGTTTAATTTGTCGGTGAAAATCATTTGGGTAGAGGCATAGCCGTTGCGTAAAGCGCTGAGAACCCCTTTTTGGGTTGGATGAGTATTGCGTAAAGCGCTGATGGCCAGTACACGGGTTACATAGCTATTGCATAGTGCAATAAGAATGCTTCTGTAAATTACATAGTCATTGAGCGCCTCAATAGCTATGTGATTCTGCGATCACACCCCATTGATGCTGTCAATATTAAGCGAACTATTCGATGGATTATTATTGACGTACGCGATATGGAGGATTCTACGCAAATACTTATTATTTCTCTATGCGATATAAATCCTCATGCGAGGATATTTATTATCGATCTGCTCAATATTAAAGATACTGCGTGAGGACTTATTAGTTACGTACGCGATATTAAATGCTCCACACTAGGATTTATTATTGCTGTGTGCGATGGTAAGTATCCTGCGTGAAGGATTCATATCGCTGCGTGCGATAGCTATGTATCTATAAGCGGGCAGCTTTCTGCGTGATTCGATAGCGATGTTTCTATGGGAGGGGAAGCTGTCGCATGGTATGAAGGTTATGAATCAGTCTGAGGGATGGCATTCGATCAATCATTTGGAGAATAGCGGCATTGAGGCGTATTGAATACGTGCTTTGATATGGACTGTAAGGGGTGAACGATCGGATTTTCAAGTATAGATGGTGGGGATGCAGAACGAATTTTCCCTGCCAACAGAAAAATTTATTCTGATGACGAATGGGCGATAACGATTGCGCCGCACAACAGCCTCCGATCAATGGGCGGAGTGGCTGTTGCGCGGCGCAACGATGAGGGTTCAAAAGAAATGGTAGATATTTCAGCGCGTGACGGCGGCCGCCGGCTCCGTGCGACCCTCGACGATGGGTCCGCTGCCGATGCAGAGGCGGTGGTCGCGGTCGTAGACGACGGCAAACTGGCCCGGGGCGATGCCCTGGATCTTGTCGTCGCTGTCGATCTCGTAGCCGCCCTCTACGCGGCGGATGCGGCCCCGTGTGAAGTCGGGCGTGTGGCGAATTTTGAACGTGATTTCACGCTCATCGTCGAACGCCCCCCAGGGGTCGGCGGTGATGAAGTGGAATCCGGCGGTGCGGATCGTCCGGCCATACTGCGTTTCGGGGTCGTAGCCATTGGAGACGTAGACAATGTTTGCGGCGGCGTCTTTGCCGACGACGAACCAGGGGCCGCCACTCATGCCGAGGCCTTTGCGCTGGCCGATGGTGTGAAACCAGAAGCCGTGGTGACGGCCGACGGTTCGGCCCGTCTCCCACTCCACGATGTCGCCATCGCGGCGACCGAGGTAGCGCTCGATGAAGTCGTTGTAGCGAATCTTGCCGAGGAAGCAGATGCCCTGACTGTCCTTGCGGCGCGCGCTGGGCAGGCCCGCCGCCTCGGCCAGGCCGCGGACTTCATGTTTCATCAGGTGGCCGATAGGGAAGAGCAGCTTGGCGACTTGTAGGCCGGTGATCTGCCCGAGGAAGTCGGTCTGATCCTTCACCGGATCGGCGGCCGTCGAGAGCCACGTCTGGCCGTCAATCTCGGTGGTGGTGGCGTAGTGCCCCGTGGCGATGCGGTCGAACTGGTGGCCCCACTGCTCCTCGAAGCAGCCAAACTTGATGTAACGGTTGCACATCATGTCCGGGTTGGGCGTCAGGCCGCGGCGGACGGCATCGATGGTGTATCCCACCACGCGGTCCCAATACTCTTCGTGGAGAGGGACCACCTCCATCCGGCAGCCGTATTTGCGGGCGATGTAGGTCGTGATCTCGATGTCCTCCTCGGCGGGGCAATCGATGGTGCCATCGCTCCGCTCCATGCCGATGCGGATGTAAAAGATGGTGGGCGTGTATCCGGCTTCCTTCAGCAGATGTACCACGACGGAGCTGTCCACGCCCCCGGAGACAAGTGCGGCGATTTCCATTTTGTCTATGTCGTTAGGGGGTTGTTAGGTGTTGTAGAACGTGATGAGAAGCATCGGGGGCAGCCAGAAGCTGAAGAGCCGTCGAACGACTATCCCTCACCGCTTCTGACTCCCCCCGACGATGTCTTTTCCTTAGCCTCTGTTCTGCCGCTTGCGCTCGATCTCGTCAAGGATCACCTTGCGCATGCGCATATAGTGGGGCGTCACCTCGACGTACTCGTCCGCCTTGATATACTCCAGCGCGTCCTCGAGGCTGAAGACTAACGGCGGCGCCAGCGACACTTTGTCGTCCGATCCGGAGGCTCGCATGTTCGTCAGCTTCTTGGATTTGGTGACGTTGACGACCAGGTCGCCCTCCTTGGTGTGTTCGCCGACGACTTGCCCGGCGTAGACGTCTTCGCCCGGGGCAATGAAGAAGCGGCCGCGAGACTGCAGGTTGTTCAGTGCGTAAGCGAAGGCGTTGCCGGTCTCCATCGCGATGATGGAGCCGTTCTGGCGGCGCTCGATGTCGCCCCTCCACGGCTGAAACTCGAGGAAGCGGTGGGCCATGATAGCCTCCCCGGCCGAAAGCGTCAGCACGAGGTTGTTGAGGCCGATGATGCCGCGTGAGGGGATGTTGAAGACGAGGAAGACACGTCCGTTCTTGCTCTCCATGGAGGTCATTTCACCTTTGCGGCGAGTCACGACGTCGATGATCTTGCTGGCGCTCTCCTCGGGCAGGTTCACCGTCAGCTGCTCCACCGGTTCGTGTTTTACGCCGTCGATCTCCTTGATGATCACCTGGGGTTGACCCACCTGCAACTCGTATCCCTCACGGCGCATGGTCTCGATCAACACGGAAAGATGCAACACACCACGCCCGAACACGTTCCACGAGTCGGCCGAATCCGTAGCCTCCACCCGCAGCGCCAGGTTTTTATCCAGTTCCCGAAGCAGTCGCTCGTGGACATGGCGAGAGGTGACGTATTTGCCGTCCTTGCCGAAGAAGGGCGAGTTGTTGATGGTGAAAAGCATCGACATCGTCGGCTCATCAATGGCGATGGTGGGCAGGGCCTCGGGCGTCGCAGCGTCGGCTATCGTTTCGCCGATCTCGAAGCCCTCGATGCCGATCACGGCACAGATGTCGCCCGATGCCACAGCGTCCACCTTCTTGCGTCCCAAGCCCTCGAAGACGTCGATCTCCTTGATCTTCGACCGCACCGCGCTGCCGTCGCGTTTGCAGAGGACGATGTCCTGCCCCTCACGCAGTTCGCCCCGGTGGACACGCCCCACGGCGATACGGCCTACGTATTTGGAATAGTCGAGCGAGGTGATCAGCATTTGTGACGCCCCCTCGAGCGTCTCCGGCTCGGGGATGTACTTGATAATGGCGTCTAAGAGTGGGTAGATGTTGTCCGTCGGCTTCTGCCAGTCGTCGGACATCCAGCCTTGCTTGGCCGAGCCGAAGATGGTAGGGAAGTCGAGCTGGTCTTCCGTAGCGTCGAGGCTGAACATGAGGTCGAAGACCATCTCTTGCACCTCCGACGGCCGACAGTTCGGCTTGTCGACCTTGTTGATGACCACGATCGGTTTCAGCCCCAGCCCGATGGCTTTTTGGAGCACGAAGCGCGTCTGCGGCATCGGCCCCTCGAAGGCGTCGACCAGCAGCAGGCATCCGTCGGCCATGTTGAGCACGCGCTCCACCTCGCCGCCGAAGTCAGCGTGGCCCGGAGTGTCGATGATGTTGATCTTGTAATCCTTGTAGTTGATGGAGACGTTTTTGGCGAGGATCGTAATGCCGCGCTCGCGTTCCAGGTCGTTGTTGTCCAAAAATTGATCCGGCTCGGCTTGTCCCTCGCGGAAAAGTTTTCCGGCCAAAAGCATCTTGTCTACCAGCGTTGTTTTGCCGTGATCGACGTGTGCTATGATTGCAATGTTCCTAATTTTCTGCATCGTACTTATCTGTCGTATATATCTCTCGTTGAAAAATCGGGGGCAAAAGTAAGCGTCCGCTTAAATACGGGCGAAGTGAAATATAGGCCGCAATCCATCTTTTGGGGGGATGAAGCGGAAGTTCGGAACCGCATCTTTTCGCCAGAAACGACAAAAAAGAGGTTTTTGGCCATTTCGGGTCACCAGAAACGACTAAAAAGAGGTTTGCGGCCATTTCGAGTCACCAGAAATGGTATTTCCGACCGTCGAAGCCATTTCGTGTCGCATGAAATGGCAATTCCGGCCGTCGACGCCGCTTGAAAGGGCCTGATCTCCATGCCCTCCCGGGTTTGCGCGTCCGGATCGAAGGAATACCTTTGCCGCGCTTAAATAATATGGTATCAATTTATTCAGAAGTAAAACGACATGTATTTAGATTCAGCGAAAAAGGAAGAGATCTTTGAGAAGTACGGAAAATCGAAAGCGGACACCGGATCGGCCGAGAGCCAGATCGCGCTGTTCACCTATCGCATCAGCCACCTGACGGAGCACATGAAGGCCAATCACAAGGACTTCAACACCTCCCGGGCGCTGAAAATGCTGGTAGGTAAGCGTCGCCGCTTGCTGGACTACCTGATCAAGATCGACATCGAGCGCTACCGCGCCATCATCAAGGAGCTCGGTATCCGCAAGTAATTCCGCGGTCCACTCCGCACATGCAGTAAAGAAGGTGTGCCTCCCGCAATGGGGGCGCACCTTTTTTTATGGTATGGCGCGGATGGAAGGGCAAAGCACCAATCCCGCCAAATGAGGGCTATGGAAGCCCCCGAAAGCGCTCAAAATCATTTTTGGAAATGCTTGCGGGATTCCCGCAAACGCCAAAACGTTTTTTTTTCGCTTGCGGGGCTCCCGCAAATGCCCAAACGTTCTTTTTTCGATTTGCGGGGTTCCCGCAAACGCCCAAAAGTTCTTTTTTTGATTTGCGGGATTCCCGCAAACGCCCAAAAGTTCTTTTTTCGATTTGCGGGGCTCCCGCAAACACCAAAAAGTTCTTTTTCCGATTTGCGGGATTCCCGCAAGCATTTCCAAAAGCCTTTTGCTAGCTCATCGCACGACGACGATCTTCGTCACTACCCCTTCGCTGCCATCCGGCGTGGAGGCGAGGACGAGATAGACGCCCGAGGAGACGGGTTGGCCGTTGGCGCCGCGACAGTCCCACGTGAACTGTCCGCCGGCCGAGCGACCCTGACGGATGAGGTTGCCGTTGAGGTCGGTGATCTTCACGTTTGAGTCGGCGATGAGGCCGGTGATGGTCACGCTGCCGTCATAGTCCGGGCGCACGGGGTTGGGGTAGGCGTAGACATCGGAGTAAGTCTTGGGCGCTTCGGTGGCGTCGCCGCGGTAGGAGACGAGGCCCTTGTCGGTGCCGATGAAGACCTCGCCCGAGGCGTTGTCGATGGCCAGACAGCGGATGTTGTCCGAGAGGAGCGGGGAGTTGGTGGTCGTGAAGTGCTCAAGCGTTTCGGTGCCGTCGGCATTGACGAGGTAGACGCCCGAGCCAGCCGTGCCGATCCATTTGCGGTTGCCACCGTCGACGGCGATGGCGTTGATCTGTTCGCTGTCGAGGAAGTAGCGGGGGCGGCCGTCCTCATCGTTGCGGATGATGCCGTTCCAGTAGCAGCGGGCCGGATCGCGGAGGGCATTGATGGCCGAGGAGCAGACTATCGGGCCGTGGTTCGTGCCGACCCAGATGTCGCCCTTGCGATCCTCCGCGAGGCAGTAGTATTCGCTTACGTCGAGCGATGTGCCGCTGGCATTGGAGAAGGAGGAGAAGAAGTGCGACTTGTCGTCCGAGCCGTCCGTCGGTGTACCGTTGTCGTCGAAGACAAGCAGGCCGCCATCACGGGGCACGTTCACCCATTTCTGTCCGCGGGAGGTGAAGAGGATGCGGCCGACGAAGGTCTTGTTGGCCACGCCTTCGAAGTAGAGCGACTTCCACGTGCCGTCGGGCGTGCGCACCACGATGCCATTCTGCGCGCTGCAGTTGGTCATCCATAGGTTCTTGTTTTTGTCGAACCCGATGCCGATGGCACGCACATAACGCTGGGCGTCCTTCGCATTAGGCAGGGCCGATCGCAGTGGCGTGTTGGTGTGGTTATAGAGGCGGACGAAGGTGTTGTCTTTGACCTCGATCACGCCCTCGCCGAAGGTCGATACGAAGCAGTGCGTCGGGTCGTCCGGGTCGACAGCCACACCCACATAGTCCTGCACCCCGAATCCAGCGGCACGCGTCACGGTCTCCTCGTCGAAGTTCGTCCATTTCTTATCCACGCAGCTCATCAGCGTGCCTCTGCGATTGCCGCGTGCGGTGTTCGTGTACGATCCACCGACCACCCAGAGCCGTCCGCGGTCGACGATCATAAAGTCGTCTTCATTGCGCTTCGGCCCCTCGATCTTGAGTCCCGAGATGGCTTTTTCGTATTGTCCTTCGGCCCGTCGGCGCAGGCCCACCAGCCCGTTGCGGCCTGAGGCCACCCAGAAACGGCCGTCCTCGGTGAGCGCCGTGACCCCATTGACGGTGCCAGCGCTGACGGCTTCGCCCGTGCCCTCAAGCGAGGCGAAGACATACATCGCTTCTGCGGTGTATGCCACTAACCGATTGCCGACGACCGTGAGTCCGCGCAGGTTCGTCTGCTTGCGGAGCGTCTTGATCGAGCCGTCCGTGTCGCGATAGAAGAGTCCACCGCCCGAGGCCACGAAGCAGAGTCGATCGCGGAAGGCTCCGAGGCCGACGATCTTCTGATCGTCAAAGTCGAGGCTGTTCAGCGAGACACGTTTCCAGTTGCCGACGTCCATCAGGTTGGCTGTCGTGGGGGCGGAGAGCAGTCCGCTGTCCGTCGCCGCGTAGATCGATCCGGCCAGTAGGGCGGTGGCCGTGGTGCGTCGGTCTAAGCGATACGTCTCAGCGACCTCCCGCTTCTTGAGATCGATCACCAGGATGCCGAAGTTGGCCGAGAGATAGGCGCGGTCGCCGCTGAGGTCGATGGCGTTGAGCGTCTTATCCTGGATGTTCGTAGTGTTTTTGAGGAAGGGCAGGTTGTAGATGCCGTCGGAGGTCATGAGGTCGATGTTGCCGTTGGCGTAAGCGATGACGAGCGTGCGTGCGGAGGCGCTGTAGCGGATCAGTCGGACGTCGGAATCGCTCAGGCCCGTCTGTCGGGAGTAGACACGGATGTTGTCGTCCGACTTGCCATAGCTGTAAAGCGTTCCGTCGGCCACGGCGTAGACATTGTTTTCGGCTTCAGCTACGGCGACGGTGTTATACATCGCGAGATAGGTGTGCCAGCGTGTGTTCTTGTCGGCCGCGTGCACAGTCAGGAGCGAGAGTAGCAGGCCGTAAATCAGCAATTGAATCTTCTTCATTGAGGATAGGGGGTTAATGGGTGACGATAGGGGAAAGGGGCGGAGTTATCGGTTCGTGAGGTGTTGCACCAGCCGACGCACCGCTCGGCCACGATGGCTGATGGCGTTTTTCTCGTCGGGGGAGAGTTCGGCGAAGGTGCGGTCGAAGCCGTCGGGGCGGAAGATGGGATCGTAACCGAAGCCGCCCGCGCCGTGGGCCTCGGTCGTGATCTGGCCCGTGACCTCGCCCTCAAAGAGGCGCTCCTCGCCGTCCGTGATGAGGGCGATCACCGTGCGGAAACGGGCCTTCCGATGGTCCGTATCGCGGAGTGCTTCCAGTAGCTTGCGGACATTGGCCGCGCTGTCGCACGCCTCACCGGCGTAGCGCGCCGAATAGACGCCCGGAGCGCCGTCGAGCGCCTCGACTTCGAGGCCTGTGTCGTCGGCAAAGCAGTCGTAACCGTAGTGCTCCTTCACGTAGCGCGCCTTTTGGAGGGCGTTACCTTCGATGGTGGCCGATGTCTCCGGCAGCGGCTCCATCTGACCGAGGTCGGTCAGGCCGACGAGCCGGATGGAGTCGTGTGGCAACATGTCGCGCACCTCACGCAATTTGTGCAAGTTGTGTGTCGCAAAAACAAGGGTTCGCATGATGTCTATGTGTGTATAATTATATGAGTGAACAGGGGAGTGCCCGCATAGAGTGGCCTGCAAAGGTCTCATTTCCGAGCATCCGATCCCGGAGATCCCAAACGGCGCGGCGTCGGAAAACGTATATCCCGAAAAAGAGGACACCCCACCCGAGGCGTGAAGCATCTCCCCGAAAAGCGAGAGCCGGCGACGGCCGTCGGGCACCCTCCCCAAACGAATAGTGCCCCAAAAACATGCAACGACAGCCCACCCGAAACGAACAGAGAACAGAACACGCTCGGGGGCGGACGATCCGAAGCCGCGGGAGGGGCCACGGCCAGCGGATGCCTCGAGAACCATTTCAAGAAACCATTTTTGCCCGCCGATGACGAGTCACACATTACCTATAAGATATGAATAACGAGATGAAATGGACCCTCCGGACGATCGTGAGCGGTGCGGCGCTGCTGCTGGCGGTGGCCTGCGGAAAGGAAAAGGAGGCGCGCGCGGAGTTGGAACGTGCACGGACGCTGTATGAGAGCCGACAATTCCCGGCGGCACGCAACGCGATCGACACCCTGCGCATGCGATACCCGAAGGAGCTGGGGGTGATGAAAGAGGCCCTGCAATTGATGCGCCTCGTGGAGCGGGGCGAAAGCGAGCGAAACATCGCGTACTGCGACAGCCTCATTCCCGTGCGGGAGAAAGAGGTGGAGACGCTGAAGGCCGGCTTTGTCCTGGAGCGGGATGCACGCTATGAGGAGGTCGGGCGCTATGTCCGGCCCGAGCATGCGGTAGAGCGCAACATCGGGCGGAGTTACCTGCGTTGCGGAGTGAACGAGCAGGGCGAGATCTTCCTGGCCAGCGTGTACAGTGGCGGCGCGCCGATCAACCACACCGGTCTCAAGATCGCGGCACCCGACGGGACGTATGCCGTCACGGCTGACATCCCTTACGATGGGGGCGCGAACTACCGCTTCAAGGATGACGGACGGACGACAGAGGTGGTGACGTATGCCGGCGATAAAGGTCTCGATGCGATTCGCTTCGTGGACGGCGTGGCCGAGGGGACCCGCCTCAGGGCCGAGTACACGGGCGGGCGCGCCTTCGCGATCGGACTGACCGAAGCCGACTGCCGAGCCATCCGCGCCACACTCCGCCTGGCGGAAGCCCTGACCGACATCGACGCCCTCAAAAAAGAACGCCAGAAAGCGACGCGGAAGGTGGCCTACATCGAAGAACGCGAGGCGAAAGGCCGATGACCGACCGTCGACACCCTGCCCGGAACGGGGGGCGCACGGCCGAAATGAGTCGGGCGCCGATCCTCGACGGGCGATCAATTATAAATCGGTATACTTTTGCCCCCCACTGAAAATTAACTACATCAGATATGGCACGACAGGAAGATTTATTCAAGAAACTGATTGCACACTGCAAGGAATACGGCTTCGTATTCCCTTCGTCAGAGATCTACGACGGTCTCAGCGCCGTCTACGACTACGGACAATACGGCGTCGAGCTGAAAAACAACCTCAAACGTTACTGGTGGGATGGCATGACCCTGCTACACGACAACATCGTCGGGATAGACGCTGCCATCTTTATGCACCCCACCGTTTGGAAAGCCTCCGGGCATGTGGACGCCTTTAACGACCCCCTCATCGACAACCGAGACAGCAAGAAGCGCTATCGCGCCGACGTACTGATCGAGGACCACCTGGCCAAGATCGACGAGAAGATCTCGCGCGAGGTGGAGAAGGCCGCCAAGAAGTTTGGAGACAGCTTCGACGAGGCGATGTTCCGCAGCACCAACCCGCGCGTGGCCAAACACCAAGCCGAACGCGACGCCATCCACGAGCGATTCGCCAACGCCATGAACGCGAACGACCTGGCCGAGCTGCGACAGATCATCATCGATTGCGAGATCGTCTGCCCCCTATCGGGCACGCGCAACTGGACGGACGTACGCCAGTTCAACCTCATGTTTGCCACCGAAATGGGATCGACAGCCGATGGCGCCATGAAAGTTTACCTCCGCCCCGAAACGGCGCAGGGAATCTTCGTCAACTTCCTCAATGTCCAGAAAACGGGACGCATGAAGATCCCCTTCGGCATTGCTCAGATCGGAAAGGCCTTCCGGAATGAGATCGTCGCGCGGCAATTCATTTTCAGGATGCGGGAGTTTGAGCAGATGGAGATGCAATTCTTCGTTCGGCCAGGGGAAGAGCTCGCCTGGTTTGCCCGTTGGAAAGAAGCGCGCATGCGATGGCACCGCAACCTCGGCCTTGGGGACGCGAAGTATCGCTTCCACGACCACGAAAAGCTCGCTCACTACGCCAATGCAGCCACGGACATCGAGTACGAGATGCCTTTCGGATTCAAGGAAGTGGAAGGGATTCACAGCCGCACCAATTTCGACCTTTCGCAACACGAGAAGTTCTCCGGCAAGAAGATACAATATTTCGATGCAGAGCTGGGGACGAGCTACACGCCCTATGTCATCGAAACCTCGATCGGTGTCGACCGACTCTTCCTCAGCATACTGGCCGGGGCATACACCGAAGAGACCCTCGACGGGGGCGAATCCCGCGTCGTACTGAAGCTCCCCCCTGCGCTGGCGCCCATTAAGTTGGCCGTTTTGCCCCTTGTTCGCAAAGATGGGCTGGCAGAGAAGGCCGAAGAGATCCTCCACATGCTGCGCTTCGACTTCCGCTGCCAGTACGACGAGAAGGACTCCATCGGCAAGCGTTACCGCCGGCAGGATGCCATCGGGACGCCCTACTGCATCACGGTCGATTACGACACGATGCGCGACGACACCGTCACGATCCGTTTCCGCGACACGATGGAGCAGGAACGCGTGTCGATCGACCGCCTCCACGAGATTATCTCCGACCGCGTCAGTCTGCGTAGCTTATTGGAGGGCCTGAAATGAAACGGACGCTCCACATCCTCCCTTCCTTGTTGTTCGTTGTCGCCGTGCTTGTTGCGGCGACAGCGTGCAGCAAGTCGGAAGACGACTCGGCCGAACGCTGGCGCACGGCCAACGATGCCGCCTTCGCTGCCGTCAAGCGTGACGCGGCCTACACCGAAATCAAATCGCCCGGCCATGAGGGTAGCATCTACTACAAAGAGCTGAAGAAGGGCACCGGCACGAAGCCGATCCTCTTCACCAGCACCGTGAGCCTCTATGCCCGCGGTCGCTTCGTGGCCGACTATCCGGATAACAAGTATATACGTCAGGGCGCGGTCTTCCAGTCGTGGCAGGAGGCCGATGGCGTGCCGTTCACGACCCTTGTCTCGAGCGTCGGAAAGGTGCCGAAGGACTACAGGGCCCACATCTTGACCAACGGCGTGCGCGTGGCCCTGCAATACATGCACGAGGGCGACCGGTGGGAGGTGTGGGTGCCTTACACGCTCGGTCTCGGCGAAAATGATGGGAGCTTGTTCATCAACGTGATGCCAAGTAGCAGCGCCACAAAGATCCCCGCTTACTCGACACTCGTCTTCGAAATCGAGGTCGTCGGTGTCCACTCCTAACGCCAGGCCTCAGCTATGAAAAAGACTTACATCGGACTCACTTGCCTGCTCTTGCTGGCCCTCGCGCTCTTCGTTGCGCTGTCGTTTTACGGCGACTCCCTCGAGCGATGGCACATCAAGACCGGTTCCTTCGCCCGTGTCCTGATCGGCGACACGACCCACCGCCGGCGCACGCCCTCATCCGCCACCGACAGCACGCGCGCCGTCAGTCAGGCGCCGGGGCAGGATTTCTCACAGACGGTCGACACGGCCCGCAAGTCCATCCTCTTCATCGGCGACTCGATGCTCGAGGGTCTCGGGCCGCGCCTGGCCGCCTACGCCGAGGAAAACGGCCATACGCTCGTCAATGTCATCTGGTACAGCTCCACCACCGAGGTGTGGGGGCGCACCGAAAAGCTGAAAGAGTATATCGCTGAGTATCAACCGGACTATATTTTCGTCAGCCTCGGCGGCAACGAGCTTTTCGTGAGCAACATCCGCGACCGGAGGCAGAAATACCTCGACAATATGCTCTCGCAGATCGGCGACATCCCCTTCGTCTGGATCGGTCCGCCCAACTGGAAGCCCGATACGGGCATCAACGAGATGCTGGCCGAGACCCTCCGCCCCGGACAGTTCTACCTCTCCTATACGCCCGACCAACACTACGACCGGGCGCGCGATGGCGCCCATCCGACGCGCGCTTCGGCCTCGGCGTGGATGGATCGCGTCTGTGCATGGGTCATGAAGAGCGCCGCGCACCGCATTGTTCTCCATCGCCCGAAGGCCGCCCGCGCCACTTGCCACACCGTCGTCCTGGCTCCGGCCAAATGACCTTTCGCGAGGTGCGGCGACGGCGGGCAGCCCGTTTCTCCCCCGTTCCGGAAGGCTGTTGCAACCCGTCGACGGTGCTTACTTTTTGGGGGAAGCCCATTGCAACCCGTCGACAGCCCTTACTTTTTGAGGGAAGCCAATTGCAGGCCGTCAACAGCAAAAACTTTTTGAGGGAAGCTAATTGCAAGCCGTCAATGGCAAAAACTTTTCAAGGGAAGCTAATTGCAAGCCGTCAACGGCAAAAACTTTTCAAGGGAAGCCGATTGCAAGCCGTCGACAGCCCTTACTTTTTGAGGGAAGCGAATTGCAAGCCGTCGACAGCCCTTGCTTTTTGAGGTAAGCCAATTGCAAGCCGTCAACGGCAAAAACTTTTTAGGGGGAAGCCCATTGTAAGCCGTCAACGGCGCTTACTTTTTAGGGGAAGCCAATTGCAAGCCGTAGACAGCAAAAACTTTTTAGGGGGAGCCGATTGTAATCCGTCGACAGCGCTTCCTATTTAAGGAGAGCTAATTACATGTCGTCTATTTTACATACTTTTTGAGGGAAGTGCATTGCACATCGTTTATGGCGCGTCCTTTTTAGCGGAAATCCTTTCGGGGGCAGACAACACCCCATTTTTTTTGAGATCAAACGAATCGCGGGCCGTCGGCAGACCTCTTTTTTTGAAGGGGGCACGTCCGCCCGCGATCTGTGGCCCTCTCGATCTCGGTCGAGGCCATCCATTCAGAATCATTCAAGCATCCTATTTCATACAACTCCGATGAACTCCTTACCAGACCTCTCCTCCCTGCCCGGCCGGCTGCTCGCGCTGCTGGGTCCGGACGCCTCCCATCCGTTGATGTTCTCCAGCGGACTTTTTTGGGCCCTCTTCGTCGCCTTCCTGCCCGTCTACGCCTGGCTGCGCAACAGTGGCCGGATCGCAGCGATGAAAATCTTCGTCTCGGCCTTCAGTCTCTATTTCTTTTTCCACAACAGCGGCTGGCTCTTCCTCCTGCTCGTCTTCACGGCGGCCATCGACTGGGGCGTATCGCACCGCATCGCGTCCGCGAGCAGCGTCGGCACCCGTCGCGCGTGGCTCCTTTTTTCGCTCATCCTCTCCCTCGGCGTGCTGGTGGCCTTCAAATACACGAACTTCTTTATCGACAACCTGCGCATGCTCACCGGCGACGCCGCTTTCCGCCCCGTCAGCCTCACGCTGCCCCTCGGATTGTCGTTTTACACCTTCCGCACGATCAGTTACGTCGTCGACGTCTTCCGGAGGCGCATCGACCCCGCGCAATCGTTCCTCGACTATCTCTTTTTCCTCTCCTTCTTCCCCTGCCTCACCGCCGGCCCGATCGTAAGGGCCGACCACTTCATGCCGCAGCTCTCTCCCGACGCCCTTCGCCAGCCCGTCGACCGTGCACGCATCTATGGCGGATTTTTTACCGTCCTGATGGGCGTCATCAAGAAGGCCGTCATCGCCGATTACCTGGCGCAGTACAGCAACATCGCTTTCGGCAACCCGTCAGGCTACTCGGGCGTCGAGCTTCTCATGGGCGCTTTGGGATATGGGCTGCAGATCTATTGCGACTTCTCGGGCTACAGCGATATGGCCATCGGGCTGGGCGCCATCCTCGGTTTCGATCTGGGGATTAACTTCGATTTCCCTTACCGCTCGCGAAACGTCACCGAGTTTTGGCGCCGGTGGCACATCTCGCTCTCTCTCTGGCTTCGGGATTACCTCTACATCCCGCTCGGTGGCAACCGTCGGGGCGCGGTAAGGCAGTATGTCAACCTACTCGTGACCATGCTCCTCGGCGGACTCTGGCACGGCGCCGCGTGGACGTTCATCGCCTGGGGCGCAGGCCACGGCGTCGCCCTCTGCCTGCACAAGCGGTGCAAGGTGTGGCTCGATCGACTGCCGGACGGTGGCCTTGTCGGATTTCTTTCGTGGGCGCTCACGTTTGCATGGGTCATCTTCCTCTTCATTTTCTTCCGTGCCGATAGTTTCGATACGGCTCGCGAAATGATCGTAGGCATCGCGACGCGCTTCGATCCCGCTTACTTCCCCGAGTTTGCCAAGGTGCGCTACGTCTGGACGGCGCTCTTCCTTTCCGTCTTCGCCCTGCACTTCGTCCCCACCCCTTTCTACGACCGCCTGCGCGACCTCTTCGTGCGTAGCCCGTGGATCGTCAAGTTCGTTTTGTTCGTCGCCGTCGTGCAACTCGTCATCAGTTTTGCCTCCGCCGACGTCCAGCCCTTCATCTACACCCAATTCTGAACCCGACGTATGGCCAAGAAGAAAACCGAGATCGGACGCGCTGGCGAGGCCGTGGCCCGCAAGTATCTGGAGCAGCGCGGCTATCGTGTTTTGCACATCAATTGGCGTTACGGCCACTATGAGCTTGACATTGTGGCCCGCCTACCCGACCTGCTCGTGGTCGTCGAAGTCAAGACGCGCGACCAACGCCGCATCATGGAGCCAGAGGACGCCGTAGATAAGGCCAAGATCCGCCGCACGGTAGCTGCCGCCGACGCCTATGTCCAGACGTTCGACATCGATCTGCCTGTCCAGTTCGACATCCTTAGCCTGATCAAACGCAGCGACGGAACCTACCACGTGGAGCACATCGAGGACGCTTTTTATGCCCCTGTTCAGTGAGTCGGAGCACTTCTGAGCACTCTCGCTAAATCTTTGTATGTATTTTTGCGCCGAATAACAAAAACCGTTATCTCCTGCAGAAGATAGATAGCCACCCCGGAAAGTCCGGTGCGGCTTTTTTTACGTAAAGTGAAACAGGAGATCATAGCATTTCCGTTGCGAACTAGATTTTAGAATTATGAATATCGAAGAAGTACGTGATTACTGCCTGAAACTGAAGAACGCCGAAGAGTCGTTCCCCTTCGGAGAGGACACCTTAGTCTTCAAAGTCGAGGGCAAGATGTTTCTAGCCATGTCGTTGAACGACGAGGATCCCCACGTGGCCGTCAAATGCGACCCCGACGAGGCCCTCCTTCTCCGCGATCGCTACAAAGCCGTCGTGCCGGCCCATCATTTCAACAAGAAGCACTGGAACGACATCTACCTGAACCGCGACATGAACGACCACGACATCCGTCGCTGGATCCTTCATTCTTACGAGTCTGTCATACTCCAGCTCCCCGCCGCCATCAGGCGCAAGTACGAGTATGTCTGACCTGCAGCCCACACCACACACGCCGCGCATCATCCGTCTGCGCGAGACCGAGTCCACCAACCGCTATCTGCACGAGCGGCTGGCGGACGACGAGGTGCCGTTGGACGGTACGATCGTCGTGAGCGACTTCCAGTCCGGAGGGCGAGGTCAGCCGGGCAACTCCTGGGAGTCGGAGGCTGGCCAGAACCTCACCTTCAGCCTCCTTTATGAGCCGTGTGCCATGCCCGCCAACCGTTCCTTCCGCATCTCTGAGATCGCGGCCCTCAGTGTGAAACACACCTTGGATCGGTACACGGCGGGCATCGCTGTGAAGTGGCCTAACGACGTCTATTGGCACGACCGCAAGATCTGCGGCATGCTCATCGAGAACCTGCTCGAGGGCAGCGCCGTCGGGCGGTCGATCATCGGGATCGGACTCAACCTCAACCAAACCGTCTTTCATTCTGACGCCCCCAACCCCGTCTCGCTGACTCAAATCACGGGTCAGCGCTATGACCCGTTGGAGATACTCGGCCTATGGTACGGCCATTTCTGCGACCTCCGCGATCGACTCGAGGCCGGGACGGACGGTGAGGCCGACGTCCATCAGGCGTATGTCCACGCCCTCTATCGCCGCGACGGCTTCCACCCCTACGCCGATGCCGACGGAACGTTCGAGGCTGTGATCGAAGCCATCGAACCGGGCGGACACCTGCTGCTTCGTCGCTCGGACGGCCGCATCTCTCGCTACGCTTTCAAGGAAGTGCGCTTCCTCTGACCTCGACCCCACGAAATACGCTCCGACACGTCTAAGATGAACTATATCACCTCAGAAAATATCCTCTTGATCGGCTCCGTGCTGCTGTTTGTGAGCATCCTGGCCGGCAAGACGGGCTATCGCTTTGGCGTGCCTGTCCTCCTACTCTTCCTTTTCGTGGGATGCTCTTCGGCAGCGACGGATTGGGGCTACAGTTCTCCAACATGGAGAGCGCACAGTTCATTGGCATGGTGGCGCTGACCATCATCCTCTTTTCCGGTGGCATGGACACACGGTTTGCTGACGTCCGGCCTGTGGTAGGCCCCGGAGCGGTCCTCTCCACGGTCGGCGTACTGCTGACTACGGTCTTCACGGGGCTATTCGTGTGGTGGCTCTTGGGGATGGCTTGGACGAATATCCATTTTGCCTGCGTCACTTCGCTGTTGCTGGCGGCCACGATGTCGTCCACCGACTCTGCCTCGGTCTTCGCCACCCTACGCTCGCAGCGCATGAACCTCAAGCATAACCTTCGGCCCCTGCTGGAACTGGAGAGTGGGAGTAACGACCCGATGGCCTACATGCTGATGCTCGTCCTGGTCCAACTGGCCACGGCGGATCCCGGATCGGGCGGCGCCGATTGGGCACATGTGGCGGGACTCTTCGCGGTACAGTTTGCTGTGGGCGCCGCCGTCGGATTCGCCATCGGACACTTCGCCGTCTGGAGCCTGAACCGACTGAACATAGACAACGCATCGCTTTACCCCATCCTCCTCCTCTCGGTCGCCTTCTTCACTTTCTCCGCCACCGGGCTGCTGCACGGCAACGGCTACCTGGCGGTCTACCTCACGGGGATGATCATCGGCAATAACCGCATCCCGTATCGCAAAGAGGTGGCCACGTTCATGGACGGGCTTACGTGGCTCTTTCAGATCATCATGTTCCTCATGCTGGGGCTGCTGGTGAACCCGCACGAGATGTTCCGCGTGGCGCTTGTGGCCCTGCTCATAGGCCTCTTTATGATCTGCATCGCCCGGCCAGCCAGCGTCTTCCTTTGCCTCCTGCCCTTCCGGCGGATCAATGCGCGCGCCCGGCTTTTCATCTCGTGGGTGGGGCTGCGGGGCGCGGCGCCCATCATTTTTGCCATCTACCCCGTGATGGCCGGCGTGGAGGGATCAGACTTGATCTTTAACATCGTCTTCTTCATCACGCTGCTTTCGCTCCTCACGCAAGGCACCACCCTGGCCGCGGCCGCCCGCCTGCTCGGTCTTTCGGCCCCGTTAGAGAAGACGGGCAACGAATTTGGTGTCGAGCTGCCCGACGAGATCGACTCCGACCTCCGCGACATGACCGTCACCCGCCGCATGCTGGAGAAAGCCGACACACTGAAAGACATGAACCTCCCGACCGGCACGTTAGTCATGCTCATCAAGCGCGACGACGAGTTCCTCATCCCCAACGGTTCCCTCCGGTTACACGAAGGCGACAAGCTGCTTCTGATCTCCGAAAACAAGAAGTAGGCAGAAGGCCGCCGACGCTGAGGCGCCCCCGTCATGGGTGTGTACCCGGGTAGGGGCGTATCGCATACGCCCTTCAAGCGCCCCAATGGGGGCGAATTTCGGTACATTCATTCGGCCCTTGCGGCCCGTAAAAGAGGGCGTATGCGATACGCCCCTACCCTACCGTCCGATAGGAGCCGCTGGCACGGAGGCGCCGCCATCGGAAACCATTTCGAGAGCCGCAGGCGTGAAGGCGCCCATGTTGGATAGTCCGACAGCAGCCCCTTGAGGAAAATAGCCCCCGCTGGAAATCATTTGAAGAGCGCCTTACGCCCGGTCGCACCCATCGTAGTCTCCAATAGGAGCCGCTTATGCCCGGTCGCCCTTACCGTAGTTTCCAATAAGAGCGCCTTACGCTCAGACGCCCCCGTCGGACATTCCAGCGGGGCGTCTTTTTGCTCAGACACCCCCGTCGGACATTCCAACGAGGCGTCTTTTTGCTCAGAC
>ERZ773100.101-NODE-101-length-53581-cov-8.193121_pt1 | contig 53581 bp, 69 predicted proteins | sample MGYA00511119_ERZ773100 | MGnify/ENA primary metagenome ERZ773100 (study PRJEB29015, sample SAMEA2738000) | human oral metagenome | biome: human oral; feature: human-associated habitat; material: dental | place: China | collected 2111 ...
AAGAAATCAAAGCTAAATTGGAAGAAGCTGGAGCTTCAGTTACTCTTAAATAATAGAGTTTCCAATCTAGTATCCTAAAAACATGATTAAACCGCTATTCTTAGGACTAGCGGTTTTTCTTTTTATTTAAAAAGGGGCAAAAAAGGGGCAAGCTATTTGTAAAGTTTATCTAAGACATCAACAACTTTTGACTTGATGTTCTTGGTTACATGAGTATAGATTTCCATCGTGGTCTTTCCGTTATCTTTATGTCCAACCCTTTGTGTGATAGCTTTTAATGGGATATTATTTTCAGCAAGTGTACTGATAAGGGTATGCCTTAGAATGTGAGGGTGTAATGGTTTGTTAATTGGTTTCTCTAATGTGGCATTGGCATTCTTCATCAACTTACCAATGATTGATTTATGGATAGGAATACCGCTAGACGAAACAAAGATAAACCCCATGTCTTTATAGTTCGGATTAGTATTCTTTCTTAACTTGTGAAGCTCTATAAATTCTTCTATGATCTCAATCTCTTTGTTGGTCAAATCAACCACTCTGATAGACGATAAGGTTTTGGGAGTTGTTTTAACGCCCTCTGAACCCTTGCGTGTTGGATCTAAAGTGCCATTAATAGTGATGGTGCGATTTTTTTTATCGTAGTTTTCAAATTTAAGCGCACCAGCTTCACCGACTCGGCAACCATTTAAAACCATAAATTCAGCCATACGAGCAACGTGATACCCTCGGTTATATTCTTTCATAGCTTTTAAGAGTCGCTTTAATTCGCTTTGTTCAAGGAACTTATCTTCGATACGCTCCATAGTTTCGTATGTGACGACTTGTTTTGGCAGCCTTACCCGTTGGATAGGATTGCTGTCAATCAACTCTAAATCTTGAGCGTACTTGAATACCATGCTTAGTACGGATTTGTGCTTTTTTAATTTGATATGATTGTCTTCTGAGTCTGTAAAATATTGTTGTGCGTATTTAGCAGTGATATTTTTTATTTTTATCCTTGGTGCAAAACTTTCTTTTACCTCATTGACAGCATAGACCATAGTTTTTTCGGTAGAAGCTTTGATGGACTTTTTATGAAGATCCCACCAGTCGCTTAGCACGTCATCGAAAAGCATATCAGTAGTAGTCAAGTTTTGTAGCTTTTCAGCTATCTTTTTATCTAATAGTTTTTGTGCTTCTTTCTTAGCTCTGCTTGATCCTGAATCGAGAGTTATAGCTAGCCTTTTCCATTTCTCGGTATATGGGTCTTTGTATCTCTCAAAAAATTTATACTTTCCGTTCGGTAATCGTTCTACCCACATTGTATTTTCTCCTCATTTTTGGTAAAATGGGTACAAGAAAACGACCCTTTGAATGGTTGTTTCTTATACATGATTTCCTCACGCTCGGACTCGCCAAAGTAAAAGAGTGTGGGGATTTTTTTATTTTATTCTCCAAGTTTTACCACAGTATGTGATATCAAATTGGCCTTCATTTTTGATAGCAAAAACTTCTGTGATTTTTACTTTTTGTCCAGCGGTTAATACGTCTGGAATGTTAGTTGTAACACCTTCTACATAGTGAACTTGAAGTCCTGTAGCTCCTGTGCTATCAATGATGTCGGTCGATATTAAATCAATTGTTTTATCTGAAGTGTTTTCGTAAGTTACTTCCACTCGGACAGGAACATAGCCGTCATAATTTCTGCCGCTTCCGTCTTGACCTAGCTGAATACTTTTATCAATTTCAGCTTTGTCTACAGTCATTTTTAATCCGCTATATTCCCCTCCGTTATAACTATCATCATAAACATGAGACTCCCCGACCTTTAAGAATCGGCTTTCTTCTTTTGTCTTTGTACTTGTTTGCTCTGTTTCAATATCAGAAGAAGAACTAGATATTTCCTTTTCGTTTGAACAAGCAACAAGAGTTAGAGTTAACACAGACACAAAACCTAAAACAACTTTTTTCATAATATCCTCCTAAATGTCACTAGCGAATTTCAGATACTCGTCTTGTATCATAACTTCATCAGTGGCTGTCTTTAAATTATATTTTTTTGCAAAAAAGGAACTTCAACGTCTCTCGCGATATTCACGCCCTTTCGTGTTTAACAAAATTTTATTTTGCTCTTCCAGTAATTCAATGATTTTATCTAATTTATTAACCGTCTCCGTTTGGGCATTCAGCAACGAGCGTGACATCTTGATGTCAGTAACACTCAATGCCTTCATGCTGTCATTGTGCTCGTCTTGCTTGCTCCCTCGGCCACCAAAATTGTATGTGTTGGTATTCCCGTTACCACCAGTGAGGCTATTTACACCGTTATTTTTGCCTAATATTATGTTGTTTGATTTGTTAAAATCCCCATCAACTAAGGTTTCTGGACTTATGTTTAAAGCTCTGCAAATCGCAAATACCGTCTCAGCTTTTGCATTCAACACTCCCCGTTCAAGAATTGAACGAACTGTTGTATACGGGATTTCATTTTCGATTGAAAAATTTCTCACGTTTCCGGATTTTGCTTCCATCATCTCTTTTAATTTTTCTTCAACTTCCAAGAGAAACACCTCCGTTTTTGTTTTGTTTACTATATGATACTACAATAAATTGTATATGTAAATAAAAAAAGTTAAAAAAATCGTATTTTTTTGTTGACAATGTACGAAAAATAGTATACACTAAAATCATCAAATAAAGAAAGGGGTCAAAATGAAAAATATCGAATTAGTCAGAAAAGAAAAGAATGTAAGTCTTGTCGATATCGCTGATCTTCTAGGCGTTAGATATCAAACTGTCCGAAGCAAGATCAACGGAGATTCCGACTTCACTTTCGGAGAGACTGTTGTAATCAAAAGAACATTCTTTCCGGAATACGAATTAGAATACCTTTTCAGCGAGCATCAGACACCGGCTTAATTTTTTTACCCAAATGTACGAAAATTAGTATATTTTAAACAGAAAGGAACAAACATGAAACCAGAACGATATCCGTATAGCGGAAAAAGAAAAAACCTTGAAAGACAAGCTGTAAACAGTAGCGTCACCTTTAGTGGCAGTAAGATCGTTATTAAAAGTCAGTCCATTACTGGTGTATAAGTTCCGTCTGGTTCAAGGCGAAGTGGTTTATTACAGTCAACATTGATTGTTGATAGAAAGGAAGATTTATAGTGATACATGTTGAAATTGAAAACTTATCAGATTTTATAGGATCTGCCAAAGAGGTTGTTAAAAAAGCCGAAGAACTAGAAGTAGCTGTTCAACGGCTAAATGAAATGGAACTTGAGCTAAAAACCAAGACGACTAATAAGTAAAGCTTCTTGAGCTTCAAAAGAAATCAAAAAGCACCTAACAGAAGTCGGGCGCTTACCAAAAATAACTAATTAAATTATAACACAGAAAGAGAGGGGATGCCATGCCTAAAGCTGAATTAGTTTACAGACCAGTTGGAATCAATGAGATAGCGACTGGCGGAGACTACGAGCATCTATGTCAGCGGTGGGAGGGTTTGAGTATTTCGACGGCAAAGCAATTCGCGAAGGAAATGCGAGAGAATCCAGAGTTTGAACAATATGTGTTTAACCCAACACACAAGTTAGTGTTTATCGATTATGAGGGCTTCCGCAAATTCTGGAGATGGAAGCAACTAAACCGCTATCGATCTAAAAAAATAAGCCTTGCCGAAATGGAGTCGGACAAGGCACTGGCGAAGCGACTAGGCTTCTAAAATAAATTATATTTTCAGTATAACACGAGGGAGAATAAAATGCAATACGAACCAAAGGAGAAAGCAAGATGAATAAAAAATTTGAATTATTGCTAGATGACACCATTACTATTTTCGGTGTCAAATTATTCAGAATCAAGGCTCTAATTAGTTTTAGAGATGTTGAAAAAGGGGAGTTAGGCGGTTATGTAGAGAAAGAGGATAATCTCGGTTTCTCTGGTAACGCTTGGGTCTCTGGTAACGCACAGGTCTATGGTGACGCTTGGGTCTCTGGTAACGCACAGGTCTATGGTGACGCACGGGTCTATGGTAACGCTTGGGTCTCTGGTAACGCACGGGTCTATGGTGACGCAGAGGTCTATGGTGACGCAGAGGTCTATGGTAACGCAGAGGTCTCTGGTGACGCAGACTACATCGTTTTCAAAAACAACTGGTCAAGCGGAAGATATTTTACTTATACAAAATCAAATAAGATGTGGCGTGTTGGATGTTTCTACGGAACGGGTCAGGAATTGATAAAAAAAGCATATCAAGATAGCGAAGTCTCTGGTAAACATTATGAAGCCTATGTTGAATTTGTAGAGAAGTTAGAAAAACTGGAGGAGACAAATGACTGAACCACCAATCATCAGCCAAGTAGCGGGCGCTATCCTATGGCTTGCATCACTGTTTTTAATCATGCTGTTTTACTCAATTAAAGAAGAAATCGAACGCAGACGTATTGAGAAACGAAACAGAGCGCTCGAAGCTCAGAACAGAGAATTACTCATGCGAGAAGCAGAGTACAGAGCGCAGCAGATAGCAAGACAAGAAGCAGAGTACGCTTACTACTTGCACAAGAAGAATTTCAGCACAGAAGGAATCGAGGTGCCGTTTCATGGTAATATTCGAGCGCAAGCCGTACAATCCGAAGACTAGAGAATCCGAATTGTTGGATAGAATCGAACAGTTAGAGCGTGAGAAATCGGATTTAGAAGCGGTTATCAGAAAGAACAAGAACGAGATTCTCTGGTTGCAGGGGATGTTGAAGCATAGAGGGGTAACAAAATGATTGAAAACAATCTTGAGCCACCTATGGAACAAGAAGAGCGAGACCCTAACCTATGGATTTTTAGGGGAGGGCATTGGTTTTATATAGGAGATGAGGAAGAAATATGAGATTTTACGTTAATTCAAAATCAAAATTAATCTACGCACCAGATTACCACGATAGAGTTGGTGATTATACAGCAGATTCAATTCAAATTTACACAAGTAAATTCACAGAGATTCTGGAAGATGAAATCATTCTAGCGATTAGCGAAGTGTTAAAGCGTTATGAATATGCTATCCCTAAAAAACTTGTTGATGAATTGATTGAAGAAAAAAAGAAACAGAACAGATTTCGGTTTGACACAAGTTCTACGTTGACGGAGGTGGTCAATGAAAATTCTAGCGATTGATCCTGCATCAAACAGGATTGAGACCTCTACAACAGGAATTGTCTTGCTTAACAATGCAAGATTGATTGATAGTTGGGCTGTGTCATATGGAGTTAAGGGGTTTAGACAGTGGTTCGATGATGTGGGTTCAGCGCTTGATCCAGATGTCGTTGTTGTTGAAGAATACAGAGCAAGAGATAATGACAAGTCAAAAGATAATAGCGTGTTAGAAACCATTGCATACATTCAACTTTGTTATCCAGAAGCCATACTTCAATTCAACGCTGGTTATAAATCAGATATTCCAGATGAATTATTAAAAGTTCTTGGGTTATGGAAGTTCGAGAAGACACACCATCAGGATATTCGAGCATCGGCAAGGCTTGGTCTATTCTACGCTCTTAGAAATGATATCGAAGAGGTCGTTAAAGATGTTGGAAAGGTGGTGAGTGAGTATCACAATAAGTCTAAGAAAGTGGCAAGCTGAAGCAGTCAAAAGAAGTGGCCACTTATCGAATGGAATCTTCCTAGAAGCTTTAGGAGGCAGAGGTAAAACTATCTGCGCCTTAGCAATTGCTAAGCATAAAAAAGCCAAGAAGATCATCATCACAAATAATCGACTAGCCATTCTAAATGGTTGGATAGATGCAGTCAAGTTTATGAAGTTTGATAAAGATGTTGAGATTATCATTCAAACTGACAGGTATCTTCAAAATCAAGTTAAGAAAGGTCATAAATTAGCCTGTGACGTGTTGATCGTAGACGAGTGGCAGAATATGTCATCGGATAAACAAGTAGCTTTATATCGCAAAATAAAGCGGAAATACACGATAGGTCTTTCAGCAACTCCAATCAGGAAACGAGGGCAGAATTTCTACCCGTTAGAAAAAACCATCTTCGGTTGGGCAACACCAAACAATAAGTTTGATTGGCTAAAGACTCATGGAAGAATGGTTTATGATCCATTTAGTTACTCTAAGGAGAAATGGGAAGACTTCAGGGATTATGAAAACTATATTTCTAATCTACCTAATTTCTTCCGCTGGGAAGAGATTGAAGAGATTGAGAACGCAGTTGAGAACAACGGTTTCGAAATCAAGTTTTACCCTGTGAAAATCGAATCTGGAAATCCTGATAAACTTGCTGAGTTTAGAAAGTTAAACTTAGTCACTATTAGAGATAATACAGCAATGGCTAAACAGTCATTTGGAAGAATAACCTTTGAGCGTTACCTAAACCAGACAGGTGTTGATGTTGATTTTCCAAAGCTTAAACCAATCAATGCTGATACACCAATGTTGTTACAGCTAGATGGACTGATTGAACGAGCACCACATGACATGCTAATTGTCAGCAAGTCTAAACAGATTGTCAATGTTATCAAAGAACGCCATCCAGAAATTGGTATCTGGACTGGAGATGTAAAAGAAGATACTGACAAAAAAATTGTTGTGGCTACCAGCCAAGTATTAGGGGTTGGTGTTGATGGTCTGCAACACAAGTACCAAACGATTGTTGTTCTTGATCCAGTTGATAAAGATTCTGGAGAGTACGACGACTACCGACAGTTGCTTTGGCGCATAACAGGAAGTCGTCAGCAACACGATGTAAATGTAATTGAATTTTATTATACATAAAGGAGAATAAATTTTGTTCAAATTACCAGAAAATAAACCGCAAGTACCAAAAGATACACCACGGAATTATTTCATCTATGGTGAAACCATGAGTGGAAAATCTTATCTAGCGAATGAATTTCCAAATCCGATTGTATTAAATACAGACGGGAATGCAGAAGCGAACAGCGTGCCAAGTATCCAACTTGTGAATGAGAAAGATCAATCGGGGCGGATTACAAATTCAGTTATTAAACAGTTGGGAGAAATCCTATTGGCCTTGCAGACACAGAAGCACTCGTATGAAACAGTTGTTATTGATGTTATCGATGATGTAATTGAAATGATTAAGATTGCAGTCTGCGACGAACTAACGCCAACTGGAAAACCACGGCTGAAATCCTTGTCAGAAATCCCTTACGGCAAAGGGTATGATTTCTTCAACCAAGCCATTACAGAATTGGTTATTGATTTAAAAGCCTTACCGATGAATGTTATCTATATCAGCCGTCAGATTTCTGAATACGATGACAACGGTAATGCAACCAAGGATAAACCAAGTCTGAAAGACAAGTATGTGAATCTTATCAACGGTAACTCAGACCTGATGATTCATACTGAGAAGTTTGGGAATAACTACAACCGTATTGTTGACCGTAAGCGGAAGACTTACTATACCGATCAGGTAGATGATAAGGCTATCCTAAAGATATTAATGACAATCCGTGGGGCAGTTGAACCAGCAAAAGTTAAACCTGCATCAAGAATGGAAGATGAACTTGCTAAGACAAAAAAAAAGATAGAAGCAACCAAGGTAGAAAAAACTTCTGATAAAGAACTATTTTAATTTAAAAAAGGAGAATACAAATGAGTTTATTAGATATCGCAAAATCAATTAAAAAAGAAGGATTTGATCCACGTAAAGACAGCGCTAACGGCCCTGCGCCAATCCCTGCTGGTACTTATCCAGTTGTGCTGAAACAAGCAACATTCAATATATCAGAAAAAGGTTGGGAAAGTATCCAATATCAATTTGAAATCCGTGGCGGTGACTACATCGGACGTTCTGAGTTTGCTAGTTTCGGAACATTGGATGAGTGGAACGGTAAGAAGTTAGATTGGGCGGTACAACGTACTGTTAAGTTTTTCCAAAAAGCTATTGTGCTTGCTGGTGACGATGTTTATGCTGATGATTTTGAAGATGGTAAGAGTATGGAAGAGGCGCTGCAACGTAAATCGGTTGGCTCTTATTTCAACTTAGTAATTACTGAAACAGAAAGCAAAGGTAAAACATATCGTAATTATGATATTGAGGAAGACAAGTTACAACCTGTAAATCCAGAAGATATCAGCGATGATGGTCTACCTTTCTAAGAAAAAAGGAGTCAAGACATGCCGTCAATGAAAGAATATGCCTTGCAGTATCAAAAACTAGGGTTCTCAGTTATTCCAATCAATCCAAAGAACAAAATGCCATTGATTGATTTTGCTGATAAGCCTCCAATGTCTGCAAGTGAAATCGAAAACTTTTGGGACGGCTTCCCTAACGCCAATATCGCCCTGAGAACAACAAATTTCTTTGTTATTGATATTGATAAGCACGGTAAGTCAAATGGCTTTGAGTCTCTCAAAAACTGGAAACACCTTGATTTAATCGAGCCAACTCTGCAAGCTAAAACGGCAAGTGGTGGTAAGCATCTCTTCTATTTTAAGAGAGATGATGAACCCATCACACAGATGATTGGTTTCTTGGCTGGTGTCGATATTAAGGCGCACGAGAATAATTACGTGTTAGTAGCTCCGTCCGCTACAGACAAAGGCCAATATGAATGGGATTTAGAAAAATCAAAGGAAGGTGGGACAATCGTTACCCCTTCCAGAGATTTGATCCGAGCTATCAAGAAACAATATGGTGAAACTCATGGCTATAAGTACGATGGAACAGACGGACTTAGGGACTTGGCTAGGCGTTCTTATCAACGAGATAGGACACAAACTACCGACCTCTTCGAGACCATTGCCCTTGGTTTTGGTGATGAGGGCGGGCGAAATGACAAGCTCGCCAGCTTCGTAGGCGGTCTATTATATCGAGCAGTAGATGATGAAGTTGTTATTAAACTTGCGCAACTAGCAAATGCGAACAGTCAAAATCCGTTGCCTGAGAAAGAACTAATGCGAACAGTTGAAAGTATGATTAAAAAAGATAGGAGGTGAGAGCAATTGGTGATGTAGTAAGTATTAACTCGCAAGATAAAATGATCCTGACTGATAAAGGAGCGATTAAATCAAACAGTCCCTTGAATGTGCTTGTATCATTCAAGGCAGATGATCAGCTCAGTATTTATCTAAAGCATAATGACTTCTCACAAGAGCATGAATTGTTAAAGGATATCAAAATAGGAAATACCGTCCTTAAAAAAGGTGAGCTACCTTCTAATTTTGATTCGGTTGTTAAGGTCTATTTTGAAAGCGTCCTTGGTGTTGCTTATTCGAGCCAAGCAATGCTTGACGGTATGGAAACCTTCTTCTCTGAAAGGTCATACAATCCAGTTATTGAATACATGGAACGAGCACAAGAAAAATGGGATGGCAGACAGCGTATTAATCGCATGTTACAAGTCTATCTTGGGGCAGATGATATCCCTCTCGTCTCAAAAATAGCTCAAATGTGGTTAGTTGGAGCGGTCGCAAAGGTCTATGATCCATACGTTAAGTTTGACTATGTTTTGGATTTGGTGGGTGGTCAAGGTGTTGGGAAGACCTCTCTCCTTCAAAAGTTAGGTGGCGATTGGTACACTGATTCGGTTACTGATTTCGCAAACAAAGATAATTACGACATCATGTTAAAATCTTTGATTGTAAATGATGACGAAATGGTCGCAAGTAATCGCATGTCGTTCGCTGAAACAAAGGCTTTTATATCAAAGACGAGTCTTCGATATCGTAAGCCGTACATGAAGCGGACGGAAGAATTTGCTAAGAACTTTATCTTGGCTAGGACAACGAATCAAAAAGAATATCTCAAGGATAAAACAGGGGAGCGCAGGTTTTTGCCTGTGATGGCAAACACGAGCGCACAAGTCAAGCACCCAATGGAAATCGAACCTGAAACAATCGAACAAATTTGGGGCGAGGCCGTGACAATCTATAAATCTGGTGTTGATTTGATGTTTGATGAAGAATCCGAAGATGAATTAAATGTATATCGTGAGCGATTTATGTATCGTGACGAAGTTGAATTACAAGTTCTTGAGTATCTGGATATGCCTGTACCTGAGAATTGGCAAAACTGGTCTATCCAACAGCAGCATCAGTACACGAGTAAGTATTTTGATAACAGTAGCGACTTTGAAGAAGGTTCTACAAGACTTACGAAAGTATCTACCCGTGAGATTATGTATAACTTATTTATGAGAAATTCAAACGATAAAAAATTATCAACAAAAATAAATATGATTATGGATAATCACCCTGATTGGAAAAAAGGTGTCTTCCGCATTGGCGGAAAGAATACAAAAGGATTTGTAAGATTGGAAAATTACGAAAAATCCAATCGGTAGCACTAGAAAAAGTTATCGGTAGCACGGTAGCACTTAATAGTCGTTATCGGTAGCATGCTACCGATAAAACAGTACATCGGTAGCACATCGGTAGCACGCTTAAACCCTTGGTATTACTGGTTTTTATTTAATATTTTTATATAATGCTACCGTTCTACCGTTATTTTTTAAAAAAGTATAAATAATAATAGTAATAATAGAGAAAGCCTATTAAATAAGGATTCTTAAAAATTATTTTTTACTTTTTGTTTTTTATCGGTAGCACGGTAGCACTTTAAAAAAGAGGTGATTTTTAAGATATGAATAATGTAAACCGCTTTTACTCAATCATTGAAGAGAAGCAGATCAATTACAAGAATGTATTTGAATTTCTGCGCACGTTTATCTCAAGTGAAAAAGAGGTAAGCTATATAGGTTCAAGACTTCGTATTGACAAGAAATGGGGGCGATTACCTCCCGTCGGTACAATGATTAAGCTAGCGCCTGTCTTTGATAAAGACTTCTTTGAAACGTGTTTGAGAGAGAAACTAGACTCGGCTAAAAGAGACAGGGACGTTGAAGTTTGTCAGGAATATTTATTAAAAGCTGATAGCACGCAGAACACGACTGAGGAAGAGCGATTGAGAAAATTAAAACGCAAGCTCAAGCGTGAAATGCATTTGGAAAAATCGTGGGGGATTTGAAATGGAATTAAAAGAATTAATTACAAATGTACAACAATGGTCTATCGACCGTGGACTGGACAAGGCAGACAGCAAAAAACAGTTGCTAAAACTCTATGAGGAATTTGGAGAATTAGCTTCTGGGCTTGCGAAAGGAAATAAAGAAGTCGTTAAAGACTCAATCGGTGATGTGGTCGTTGTGTTGATTATTTTAGCGCAACAGCAAGGTGTTGAAAAGATCAGTGATTTTTGTGTGATTTTCGATCACCTATCAATAAATGATCTTATGCCAAGAGCAGCAGAGCTAATTGGTCTTATCTCCTTACGAGTCAGAAAAACAAATGATGAAATTGAAGAATATATCGTACGTCTGATTTCGTGTTTAAGGACTATTGCTAAATACGAAAATCTAAAATTTGAAGACTGCTTGTCGCAAGCATGGAATGAAATCAAAGATCGCAAGGGCAAGTTGATCGATGGCGTGTGGGTAAAAGAGGAGGATTTGTAAAATGAAAAAACTAGGTATTGTTTTAGGTTCTGTATTTGTAATTGTTGTATCTCCGTTCGTTGTTCAGTATGGATGGAATGAGATTGTCACAACAATTGTTCCGGTTGGTAAAATTACGGTCTGGCAAGCATTAGGGATGGATGCGCTGCTATCTTTCATCTGGCCTGTGTTATCTAGCAAAAAAGAATCTGAAGAGGATTATTCGTATACTGTGAAGAGTAGTATTTCAAAAATCATTACATGTGCATTTTTGATATGGTTAGCCAGTTTATTTATTTAAGGAGGATTTGAAATGAAATCAACAACTGAAATGGACTTGAGCAGAATTAAGGCAGGGGAAATCAAAGGCATTCGTTTGATAGAACCAAACGATCTAGCCGAAGAAGATGAGGTAGAAATGAAAGAAAAATCGTATGAACAGGTGCTTGATGAAATGATCGAAGAAGACAAGGTCAATAATCCAAGCCACTACCAAGGCAAGTTTGGGCTTGAAGCAATAGACGTTGTCCGAAATTTTGCAGGTAATCTAACAGCCGTGCAAGGATTTTATTGGGGCAATGCGATTAAATATCTGTTGCGATTCCAAGGGAAGAACGGACTGGAAGACCTGAAGAAGGCACGTAAAAACCTAGATTGGTTGATTGAGGAGATGGAAAAATGAGTACTAGAGTTAAGCATATTATAAAAAAATTGTGGTCGTTGCCACCAAAAGATCGTGAAGTGTGGCTAGAGGCTATCATGGGTGAGTTTGATGAAGATTTCAGCCACGCTAAATGGCGTGAAGGTTACGAGCAAGGAAAGTTCGAAGGCGCCTGGGTTGGCGAACAATTGAAAGATGCCGATAAGATTCGGCAAGAATTGAACAAGCCAGTCGTAACGCAATTTGTGGCGGATTGGTATGAAGAGCATAAAGGTGATTTAGAGTACAATATTTGGAAGTATTTGTATGATTGGCATAATCAAAAAGATGATGATTTCAAAAAATGGATGAATAGTTCTTCAAACAAAACATTTCAAACCCTTGTCAATATGCATCAATTCGGCTACGAGGTCGAGAAAGAGAAGCGGTACACGGTTAAGATAACAAAAACGGATCAATATCTATACAGTAGAGATAATGACTTCTTTTTTGTGACTTATGTACGACCAGATGACAATCCACACAACTGTCACACTAGAAAAGAGCTTGAAAATGGTATGTTCGGCTGGGTGTTTGATTGTCCAGGGATTCAAATTGAGGAGGTGGAATAGATGGATTTATTAGAATTAAAAAAAGCAGAAGAAATTAGACAACAGATCGAAGAGTTGGAAAAAATCATCAACTATAAACTGTCACCTCTTGACAAAATTTTTATTATAAAACAAAAACCAAGGTTCAGATTGGCAATTAAAACGAAATTCTTTTTTGACGAAAAAACTATGGCAATAACGTCAGAAATTTTATCAGACGCAATCAAGGATGCATTGAAACAAACGATCGAAAATTTGAAAACACAATTAGTGGATTTAGGCATTGAGATTGAGGAGGTGGAGTGATGATACAAACGCTTGAAGAAGGAATGAAGAATCAAAGTAAACGCATAAAAATCCCAATGGAAATCAGACCGTTTGATGTGGGTTATCGAATAGTAAATAAACACGGTCAAGCGCTCGCTTTAAGAAATGGGGCAAGTATATTCGCTTTAGCTTCGCTGGCCGAAAAAGCGATAAAGAAAGAGTTTGAAAAAAATGATCCAGACTTTGACATTGAAAAACATTCAGTTGAAGAGGTCGCTATTGTCAATTTAAGTAAATTTCATAGTTATTTTGATGAGGCAATTAAATGATATATCCATACAGAGGGTTGTCCATAGACGAAAATAGCAAAGGTCAATGGCAATACGGATACCTGATAGAAGATAATGGAAAAGCATTCATTGTCAACGAAGTCATAGAAGCTAACGAACAGTATATAACTATCGGCTCTTGGTGTCCTGTTAATAACGAATCGATAGGTCGATTCACAGGTCTGTTTGATGATGATTTAGTGGAAATATACGAAAAAGACATTATCGGGACAAAAGATGGTCTGTTAAATGGATTTGTCGAATATAGAGAAAATTTGGGAATGTGGACGAATACATTAATTAGATACAATAATTTTGAGCGATTGGGTAGTGCCGCAAGTAATAGAAAAATTATCGGCAATGTCTTTGAAAACCCTGAACTTTTGGAGGCCGACCATGACCGATATTAAATTAATATTTTTCATTGCCTCTTGCGTAGTATCATTCTATGCAGGGGCGTACAGCAACAAGCCAGTAGTAGTCCAAAAAGGCCAGAATAACGGGAAATACTACGTTGTCGTGAGGCACTACGGGCGCTATCTGGTTAACGAAGAGCAGTACAAAAACCTAAAAGTTGGCGACGATATGCCAGAATTTTTGAAGAGAAAGGATTGAAAAATGGACTCAGATAAGTTTTTAAACAAGTTTACTTACTTAATCCTGTGCGTGTTCGTCTGCGTGGTCTGCTATGGATTTTACAAGCAGTACGAAGCAAACCAAAACCTGAATGATAAAGTATTTAGACTGGAACGGCAAAACGCAGAAATCACAGAGCAAGTTGACAAGCTCAGCAAAAAAATCGACGCAGAGATTGCTAAAAATCTAAAAGAAGTAGCGGAGCGGAATAATGTTGGAGGATAAGATAGAGCAGCTAGAGCATGCGAAGGAATGCTATTTGAGAGACCTAGAACCTGAACACATGGCTATTGTGCAGAAGAGTTTTGGCTTACAAGTAGCGTCCAAACGTAGGGATTGGCTGAAGAAGCAGGTTAAACGATGTGATGAGGAAATAGGAGGATTGCGTGAACAAGAAAGACTTAACAATCGAGTTTAGCGCAGAGATACTTTGGCTAAGGAGATATTATCATAATCAAATTAAGCAGATGATAGCTGAGAGAAAAAAAGAATTGCGTTATCCGTACAGAGAGACGGACAAGAATGCTGAAATAAGAAGTACGAAGCCAGTTACTCCGCAGGCTCTGAAGATCATTGAGATTGAAGAAGCAGATGATGAACTCAAAAAATTGAATATGTGGCAAGACGCTATCAGCGAATACGTGAAGAACACAGATGAGAATCTGCTCAGAGCAATTAAAGCTGTATTCGTACACAAGTCGATAAATATTTCAGGCGCAGGCAGGAAGTATATGTATTACTCTAAGACTACTACATACAAGCTGTTTTATGAGTGGCTCAAAGGTTTATCTCATGCCTTTGTAAGGCAAAAATAAAGACGGGCATCTTACCCGTCTTTCTTAATTTTACAGATTCCAAAATTCTTTTTCCGCTTTTTGTCTAAGTGCAACGGCTGTTTTAAAATCTTTGCTAGAACCTAGATATTTGGTCTTTTTGTCAACATTTATAAAAGCTTGATAACTCTCTTTCCTCTTGTTGAAATAGACTCCTCGAACTCCTGTTGTACTTTTCGCTGTCGGCTTATCTGTCTTTAGCGACTCAGGATCACGGATCTCTGCCATTCTCTCTTTTGAACTGCGATTTTGCTTGCAACCACAACCAGAATATCTTTCTATTTGATTACTTTGTAATTCAATGTGATTCCCACAATTTTTGCAGATACAATTCCAGTAAACACGTTGGTTTTTCGAGTACGCTCTATCAATAATTTTGAAATTATCCGTTTCAGTATTTGATAAATCTTTGAAACGCTCATGCTTTTTCTCTTCGTTCAAACAACCGCAAGAGTTGATTTTTCCGCTTCTTAAGTGATCTCCTCGAACGAAAGTAACCGTTCCACATTCGCAAAGACAATGCCACAACACTTTACCATTTTTTGTTCTTTTTCTAACGTCACCAAGAACGGTCAGACGACCGAAAATATTGCCTGTCAAATCTAGTTTATTCATTTTTTATCTATCCATTTTTGGACTTTTTCAGCAGTATAAATTGTAAAATTTTTAAAATCACGTTCACCATTCCGCAATCTAGTGATTGCTGAGCGTGAAATTCCTAACTCTTTTTCCAAAAAATTAGCAGAGATGGCCTCGTCCATCAAGACCATCTCTACCTTCTTCGTGTCAATTTTCATTGAATTACCTCTTAGTCGTTAATGTATGCTACTAAAGCATAATCTTCAAGCCATTGAGCGACTGAACCACTTGATGCCAAAGCATGAAATACTTTTCTTGTATCTTCACCTTTGTTCAATTCGAAGAATTTGATACGATCTTGATTGTTTGCATTAGCAAGCTCAGCAAGTACGTTCGCTGCTTCTTTATCGATTGGATATTCTTTGATGATATCAAATGCGAATTGTTGAAGTTCTTGAAGTTGTTCTTTATATGTATTCATTTTTGTTTACCTAGCCGATTTTATCGGCCCTTCCTTTATCTTGATTATAGTATAGCATATCTGTTGACGTATGTCAACGATTTTATTTAAAATTTTTTATTTTTTTATATCAATCATTAATAATATAATGATTAATGCGATAACAAATGCGATTGTGCCTAAAATAAATTTAATTACTAGACCTGCTGAGTAAAACAGCAGGACTAGTAAAAATAATGGTATGATGAGTATTGTCCACATGATCTCACCCCTCGAACCAATCGGATATATCGATATATCCTGTTCTTTTTATTTTTTCGATGCGGTCGAAAAAATATCTAACGACAGATTCGTTTTCTGACGGATAAAACTCAAACATTAATGATTCGTTTAATTCGACTTGTCCAAATCCTAATGCATTAATTTTGTTAAATTGTGTACATTCATTAAATATTAATTCATCTAATGCAACTTCAGGCTTTAAAATAGCATAGGTTTCAGCTTCGTGGTCTAGTCTAAGTATTAACATGATGTTCGTACCTCTTGATTATCACTCAAAGAATTCTTTCATGTCTGCAGCGAATTCAGACAAGTCTTTATTTAAATCCCGATGACCGTACAGAAATTCGATGTCTTCTTGTAACTTGCGGTTTTGATTTTCGAGCGCATTGATTTTAAATGCGACTGTTGCGATTGCTACGACTGCGACGATTGTGATGATTACTTTCTTCATCATGATACCTCTTTTCTTTTTTTATAAAATAACATCATCTTCGATTTTTGAAAAATCGCAAGTTGCATCTTCGTAAAATGATAATTCTAGCTCTTTAACTCTAGCGTTAAATTCGCTAAATTCCACAAGCTCGTTACTTCTATAGATTTCAACTTGTCCGTATTCCAGTTCGACTATTTGAGATGTGTGATTACCAAAAGAATTCATATCACAATCACAGCAAGCGATAAGATCCAACGCTTGAGCACATGATAGTATAGCGTATGTCTCACTTTCGTGGTTGACATATAAGACTCTAAGTTTTAGCATAATTTTACCTCTTTTCTTTTTTTGCGAATCAGAGGATTTATGTTATAATTAAATAGCATTGATCTCTGATTGATGCGATAACGACTGAGATAGATTTCTTGTTTAGCGACTGGAATCTATCTTTTTTTATTTAGAAAAGCTGTTCTATCAACCTTTCTGACTATATTATACCATGAGTGTTGACGTATGTCAACACTTTTTATTTATTTTTTTAAAAAAATTTAAATCAGGGAAATTCGATTAACAAATTTTGATATACATATAATATGAGAGAGATTGATACATCATCCAAGCAATCAATATATGATACTTTCTATAATACGAGAGCGTGGCAGAAGCTACGCAAGCAAGCGATAGCAAGAGATAACAATGAATGTGTCTTCTGCAGACGAGCGGGCAAGCTAACGACTAAGAGACTCGAAGTCGATCACATCAAGCAAGTTAAGGATTATCCTGAGCTAGCTTGGTATCTCGACAACCTGCGTACTCTCTGTCACGATTGTCATGACAAGAGACATGATAGATATCAATCAACGACTAAATTTGACGATGAGACATTCAATTGGTAGGTTTACACGATTTTTAAAACCCGTACGATATACCCCCCCGCTCGTATAACGTACGTTTTTTTGGAAAATCTGTAAACCGTCGGATGCTTAACTAACCAAAAACACACGTCATTTTAGACATTTGGGGGTCTAAAATTTCAAAAACACGAACATTAGCTGTAAACCTAGGAGGATTCACACGGAATGGCGAAGACAAAAAAACAACAAAAAATGAAGGAATTAGAGGCAGAATTGAGGTCTCTAATTGATGAGAATAACGCTATCGAAGTTGAAAAAGTAGATAGATATTTGAATTTGGTAGGTATTTTTTATGAACTAGACAAATCCATCAAAAAAGAAGGCGTGATGGTGCTTACCAAAAACGCAAGCCAGACATTCTTAAAAGAAAATCCAGCAGTCACCAGCAAAACAAAAGTGAATGCTTCTCTAATCAAGCTGGATTCATTCTTTGATAAAAAACGTGAAGAGTTTGTAGCTAAACAAGCAAAAAGTAATGACATTGACGAGGACGACTTCGTTTGATACAAAAATACGTAGATGCTTACGTAGATGATTTTAAGTCTGGTAGAATTGATGTAAATGAGGAGCGCAAAGAATTATTTGAATATCTTGAACGTGAGATAGAACAAAGGATAAAAAGCGGTGAGATTTACTTTGACGAGAAGAAGATAGAAGATTGCATTGGATATATTGAGAAGTGGTTCTTCAAACTAGAGCCTTTCCAGAAATTCCTAATACCATTTATCTTTTTGTTCTTCAAAGAAAATGGTTTGATAGTCTTTCGCAAGTTCTTATACATGATGGCTCGTGGTGGAGGGAAGAACGGCCTTATTTCTGGTATCTGTAGCTTCCTGTTAACGCCTATGCATGGGATAAAGAATTACAATATCTCTATCGTAGCTAATAGCGAAGACCAAGCGAAGACAAGTTTTCATGAAATTTATTCAATCATTGAGGAACATGAGAAACTCAAGAAGTTGTTTTATCCAACAAAGTCTGAAATCCTAAATAAGCAGACGAAGAGTGTTATTAAATATCGCACATCAAACGGGAACACCAAAGATGGTCTACGTGATGGCGCAGTTATCTTCGATGAAATCCACCAGTATGAAAGTAATAAGGATGTTCGGGTTCACTTATCTGGTCTAGGTAAGGTTGCAAACCCTAGAGAATTCTATATCGGTACAGATGGTTACGTTCGAGAAGGCTTTATTGATAAGATGAAAGAGAAGGCTAAGAATGTTTTGTCTGGCAAAGCTAGATGGAACTCACTATTTCCTTTTATCTGCAAAATAGATACCATTGAACAGGTGGACGATAAGACTAAGTGGCAACTTGCACAGCCAATGTTTCATGAGCCAATGAGTGCTTATGCTGCGAACTTGTTTGAAACAGTTCTGGAGCAGTACGAGGACTTACAAGATGACCCTTCAAACCGTGAAGAGTTCCTTACAAAGCGTATGGACTATCCTATTGTGGACACAGAAAGAAGCGTAGCTACATATAAGGAATTAGTGGCAACTAAACGATGGTCTGAACCGTATGAAGGGCAGAAGTGTATAGGCGGTTTTGACTATGCTTCTACTCGTGACTTTGCAGCAGTCGGTCTGTTGTTCAAGTGTGGAGATGACTACGTGTGGAAAACTCACTCATTCGTCCGTAAAGGGTTTGTAGATGCAACTTACGGATATAGTAAACCTAAAGATACCATTAATGGAAAACGCCAATTCGCCCCTATCAGATTGTGGGAAGAAAAGGGTTGGTTGACTGTGGTTGATACCCCTACCATAGACCCCCGACTAATTGTTAATTGGTTTGTGGAGCAAAGAGATCTATATGCCTTTGATATAGACACCATCTTAGGTGACTACTTCCGTATGGATTTGTTACGTCCTCTATTCATTGAAGCAGGGTTTGAACAAGTGATCCGTGAAGCTGACAGAGAAAGAATACCGTCAGGTTATCGATTGGAGGTTATCCGTAACCCAAGAGCAGTAGATAGTTTGCTTGCACCAAGGGTGGAGAATGGTTTTGCGAACCATAAGATACTGTTTGGTGAAAACGATATGATGCGCTGGTATACTAACAACGTCCTACGACATTTGAAATCAGATGGGAATGTTGAGTATATCAAGAAAGAAGATGTCAGACGAAAGACGGACGGGTTTAAAGCTTTTCTATGTGCAATGTATCGTGTTGATGAATTGAATGAGCCTAGCTATGCATTTGATGAATTCTACGATGATATCATGGAGTGGTACGGTTAGAGGAAATTTTTAAGTTTTATTTTAATATAATAGATTTAAAGTAGGAGTAAGGAAGGCTAGACAGCACCACCTGCTAAAACGGTTTACCTCATTTCAATTTCAGGTCTAGGCCCTGCGGTTCGATTCCGCTGACTCCTATTGATAGTCCTTAGCTACCATCGGGGCTATCAGTCTTTTTCGGTTCGTAAGAATCTCCTTTATTTTTGGGACGCTTTCGGGCGTCTTTTTTAATGTAATAGAAAGCGTTGCAACAACGGAAATTACAATGTTTTATTGAGATAAAATAGTATTGTGGACATGGAAGGGCAAAGAGCGCCTTCCTTTTTTTATTACCACTAGGAAGGAGGAAACTATGGGGATAATCAATTATATTTTTAATCGTGGCAAGCAGAGAGTTTCTTATGACTTTGACGGATTGTTTGAGAATATCCAACAAAACGCCATGAAGTCTATTGCATTAGAAACTTGTGCAAACTATATCGCACGCACTTTTTCTAAATCATCCTTCCTATTCGATGGTGACAATAAAAGCAAAGCAGAACATTGGGGGTATCGTTTTAATAACCTTGCCAATCCGAACCAGACTGCTACTGAGTTTTGGTCTAGTTTTGTTAAGACGCTTATTCAAAACGGTGAAGCTCTAGCTTATGTCAACAGTAACCATGAAATGTTCGTTGCTGATAGTTACGTGCGCAATCATCAGATGACTGGTGATACGTTCAATATCACAGTAATCCAAAATATCCCAGTCAATATCGATGCTAGCAGAGAAGAAGTGCTCTTCGTAGAGGTCGAGAATGACGATTTAAAGGCGTTTGTTAACGACCTGTGGGAAGATTACGGGACGGTTCTTGGAAAGCTACTACAGAGCCAGAAAACGGCAAATCAGCTACGTTTCCACATGGAGATACCAAGAGACAGCGTGAGAGAGCGCGCAAGAGAGTTAGCAAACAGATCAGAAGCAACTAGTGATGACAAGACAAGTAAGAAAGACAACTTCGTAACAGCGGTTAAGAAGAAGCTGGAAAACGATTCTGTTGTTCCTATCATCTTACCAAACGGTGCGAAGTATGAGGAGTATCGCTCACAAACGAGTTCTAAGGTGTCGTATATTGAAGATATTGCAAAAATGAAAATGCAATATATCAACGACGTGGCAGACATCCTTGGTATTCCTAACGGACTTATCCACGGAGACTTAGCCGACAATCAAAAGAACTATGATACGTACATTGCTACTGTTATTGAACCTCTAGCAAAGAAGATTGCTTCTGCTATGACGTATATCGTCTTCACTAAAGCAGATGTAACACAAGGTAATAATATCCGTTTGGTCGGTTTTAAAAACTACGACCTTTTTTCTTTGTCTTCTAGTATCGATAAGTTGCTTAGTTCTGGTTCATTCACAAGAAATGAAATCAGAAAGGAGCTTGGATATAAACCAGTCGAAGGCGGTGATAAATTCTTGCTTACGAAAAATTATATGGAGTTAGACTCCATAGGAAAGGAGAATAATGAAGAAACTAGAGATTAACGGTGTCATTGTGAATGACAACGATAAATCAGTTTATGAATGGTTTGAGATGAGCGCTACATGTCCGAAAGATGTCAAGGATTTCTTGGCGACATTAGACGGTTCTGAACCTATTCAAGTTGCTATCAATTCTCAAGGTGGTTCTGTTTTTGCTGGTAGTGAAATCTACACGCTCCTCAAATCTTACCAAGGAGAAGTGGAAGTTGTGGTAACAGGTCTTGCTGCAAGTATTGCCAGTGTCATCATGATGGCTGGAGACAAAATCAAAATGTCTCCTACAGCACAAGTCATGATCCACAACGCAAGCATGGTCGCACAAGGTGACTACCGAGATTTATCTCACGCAAGTGAAGTGATCGAAAACACTTCAGTATCTCTTGCCGACCTTTACCAGCGCAAGACTGGAAAACCTATTGAAGAAGTACGGGAGCTAATGGATAAAGAGACATTCTTTACTGCTGAACGTGCTTTGGCAATCGGCCTAGTAGATGAAATCCTATTCATGGAATCAGCACCAGCCGTTGTCGCTTCCTTCGGTGCTATTTTCCCGCAGGATAAAATCATGGAACTAAAAGCAAGTATGGAGCAAAGAGAACAACTCAATATCCTACTTGTCCGCATTGAGGCTTTAGAGTCTAAACTAGAGAAATTTGAAAAACCTTCAACTCCGAAGGCAGAAGAAAAAGCTGTGCAACATGATGTACTAGCTGACTATTTATTTTTTTAAAGAAAGGACTATCCGATAAATGACAATTAATATTACAAAACTACCACGCTATCAAGAAGCAGTGGCAAAATTCACAGAATCTGTTGGAAACAATGTTGATTCTGAACAGCGTAACGAACTATATGCAGCAGCTATGTCAACACTGGGAGAAGAACTCCTTGAAGTTGTATCAGAAGCAAGCAAGAAAGAAGCAGAAGAACTCTTTAATACATTCCAAAAGAATCCTAAGATGTCTGCTAATGAAATTAAATTCTTCAACGAGATCAACAAGAATGTTGGCACTAAGAATGGAGCGCTTCTTCCAGAAGAAACAGTGAACCAAGTGTTTGAAGAATTGGTTGCAGAACACCCATTGCTTTCTATCATCAACTTCAAGAACGCTGGAGCACGTTTGAAAGCTCTTACTGTTAAAACAGAAAATGGTACTGCACAATGGGGCAAAATCAGTGATGAAATCAAAGGTCAGCTTGACGCTACTTTTGAAGAAAAAGGCTTTGAGCAAAACAAACTTACTGCATTTGTGGTAATTCCTAAAGATGCATTGAAGTTTGGCGTTACTTGGTTGAAACAATTCGTCATGGAGCAAATCAAAGAAGCTATGTCAGTAGCTCTTGAAGACGCTATCGTAAATGGAAATGGCGACTCTAAACCTGTAGGGCTTATCAAAGACCTTTCTAAAGGTACTGTACAAAGTGATAAAATTGTTTACAGCACAGACAAAGAATCACTCGCTAGTCTTGCAACATTGACTCCTGAAACCGCTCCTAAACTTTTTGCACCAGTCATGAAACACCTTTCTGTATCAGATAAAGGAAACTACTTGAACATTGCAGGTCAAACTTACTTGCTTGTGAACCCTGCTGATTACTATGGATTGCTTGCACAATTCACTAACTTGAACGCTCAAGGTGTTTATACAGCAGTTCTTCCATTCGGTATCCAGTTGGCTGAATGTAAAGCCCTTGCTTCTGGTAAAGCAATTGCCTTTGTAGCAAACCGCTATGATGCATATATCGGTGGCGGTGTAGCGTTGGAAGAATTCGACCAAACATTGGCTATCGACGACTTGCAATTGGTTACTGCTAAGTCTTACTGGTACGGTAAAGCGAAAGACAACAACGTTTCAGCACTCCTTACACTTGCGGGTGGATAAGAAAGGAGTAGCCTATGAAGGTTAGAGTATTAAAAGGTTTTGAAGACTTCGACGCAGGCGTTATCCGCCAAGCTGGAGAAGTCTTTGAAGCTACTAAAGTACGCTTTAAAGCACTGCAAAGCGCACTTCCAATGGACTTTGTAGAAGAAGCGGAAGAAGAAACAGAGGAGTAAAGAAGCATGGCTATTGATACAGTTAAGTTTGTAGAAGATAATCTACCAGCGTTCAAAGATCGTATGCGCATTACAAGCGAAGATGAAGACGAACGCTTAAAAAGAATGTTAACCTCTAGTATCGTAGCCACTACTTCGCTTGTCGGAGCAACAGAACTTGATGAAATGCTGACAGAGTTAACCTTTGAACGTGCTAGATATGTCTACCATGATGCATTAGACGAATTTCAAAAGAATTATGCAGATGAAATTGAACTACAGACCTTCCTCAATTCATTGAAGGAGGGATGATATGCTAAGAAAAAAATCTATTAAAGATGAAAAGGTAGATAATGGCAAGCTAAATACAATGGTTGTCTTCTCATCGGCAAAACCAAAAGGAAGATTGCCTAGCCAAGTACAAGAACAAAAAGAATTGTTCAAAGCTTGGGCAGAAGTCTACAACCCATCACTAAAAGATATTGAGATTATGAGAGGAAAAGGAATTCAACGTGCGGTAACAATCGTTATAAGAAATCCTTTAGACTCTTATTTACCAAAGAACAGTCACTTTGTAACCATCAAAGACAAGGCCTACGAAGGACTTTGGGGAATTGAAGATATTCGCCCTAGTGATCGATACATCACATTGCTGTTGAAAGGAGATTTCAATGGATCGGTGGGGAATTAGTGTTGAGGGAGTAGATGAAGTCCTTAGAAACCTAAATAACAAACTTGGTTCTGGAAGAAGAAACCGCATTAGCCGTGAGGCGATCAATTACGCTGCAGAATTCGCAGAGAATGACCTAAAAGAAGTAACGGGTACATTCCAACGGACAGGCAGAACAACGCAAGAGACGACTCACTCAGAGGCTAGAAAGATAGGCAGTGAAATCTTCCAAGCGAAAGTAGGTTGGGGAGCTGGTTCACGTTGGAGACTAGAACACTTGAACGAGTTTGGATTTACTAAGTATGGTAAAACCTACCCTCCTAACGGAAGTATCCGAGGATTTGGGAAACTAAGGCAGTATGCAGAAGCTCAGCAAGCTCCTTTTGCTGAACGCATGCGTGAGAAATTGGAGGAATTGGCTAGATGAAGAACATGGGAGACGTTATCTGCGACGCATTGGAAAAGCTAAACTTAGAAGATGTGTATATTGGTATGTTTCAGCGTCCAGAAAGTCTAGCAGGAAACGCAAGCAGTATTGTTTTGATTGCATTAAATCCTCCTAGTCAGAGCGCATTTGCAAGCGACAAGTTCTTGCAAAGACATTTTACTTATCAGATTAACGTAGAAAGTAGTGACTACTACGAGACAAAGAGGCTAGCTAGAGAAGTTGAGAAAGTTTTGTTGGATTTAAACTTTTTTCAACAATCAGGTGGCTTAGATGAATACTTTGAGGGGACGAAGCGGTATGTTGATGCAAGAACTTACCGTGGTTCAGCTCAGCTTTATGATATTGAATATTGAAAGGAATTAATTAAATGACATTAGTTGGTTTTAAACGTGCGACTATCCGTGTGTTTGGTGGTACTCCAGATACTCCTACACTCGGAACAAACGTATTTAAAATTGAAGGTAAGCAAGGGGAAGGTGCTACGCAAACAGCAAACATCACTGGTTTGTCTTCTGATCCAGTAAAAGCCTTTGGTTCAGATTTGGCTTACTACGTAGCCAATAAAGGTGTAGGTGATGTGAAAGTTGATATTACATTACTTGATCTTTTGGAAAAAGCAGTAAACAAAATCCTCGGATACAAAGAAAAGAATGGTTTGGTATACATCGGTGACGATACAGAGCCTCCATACTGCTCTTTGCTTTTGGAATCTGAAACTCTCTCTGGCGATAAAGCTTACATCGGTTTCTTCAAAGGTCAGTTCTCTGCAGCAGACATTGACATGAAGACTAAGAAAGGTTCACAAGAAGAACCAGACGGTGATAAGTTTAAGTTCTCTTCTATCGCTTCTGACGCTGACGAAACTAAAGGTTCTTACGTTGTGAAGTACATCGGTAAAGAAGAAGAGAAAATCAAAGAGTTGAAGAAACAACTTGGTATTGAAGCTGCTTAATAGCATAAGATGGGGCAACCCATCTTTTTTCTTTTTTAGAAAGGAATCATAATGACAAAATTAAAGTTGACCTTACGAGACAAAAACGATGATAAGGTAACGTATGAACAAGATAAAGTACCTGCACGCAAGGTATTGGAATTTTGGGATTTACAAGCAAAACTAGAAAGTGGTGAAGCTTATTCTCCTAAAGATTATTTGATGGACAGAATTGAGTTTTGTGCTTCTTTATTCTCAGCTAAGAAAGTGACAGCAAAAGCTATCCTTGATGGATTAAACGCATGGGAACTTGAAGAGACTGTAGATGACATCATCTTAACAGCAATTGGAGTGAGAAAAGAAGAAGACCCAAAGCTACAGGAGTTAGCCCGTCAGATGGTAGAGAAAGATTCCTCAAACTAGTTAAAAGCCTTGTCGCAAACGGTAGCGGATTTACAATCAATGACATTATGGAAACGGACTTTGAAACCCTCATAGCCGTATTAAATACAGATATTGAGGAAGAAGAGAAAGAAGAAGTTATGTCATTGGAAGACTTTATAAAGAGCACAGGAGGTGGTTAAGATAGCAACACCATTAGGAAATATGGTTGTCCACCTTGGCTTGGACAATTCTGGTTTTGCTCAAAAGCTAACAGAATCAAGCAACAGTCTAAAGTCCTTTCAACGTAGTATCGCAACGTATGACAGGCAACTCCGAACAAGTGACGCACATATCAAGTATGCCAAGAACGGAGCCGAGGCTTTCAGGGCGTATGGCGATAAGATAAACACTCTAAAAGGTGCTATCCAGCAACAATCACTTTATCAGAATAAACTAGCTCAAGACTTTGAAAGAAGTAAAACCGCAACAGGAGAACTAACAGACCAGTCCTACAGGCTAGCTAAAAGCTACCAAGAAGGACAAGCAAAGTTAGTTGCTTACCGAGGGGAACTTGCTAATGCTATCAAAGAGCAGTATTCACAGCATAGTGTTATTGCACGAGCGGGGCAAGGGTTAACTAGTATTAGCCAAGGCCTAGGAAGAATTAGCTCGGCTACAAGAGGTATGTCTGCTGCTTTAACAATTGGTTTTGGTGCAGCAGTCAAGAGTGCAGCAGAGTTTGAAAATGGCATGATGACCATTCAAGCCTTGATCGCAGACGACGTTCCAGCTACTAAGCTGACTGGTGTCATGACGCAGTTGAGTGATTCTGTTAAGAAGTACGCAACCGAATATGGTTTGTCTACTGATGTAGTCATTGAAGGTATGACTGAAATGATTCGTAGGGGTTACGATGCTAATCAAACGATGGCGGCAATGCCTCACGTATTGGAAGCAAGTAAAGCTTCTGGTGAACACTTCGGTACAGTAATGCACGCAACCACTGCAATTCTTGAACAGTTTAACCTGAAAGCAGAAGACACTCAACGAGTAACGGATAGCTTGACATTCGTAGCTAACAAGACCGCAGCAGATTTCTCTAGCATAGGTGTGGCAATGGAATATGTCGGCCCGATGGCGGCAACCGCAGGTATTTCTTTAGAAGAAACTGCAGCGGCAGTCGGTTTGCTTTCCCAACGTGGTATTGAAGGTGAAAAAGCTGGTACAAACTTACGTAACGTACTGACAGCTTTGGTTAAGCCTACTAAATCGCAGAAGGCTGCATTTGATGAATTAGGTATCTCTGTTGAAGAGTTTAGGGCAGGAAACCTCACTCTTGCAGATGTCTTAGATTTGGCACGCAAGAACACTGAAGGTCTAACTGGTGCACAAAAAGCAGCGCTTTTTTCTCAAGCAGTAGGTAAAACAGGGCAGGCAGGTTTCAACGCTTTGATCGCACAAGGCGGAGACGCTTTGCGTAATCTGACTAAAGAAACCGAAAACGCTCATGGCGCAACCAAGCGCATGGCTGAGACGATGATGCAGTCATCACAAAACCAATTAGCAAAAGCAAAAGCGGAGTTTGAAGTATTAGGTATTGAAATTGGTTCTAAGTTATTGCCAATCATTAATGATTTCCTAAAAGAAGGAATCAAGGTAATCGATTGGTTTAAAGAACTGTCACCAGAAACTCAAACGATGATTGTTAAGTTCGGTCTTGCAGCAGCAGCAGTCAGTCCGTTCACAGGAGTTCTTAGCTTATTAACTGGGGCACTTGGAAAAACACTAACTGGTGTGGCTAGTCTCACAGGTGGTATAAAAGCGACAATTGAAACTTTCAAAGCTACCAAAGATATAACATCAATTACTTCTTCTATCGCAAGTGTTGGAAGTTCTGCTTCAACTGCTGCAGAAAGTGTAGGTGGTCTAGCAAGCAAAGGTTCATTGCTTACAGCTCTGTTTAATCCAACAAGCGCTGTTATTGCTGGTGTAGCTCTCTTGGCTGGTGGATTAGCTTATTTAAGTTACCAACAGGACAAAGCAAGAGAAGCTACAGAGGAGTTTGGTGTTGCGGTTAGCGATACTGAACGAAGAGAACTTAGACAATTCAAGAATACGGTTGATGAATCCAAGAACGCCATCAATGATTTTGTGAATCAAGCTGACGGTGTTGAGAAGGTAAGTAAAGCCTTTAAGGATATGTACGACAGTATTGTTAAGTCTGCAGCAGAAGCTGATGCCAAGGTTTCAAAACTATCCAAGAAATGGGGACTGAGTGAAGAGCAAGTAGAGAATGCTAGAAAACATAACCAAGCAGTTGTGGATAATACATCAGCCATGATGAATCAGGTAAATGAGATTTACCAACGACACAACGGTGATGTGAGCAAGTTCTCAGCAGAAGAAAAAGAAATTGTTTTGAATGCTCAGAACGAAATGATTAAAGCTAAGTTGGATGTTATGCACCTTTCCAAGAAGAAGCAAGCAGCAATCCTAACAGCTTTGAACGGAGAGATCTACCAACTGAACGAGACACAGCTTAAACAAAGCAAGGCTTCACTAGAAGAAGCTATGAAAGCCGAGAATAAGTATTATCAGAAATCTAAAGAAGAACTTAAATTCCTTTTGGAAGAAAAAGCTCTTACGCAGAAAGAATATAATACAAAACTCGCAACTTTGGAAAGCGAACACTCTTCTACTATGGAGCGCATCGGTAAGAAGTATTACGAAGTCATGCAGGCTTTGGACGGAAAACTAAAAGCTAGAACTGGCCAAAGTTGGAACTATTGGGAAGAAGCCAAGAAGACATTGGAAGAGTATGGTCTTTCTTATGAAGAAATTGGTAAGAAGGCATCAGAGGCATCTTCCAAGGTTGGCAATTCTCACAGCATGTTAGCTAAGTATACGAAAGATATGTCTCAAAGTACAAGAGAAGCCAACGACGCTTGGTCTCTCTTGGTCGGTAACATTGATAAAAACGGTACATTTACTGTTAAATCAAATGTAAAAGAAGTGATTGGAGAAGCTACTAAATCTGCAGAGGGTTGGGAGAAGTTCAAGTTCATTGCAAAAAACGCAAACATTACTACCAATGCTAGAGCAACAATAGCGGAAGCATTGGTTGAATCTGGCAAGTGGAATGAAATGACCCCTGAAGAGAAGAAGTTGATAGTAGACGGCAAGTCAGGATTACAGGCTATCTTCGATAGCGAGAGTCACTTGAAGACTTGGAATAGCATGCCTGCCGAAGTTAAACAATTATTGATGGATAACAAGGAAGTTATGAGCAAAGCTTCTCTTGCCAAGGCTGCATTGGATAATTGGAACTTATTAACTCCGCAACAAAAAGAGTTGGTCGCAAAAGATACAGAAGTTCGCAACGCTGTTAATCGGTCTACACAAACGCTTACTGAATGGGATGCAACGAATCCGTTCCCTAAAGATTTAAAAGTGAATCCAGAGAGTGGGATATTAAATACACAACTAACTATTGACAAACTCGCACAGTGGAACGGAACACCAGCAGATGTAAAACAAATTAAAGTGGATCCAACTTCTGCTGTTGAAGGTTCTGCAGTAGGTGTAGGCGCTCTTAGCGCATACAATTCCTTTGGTGTTCCTACAAAACCTATTACAGCGGATGCTTCAAATGCAACTTCTCAAGGTCAATTGGCTATCAACAAACAGAGTGAGTGGAACGCTCTAGGCAGTCCGACTAAGCCTATTACTGCTGATTCATCTAATGCACTTAACGCTGGACAGTCAGCCATTAATAAGCAAAGTGAATGGAATGCATTGGGCAGCCCTACTAAACCAATCACAGCGGACGCTTCAAGTGCTGTTGGCGCAGCATTATCCGCAGGTAATAGTATCCGTTCTATCCCAACCTTCTGGCATACAACCATTACGGCTACTGAAGTAGTGAACAGGGTTGTAAATAGTGTTGGTCGTCTGTTTGGTTATGAACGAGGTACAAACTACCACAAGGGCGGTATGGCTGTAGTCAATGACGAAAGCGGACCTTTGTATCGTGAGTTGGTAACACTACCAAGTGGTGAAGCGTTTATCCCTGAAGGACGTAACGTTATGTTGTCACTACCACGAGGTTCTAAAGTCTTGCGGGCTAGTATGACAAAGAAACTATTCCCTCACTACAAGGATGGTATTGGGTATGAGAAATTCTCTGAGAACTCCCCGTTCTTCCAAAAGATAAACTCTGTTAGAACAACAACTGTTACAACGAACAACAATCAGTCTTCTGACTCCGAAAGCTTTGAAAAGATTATGGCTAAGTTCTCTGATATGCAAGCTCAGATGATGAGCAAGGTAATTGAGTTACTAGAACGCAAAGGGAATCAGAAAGTCATTATCAATCAAAGAGAGTTCGGTCAGTTGGTAGAAGACATCACGCACACGCAACAAAGCCAAGCACGGCTTAACTACTATTATTGATAGGAGGTTTTAATGGTAGTAGTATACAGTAGTAAGGCTAAAATTAAGCCTTCTGACAATATCACACTAAATGGCGTTGATCTGATGGACACAATCCCTCAGTATCGCCAAGTAAAAGTATCAGGCCGAGGATTGGTTGGTCGTGAAATTAACACAACAACCATTCCTGCACGGGCTGGTGTTAGGGTCAATTCTCTACAAGAAAAACCAATTGAACTTGAAGTGGAATATATCCTAGATTGCAATAGCAATGAAGAGCTAAGAGGAGCGTTTGAGAAGCTGAACAAGATTCTTAAAAAAGATGATATCCTCACCATTCGTTTTGCGGATACTCAAGGCTATAGCTACCAAGGGCATTTCACAAATACGGGTAGTATCTCTCAAACAAATTACTTAGCACAAGGTAGTTTTACTTTGTTTGTTCCGTACCCATACATGCAGTCTGACAAGCAATCTTCAACTACAGGTCTTGTTCAATTAACACATGCTTCAATGGTTCTCCCTACAAAAATAGAAGCGACAGTTTCTGTTAATGCAAATGAAATCGCAATTCAAACTGGCTACAACGTTATTAGGTTTAAAGGGAATTACTTAGCAGGCAACAGACTAAAAATAGAGTGGTTAGAAAATGAAATCTCTATCATGTATGATGGTAGGTCAATCTTAACTGAACTGGTTAGATTGTCTGATCCTGAGATTTTCTTTTTACGAGACGGAACGAGGGTGACTGGTAAAAACATGGTAATTACATTGGTTGAATGGAGGGATGAGAAACAGTGATTTATTTATTTAATCATAAAGAAGAACTGATACGTATCGTCCCAAAGTCAGCTCTTATCTCTGTTAAACATTCTGAGACCTTAACTGATACGCATTATGTTTCTGACCGTCTTGAAGTTGAAATGGAAGACATTCCAGATGATGTGCTTTCTGAGTCTGCATATGTAGCTATTCAAAAGGAAGATGCATATTACAAGTATCATCTATTCTTTATTGCTAATGTTCAAACATACGACCACATTATCCATTTAGAATGTGTCCAATCTGGTATAGAAGAACTCCGAAAGAGCTATGTAGAAGATAGCAGAATCACTCAAGTTACGGCTGTACAAGCTGCTGAGTATTTGCTACAAAATACAAACTGGCAGTTACGCTACAAACCAGAGACAGAACAAAAGAATTTGACCTTTTATTTCCTATCTGTTTTTGATGGCCTGCTCCGTGTGTGTGACAAGTTTAATCTTGAAATGCAATTCTTTGTCGAAATCAGTTTGAATAAAATTGGCGCACGGTATATCGATTTAAAGAAACGCATAGGAGATAGAACAGGACAGCGAGTAACCTATGGGCACAATGCCTTAAAAATTATCAAGGAAGAAGAACGAGCAGAGTTTTACACAGCCGTTATCGGTCTTGGTAACTCTGAGATTGTTTCTGTTCCAGAAGCAAATGATGACAGACGGAACGGATACAGTCGTAAAAAGAACTTCAAGGATTTAGTATGGACAAAACCACAGAACCCTCTGAACAAGCCTAAAGGTGTTCCTTACTTAGAGCTTGCGGAGCTTACCGAGAAATATGGTATTAAATCAGATACAGGCATGAGGCCAAGGATTGGTAAGGTTGATTTTGATACAGACGACCCGAACGAACTGATTCAAATGACCTATGATTACCTAATAGCAAATGCTCACCCTAAAGTGACTTTCTCTACTACCACAGCCTACTTGAAAGGTGAAATCGGTGATACTGTCCGTGTTGTCCGTCCAGATATGAACATCGACTATGAGACACGTATCTTTGAAATCAAACGAGAAAAACTTTCAAATGAAGTTATTGAGATTAAGCTAGGGGATCAGATAAACCAATCAGACAGTCTGAAAGAATTACAACAAAGCCAATCTGAATCCGACTTGCAAAACTCCACGGTAGAACTTTCTAAGAAAAGGGCGCTAGACTACCTAGATGGTGCAGGAGGGTTTAACCGTAACTGGTACAGGAGCGAAGACCCCCCCACTGATAAAGTGAAAGTCGGTGACTTGTGGTACAAACCAGATCCAGACCATGAAGGCTACCACATCATGTATACATGGGATGGTGAGCATTGGATCGAATTGGTAAGAACCTTTGGAAACAAATGGGCTGACCAGATTAAAGACGACTTTAAAAAAGAAGTTGATAAAATCAACCAAGCCATCGTTGCACAAGGGGAAGAGACACAGAAGGCGTTGACAGCTTCTGGTGCTAACACTAATGCTGTAGAGGCTATGAAGAAGTCGCTGGAGTCTTTAAAGACTTTACCTGATAATGTAGAGAAGAAGATTGCAGATTACAAGCAATCCACAGATGGGCGCTTTGCCAATCTTGCTCAACAGTTTGCTGGTAAGGTTGAATTTCAACAGGTGAAAGAAACATCTAAACTCTATGAACGTATTCTAGGTTCTAGCGAAGATGGTATTGCCACTAAAATTTCTAAAATGGTCATGGGGAGCGGAATTATCCAATCTGAAGTTTCAAGACTAAGGGTTGGAGGAAGAAACCTAATGGTTGGAACGAAAGATTTTTCTGGCGATTGGTTTAATAAGGCGAAATGGACGCTAGAGAACGAGAAGTATTTAGGCTTATCCGTGTACAGCCGACAGGAAGAATGGCTGGGTTTATCAGAAGTTGTTGAGGTTCGACTCGGCGAGACATATACGTTTAGCGCCTATGTCAAAAGTAGCATTGAAAATGACCTTGTCTTTATGTATCTGGATAATCGATTAGTAGAGCCTAGAGCTTCGCTGTCTTTGGTAAGAAAAGACATATCAGTAGGCACTAACTGGACAAGGGTATCTGCTACATTTTCAGTCACGAAAGCAGGTTTAATGACTCCGCGTTTTGAACGCAACAACAAGAACGCAAAACTGTATGTTGCAGGCTACAAGCTAGAGTTAGGGAATGTACCGTCTGATTGGTCACAAGCAGATGAAGATTCTGAGGAAAAAATTGATGCAGTCAGTACAAAAATGACTCAATTGGCAGGTTCATGGGCCGTACAAAACTTGAATACAAACGGTGATATTGTATCTCAGATTAATGCTGTAGGCAGTAGCATCCGTATTCAAGGGGAAGTTATCCACTTGAATGGTAGAACTCTGATTGATGATGCTATTATCAAAAGCAGCATGATCGCCAATATATCAGCGGACAAGATAACAGCAGGTACATTAGATGCTGGAATAGTGAACCTCATCAATCTAAACGCAAACAACATTGTCAGTGGCAAGCTTCAAGGCTTAACCATGCGGGGCGGTATGATTGAATCTCTAAACGGAGAGTTGAGGATTGACTTGCAAAAAGGTATCTGGACATCAACTGGCGAGGAATCTGTTATCAGGCGGATTGAGGGCACAAGTTCTTCTCAGTTTATCAAACTGAAAAAGGGTGGGTTTATCTCAGAACATTTCAGAGACACAAACTCAGCTTTAATGATTTTTGGTACAAACCACGATAAGACAGAAAGACACGATAATGAAACCTTTGCAGGTATTCGGATATGGTCTGGTACAGGAGGAGGATATAAAGAATCTCTTACTGAGTTTGTCGGTGACCGTGTTCTTATTTATAACAACGGTAAGTATCGTAGCCCTTGGAACTTCCACGGGAATACAGAAGACGGAAAGACTTACATCTTACCAATGAACCAGAATGGGGTGAAGCACTTCATCGGTCGTGGCGACTTCTTCCTTGAAGGTGTTTATTCTAAGAACTTCTTCTTAGGTGGAGGTGTGAGTGTTGGGGATTACCTTTGGGACTTGCTCACTTGTTTCGGGCAATTGGTACAAAATAATGTGGTTAAGGATGGAGCGAAAACGCACATCACAGGAGTTTTACGTAAAAGAGGTTACAAAATTTAATGAACACAACAGATAAGATTATCAATGAACTAGCTATCAAAATAGCCAATATGTCAGTAGAAAATGCAAACTTGAAAGCTCTTCTTGGCGAATCACAAGAAGCTTTAGAAGCTATCAACAAAGTGATGGAAGCTAATCCAGAACTGAAAGAACTATTTGACGAAGCAGAGAAAGGAATGTGATATGAAATTTAAAGTAGTAAATAAATATCTACGAGAAGCAAACAAAACCTTTGTAGCAATCCGATGCGACGATCCGTACACAGCATACGACCGTGTGTTGGAAGGAGACCGCATGGGCGAAAGCGATGAATCACTAATCGAAGTTGTAAAGAGGATGGTTACAACAGAGTTAGATCCGACAAGTGTCATCACAGACATGCAACAAAAATTGGATATGACATCTAAGCAGACTGACGAAAATACAGAAGTGACAGAACGCTTGGACAAGTTGCAAACAATCTTTATTGATTACACCATTTCAAACGGTAATATGCCTTTGAGTACCTACCAAGCTATCTCTAAGATATTACCAACCACGAAAGATAAGAAACGGTATCACACAGGAGATATTGTTCAAGCTAAATACCCATACGACACCAACCCTAAATACCCTAAAGATTCACCAGTCATCTTGAAGTTTATCGACAATTGGAACTACAACGGAGAAGAAGTTCAAGTATTGATCCAACGTGGAGCAGTTTCAATCGTCATGCCAAACATTCAAGGTGGTGGTGTAGCATGATTCATTTTACACCAGAAGACATTAGCATGATGATTGGCTTTGTCGGTGTCTGCTTAGGTATTTACGGAAATTTTAAGGGGGCGATTATAGCCCAAGAAAAACGCATGGTGATTATTGAGAAAGATGTTGAGAATTTAAGAGAATTTAAAAGCTCAGCTAACAAACGCTTGGACAATCACGATGAACAAAACAAAGCCATACTGGTCTTGGCAGAACAAGTTAAGGTATTGAGCGAAGACGTAAGAGAGCTTAAAACCTTAATCACTAGCAATCGATAAAAAGAAAAAGAGGAATATAATATGAAAAACATTAACTGGACTGTACGTTTGAAAAACAAAAACTTTTGGTTGGCTCTTGTGCCAGCTTTGGCATTGCTCTTCCAAGCATTTGCGGATATCTTCGGGATCAAGCTTGAGTTTGGACAAACGATTGATAAAATCCTAGTATTTATCAATGTACTATTTGCCTTCCTTGTCTTGATTGGAATCGTCAATGACCCGACTACAGCAGGGTTGACAGATAGCCGTCAAGCCCTTGACTACAACAAACCAAAAGAAGACTAATAAAAAGGAGGCGGTCTTTTGACTACTCAAAGACAATTACTAGATACGCTAAATAGCGTAGTCGATCAACGCCTAACTATTCCAACTAATCCTTATGGCGGGCAATGTGTTGCTGCAGTCGATAACATCTTACAGTACCAAGGATTGTATAATCTCAATTTCAGTTACTTAAACGCCATAGACGGACTAGACAGGGCTTCTCTGTTGGGGCTAAAGGTAACATACTTCAACGGTTCTAATAACCCGCCTGTATGCTCTGTATTCGTTTCTGATTGTTCTCCATATCATCCGTTCGGGCATATCGGATTTGTGGTAGCGGAGCACGCAGACGGAACGATTACAACCATTGAGCAGAACATAGACGGCAATGCAGACGCCCTCTATAATGGCGGATGGGTTCGGAGAGTTCGTAGAAACTTATCAAGTGATGGAACATTTAGTTATGTTGATTGGAACGCACCAAGCCAGCGCATGGTCGGTTGGTTTGAGTTGCCATTTACACAAGACGCAACAGCACCACAACAAGCAAGCACAAAGAAAAGAGGAAAAGAAAAAATGTTAGTTATGCGCAGTCATTCAGGTAAACAAGGATACTTTGGAGTTGTAGGAGATACAGTGTTCGGTATTGGCCATATCGAAACGGTACAAAGTCTAATCAATGCGGGGGCTGCAGAAATCAGCATCCATGATGACGACTTCAACCGAATCATCGGACAACTCAACAGCGACTTGAAGACCCTTGGAAACATTGAAAAAAATATCAAAAACTAAAAATTAAAAAATAAAAATAGAAATATTAAAAATTTAATTCAACCCTACTGGCTAACGCTGGTAGGGCTTTTTTCTTTATAACAGACATTTTGTAAAATGTCCTTTTTAATAGAAATAAAAGGGGCAAAAAGGGGGCATAAGTTTAAAACTTTTGTATTTTTATAGTGAAAATTATATATATTTTACAACGTATAAATGCTTATTTTAAAGCTTTTTCTGCGCATATATGTCAATCTATATAGTGCTTTTCAGTTACTCTTAAGTAATTATTTATTAATTGTTTGAGGGCTTAAGCCGAGTTTATAAGCCTTTCGTTACTCGTATAGGCGATATAATGGGAGACGTTTCTTCTAAAACTTCCCTACAAACACCCCCACAAAATTTTGTGGGGGTGTTTGTCAATTGTATTGAGGATTTAAAGTTATGGTTGATATTGAAGTATTTTCGTATAATACTGTTAAAGATTATCGAACAAAGAGCGTTAATAGTAAAAAGCAAATATCTCTTTCAAAAAAAGATTTTATAAGATATCTTATTAATGCTGGTGGTTATAAGAATAGTCGTATCTCTTTTAATGGTCAAAGATTTTATTATAATTTAGTTAAAATGGCTTTAATAGAGAATGATGATAAATTCTATATGAGCAGTGATTATTCAAGTTCCGAACCATCAATTAAGTCAGCTATTTCTTATTTTATAGGCATGTTGTCAGCGTATGCAATTGCGGAAAAAGAATACAAGATTCCTTATTTATACCATCTAAAAGATCCTGTTATTTCCAGGATAGTAAATCCTAGTAAATATTTTCCTGATTTCTTCGGTTTAGGCTATGGGAGTATTAACGATGCTTATTTAATTGAAGCTAAAGGTAGTTGGAAGGATAGTATAAGTAACGAATCTATATTTAAAGCCAAAAAACAGCTTAAATCAATTGGTCAATTAATATTTAATGACTCCTCTGGTAATTACCATTATATAACTCGCTTTAGGAGACATATAACAGGTTCTTATTTTCATAATGATGAATTAAAGTTTTGTGATGTTGATCCTGAGTCTGTTGGAAATTTAGAATATTATTTTGATGCTAATTTAGCAACTTTACGCTATTACAAAAATATCATATCATTGTTGACATTTGAAAATAAAAAAATAGAGGTTAGAAGAATATGTGGAATAGAATATTCTCTAATTTCTTTTGTAGGTTATAAGATTGGACTTAATAGTGAGATATTCAATTTGTTGATAGATAACTTGGATAATGTTTATAATTTACCAAATGATTGTCAACTTTATAATTCAATTTTCAAAATATCAATGAACTGTTATAAAGAAACTGCTTCATCATTAACTGAAGATAATTCAATTTCTCTTGGAAGAGATGGTATAATTGTCATCTAAACTTATTCTTTTTAAAAGTAATAATTAAATAGTGTATTATTAGTAGCTTTAGGACGAGTGACAGCTTTAAAAACGTTTATTTCTTTTGAAAATACGTACAAACACTCTCACAATTTTTGTTTGGGTGTTTATTTTTTCGTGTGCTAGAATTATTATTAGAAATAATTTTAAAAACGGTTTTATAGAGTTTTTAGTTCTACAATTAATGACATAAAATTTATTTGGAGGAATCGATATGGAATTAAGTTACCAGGGAAGTGGTTCGGTTGAATTAGAAGGGAAAAAAAGAGAGTGTCACCTTTATTTGAATGATGAAGATGGTGGAATATTGCTTGAAATAGAAGTTAAGGAAGCACTTCCTAGTACATTGGAATTGCCAGACCAAATTACTGAATTAAAAGTCGAATTATCAAATGGTGCAAAATTTGTATTATTTGATGTATTTCGTTCTAAAGGGGTTTCAAGTAATGTTTCATCTAGAACATCTGTTTTTTCTTTTGGTGCAAAATACTATGTGAGTGGGTTTCGTGATTTAAAAAAGTTTCAAAATAAATTTAAAAGTGTATTTTTCGAAATTAGTGGTGTAATGAGATGGGGAGGAAAATCTGCATATTCGATTGGAGAAAACTATGGTGTTTATAATGATTGTGATAGCGGTACATTAATTTATGAAGATGATAACGTGAATATTAAATATCATGTTAGGGGTACTATGCTTCCTGTTCATGAGTCTGAATTATTTAAAGATAAAATTGAACTGATTCAAAGAACGTTAATTGAGATTGAATTCTCAAACGAAACCTTTTTAGATATTTTTTTTAACTTATTTGAAAAGATTAAAAGATTAATTGAGTTGACACTTGTTGGAGAAATTGTTGTTCATAAAATTCAAGGGCTATCAAATTTAGAATTTGATTCATATGATAGTGAACATAAATTTCCTAGAACGTTGGATATCATTAGCCCTATTATCATAAAGGATAGATTTAAGGGAAACTATTATGGTAGGTATATACTAAAATCTTTTCTTTTAGATGATTTGCTAAAAAATAATAGTTTCAAAAATTATTTGGCTTCTTATCATAAATTAAAACCAGTGATAGAGCTTTATATGGAATTGCTATATATGAATGGAATATCCCAAGTAAGACTATTTTTAAATGTTGTTCAAGCTCTAGAAACTTATCATGCTAGGTTTAAAGCAGGAACCATGAGAGAATTTAAAGATAGAGTAAAAACATTAACAGATGGTCGAACAAATGGTATGGAAAGTTTTTTATTGGCAAAATCAAAAAGATTTATTACTCTTGAAAGTAGGCTTGCTGACTTAATGCTTGCAGAATATCAGGTATCTTTTATAACTGGTGACATTAGTACGCGGGATTTTCCATTTATTGTTGCTAATACTAGAAATTATTATATTCACTATGATGAGTCAATAAAAGAAAGAGGCAGAGTTCTATCCGAAGAGGAATTAACAATCTATAATAATTGTTTGTTGATAATTTTGGATTACTATATTTATTCTGAATTAGGTTTTTCGGATCATCAAAAATTAAATGAAAAGCTAGTTCAAAGATGGGGAGATGTTAGAACAACTTTAAGTATAAAAAAGGCTTTTGAAGAAAGGTATTAATAAAATATAACTACCCTAATTGATACTAGTTAAAAACTGCATTATAAAGATTTAAAAGTATTAGGATTTAATAAAAATTATGTTCTATGGTATAATATCTACACTTATAAATGTTAATATATCAAAAAGGAGTAGATAATGAAAAATAAAAATTATACTAAAAAGATTATTAGTGACTATTGTGTGATTGATCTAGAAACCACTGGGCTTTCAACTTATTTTGATGAGATTATTGAAATTGCCTTAATTAAAGTTCGTAATGATAAAATTGTTGAGGAATATTCTCAACTAATTAAACCAATTAATAGAATTGCCCCTTTTATAACAGAATTAACAGGGATTAGCAATGAGATGGTAGAAAATATGCCAGTTATAGAGGAGGTTAGTGATAGTGTTTTAAGTTTTATTGGAGATGATATCATTTTAGGACATAATACTTCTTTTGATATAAATTTTTTAAAAGTAGGATGCAGTAAACAAATTGATAATAAATATATGGACACATTACAATTTGCAAGAAAACTTTATCCAGAACTGAAGCATCATCGTTTAAAGGATTTAAGCGATTATTTGAAAATTAGCAAAAATAAACATCGTGCATTAGCGGATTGTATAACCACAAAAGAGTTATATGATCAGATAAAACTTAAGATGAATATAGAGAATATTGAAATAGATAATTTATGGACAAAGGAGATTACAAATAAAGATTTTAAACCAACTAATGATAATATTGATCAAGATGGATTTTTTTATGGAAAACATGTAGTTTTTACAGGTACACTAGAAAGAATGCCTAGATCATCTGCAAAACAATTAGTAGTCAATTTAGGTGCAGTATTAGATAATACTGTTACAAAGGCAACAAACTACTTAATTCTGGGAAGCACTGAATACAATACAATATTAAGTGGGAAAAAATCCTCAAAACAAATAAAAGCTGAAAGATTGAAGTTAGATGGTCAAGATATTGATATAATTGATGAGTATACTTTTTATGATTTGATAGAAAAATAGTTTTAGGGGATATCATGGATTTTAAAATTTAATTTAGATTGAATACTTGTTGAATTAATTTTAAAATGTAATCTACAAGTATAAAAAGAAAAAGTGTTAAAATAAATCGATATTGTTAGCAGTCGACTGAGCTCTGTCAAAGGGTAAAATAGCAATCTAGAAGTTTTATTACTACAGAATTGTAAAATAGTACTATTTAGCATTAAATTTATCTAAAACAGAGATTGTTTTTAAAACGACAACAAAAAATAGGAAGTTTCTAATCAAAAATCAAACCGAAGTTCAGGCTTCGGTTTTTTTTAGTATGTGATTTTTAGTTTATATCATTTTCTAAGGTTTAAAAAAAGAATCTCCTCTTCTAATAAGACTATATAACTTACCAAAATCAATTTCTCTTTTCAGGCTATTGTTAGGTAGTGAATTTTTTGTTATAATAGCAATATCAAATTTATAGGAGTATACAATGAAATCTATCAAACGTATTGTTTTAGCTACAATTTTTGCAATTGGTGCTATTATCCTTGTAGCATGTTCAGGTGCTGCTAAGAGTGACAACGGAACCTATGTTTATGAGGCTTCTAAGGATTTTATCAAGAACACACTTAAGGAGCAAGGCGCTTCAAGTGAAGAAGCAGAAAAATACGCTGATCAATTTTCTTTGAAAATGACAATTGAAATCAAAGATACCAAAGGTAAAGTAACTCTTGAAGCTAAAGCTATGGGCAATAAGAAAAACCAAGATTATAAATTAAAAGTTGATCAAAAGAATAAAACTCTTGAATCAGAAAAGGGTGGCAACGACAAAGTTAAGTACAAAATTGAAGGCGATGTGTTGACATTGGATCTTTCTCAGTTGGAATCTGGTCAAGCTGACAAAGCTACTCTAGCAATCTTCAAAGATGCTAAGTTTAAACGAACTAAATAGTGAACGAAGTGAGATTTATAATCTCACTTTTTTCAATGATTTATGGCTTGTTAAATGAATGGCCACTAAGAGCTGATTTATTAAAACTACAAATTTTCAAATCAAAAAGAAGCTTATTTTCTTCGAATTTCTCTTGCAGGAATGAGATAGCTTTTGGTATAATATTGATGAATTGAAGCAAGGGAATTCAATTTTTCAGTTGTGTATGAAAAAGTGCTGTGGAGTGCTTTTTTATTGTTTAAAAATGATTTTTAGGAGGAGAGATGAAATATATTTGGTCTTACTTAAGAAGATATCCTAAATGGCTCTTATTGGATTTCCTAGGAGCGATTTTCTTTGTCGTTGTAAATTTAGGTCTTCCTACAGTTCTTGCTCGTATGATTGATGAGGGGATTAACCAAGGAGATACCAATCGCCTGTATTTTTGGGCATTTATAATGTTATTAGTCATTGTAGCTGGAGTGCTTGGCAGAATTGTTCTGTCCTATGCGGCTGGTAAATTAACAACTAGTATGGTTCGTGATATGAGAAATGATCTTTACGCTAAGCTACAAGAGTATTCTCATCATGAGTACGAACAGATTGGTGTGTCTTCGCTTGTGACACGGATTACTAGCGATGCTTTTGTTCTTATGCAGTTTGCGGAGCAGAGTTTAAAAATGGGTGTTATTACGCCCATGATGATGCTCTCAAGTGTTTTTATGATCTTTTTAACAAGTCCGTCCTTGGCTTGGATTGTCGCTATCTCCCTTCCTTTTTTGGCGGTAGTGGTTTGGTATGTGGCTGTTAAGACACGTCCTCTATCAGAGAAGCAGCAAAAAACTTTGGATAAAATTAACCAATACGCTCGGGAAAATTTAACAGGTTTGCGGGTCATTCGTGCTTTTGCCAGAGAAGAGTTTCAAGAGGAGCGCTTTGCTTCAGAAAATGAAATCTATGCTGATAATTCTAATAAATTGTTCAAACTGACAGGATTAACAGAACCTTTATTTGTTCAAATCATTATTGCCATGATTGTCGCTATTGTTTGGTTTGCTTTGCAGCCTTTAGGAAGTGGTGAATTAAGAATTGGTGACTTGGTTGCCTTTATTGAGTACAGTTTTCATGCTTTACTGTCTTTCTTATTTTTATCAAGTCTCTTTACCATGTATCCTAGAACAGCCGTCTCTAGTGAGCGCCTAAAGGAAGTTATGGATATGCCTATCTCCATTAATCCTAATGAAGATGGTATTACTGAAACTGAAAGTCATGGTTACCTGGAGTTTGATAATGTTACCTTTGCTTATCCAGGTGAGACGGAAAGTCCAGTCCTTCATAATATTTCTTTCAAAGCAAAACCTGGTGAAACTATTGCCTTTATTGGTTCTACAGGATCAGGTAAGTCTTCCCTAGTACAGTTGATACCACGTTTTTATGATGTCACTCTAGGGAAAATTTTGGTAGATGGAGTTGATGTCAGAGACTATCAACTTAGAGCCTTGCGTCAAAAGATTGGTTTCATTCCTCAAAAAGCTTTGCTATTTACTGGTACCATCGCAGAAAACTTGAGGTATGGTAAAGAAGATGCAAGTCATGAAGAACTAAATCAAGCTGCAGATGTGGCCCAAGCTAAAGAATTTATCGAAAGTCGTGAGGAGCGCTTTGAAACACATTTGGCTGAAGGAGGAAGCAATCTTTCTGGAGGTCAAAAACAACGTCTGTCAATTGCTCGTGCTGTTGTAAAAGAGCCGGATATATATATCTTTGATGACTCGTTTTCTGCTCTTGACTATAAGACGGATGCTATCTTACGTCGTCGTTTGAAAGAAGTAACCCAGGATGCAACGGTTTTAATTGTTGCCCAGCGGGTTGGCACGATTATGGATGCAGATCAGATTATCGTTTTGGATAAGGGTGAAATCGTTGGTCGGGGAAGACATGAAGAACTCATGGAATCCAATGCTATTTATCGAGAAATTGCCCAATCCCAGCTTAACAGTCAATCATTAACAGAAGAATAGGAGGGAAACATGGGAAAAAAACATTCTTTTGCTCGTTTATGGAGCTATTTAAAAGTCTATAAAGTATCTGTCATTTTGGCTGTTTTCCTCAAGATTCTCAGTGTCGTTATGAGTGTTTTGGAGCCCTTTGTCTTGGGTCTTGCAATTACCGAACTGACTAGCAATCTTCTGGATATGGCTAAGGGAGTTGAAGGAGCTCATATTAACGTTAGTTATGTTGGTTGGGTCATGGTCTTGTATTTTGTTCGAGCACTCTTCTATGAAATCGGTTCTTATTATTCCAACTATTTCATGACCAATGCGGTACAAAATACAATTCGGGATTTGAGAAATGAACTTAGTCATAAAATTAACCGGATTCCCGTTTCTTATTTTGATAAACACCAGTTTGGAGATTTACTGGGCCGATTTACTAGCGATGTAGAGACAGTATCAAACGCCTTGCAACAAAGCTTTTTGCAAGTAGTGAATGCAGTATTTACTATTTCCTTAGTTATGTTTATGGTTCTTTATCTAAACCTGTCACTTGCTCTACTTGTGATTATCAGTATTCCTTTGACTTATTTTGCAGCTAACTTTATATTAAAGAAATCTCAACCTTACTTCAAAAAGCAGGCTGATATTTTGGGGGAAATGAATGGTTTTGTCCAAGAGAATCTAAGCGGTTTTAACGTTCTAAAACTCTATGGAAGAGAAGAAGCTTCTAGTCAAGACTTTGAAGCTATTACACAAAATCTTCAAGAAGTAGGTTTTAAGGCAAGTTTCATTTCTGGATTGATGATGCCTGTTTTGAACGCGATTTCTGATTTGACATATTTACTTGTAGCAGTTATTGGTGGATTGCAAGTTATTTCTGGTCAATTAACGATTGGGAATATGCAAGCTTTTGTTCAATATGTCTGGCAGGTTAGTCAGCCAATTCAAAATCTGACTCAACTAGCAGGCCAATTGCAAAGCGCTAAGTCTTCTTTAGATCGTATTTTCCAAGTTCTAGATGAACCTGGAGAAGTCAATGATGTGTTTGAAAGACTAGAACATGATTTAACTGGTCAGGTCAGCTTTCATGATGTAGACTTCCAGTATGTGGCAGATAAGCCACTTATTCGGAACTTCAATCTTGAGGTTAAACCAGGTGAGATGGTGGCCATTGTCGGTCCAACAGGTGCTGGTAAGACCACGCTGATTAATTTGCTCATGCGTTTCTACGATGTGACCAAAGGTGTGATCACTGTGGATGGTCACGATATTCGAGATCTTTCCCGTCAGGACTACCGCAAACAGTTCGGTATGGTGTTGCAGGATGCTTGGCTTTACGAGGGGACGATCAAGGAAAATCTTCGTTTCGGGAATTTACAGGCCACTGATGAGGAAATTGTAGAAGCGGCCAAGGCAGCTAATGTGGATCACTTTATCCGTACATTACCAGGTGGATATAATATGGAAATGAACCAAGAGTCAAGCAATATTTCACTGGGGCAGAAGCAGCTGCTTACGATTGCGAGGGCTCTTTTGGCCAATCCTAAGATTCTGATTTTGGATGAAGCAACTTCGTCTGTCGATACACGTCTTGAACTTTTGATTCAGAAGGCTATGAAGACACTCATGCAAGGGCGGACCAGTTTTGTCATTGCTCACCGACTGTCGACCATTCAGGAGGCAGATAAGATTTTGGTACTCAAGAATGGTCAGATTATCGAGCAAGGCAATCACGAGAGTCTCTTGGCTGCAAAAGGATTCTATTATGAATTGTACATGAGTCAATTCTCCAAAAAAGAAGAAACTAGCGCATAAAATAAAAGGAGCAATTGCTCTTTTTGTTTTTGCGAAGACTTTGATTTAAATATAATCCAGGTTTCTTGAAAGCGAATGCGAAATTTGCTATAATTGTAACAGAAATGGAGGCTTTATGAGCTTAACCAGCCAATTAATCACTGAAACGTTCCCAGATCTAGATAAGGTCGAACGGTTGAATACCGAGGCTTTCCCTGAAGAGGAACGGATTCCTTTATCGGAGTTTTTACGCTATACGGACAATGATGATGCTCATTTTTTTGCTTTTTACAATGAGGAAGAATTTGTCGGATTTGCCTTTGCTATTTCAAATGCCAAGGCCTTTTACGTCAGCTTCTTTGCCATCATGCCACACTTGCGAAGCCACGGCTATGGTCAAGAAATCATTGAAAAATTAGTCGAGTTTTACCAACGGACAATGTTGTTAGAAGTAGAGCGTTTGGATGAAGAATGTGATAATATAGAGCAACGTCGAGCACGTATGGACTTCTATAAAAGAAATGGATTCAAATCGAGCAATGCTTTTCTAGAATATGATGACTTAAGTTTTGAAATCTTGTATTTGGGTGATCACTTTGATGAGGAAGCTTATCGGGATATCTTCCATAAACTGCAAGCAGAGAATTACTTTGATTTCCGTATTGAATACAGACGCTTTAGTGATCATTAGAAATGATATAAAAAAGTTCTCAGCTAATTTGCAGAGAACTTTTTTCGGTTAGTGATTAAAGAAATAGTTCACAATCCTCATGATTTGCGATAAGAGCCAAGGCAGAAACAGAAAAGCTAAGAAAGTAGCATGCCATTTCCAATAGAGAGAAACTAGCCCAACCGTTTCACGAATCCAAGCCGATGGGAGATAATAAAAAGCTGTTTTTGAACCGACACTGCGTCCAGGGATTTTTAATCGCCTCATAAAGACACCAGCCCGAAGAGCGTGAAAGGAATTGGTAACCACAAGGACACTCTTTCCTAATCCTTGTTCTTCAAGAATAGCCTTACTAAAGGTCAGATTCTCAAATGTCGTTCGAGAACGATTCTCGATCAGAATAGCATCCTTCTGTACACCCTGTTCCATCAGGTAGTTTGCCATAGCAGCAGCTTCAGAAGTCAATTCGTCTTCTCCTTGTCCACCAGAAACAATTAGTTTTGGTCTTCCCTCGAACTGCTCATAGATAGTCTTTCCTTTAGTTAGACGCTGGGCCAAAAGTGGTGGTACTTTATCCCCAATTAGACCGGAGCCAAGGACGATGATAGCATCCGGCTCTTTACGAACGGGGAAATAATTGCAAAAAGTCCCATATAAAACATAAGAAAGATAAAGAAAAGTCGAGTAAAAGAGGGCAAAGTCTGTTGGATAAATCAAGAGATCTTTTCCTGGGAAATAAGGAAGGAAATGAAGCGCCAAGGCGCCGATAATAAAGATCCCATATAGGAGTGAGAGGAGGTTAGCCAACCTTTTGCCTTCAAAAGACATCATTTGACGGCCGTTAAAAAGAAGAAAAACAGTTGAGAAAATAATACTGAGTAAAACAAGGATAGCAAGTATTGAAAAAACAATGAAACCAATCTGTTGGTTAAACCAGAGCTCCGTACGAACAACTAGTAGAAGGGCAGAAATCAGGAGAAAAATGCCGAAACTTATTGAAAAGAGATAAGCATTGATAAGTCGTCTGCGGTCGTTCATAAAGAAAAATAAAAAAACGGTAGCTGGAACCAACCAGAATATATATAAAAACATGTTTACTCCTAGATGTATTAGTAAGTCAATTGTAACATAATTGACTAAAAGATGCTCATTAACTTCACAATCGTTCAGTATTGTTGAAACCTCAACTGTCACTTGAGAAAAGCAATAAATTCAGGAAAAAAGAATTGCCGTGGTGGATAAAAGCTGTTATACTAGATAAGATTGAAAAATGTAAAGGAGAACACATGTTACGAAAAGGTTCCTTAACAGGTTTGCTGTTATTTGGTATTTTCTTCGGTGCAGGGAATTTAATCTTTCCACCTGCGCTAGGTGTCCAGTCGGGTAGCCATTTTTGGCCAGCTATTGCTGGATTTGTCTTATCAGGAGTAGGGATTGCGATTATTACCTTGATTGTTGGTACACTCAATCCTAAAGGCTATATCCATGAGATTTCACGTAAAATCGCTCCTTGGTTTGCCATCGTTTATCTTGTAGCCTTGTATCTGTCTATTGGTCCATTCTTTGCGATTCCTCGGACTGCAACAGTAGCCTATGAAGTTGGGATATCTCCTTTACTTCCTAAAGATATGACCGCTCTTGGTTTGATTGTTTTCACGACAATTTATTTTGCTGCAGCGTATCTGATTTCTTTAAATCCATCAAAGATTTTAGATCGGATTGGTCGCATTCTAACTCCAGTTTTTGCAATTCTAATCATTATTTTAATTATACTGGGTGCCTTTAAATATAGTTCAGCAGCACCTCAGCAGGCTTCAGCTGTCTATGCTGCATCAGCATTTGGACAAGGCTTCTTGGAAGGATATAATACTTTAGATGCCTTAGCTTCGGTGGCTTTTAGTGTGATTGCTGTAACTACACTGAATCAACTGGGTTTCAAAAATAAAAAAGAATACGTCTCAACTATTTGGATTGTCGGACTAATTGTTGCCCTTGCCTTTAGTGCTATGTATATTGGCCTAGGATATCTAGGTAATCATTTTCCAGTTCCTGCTGAAGTGATTACAAAAGGCAACCCTGGTGTTTATGTCCTATCTCAAGCCACTCAAGCTATTTTTGGTCCTACAGCACAAATCTTCCTGGCTGTTATGGTTACAGTGACTTGCTTTACAACTACAGCTGGTTTGATTGTTTCAACAGGAGAGTTCTTTAATAATACTTTCCCCAAAGTCTCTTATAAAACTTATGCAACCATCTTTACTTTGATTGGTTATGCCATTGCGAACCTTGGTTTAAATGCGATTATCCAGTATTCAGTACCAGTTTTGCAAATCCTTTATCCAGTTACGATTGTGATTGTGATGATTGTTATTGTAAATAAATTCTTACCCTTATCAAAAATTGGTATGCAAGTGACAATTACGCTCGTGACTTTGATTGCTCTTGCAAGCATTTTAGCCTCTTTATTCAAAGTCAAGGAAGTTATGGATGCAATAAATACTTTGCCTTTTTCACAAGCTTCTCTGCCTTGGCTACTTCCAGCTCTTTTAGGAATTATTTTGTCACTCATTTTGCCTGATAAACAAAAGAGTGAATCTTTTGAAATTGAAGCATAAAAACTTAAATTCATCACGATAGTGATGGATTTTTTTGTTGAGTGTCAACAGTAGAAGATGTTTTATAATTAAGTAAGCGCGAACACAAAGCAATTTGGTAGCTTCTGTTAACCTTTGTTAAGAGATATACCGTTTTTTAGTTCCAGATTATATTCTTGGAGAATAACTAGTATATATAAAGTGTAGAAGCTTATTCACTTATTTTTTGATGGGTGAAAAAAATATAAGTATTTTATAAGAAGGATTTAAGAAAAAATTTAACTTTTTCTTATTCCTTTTTAATTTTATGATTTTATACTAGAGTCATAAAAAATATAAGGAGGATCCTATGAGATTCAATTCAAATCAAAAATATACTCGCTGGTCAATTCGTCGCTTAAGTGTTGGTGTGGCTTCTGTTGCAGTTGCCAGTGGTTTTTTTGTCCTAGTCGGTCAGCCAAGCTCTGTACGTGCAGATGAAGTCAATTTAACACCAGCACAAGTTGTACCAAATCCTTCATCAGTAACAGAAAAAAGTGAGTTACCAGAAAATTTTCTTAAAGAAGCTGTGGATACGGCTCTTCCAGAAAATCAGACGATTCCAAGTTCAAAGGAAGCAGTTGATGAAACTAATTCCTCAGAGAAGACTAGTACTGATTCTAAAGAAGAAGTTGCAAAACCGAAAGAAGAACAGGATACACCAAAAGCCAATAATCCAACAGAAGAACAAAGCAAACCAGAGGTAACTCCTGCGACAGTTGGTAGCCAAGATCGTGAAGCACCTACTCCTCAATCAGTAACAACTCCAGAGGAAGTTAAAAAAGGAGTTGCTGAGAATACGAAGGAAACAGTAGATGTTCCAGCCAGCTATCTTGAAAAAGCGAATGTTCCAGGTCCATTCACTGCTGGTGTCAACCAAGTAATCCCGTATGAAGCCTTCGGTGGTGACGGTATGTTGACGCGTCTCTTGCTCAAATCTTCTGACAAGGCACCATGGTCTGACAATGGCACAGCGAATAACCCAGCACTTTTACCACTTGAAGGCTTGGCCAAAGGTCAATACTTCTATGAAGTAGATTTGAACGGCAACACGACAGGCAAAGAAGGTCAAGCCCTTCTCGACCAACTTCGTGCTAATGGCACTCAAGCTTACCAAGCGACTGTCAAAGTCTATGGTGCTAAAGATGGTAAACCAGATTTGACTAATCTTATCGCAACAAAAAATGTAACGGTTAGTTTAAATGGCCTTGTTTCAAAAGACACAGTCAAGGACTCTGTTGCTAACAACATCAAAAATAGCATTGATGTTCCGGCCAGCTACTTAGAAAAGGCAAACGTTCCTGGTCCATTCTTGGCAGGTGTTAATCAAGTTATTCCGTATGAAGCTTTCGGTGGAGATGGCATGTTGACGCGTCTCTTACTCAAATCTTCTGACAAGGCTCCTTGGTCAGACAATGGCAAAGCGAACAATCCAGCCCTCTTGCCACTTGAAGGCTTGGCCAAAGGTCAATACTTCTACGAAGTGGATTTGAACGGCAATACTACAGGTAAAGACGGGCAAGCCCTTCTTGACCAACTTCGCATCAATGGCACTCAAGCTTACCAAGCGACTGTCAAAGTCTATGGTGCTAAAGATGGTAAACCAGATTTGACTAATCTTGTAGCGACAAAAAATGTAACTGTTAGTTTAAATGGCCTTGTTTCAAAAGAATCAGTCAAAGACTCAGTTACCAAAAATATTAAAGACCATATTGATGTTCCAGCTAGCTACTTAGAAAAGGCGAACGTTCCTGGTCCATTCTTGGCAGGTGTTAATCAAGTTATTCCGTATGAAGCTTTCGGTGGAGATGGCATGTTGACGCGTCTCTTACTCAAATCTTCTGACAAGGCTCCTTGGTCAGACAATGGCAAAGCGAACAATCCAGCCCTCTTGCCACTTGAAGGCTTGGCCAAAGGTCAATACTTCTATGAAGTGGATTTGAATGGCAACACGACAGGCAAAGAAGGTCAAGCCCTTCTCGACCAACTTCGTGCTAATGGCACTCAAGCTTACCAAGCTATTGTCAAAGTCTACGGTGCCAAAGATGGCAAACCAGATTTGACAAATCTTATCGCAACTCGTCAAGTAACAATTCAGCTTCATGGAAAAGAAATGGTGATAACACCTTCTCAACAAGGTCAGATGAATACGAAGTCTTCTGTAACAGATTCTATGAGCAAAGCTAAGGATATGGTGATAGAGGAGCAACATATGTCAGATATGAAGGTTAATCATCCAAGTTCTAGCTCAATGGCTGATACAGCGAAAAAGTTTGATAAATCTACGCTACCAAAAACTGGTGAAGCTCAAACAGCCACAGCTACCATTGGTTTCTTTGGACTAGCCTTGGCAGGTCTTCTTGGACTTCTAGGTTTGAGATCCAAACAAGAAGATTAAGATTCAAATCATTTAGAAATTAGTAAAAATAGTGTTATACTAGAGCCAGTATAACACTGTTTTTATCAGGAGATAGTCAAATGGAAAAGACAATTTTACTTGTTGATGATGAGGTGGATATCCTAGATATCCAAAAACGTTATCTTTTGCAGGCTGGTTACCAAGTTTTAGTGGCTCATGATGGATTGGAAGGTTTAGAACTTTTCAAAAAAAAATCCGTTGACCTAATCATCACAGATATCATGATGCCAAATATGGATGGTTATGATTTTATCAGTGAGGTTCAGTATTTAGCTCCTGATCAACCTTTTCTTTTTACAACCGCTAAGACCAGCGAGCAGGACAGGATTTATGGATTGAGCTTGGGAGCAGATGATTTTATTGCGAAACCCTTTAGCCCTCGAGAGTTAGTTTTAAGAGTCAATAACATCTTGCGTCGTCTTCAGCGTGGGGACGAGACAGAACAAATTGAGCTCGGTGATTTAGTGATGAATCATGTGACTCATGAGGTTCGTATTGGAGATCAATTTCTAGAATTAACAGTGAAATCCTTTGAACTACTCTGGATATTAGCCAGTAATCCTGAGAGAGTGTTCTCAAAGACAGAACTTTATGAGAAGGTGTGGCAGGAAGACTATGTAGATGATACCAACACACTCAATGTTCATATCCATGCCCTCAGACAAGAATTGACCAAGCGTGCTAGAAGGAACACTCCTGCCATCAAAACAGTCTGGGGGCTAGGGTATAAGATGGAAAGACCACGAGGTGGAAAATGAAGTTAAAAAGTTACATCCTAGTGGGGTATCTGATTTCTACCCTATTAACAATCTTAGTTGTATTTTGGGCAGTGAAGCGGATGTTGATTGCGCAAAGTGAGATTTATTTCTTGGTGGGAATGACTTTGGTTGCTAGTTTTATTGGAGCAACAGTTAGTCTCTTCCTATTATCGCCAGTCTTTTCTTCCCTGCGACATCTAAAAAAACAAGCCCAGGATATAGCGGGTAATGATTTTGGAACAGAGATTGAAGCCAAAGGACCTATTGAATTTCAGGAGTTAGGTCAAGCTTTTAACGATATGTCTCATAATTTACAAGAAACCTTTGCATCCCTTGATGAGAGTGAGCAGGAGAAGAGTATGATGATTGCCCAGCTTTCTCATGATATTAAAACACCCATTACTTCTATACAAGCGACTGTAGAGGGAATTCTAGATGGAGTGATCAAGGAAGAGGAGCAGGTTCATTATTTAACGACTATTGGTCGTCAGACAGAACGTTTGAATAAACTAGTAGAGGAGTTGGATGTTCTGACTCTTAATGCTCAGCCTCGAACAGATTCAGATAACGAAGCTGAAATCATCTTTTTAGACCAGTTATTGATCGAGGCCATGAGTGAATTTCAACTATTGATAGAACAAGAAGAGCGAGACATTTACATTCAAGTATCTCCTGAATCTGCGAAAATGAAGAGCCATTATGACAAACTTTCCCGTATCTTAGTCAACTTGCTGAACAATGCCTTTAAATACTCGGATCCCGGGACCAAAGTAGAAGTTGTAGCGCAATTAACAGAGCAGGATTTGACAATCAGTGTGAAGGATGAAGGACAGGGCATAGCTCCTGAGGATCTGGATAAGATTTTTAAACGCCTTTACCGTGTGGAAACCTCTCGGAATATGAAGACGGGTGGCCATGGCTTAGGACTTGCCATTGCTCAGGAACTGGCTCATCAGTTAGGTGGAGAAATTACGGTTGAAAGTCAATATGGACTAGGAAGCACATTTACCGTTCGTTTAAACTTGAAATAAATCCATAGTAAATTGTATGAGCTTTTAAATCTTGGTGTGGGAAAGATAAAACCAAATTCAAGTTTTTTCAAATCGATCTCCCTATTTTTAGGGAGATTTTTATTTTATACTAGAGTCAGAAATTGATAGAGAGGTTTTTGAAATGGCAACAAGTTTTTTGTTCTTTATTTCTGTTTTTTTGGCGGGGATTCTATCTTTTTTCTCGCCTTGTATCTTACCGCTTATGCCAGTTTATGTAGGAATTCTGCTGGATTCGGATCAGCCGAAAACAGTTCGGTTTATGGGAAAAGATATTTCCTTGTATGGTCTAGTTAAGACGCTCTGCTTTATAGCTGGCTTATCAACTGTATTTTTGGTTTTAGGCTACGGAGCTGGTGCACTTGGGCAAGTCCTCTATGCCCCTTGGTTTCGCTACGTTCTGGGCGGGATTGTCATTCTACTGGGAATCCACCAGATGGGACTTATCAATATCCAACAACTGCAAAAGCAAAAGAGCATTCAACTTAAAAAGAATAGTAAAAGAAGTGACTTTCTTAATGCTTTTCTCTTGGGGATTACCTTTAGCTTTGGTTGGACACCTTGTGTAGGACCAGTCCTAAGTTCTGTTTTAGCAATTGCGGCTTCTGGAGGTAATGGTGCTTTGCAAGGTGGTTTGCTCATGCTAGTCTATACTTTGGGCTTATCGCTTCCTTTTTTAGCAATGGCATTGGCTTCCGGTTGGGTATTACAACGCTTTTCTAAACTAAAACCTTATATGGGAGTTCTCAAAAAGATCGGTGGTGCTCTCATTATACTTATGGGAATTTTGCTGATGCTTGGGAATCTAAACGCTTTAGCATCATTATTTGGATAAATATTATATAATTAAAGGAGACTTATCATGAAAAAAATCGCTTCACTTACAATCGCTGCACTTAGTATCTTTGTCCTAGCTGCCTGTTCTAGTCAAAAGTCAGACAGTAATATGAAAAAGACTGATGACAGTAGCATGATGAAGAAAGACGATATGAAAAAAGACGACATGAAGAAGGAGGATATGAAAGACTCCAGCATGTCTGATGATAAAATGAAAAAGGATGATATGAAGGACTCTTCTATGATGTCCGACAGCAAGTCTGATATGAAAGATGATATGAAAAAGGATGATATGAAGTCAAGCGATTCAAGCATGAAGGATGACATGAAAGATTCATCCGAAATGTCATCTG
>ERZ773100.106-NODE-106-length-51392-cov-6.114576_pt1 | contig 51392 bp, 35 predicted proteins | sample MGYA00511119_ERZ773100 | MGnify/ENA primary metagenome ERZ773100 (study PRJEB29015, sample SAMEA2738000) | human oral metagenome | biome: human oral; feature: human-associated habitat; material: dental | place: China | collected 2111 ...
CGGCTTGAAGTTTGGATTGCTGCGGGTTGCGTGCCTGCGTTTTGAGTTTGGGCGGCTACGGGTTGCAAATCTGCAATTCGAACGTCTGAAGTTTGAACCGCTGCGGATTGCGTATCTACGCCTTGGGTGCTTAAATTTTGTTTTGCGACTGCGGCTTGCTCGGCTATGGACTGCTCGGGCGCGACATGAGTTAGCATGGGTTGCGCGGTCACAGCTCGAGTGTCTGCTGACCGTGCCATTGCTCGGGTGTCGTATACTAGATTTTTTGAAATTTTATCGCCGCTCGCCGCCGCGTCATTGTCGCTTTTGAGATCGTCTGAAATTTCATCTCTGTGCGCCTCGGCGCCGTATGCGGTAAGAAAATCCTCGTCGCTTTGAATGCTAAAATTTTCGTCGTTATAAATCTCTGCGCAGTGCGCCCGAGGCTGATCGCCGTCTAAGATTTCATCGCTCGCAATCTCGCCGTCACGGAGACTTGGGTGGGGCGAAGTCTCCGCGTCCTTTGGAATTTCGTCGTTTAAAATTTCATTCTCCGCACCGCGCTTTGCTTCGCAGGCAAAAACTCCGCCGCTTCGCGGATAGTTTGAAATTTTACCTTCAAAAATCTCATCATTTTGCGATCTGCCGTTTAAAATTTCAGCGGCGGCGGAGTTTTGCGAGCTTGAAATTTCGCCGTTATCTAAAATTCCGTCGTCATTTAAAATTTTATCACTGCTTGAAATTCCGCCATTTAAAATTTCACTGCCGCTTGGAATTCTGCCGCTGTTTGAAACGTCGTCGCGCTCGCCGAAATTTTCCGCGCCGCCCTCTTTGAGCTGCCTATTTAGCGCGGCTAGCATTCGCACGCTGCGCGGCGAGCTTTCGTGTAGCGCGAGCAGTACCGCCGCCTCGTCCGCGCGCAGCCCGCAGTCTAGAAGCGCGCCCGCGCTTAGATATTTTTTGATCAGCTTTTGCGCCGCGGCGTCGCTCAGCGCGGCTTTGTATTTGGGCGCGATCCTGCCCGGCTCGCTTACGATTTTTGGGTTTACGAACTGCCACGAGCCGAAGTTTTCGTCGCATTTGCCGTGGATGAAAAATTTTTTACCGCGCTTGAAGGCGCCGAAGTGCCAGTTTTTGGCGTTGAAGATCACGATTTTGATCTCGCGCTCCCAGTTGAGGCAGTGCGCCGTGACGATGAGCATCGAGCCGCGCCTGTGCTGGAAGAGGCACTCGACCTCCGCCGTGCTCTCGCCCGCGCACGGCGCGTCCCCCACGCTCAGATCGTCGAAGCTTTTGGGCAGAAGCAGCGCCATATCCAAAAGCGTCGTAATGCCCGCCTTTTGCAGCGTCGCCGCGTCTTTTGCTTCAAAAATCAATTTTCATCCTTTAAATTTGATAGGCGCTAAGCCCTTGCGCTGTGAAATTTTATGCGCCGAAGCGAAATCGTCCGCCTAAATTTGATCGAAATTCTATGCGCCGCATCGAACGCTCACTTAATTTTATTCAAAATTTTCGCCCATTGCGGCAAATTTGCTCGCCGACTGTGCCTGTAAATTTTACTCGTTTGCGCGTATTTTGTTTGGCAACCGCGTCTTTGCGGTGCGCACCTCGTTTTAAAACAGAGCGCGAGCGCTTTTAATTTCACGGCGCGATTTGCGAACATGGACTTGGCGCCGCTCGTGAAAGCCCAAGTCGCGACTTTAATTTTCGCAGCGCGATTTGTGAACCGCAAAAATTCAATTACGGCAGCCGTCACTCCGCGCCTTTTTAAATTTCACGGCGCGGCTTACAAACGGTGTGCGAAATCGGGCTTTGATTTTGTGCGCTAAAATTTTACCGAGCCGCGCACGGCGCCTTTAAATTTAGCCGCCCTTATAAGGCTCGCAAATTTAGCCGTTCTTGTAAGCCCCACAAATTTTAGCGCGACGCAAACGCGGTTTTAAATTTAAACGCACAAGCCGTCCGCAAGCGGAGCGAAAAAGTAAAATTTAGCGCCGTTCGCGCCTTAATATCGTCCGCGCCGCTTTACAAATTTTAAAATTTACCCAAATTTTAGGCCGGTCGCAGGTATACACTCGCTGTGCCGCGACGGACTAAATTTTAAGCCCCTTTTTCGCGGCGGTCTCGTCGCAAATGACGGAAAAGCTTAGGTTTGTAATCTCATCGTGCGACTTGATGAAATCGTTGAGCGCCCCGAGTTTTAGCGTCTCGATGCGCTTTAAATTTCGCTCGAACTCACCGAATGCGTAGCCCTTGTAATATTCGCTCTGCGCGATCGCCGCGCGCTTAAACATCGTCTCTTTTTGCAGCACGGCGCTTCCGATCAGGAATTTTTTTGCGCTTTTCAGCTCCGCTTCGCTCACGCCCGATGCGATAAATTTCGCGATCTCCTCTTTTACGAGCGTGGCGGCGTTTTGCAAATTTTCGTTTTTGGTCTGCAGATAGCCCCAAAACTCGCGGCGGCTAAGCTCAAAATCGCCGCGCGCATAGACTGAGTACGCAAGGCCGTGCTTGACGCGGATGCGCTCCATCAGCCTGCTGCCGAAACCGCTGCTTCCGAGCACGAAAAGCGCGGTGTTTGCGATGAACTCCTGCTCCTTTGGCAGCGTAAAGGGCGCGCCGAAGTAGATGTAGGCCTGCTGCGTCTGCTCCTTTTGGATCTTTATCTTTTTCGCATCGCTCGGCGTGAAAAACGGCAGCTCGCGCTTTTCGCCGCTTGCAAAAAGGCTTAAAATTTCCGCGATTTTCGGGTTTTTATCGCTTACGTCGCCGCATAAAACGACGTATAAATTCTCTAAACTCAGCGAGGCGAAAAACTCCCGCACGTCCTTCATAGTGATCCGCTCTATGCTCGCCTCGTCGCCTATGAGCGGCTGAGCGAGCCTCGTGCGCGGATACAGAAGCGCTTTTAGGTTGCACGTCGCGATGTAATCAAACTCGCTTTTTAGCACGGCGATCTCGCCTATGGTTTGCATTTTTAGCTTTTCTAGCACCGAGGGCGTTAGATTGGGCTCTTTAAGCAGCTCTCGCAGCATGTCTAGGCCAAAATCGAAGTGCTCTTTTAGGCAGTTTAGCTGGATGCCGAAGGTTTCAAAATTGCTCGCGGCGCTGATCTCGACCGCGCGGATATCGAGCTTGCGGTGAAATTCGCTCACTCCCAGCGTCTTTGAGCCCTCGCCCAAAACGCCCGCGCAGATGCGCGCAAGGCCCAGGGTCTTCTCGCTCACCGCGCCGCTTGCTTTAAAAATTAACTTGAAGCTCGCCACCGGCAGCGAATCGTCGAACTGATACAAAAAGTCGATTTTGGCGCTCTTGCCGCCTTTGATTTTAAGTGAAATCTCTTTTTTTTCCATCGTTTTCCTTTATAAAATTTTTAAATTTTATCGCTCTTGCAGGCGCGGTTTTAAAATTTTGGCGCAGCCGCGCCGCTCTAAAAATTTTCGTCGGGGGCTCGCTTCTAAAATTTCACGCTAGGGCAGTTTTGCCCGTCCTGCTTTAAAATTTGAAATTTAATTGCGCCGCGTTTTTGTAAAATTTCAGCACCCCAAACAGCGCGTCGCCGCAGTGCATTCCAGCTATGAGGTGAAATGTATTCGCTAATGCCTAAACGGGGCGCATTACCGCTGCCAAACATACAGCTCTGCGGCGTATCGAAACCGCAATATGTTTTGTCGCCGCAAACGCGGCAAGCGCCTTCACAAAATGCCTTCTGTGCGCCGTCTCCGTCGCATTGATCTCGCGGCGTATAATTTCGCGTCCGCAAAATTTTAAGGCAAAATTCCGTAGCGAAATGAAATTTTACCGTGCGAATTCCGCTTGCGCCCGTAAATTTAAGCCCATACCGATATCAAAATTTTAAATCCCGTTGCAAAATTCCACGATCGCAAAAATTCGCTATCTGTATTTAAGACAAATTTTACCGCTAAATTCGCGCCGTAAGCGCATAAATTTCTGCCGCAAACGCGCAAACCCCGCACTTAAGCGTACGTCTCCAAAATATCGTAGTTGGTGTTGCGCTTGGCGGGTATTTCGCCTACGTCGCGGATCAGCGCTATCATCTCGTCCTTGCTCATCCGAAAGCTCGCGCCCGCGGCCTTTACGACGTTTTCCTCCATCATCGTGCTTCCAAGATCGTTCGCGCCGAATTTCAGCGCCAACTGCCCGATGTAGCTACCCTGCGTGACCCAGCTGCTTTGGATGTTTTTGAAATTATCCAGAAATAGCCGCGAGACGGCGAGCAGGCGCAGGTAGCGGTTCGGGCTTTGCTTTTTGATCTCTGGATGCTCGCGTAAAAGGCGAGTGTTCTGCCCCTGAAAGCTCCATAAAATGAACGCTCGAAAGCCGCCCGTGCGGTCTTGCAGCTCGCGGATTTTATCCCAGTGCTCTACGATCTCGCGCGTGCTTTCCAGCGTGCCGAACATCATCGTGGCGGTCGTTTTCATACCGATGCCGTGCGCCTCCTCGTGCACTCTAAGCCACGTGACGCTGTCGCTTTTACGCGGCGCTACGAGGTCTCGCACGCGGTCGTTTAAAATTTCGGCTCCGGCTCCAGGCATAGAGTAAAGCCCCTTGGCTTGCAGTCTGCGAAGCACTTCGAGCGTGCTGATGCCGCTAAGGCGCGCGATATAATCGATCTCGATCGCCGAGAAGCCGTGGATCGTGATGCTCGGGTAATTTTTGTGGATGAACTCCACGAGATCCTCGTACCATTCGATTTTCAACTTCGGATGGACGCCGCCTTGAAATAAAATTTGCGTGCCGCCCACGGCGATGAGCTCCTCGATCTTTTCGCTAATCTGCTTAAAGCTCAGCACATAGGCATCCGCGTCGCTTGCGTGGCGATAAAATGCGCAAAATTTGCAATCTACCATGCAGGCGTTGGTGTAGTTTATGTTTCGATCGATGATGAAGGTCGTGACGCGCTCCGGGTGCAGCTCGCGCTTGCGCGCAAACGCCGCGCGCCCAAGCTCGTTTAGATCGGCGTGCTCGATTAGCTCTAGCGCCTCATCGGCGCTCATTCTAGCCATTGGCTCCCTTTAAATTTGCATCGCTTGCGGCGGCGTTAGAATTTTTATCGTCGGCACTCGTGCTGTCCGCGTCGCTTAAATTTGCGTCGCCGTTATTTAAATTTACGCCATCTGCGCCGCTAGAATTTCGACTGCTATCTTTTTTAACCACGATTTGTCCGTTTTTTACGCCTAAAATTTCGACTCGGTCGCCCTCGTTAAGATCTGAAATTTCATCGCTTTTCCAAAACGTGCCTTTGAAATAGACCATGCCGTTTTTGATTACGCCGGTGCCGCTCTCGTCCAAAAAGTTATCCTCGTGTTTCTCTTCGGGTTTGAAAAAGCGCGATTTTAGCGGTCTTTTAAGTGCGATTAGAAGCACGAAAGAGAGCACGAACGAAAGTAGAATTTGTACGTCCCAATCAAGGTGAAAGCCGAAGCTCAAAAGTCCCGTGATGAAAAATCCGGCGCTGAAAAATATAAAGGTAAAATCCATCACCAAAAGCTCGACGATCGCCAAAATCACGCCGATTATGATAAAAATCAGCGCGTTCATTTGAGCTCCTTCGCGCCGTTTTTGCCGAGGAATTCTTTAAGCACGCTAAGAGAGCCGATCAGCTCGCTCGTTTCGTAAGGGATCAAAATTTTATCCTTGCTCGGGTTTTTGGACAGCTCGCTAAAAGCGTTTACGCGACCCTGCGCGAGCAGGTATTCCGCCGCAAAGCTGGAAGCGCTCATCGCTAAATTTATGCTATCCATCGCGTCTTTTTGACCTTGCGCGAGCGCGATCTGCTCGTATTTTTTCGCATCCGCCATACGCTCGATCGCCTCGGCTTCGAGAACCTTCTCCTGCTTTAGCGCCTCGGCGTTTCGGATGAGGGCCGCTTTTTCAGCCTCGGCTTTAAGCTCGATCGCGCGCTTTTCACGCTCGGCTTTCATCTGCATATTCATCGCCTCTTCGATGCCGTGCGGTACCGAAATTTCGGAAATTTCCACGCGCATGATCTTTACGCCCCAGTTATCAGCGGCATCGCCCAGAGCGATTTGTAGCTTGGAATTTAGCTGATCGCGCGAGCTAAGCGTGCTGTCTAAGCTCATCTCGCCGATCGCGCTACGTAGCGTCGTCATCGCTAAATTTGAAATCGCGCGGCGATAATCCTCGACGTTGTAAAGCGCCATCTTACCGTCGATGACCTTCAAAAATACGATACCGTCGACGCTTATGTTGACGTTATCTTTGGTGATGACTTGCTGCTTGCTGATGTCCACGAGCTGCTCGCGAACGCTCATCTTCGCGCGCACCGCGTCAAAAAACGGCACGATGATGTGAAAGCCGCCGTCGAGCACCTTATGAAAGCGACCTAGCCGCTCGATGATTAAAATTTCCGATTGAGAGACGATCTTGACCCCCATCTTTAGAATTGCTGCGATGAGGACGCAAAATACTATTACCGTAGTTACGAACCCTTCCATTTTCACTCCTGAATTAAAATTTCGCAATTATAGCATTTTTAGCTTATTTTGGCTTTTAAGGCGCGCCGTGATACAATTTCGCTAGATTTTTTATATTAAATTTACGGGATAAAATTTTATGATCAGATACATCGTGCTGCTTCGCCATTCGCGCAACTACCGACTGCTCTTTTCGGCGGGTTTTATATGTATGTTTGGCTTGTGGTTTTCGGTCGTTGGGGTCGCTACGCTGCTGATTGAGCTTGGCGCGCCGGTGTGGGCGATTACGGCGGTGGGCGTCGTTTCGTTCGTGCCGAATGTTTTTTTAGCGCCCATTAACGGTATCATCGTGGATAAATTTCAACCAAAGCCGCTGATGACGGCGATGTTTATAACCGAGATGATCAGTATTTTCATGCTGATTTTTATCGATAGTTTGGATTATCTGTGGCTGCTGCTTCTGATTGTGGTCGTGCGAAGCGTCGCAGGCACGCTGTTTTTTCAGACCGAATCCTCCACGCTGCCGAAATTCCTAAGCCGCCCCTATCTAAAGCTTGCTAACGAGATGACGGGCATTATTTGGACTATCACCTATACTTTCGGCATGGCGAGCGCGGGTGTTTTTATCCACTATTTCGGCGTGCGAGCGGCGTTTATTTTGGATTTTTGCTTATACGTTTTTTCGTTTTTCATCCTGCTGCGGCTAAATTTCAAAGACCTTGCAAAAAACGCGCCAGGGCCCGTGTTTAAGATGCTCAAAGAGGGCTTTTCTTACTTGCGCTCGCACCCTTTGGTCGTGCATCTCATCGTCCTTCACGCCTTCGTCGCCGTCACTACTTACGACAATCTCATCGCGCTTCTTGCGAAATACCGCTACAAAGAGATTTTAAGCGCCTCGCTAGTCATCGGGCTTATGAATATGTCGCGCTCGGCGGCTGCATTTTTCGGGCAGATATGGCTAAGCAAGATCGTTAATAAACATACGTTTTTTTGGCTATTGCTGGGGCAGTTTGCGGGCATCGCGCTGTGGGCGGTGCTGGAGTTTAACTACTGGCTTTCGTTTGCGGGGATGATCGCGGCGGGATTTTTCATCACGACGGTGTGGTCGTATTCTTTTACGCAGCTGCAAAACCACGTCGATAGGGAGTTTTTCGGGCGCGTCATCGCCTACAACGACATGGCGTATTTCATCGTCGCCACGCTCGTGTCGGCTGCGATCGGATTTTTTTTCGAGCTTGGATTTTCGCTTTCGCAAATCACCTTCGGCATGGGCTTTATGTTTGCAATCGCGGCGTTTTATTATAAATTTTTGATCTATGAAAAAATTTAAAATCCGGACGCTATCTTTTCGGCGCGATCTCGGGGCGGAAGATAGCAAATACGAATAAAAAGCTCATCGCCGCGAAAAATACCCAGATAAAGCCGTTCGCACCTAAAAATTTCATCATCGCGCCGATGATCAAAGGCGAGCATAGCGATGCGCTCGAATAGATAAAAAGCATCGCCGCAGAAATTTGCACGCGAGATGCGCCCTCGCCGGTGATGGAGTCGTTTGCGCGCGCGATGGCGAGCGAATATAAAGGAAAGGCGCCGAATCCTAACATCAGCGCAAGTGCGCACGTTAGGATGAAGCTTTTGGCAAAAAATAGCGCCGCGCAGGAAGTAAGACCCACGACGCAAACTATCATTATGGCGCGTTTGCGACCGAACTTATCTGAAATAGTGCCGCAGACGAGCTGCGCTAAGAAGCCTCCTGCCATCGCCGATCCCATAAATGCACCCACCGAGCCCACTCCAAGTCCCGCGCTTAGCACGAAAACGCTCGCCATCGAAAAAAAGCCGTTAATCAAAATGCCCGCGCAAACCACCGTCGCAAACGCAAGCGGCGGTACGATCGAAATTTGCGGCATCGAAACTCGCATGCGAGCGGGAACCCTAGGAGGGTTGAAGCGGATTAAATTTACCGGCAGCAGCGCTAGGATGATGAAAAATGCGCTTAGCACGAAGACCTTCATCGTTCCGAAATTTAGCGCTAAAATTATAACTCCTATCGCAAACGCGCCGTAAAAAACCGCTTCGTAGATCGCCAGCACGCGGGAGCGGATAGCGTTTGTGATCTTTGAGTTAATCCAGCTTTCGATTATCATCAAAAGCGCGTAGTAGCAAAAGCCCAAAATGAAGCGCAAAATCGCCCAATACACGAGGTTTGAGCCAAGATCATGCAGCATTGCGGCAATTCCGAAAAGCGCCGTAAAGACCGCATACGCCCGCACGTACGAGAGCGCGCCGATTATCGAAGGCACGAAAAAGCCGCTAAAGATCGCCCCTAAAAAGAAAAATGCAGAAATTAGTCCGATCTCAAGCTCGCTGTGGCCGGATTCTTTTAGCATGATGCCCGCGCTTGCGATGACTAGCGCGTCGCCGATAAACATAAAGAAAATCCCCAGAAATAGGGGGCTTAGCGAGCGTGCTGCGCGCATGGATTCAAACAATGACTTTCCCTTGGAATTAAATTTGGCGTATTGTAGCCTTTTATTGATTAAAGCTCGGTTTTTATATAAAAATATTTGAAAAATTTCGATTCAGATAGAGATTTTAAAAAGATGCGAAAATTTATAAAGGAAAATAAAGCCAAAATTTTATTGCAGATGCCGAAGATCAAGTACAGGTAACGCGCCGAAAAGCCCAGCGTGCGATAAAATTTTACCGCAGCGGTTTTAAAACAGCACGAGCTTTTAAATTTTAGAGGCGGCTCGTAACGAAGCGCTAAAATTTTAAGATAAATTTTTAATCCAAACGTTAAAGCTCTAGCAGTCGTGCCTCGTCGCACCAAAGAGTCGAGTTTTATTGAAAAGCCCTGCGGCCGAAGCGGCGATCCGCGCGGCTAAATTTAAAGGTAAAATTTCAATCTTTGCGGATAAATTTATGCGGTTTACTTCAAAACTAAAAATTCAAAATTTCATAGAGCAAAACCGGGGCGCAAAAGGGGCAGAATTTTAAAGCTCTAGCCGTTTTGCATGATCCCCTTTAGGCTGCGATACTCCTCGCACTCGCCCGCTAGCTTCGCGTCGGTGCCGATAGCGAGGATGCGGCCGTTTTTCATCACGGCGATATTATCGGCGCGCTCGATCGTGGAGAGGCGGTGAGCGATTACAAAGACGATTTTGCTTTGTTTGATCTTTTCGATGACGTTTGAGATCTCCTTTTCGCTTGCGTTATCCAGCGCCGAAGTCGCCTCGTCGAATATTAAAATTTGCGGGTCCTTATACAGCGCGCGCGCGATGGCGATACGCTGGCGCTGCCCGCCGCTAAGGTTTGCGCCGAACTCGCTAAGCACGGTGTAAATTCCATCCTTCATCGAGCTTACGAACTCATAGGCGTTGGCGAGCTTCAGCGCCTCTATGACGCGCTGCTCGTTAAATTCCGCTCCGTAGCTTACGTTTTGTGCGATCGTGTCGTTGAAAATATAGACGCGCTGGCTTACCAGGCCGATGTTTTCGCGTAGGCTAGGGATACTAAACTCGCCGATCTCGTCGTTTCCGTTGAATAAAATTTTACCGCTGTTTGCGTCGTAAAAGCGCATCAGTAGGTTCACGACCGAGCTTTTGCCGCCGCCGCTGTTTCCGACGAGCGCTAAAATTTCGCCCTTTTTGACGCTGAAGCTTATATCTTTCAGCGCCGCCTTGTCGCCGTAGTTTAGCGACACGTCGCAAAAGCTCACCGAGCCGATCTCGCCCATCTGCTTTCCGCCTCCGACGATCGTAGGCTCCAAGTCGATCAGCTCAAATGTCCGCTCGCTCGCTGCGATGGCGTCTTGCATGTTGTTGTATAGCGAGGAGACCTTTTTTATCGGGGTGTAGACCATAAAAAGCGCCGTAAGGAAGCTAAAAAAGCTGCCGATGCTCATTTGACCCGCAATGACCTCCTGCCCTCCGACGATGATCACCACGGCGATGCCCACTGCGCCTAGCATCTCCATGATCGGGCTTACCAGACACGTCGTTACGACCGCCTTTAAATTTAGACCGAAAAATTTCCTGTTTTCGGCGTTAAATTTCTCCACTTCGAAGCTCTCGGCGTTGCTTGCTTTGACGATTTCGATGTTGGAGTAAATTTGACTGAGCGCTGAGGAGATATCGGAGGTTTTTTCTTGAGACTCGCGCGAAATTTTTTTCATCCGCTTTGCAAGGCGTGAGAGCGGATATATCGCGCACGGAAAGACCACGAGCGCGAAAAACGAAAGCTTTGGGCTCTGATAGATCACGACGCCTAAAAGCCCCAAAATCGTAATGATTTGCGTGAAAAAATCGGGGATCATATTCGAAACCACGACGCGGATACGCTCGATGTCGTTGATCGTGCGGCTGATGAGCTCGCCCGTGCGGAAGCGGTTGAAAAAATCCACGTCCAGTCGCACGAGGCTTGCAACGAGTCTATCACGGAAGCGGCGCACCGTGTCTTGACCGATGAAGGCGGTGAAGTAGTTTTGCATAAACGCGCCGCCGCTTTTCATCGCGAAAACCACGATGATCGCCATCGGAAGCGTATAGAGATACGGCTCGTTTTTTTCGACGAAAATTTTATTTAAAACGGGCTCGACCAGCTTCGCGCTCGCAGCAGTCGCCACGCTCGTCATTACCATACCCAAAATCGCCAATGCAAACTGCGGCTTGTAATCCCTAAAATAGGGCTTAAAGCGCGATAGTAAAGTTTTAAAGCCGTTCAAATGCAATCCTTTTTTATAAAATTTTTAAAATTTAAAATCTCAAAATTCTTGAAATTTTAGAATTTAAAATTTCTGAAATTTTGTAATTCTTAAAATTTCAGGAATTTTCAACTTCGAAATTTCTAAAATTTTAGGAATTTAAAATCCCAAAATTCCTGAAATTTTAGAATTTCGGCCGCGAGGCAGCACAAATTTACGCTACGGCGCGGGACCAATTTGCGCTTCGCAAGCTCACTAAATCAACTCGCTCGCATGCGGCGACCGTGCGGACGACGCCGAGATTTAGCTTTTTTGTTTGCCGCGTTCGAAGCATTAAGCGCTTAAAGCAAGCGAGTTTTTATTTGTCGCGATCTCCAAACGCTTTCGCACGCCATTTTTAAAACGCTGAACGCTTTGAGACGCCATAAAGCGCTCAAAGGCCGTATCGTAATATACATCGCGTATCACGACTTCACATCGCCGCGCTGCATTGCGCTTTTGCGCCACCGCACCGCCGAATGAAAATCGCAGCCTGTCTTGTGGCTTTGCCGCTACATCAGCCGTATCGACAAATGAAATCGCGACTTTCATCGCTACGCACTATGTACGATATCGCCGAATAAAAATCGCGCGGAAATTTGTGCGTCGCCGCAGCGTATTCAACTGTACCTAGTCGCGTTAAAATTTACGCACAGGCTGCCGCAGTGTTACTTTCACTGCGCTGCATCGTAACTCTGCACGCCAATTGTCATAAAAATAGCACTGAAATTTACGCTCAGACGAGCCGTAGCGTTGCCGCTATACCGCGCTATATCGCGCCACCGTATCAGCTGCGCCGACGAATGAAAATAGCGATCCACCTCGCGCTTCTGTCGCCGCGTCGTGCTGTACATCGCATCGCTCCTGCACCGTATCGCCGAATAAAAATTGCACCGAAATTATGCACGGCCGCCGCAATGCTACCGCCGCACCGCCGAATGAAATCGCACTAAAATTTACGCGCATATTAGCGTTCGGATTTACGTCTCGAATAGTAAAAATCACAAAATTTAGCGTAAAATTTTATGCTAAATTTTACGTTTTACTCTGCTGCGACCTCCCAAACGGTGCCGCTAGCCGTATCCATCACTTCGATCTTCATATCCGTAAGGCGCGCCCTGATGGCATCCGCGCTCGCAAAGTCCTTTTCCGCCTTCGCCTGCGCGCGCTGTTTTATCAGCTCCTCGATCTGTACCCTCTGCTGCTCGCTCACGCCGAAGCGAAAGTATTCGGTCTCATCCTCATATAAAATTCCAAGGGTCTGCTTCGCAAACTCCAAATTTGCGGCGATCTGAGCCTTTAGCGCCTTGTCTTTTGGCGCGCGATCTAGCGCTTCATTCGCGCTTGCTACGAAGTTACCTAGCACCGCAAGCGCGCCTGAGGTGTTAAGATCATCGCTTAAAAACTCCATCATCTCCGATCTAAATTTAGCCTCCACGGCGGGCAGCTCAGACGCAGAATTTTTAGGCTTGGAATTCGGCGCCGCGCTTGAGCTTAAACTTTGAGATCCGCTCGAAGTTAAATTTCGCCCCGCATCCCCGCAGGTCTGCGCAGAACTCGCGGATGAAATTTGCGCGGTATGTTCAGATACGCATGTCACGGAATTTTGCCCTGCAGCAGGAGCTAAAACGTCGCGGACGCGCTTTTTAAGGCGGTAAATTTTATCGAGCCTCTTTTTGCTCGCAAGCAGATCGGTCACCGAATAATTAAAATTTGCCCTGTAATGCGAGCTTAAGAGATAAAATCTCAGCGCCTCGCCGGGTGCGATTTTTAGAGCATCTCCTACAAAAAACGAGTTGCCGAGGCTCTTGCTCATCTTTTCGTTATTTACCTGCACGAAGCCGTTGTGAAGCCAGTATTTGCTTAACGCTCTATGGCGAGCGCAGCGGCACTGTGCGGCTTCGTTTTCGTGATGCGGGAAGAGCAGATCGGCGCCGCCTGCGTGAATGTCAATGCAAAATTGCGGATCGTCGCTATCAAGGTGCGCCAAAATCATCGCGACGCACTCGCTGTGCCAGCCCGGGCGCCCTTTGCCAAACGGGCTATCAAACCAATTCTCGTCAAATTTCCACAGCACGAAGTCCTTCTCGTCGTGCTTGGCATCGTTTGAGGCGACGCGGGCGATGTTTTTGCCGGCGCCCTCTTTTTTACCGCTAAGGCTTAGATAATCCCCGTCCTTGCGCGTGTCGAAGTAGATGCCGTCACCCGCGATCTCGTAGGCAAAGCCTTTTTGAAGAAGCGAGGATATGAGCTCGCAGATCGCGGCGATATTTTCGGTCGCCTTGGGCGAAATGCTCGCGTCCGCGACGTTTAGCGCGCTCATATCCTGCAAATATCTGCGGGTATAAAGCTCCGTGATCTCCCCCAGACTCTTACCGGTTTCCGCCATCTTTTTTAAAATTTTATCGTCGATGTCGGTAAAATTTCGCGCAAATTTAACCTCATAGCCCTCTGCTTGCAGTACGCGGCGCAGCAGATCGAAGCTCACGGCGCTCTTTGCGTGCCCCAAATGCGCATCGTCATAAACGGTCGGGCCGCAGGCGTAAATGCGCGCCAGCCCCTCGCTAATGGGCTTAAAAGGGAGCTTCTTTTTGCTCAAACTATCATAAATTACCATAATACAAGCCTTTTAAAATGTATAAAATCGCCGCTTCGCCCGCACAAAGCGCCGCGATCGCAATAATTTTTTTTGCGCGGATTATAGCCAAAAAGTTATTAAATCCAAAAAAATAGAGGTTGAAGCCGAACAGAAACGCTCCCGTTATCGTGCTCGCAAACGCAAGCCCCACTGCTCCGAAGGGTTTAAAAAACAGCGCGCACAAAGCGACGTTTATAAAGACGCACCAGATCGAAATTTTCGCGCTTAGCTTCTGCTTCATGTTCGCATATAGCCAGTGCGAAAAAATCCTAGACAGCCCAAACGGCACGAGCCCTACCATATATGCGCCGAGAACCGCGGCGCATTCGATAGAATTTTGACGGGTAAATTCTCCGCGCTCAAACAGCAGCTGCGTGATCTCATTTCGCAGCATCACGCCGCCTATCGCAGAGAGCCCGAGCAGCGTCAAAAGGAAGTAAAATCCGCGCTCCACGAGCGCCAGAGCCTGCGCTTCGTCGTGAGCTTTTACGAATTTGCTCATGCGCGGAAAGATTGCCGTGCTAAGCGCGATCGCAAAAAGCGCAAGCGGCAGCTGAAATATGCGGTTGGCGTAGTAAAGATAGCTGATACTGCCGCTAGCAAGGAAGCTCGCAAAAAAGGTATCTATAAACGAGCTTAGCTGAAGCGCCGACGCACCGAGCACGCCCGCGAAAAAATTTTTATAAAAGCCCTGCGTCTGCGGTTTATCGCCTCGTGCGAGCCTCGCAAAGCCGCCGGCTAAGACGCGCAGCATGCCGGTGAACTTCAGCGCATAAACATGCACCGCAAGCTGTAAAAGCCCGCCCGCTACGACGCCGAAGCTAAGATAGAGCACCGCCGTGGCGCCGTCCTTACCGCGAGCTAGCAGAAGCGCCGCGATCATCGCTAAATTTAGAAGTGCGGTCGAAAACGCCGTCGTAGCGAAGTGGTCGCGATACTGAAGCAGCGAGGCAAAGAGCGTAACGACGAAGATAAACGTGAGGTAGAAAAAATTTATCCGCACGTAGGGCACCGCAAGACCGATCTGTTCGGCGCTAAATCCGTATGCCAAAACTTTAGTAAAAACGGGTGCGGCGAGCAGCACGAGCGCCGTTAAAAGCGCGATGAAAACGCTAAATTTAATAAGCACCGCTGCGGCAAAAATTCCTTTTTTGCGCGCGGCGGTAAAGCTGGGCAAAAACGCCTGCGTAAAAGCTCCCTCGCCGAATAGTCTGCGGAAAAGATTAGGCAGTTTAAACGCTACGAAAAATAGATCGCTGTAAATTCCCGCGCCCAAAACCGATGCGGTAAGCAGGTCGCGCACGAAACCCAAAACTCGCGAAACTAGCGTGCCTGCGCTATTTGTAAAAAAGCCTCTGAGCATAAATCTCCATTAAATTTTATAAAATGCCAAGGTTGATTATATTATAATTTCCCCTATTTTTTGATTTTGGAGAGAAATTTTTGCGGAATTTAGCCTTTTCGCTCGAAAGCTCGGGCGGAAAAAACACCTTATCGCTACGCGGGCAGTGGAACTACAAAAGCTCGCGCGCCCAGCTGCTTGCACTAAAAAAAGCGGTAAAAAATCTAGACGAGCTGGAGCTAAGCTTAAGCGAAATTTCAAATTTAGACTATTTCATGGCGCTGATGATCAAAAACGCCCTTGCCGGTAAGCGAGTCAGCCTTGTGGAGGATAACTGCAAAGCTGCTAAAATTTTAAGCTTTATGGATGATAAAACGATCGATTTTAGCTACGTACCCGAATCTCGCAGGCTAAATTTTTTAGCGCAGATCGGACTTTATTGCCATCTTGGAATTCTAGGCTTGCTAAGCCTTGCTAGCTTTTTGGGCGAGTTTTTCTCCAAACTCGCGGCTTTTATAATTCATCCGATGAAATTCCGCTTCAAAGAAACCGTAAATTTTATCAAAGATAGCGGCATAGACGCACTTTTCATCGTCTCATTGACGGCATTTTTAATTGGTATCGTGCTTGCTTACATAGGCTCGGATATGCTTTCTAAATTTGGCGCCAGCATCTATATCATCGATATAATGGGCGCTTTGACGCTCCGTGAAGTAGCGCCTCTAATCGCTGCTATTGTTATCGCAGGTCGTTCGGCTTCGAGTTTTACGGCGCAGATCGGCGTGATGAAGATCACCGAAGAGATCGATGCGATGAGGACGATGGGCTTTGATCCGTTTTATTTTCTTGCGATGCCGCGCATTATCGCGATGGTACTAATCATGCCGCTAGTCATTTTTATCGCAGATTCGGTAAGTATTTTTGCTCAGATGATCGTGTGTGACGCGTATTTAGACATAGCCTTTAGCGATTATTTGGATAGATTTAAGGCTTCTGTAGAGCTTAGGCATTTTTTAGTAGGTGTGATTAAAGCGCCGTTTTTCGGGGCATTCATTGCTATCATCGGCTGCATGCGGGGTTTCGAAGTAAAAGGAAACACCCAAAGCATCGGCGAATACACCACTATTAGCGTCGTAAACGCGATATTTTGGGTCATTGCGATCGACGCGGTATTCGCGGTTCTGTTTTCGGAAATCGGGCTATGAGCGAGCAAGCGCAGTCTAGCGAAACCTCCAAAATCATAGTCGCGCGCGATGTTACTACCGCGTACGGATCGCGCGTTATGCACGATTGCGTGAGCTTTAGCGTCAAAAAGGGCGAAATTTACGGCTTTTTAGGTGGCAGCGGCAGCGGCAAAACGACGCTGATGAAAACTCTCATATTTTTAAAACGTCCGCAAAGCGGCGAAATTAAAATTTTCGGGCGCGATATTTGGCGCGCAAGCGAAGCAGGGCAAAACGAGATCCGCCTAAAATGCGGCGTGATGTTTCAGTTCGGCGCGCTTTACAGCTCGATGAGCGTGCTCGAAAACGTAGGCGTGCTGCTGCGCGAATACTCTAAATTTAGCGAGCGCGAGATAGATGAGCTATCGATATTTTGGATTCAAAAGGTGGGGCTTAAAAAAGAGGCCGCCGCGCTTAGGCCAAACGAGCTTAGCGGCGGTATGAAAAAGCGCGTGGCGCTGGCTCGCGCGCTGGCCCTAAGTCCTGAAATTTTATTTTTGGACGAGCCAAACTCGGGGCTTGATCCGCTCAGCGCCAGAGCCCTTGATAGGCTTGTTTGCGAGCTTAGAGATAGCCTCGGCGTCACGGTCGTTATGGTGACGCACGACGTGGATAGTATCTTTGACATTTTGGATCGGTTTTTGATTGTGGATAATCAAAAAATCGCTTTTGAAGGAAACATCGAGGAGATTTCAAACCTAGAAAACAACCCGCTCGAAGAGCTATTTAAGATGCGGCAAAGAGATTAAGCTTCGGAATTTACCGAGCTAAAATACAGCTCGCGGCGGGTAAAATTTAGATAGGTAGGAGCTGAAATTTTAAAATAGCAGCGGAAGAATTTTAAATTTTAAACCTAGCGAGGAATTCCGGGCTCCGCAGGGCTTAAATTTTAAAATTTAGACCTTAGCGGCTCAATCGAAATTTTAAAATTTAGGCGGGTCGTATTTAAGGGCGCATTTATTGGATAGCGCTTTTAAATTTTGAAATTTTAACGAGCAAACGGCGTTAAATTTAAATCGGGGCGGTAGAATTTTACGCTAAAATACGGCGCGGCGATATTTTGAAATTTCAAAATGCACGCTAAGCTTTAAAATTTAAACTCAGATGATTCTGCAAATTTTGCGGCTATTTGAGAAAGTGCTAAGTTTTAAAATTTAAGCCCAAATGGCTATTTTAAGGCATATCGCAGGGCTTAAATTTTACGCTCTGAAATTAGGAGAAAAGATTGGAAAATAGAACTTCATATACGATAGTAGGCGCATTTGTTATGATCTGCGTCGCGGCTCTTACGGCGTTTATGTGGTGGATGCTTACAAAGACTGATCGCGGCGAGAGCTATCGCTCCTACTATATCCACACAAAAGAGCTTCCCGTAGGCATTAAGGAGAATTCCGAGGTTAAATTTATCGGCGTAAATGCGGGCATCATCAAAAGTATCGACTTTGCCGATATCGAAAATGCGATCATCGAGATTGAAATTTCGGTAAAAAGCAAGCTACCGATCTCGCAAGATAGCGTCGCCAAGGTAGAATCTCAAGGCATCAGCGGAATCGCGTTTATAAATATCACGAAAGGAAGCGGTAAGCTTTTTCCGCCGAATGATAAAAAGCCGATAATTGCGCTGGATAAAACGCTTCTTGATAAAATCGGCTCCAAAGCCGAAGTCATCACCGATAGCGTGAGTGAGATGATCTTTAAAATTAATGGGCTGTTGTCTAAGCAAAATACCGATAAAGTGGATAGAATTCTATCTTCGATGGATAAATTTAGCGCTGAGCTAAGTGATGAGAAAAAATTCCAAAGTCTAGACGCACTGCTTGCTAACGTAAATGCTCTCATAGCAAATTTAAACGAGCGCGAGAAGGAGCTAGACGCACTGCTAGATAATCTAAACGCCTTTGCCGTGAGTGCTGCCAATCTATCGAATTCACTGGATAAAACCGCAGGTATCATCACTAAGCGTATCGATCGCGGCGAGTACAATCTAAAAGCGATCTTGGATCCTACGCTTGAGGAGGCAAAAAACACTCTTCGCGAGCTAAAAAAATCGCTTAGAGAATTCCAAGGTGCGATGTTTAGGCTAGAGGACAATCCTTACGATTTCTTTTTCAAAGACACTTCTAAAGGCGCGGATCGCGACGATAAAAAGGAATAAAGATGAAAAATTTTATAAAGTTTACGCTTGCTGCGACGCTGGCGGCGATATTTTTAGGCGGCTGCTTAGCTAAGCAGGCTAAGCCATACACCTACTACGAGCTGCGTTATGATCAAAAGCGCTGCGTAAATCCTAGCGGTGCACGCAAAAATGTCTTTATCGACACTATCACGGCGACCGATCTCGTCGATAGGCGGGATATTTTAATAGTGGATTTTAGAAACCGAACGCGGTTCGCAAGCGACGCCAAATTTATCACGATGCCTAGCGAGATGGTATATAAGGCGCTGCTAGATGCGGCATTTTCCACCTGCTCGCTAAATCCAATCTTCGTGCCAAAAGAGCGGGATTTACGCCTAAAAACCAGTATCGTAGCGCTTCAGATCAATAACGATCAAGCAACCGTCACGATGGGATATGAAATTTTAAATTCTTTAGAAAGCATAAAATCAGGCATCGTCACTAAGCGCGTTTTCGTGCCTGATCCTAGCTCGCAAAGCATTTATAATGCCCTAAATTTAGCGCTTAATGAGAGCATAAACGAAATTTTAAAGGCTCTTAGATGATAGCGGCAATCGAAGGAATTATCACGCGCAAGGAGCCCACTGCTTGCGTCATTAAATGCGCTAGCGGCGTGAGCTACGCTCTTTCATTGTCATTAAATACCTCCGCGAAGCTCACGCAGGGCAAGCTGACCGAGCTTGCGTGCGTACAAATTCTGCGCGAGGATGCCGATTCGCTGTATGGGTTTTTAGACGAGAGTGAAAAAAGGATGTTTGAAACTCTAATCAAGCTTAGCGGTGTAGGTGCAAGCACGGCGATGGCGGTTTGCTCGACGCTCGCTCCGCAGGATTTCGCGCGTTGCGTAGCTACGGGGGATGCTGCGACGCTAACTTCAGTTCCGGGCATAGGCCCAAAGACCGCTAGACGGATCATTGCCGAACTAGGCGATGCGAAGCTAATGGAATTCGGTCCTAGCGAGACTTATAAGAACGAAGCGGCATCCGCGCTACAAAGCCTTGGATTTAAGCGCGATAAGATCAATCAAATCTTAGCGGGATGCAGCAGCACGAATACGTCAGATCTTGTCAAAGAGGCGTTAAAAAAATTAGCGTAGAAAATAAAATTTGAAGGAAAACAATGAAATTTGGCTTAGTTTTTGGAGCTCAAAGCTATGAGCACGAAGTAAGTATCATCTCGGCAATCGCCGTCAAAAATGCCCTAAAAGGCTGGGACTTGGAGTTTGTATTTTGCGATAAAAATCGTAAATTTTACCGCATTGAGGATAAAAATATGCGCGCGGCATATTTTAAGCAGGGCGGCTATGCTAAAGCAAAAGAGCTTAGCATCGGTGCGGGCGGATTTTTTGAGAGTGGAATGTTTAGCAAAAGCATGCTAGAAGTCGGCACATATATCAATCTAATCCATGGCTGCGACGGCGAGGATGGCAAAATGGCGGCGCTATTTGAGTTTTTTGGCATCCCTTATATCGGACCTCGCATAGAAGCTAGCGTGCTAAGCTATAATAAAATTTTAACCAAGCACCTAGCTGCAATCGCAAATGTAAAAACCTTGCCGTATGAGATCGTAAATCGTACTAGTCTGCCTAATTTTAATTTTCCGATCATCGTTAAGCCCGCTCATTTGGGCTCTAGCATCGGAATTTCGATAGCCAAGAACGAAAGCGAGTTTAGCTATACGCTGGATCAGGCTTTTGAGCTGGACGACAGCGCGATCGTAGAGCCATACTGGGAAAACGTAAAGGAATTCAATCTCGCAGGCGCTAAAATAGACGGCAAAATCGTATTTTCAAACATCGAAGAGCCGAAAAAAGAGGGCTATTTAAATTTCGATCGTAAATATTTGGATTTTTCGCGTAGTGGCGCGATCGAGCCCGCTCGTCCTGGCGCTTTGCTAGAGGGCAAGATGAAAGACGCCTTTACGCGGCTTTATAACGCAGGATCATTCGATGGCGCGCTCATTCGCTGTGATTTTTTTGAAAAAGAGGGCGAAATTTATCTAAACGAGATAAATCCAAATCCGGGCAGCCTCGCAAACTACCTATTTGACGATTTCTCCGAGGTTTTAGCAGCTCTTGCTTCGTCGCTGCCACCGATGAGGCAGATCCCTGTAAGCTACGAGCTGATCACCAAAATCACCGCTAATAAGTAGCAAATCGTTTAAAATTTTACGCTAAATTTTGCGTAAAATTTTACCCCAAAGGTCGAGCCATGATAAATCAAGACGAAATTTACACTGCTACCGAGATCGTGCGCAACTTCAGCACCGTTTTTAACAAGATCAAAAACCAAGAAATCAAAAAAGCCCTGATCGTCAAAAACAACAAATTCGAAGCCGTAATGATTAGTATGAGCGAGTTTGAGCGGCTCGAAAAAGCAGTCGAGCTACTCAAGGCCGTTTACGCCAAAAGGAGCGGCGGTGGCGAGTAAGGAGCTCGTCTGCGGCGGCGAAAGCTACAAGATCAGCTACGAAATTTCAAACCTGCAGCGTGCCGAATATATTTTGGTGCTGCACGGCTGGGGCGCAAACAAGGCGCTTATGTCTAGAGTTTTTGCGGACAAATTTCGCCGTTACGCGATAGTGTGCGTCGATCTGCCGGGATTTGGCGCCAGCTCGCAGCCCGCGCACGCCCTTGGCAGCGAGGATTACGCGGAGATTATGCGCGCCTTTATCGCGGCTTTGGGCAAGCAGCCCGAGGCGATCATGGGGCACAGCTTCGGCGGCAAGATCGCTGCATTGCTGGCTCCGCGCAATCTCATACTGCTAAGCAGCGCCGGTATCATCGAGCCCAAGCCCTTTGCCGTGCGCGCCAAAATCGCGATTTTTAAAATTTTAAAAAGACTTGGACTGGCGGGGCTTTGGCGCGCGTTTGCGAGCAAGGATGCCGCAGGTATGAGCGAGGTGATGTACGGCACGCTAAAAAACGTCGTAAATGAGGACTTCCGCGATATTTTTTCCGCGCTAAGCCCGCAAAATGCGCTCATCTTTTGGGGTAAGGACGATCGCGCCACTAGCCTAAAAAGCGGCGAGCTGATCCACTCGCTCATTAAAAACAGCAAATTTTATCCGCTGACGGGGGATCACTTTTTCTTTTTGCAAAGCGCGGATTTTATTGGCGAGCAGATCGAAAAGGAGCTTAGCGGCAGCTAAATTTAACGATTTGGCGCCGCGCTAAATTTAAAGCGAAACGCGATTTGGTGTAAATTTTAAAATTTAGCCGCGAAATTTTAGCGCTGCTAAAAATCGCGCTTTAGATGTAAAAACAGATCATGCGAAAGGCAAGAGTGGACGCATTTTAAAAAGCGTTTCAATGCGGCGCTTTAGTGCAGTTCGCCCGCGTTTTAAAATTTTGAAATCTGTTTGCGTCAAAGATCGCGAACCGAAGCGTAAATTTAGATTACAAAGTCGCGGGCACGCAGCACATATTTAAAATTTAGCGGCGTAAAATCCGCTCTTTGGGCGCGCAGTATAAAACGCAAAACTCAAATTGCGGCGTGCCGCGTTAAATTTTAAAATTTTACGCCGTGGCGGGTTGTTTCCGCTCTGCGCTCGCGATTGCGGCAGCCGTACAAGATGCGGCGAAACCGCTGCGTGCACCGCAAGCGGGCAATTAAATTTAGTCGCACCGCGCCATGTATTTACCGCGACATAAGGTCTATGTGCCGTAAATAATGCAAATCATTGCGCGAGATAGGGCTCGATGTCGCAATATGCGCAGCGTGCAAAAAATTTCAGGTCGCGAAAGATAGATGCTGCGCGGTATCGAAAACGGGTCAGCGCGCGGCAGCGTAAATTTATCTAGCGCGGCTCGTGTAGCTTTTGCGAGAGCGTGAATTTGCGAGCACGCGAATTTTGTAAAATAGAATTTGCAAAGCGATAATTCGTAAAATTTACAAATGAAGCCAAATGCCGGTTAGCCCGAGCTCGCCGCATTTTGCCCACACAGGCTTGCAGAGCGGGCGCGTAAATTTATAAAAAGGAATTTTAAAAGATGAATATAATATTTTTGATCGCGCACGCGGCATTCGTCCTACTGCTGGGCTTTTATCTGATCACCTGCCTGCAGTGGTTTTCGTACAAGCCCGCGCGCATTATCTTTCACTTCACCAAGCCCGCGTGGCACCTCTATTTTTTGATTTTGCCGCTGGCGGCGTATTTTGGCTGCGAGATCGCGGCGAGCCTTTGCGCGGCTAAATTCGGCGCCGCGCCCCTCTATGCCTTGCATGCCGCTAAAATTCTAATCGTCGCAGCCTACGCACTCGCGCTGTGGCTTTGGCAAAGAGGGTTAGATAAAAAGCTCGTCTTTACGCCGCGCGTGAAGCGATTTTTTGCGATTTTGGCGGTTTGTGTGTTTAGCTTTAACGCCGCGTTTTATGCCGCGGGGGGCCCGATTTTGCCGATCTTTTTACCGCTTGGCGCGGGCCTTGCGGCGAGCTTTGCTTACGAGCGGGCGCAGGCTGCGAAATTTAAGGCTGCCGCGCGCAAAAAACTGGCCTCGATGCCCTCGCTTACGATCATTCAGATCACCGCGAGCTACGGCAAGACAAGCATTAAAAACTTCTTGTATCAAATTTTAAAAAACGACTTTCGCTGCTACAAGACGCCGCGCTCGGTAAACACGCTAGCAGGGCTAGTGCGCGACGTAAACGAGGCGCTACCCGCAGATACGCAGATATACATCGCCGAAGCAGGCGCCAGGCTAAGCGGCGACATCGCCGAGATCACCGAATTTTTGGCGCCGCAGATCGTCGTCGTGGGCGAGATCGGCGCGCAACATATCGAGTATTTCAAAAGCATTGAAAACATCCGTAAAACGAAGCTCGAAGCGCTAACAAGCGTGAGGCTAAAGCATGCGTTTTTGCACAGCTCCACGCAAAAAAGCGCGGACGAGCGCGTCACGATCTACGACGAGGGGCTGGAAATTTGCGGCGCGGATCTGGACGGGATAAAATTTAGCCTTAGCTTGAGCGATGATGAAAGCGGTGCGAGCAGAGAAAATTCTGCGCTGCACGTAGGCACATCTGCCGCAGAGGGCGAAGAGCAGGGCGATTTGAGCCTAGATACAGGCAGCGCGATATACGCAGAAAAAGACAAAAATTCTAAAAATTACGGCGCCGATTTTGACGAAGTAAATTCCGTATTCTGCGCCGAACGGAGCGAGCAAGAATTTTACGAACAAGCCGCCCGCGCTGCTAGCGACGATAAAATTTGCAGCGACAGAGAGCAGGGCACGCAAGAGGCTCCAAACGAGCATAAAATTTTAAACGGGCGGAGCGAACAAGGAAAGAGACACGAGTTTTTCGCGCCGATTTTGGGTAAATTTAACGCCGCAAATCTCGCCGCGTGTATAAAGATCGCGCGATTTTTGGGTCTTAGCGCAGATAAGATCAAAAGCCGCGTCACGCATGTTAGCGCCGTCGAGCACCGCCTCGCGCGTCTCGATGCGGGCGGCAAAATCATCATCGACGATAGCTTCAACGGCAATCTAAGCGGCATGCTGCAAAGCTACGAGCTGATGCGAAGCTACGGCGGGCGCAAGGTCATCATCACGCCGGGCATCGTCGAGAGCACGCGCGAGGACAACGAGACGTTAGGCGCTAAGATCGATGAAATTTTTGATCTCGCGATCATCACGGGCGAGCTAAATTCTGAGGTGCTGCAAAGCAGGATCGATCCCGCAAAGACTATGGTCTTGAAAGACAAGCGCGATCTGCAGCGGGTTTTGAGCGAAAATACGCACAGCGGCGATCTAATTTTGTTTTCAAACGACGCGCCGAGCTTCATTTAAGGGGCTTTGACGATACGGCTTGCTCTGCTAGCGGCATACGGCGCGATTTAGCAAGCGTATTTTTGAGCAAAGGCTTTGAGCGGGTGCGGCGAGCGATTTAAACGCGATCTATCGGGCGATTAGTTTGAGCTGCATCGCGATCTGTTTAAATAAAAGTCCTATGCGGCAAAATTTCGGCGCGCCGAGATCGGCTCGCGTTTTGGCGAGTTAAAATTTTAAATCAAAAATTTAAAGGAAAGCTATGGATCTACGAGAAAAGATGCTAGGGCAGCTGCGAGCGCTAAGCGAGGAGAAATTTGCGAAATTTTCGCAGCGCCTAATACCCGCGCCGCAGATTTTAGGCGTGCGCACTCCCGCACTGCGTGCGCTTGCCCGCAAAAGCTTCGCCGCTTTGGGTGGAGCAGATGAAGCGCGGCGCAAGCTGCAAAATTATAAGCCCGTTTTTCACGAGGAGTTTGTGCTAAAGGGCTTTTTTATAATGCTTTTGAAGCAGGATGAGGCGAAATTCGCGCTCGCGAGCGATTTTATCAAAACGATGCCTAATTGGGCGGTTTGCGATATGTTCGCTCCGAAATTCAGAGACGCCGCTTTTGCGGACGCGCTACTAAAGCAGGCTAAGGGTGGCACGGACGAGTTTGAGAGGCGATTTTTCTACGTTTATTTTATGCAAAATATGGACGCGATCTCGCCCGAGGAGTTTTTTGAAATTTGCGCCGCCGAAAGCGACGAGCGGTACTACGTGCAGATGGGTGCGGCGTGGGTGATAGCCGAGATGTTTATCAAACAGCGCGAGATCTCGCTTGCGTTTTTGGAGAGTAAGCGGACGGCTAAATTTATCCAAAACAAGGCGATATCGAAGATCCGCGATAGTTTTCGCGTAAGCAAAGCCGACAAGGAGGCGCTTTTGAAATATAAAATTTAACCGAGGCGGAAAGTGGCGGAGGCAGTTAGATTTCAGTTACGCGCGGGGGCTTGTCAGCCAAAATCGCGAGCTTTAAAATGTAAATTTAAGGAGAGAAAATGTTTAGCAAGGAATTTTTGGAGATTTTAAATTACGAATGCGCCGTGGGTATCGCTACCTGCGCGCAGGGCGAGGCTCATATCAGCAATACGTGGAACAGATATCTCGTCATTAAGGGTGATCGCATCCTCATCCCCGCTGCGGGTATGAAAAAGACGCAAAGCAACGTGGAGGCTAATCCGAACGTCGAGCTTAGCGTCGCAACGAAGGAGCTAGCAGGCAGGTTCGGAGCGGGGCGTGGCTTTGTAGTTAAGGGCACAGCGCGTTTTATTGATAGCGGTGCGGAGTTTGAAGAAACGAAGGCGAAATTTCCGTTTGCTACGAGGCTACTTGAAATCACGGCTAGTAGCGTAAAACAGGTGCTGTAAGCCAAGCGGCGCAGTTTGGGTGGAATTTACGGATGAAATTCCCGATGGAATTCCGCCGCAAGCTTTGTGATGGAATTCCGCCGTGAAATTTTATCGGTAGAATTTCAAAGTTAGTAAAATTTTATCGATGAAATTTCGCTTCGCCGCGAAATTTTAAAGCGGGCGAAATTTTAAAGTTAATAAAATTTCAAAGCCTCAAAATTTCGAAGTTTGCAAGATCCATAAATCTCGCTCAAATTTTTAGAACGTAAATTTACGTATTGAAAGGAAAAGTATGAAACGATTAGAGGGCAAAACAGCCGTAATCACTGGCGGAAGCGACGGCATAGGGCTTGGCATAGCAAAGTGTTTCGCCAAAGAGGGCGCAAATTTGATCCTGCTCGGCAGAAGCGAGGAGAAATTAAAAATCGCACAGGAGGCATTGGGCGGTTACGGCGTGAAAGCTTACGCGATAGAGGCGGATTTGGCGCAAAGCAAAACGATAAAAGGGCTTTGCGAGCGCATTTTAGCGCTACCTCTTAAGATAGATATCCTTGTAAATAACGCCGGGTTGGGAAAATTCGTACCCTTTGAGGCGACCGACGAAGCGCTGCTGGACGCTCATCTAAACCTAAACGTCAAAGCGCCCTATCTGCTTACTCAGGGGCTTTTGGGCGCGCTTGCGGCTAGCAAGGGCTGCGTGATAAATATCTCGTCGTATTTCGCAAACAGAATGCTCGTGGGGCGCACCACGACGGCGTATTCGATCACCAAAGGCGCGCTAAATTCTTTCACCAAATCGCTTGCCTTTGAGGTCGGCAAACTCGGCATTCGCGTCAATGCCATAGCGCCCGGAAGCGTGCTGACGCCGCAGTTTGAGCGAAATTTAAGCGCGCTTAGCCCGCAGGGGCGCGAGGCGTTTGAACAAATGGTGCAAAATATCTATCCGCTCGGCAAAATCGGCAGCGCGCAGGACATCGGCGATGCGGCGGTGTTTTTGGCGTCGGATGCGGCGAAATGGGTCAGCGGCGCGATATTTGCGATAGACGGCGGGCTTACGACGAATTAGCCGCGATTGGGCGAAATTTTGGGCGCGGATTTTGAAATATAAAATTTTACAGAGGCGAATTCCGCCGCGAGAAATTTACCCCGTAGAATTTCGCGCGGCAAATTTGCAACGAAATTTAGCCACGTAGAATTTTACGGCGACGAATACTGCGCGTGAAATTCGCCATGGCGAAAGCGCAAAATTCTGCAAGCCGTGCGAATTACAACGTAAATTTTAAAATTTATATTGTAAAATTTTACGGCGCGCGGTTTGGGCGTAATCTCGCTGCGCAAAATTTGAAGCTGCGATAAAACGGTGCCTGCGGGGTTAAATTTAAAAAGCGGCGCCGGCAGCTGGCTTGAGATAATTAGAAATTAAACGAGATTGGAGAGGGTTTGAGGGTTTTGTTTCTAGCGATTTTAGCGGTGTTTTTGAGCGCGAGTGCGGTGCTATTTAGCTCGTGCGCGGCTCCGCTGGCGCCCGCTGGCAATGCGCTTAGCGTGTATGACATCTACTCCGTAGCGCGCGACCGCCGCAGCGTCAGCGAGGTCGCTAGCGACAAGCTCATCCAGACTAAAATTCAAAGCAAAATTCTATTTACCAAAGGCCTTAGCAGCTGGGATTTGGAGGTCGAATGCTTCTACGGCGAGGTCTATCTCATCGGGCTGCTGGATAGCGAAGCGATGCGCGAGCCGCTGCTTGCTTTAGCTCGGCAAACCGAAGGCGTGCGGCGCGTGCATTCCTATCTGCGCGTCAAAAAGCCCGAATATCCGTGCAATTCGTTTGAAATTTTTACAAATTTAAAGAAAAATCTCTTTTCCGACACCGACGTTTCGGGCACTGCGGTGCGCGTAGCGATCGTGGGCTGCGACGTGGTATTTAGCGGCGTAGTAACGGACATCGAGCACGAAAAGCATGCGATCTGGTACGCGACGCACGCGCCCGGAGTTCAGGACGTGTATTCGTTCCTGCGCGTGGTGAAGGAGTAGGGGCTTTGCGGTTAAATTTGATCGCTTCGGCAGGGCAAATTTAACCGCTTGCGGCGGGCTAAATTTGAGGATATGCCCGATTTATTTCAGCTCGTTTGCGGGGCGATCGACGTGCATGAAATTAAAATTTTATCGGCGCGCAAGATAGCGGGGAATTTTAAAATTTGGCTCACGAGCGAGAGCATTAAGTAAATTTAAAGCAGCCGCAGACGATAATTTCGCAGATGAAATTTACGCCGCAAGTGCTCGCCAAAAAGTAGCACCGGCGTGCCGATAAAAAGCGCGCCGTGTTTAAATAGCGACCAAATCAGAGGCGGCACGCGCGAGCTAAATTTAAAGCGTTGCGTTTTAAAAGTGCTAAATTTAAAGCGAGCCGCCGAGCTAAATTTAAATGTAACGCGCGCATTGTGAGCTAAAATGAGCTAAATTTAAAATCGCGTTGCCGTTATCGGCAAAATTTTAGCGCCACGGCACTGGAGTTCGCACCAAAACAGATAATTAAAATGCCCCAAAGGGCGCAAAATTCAGTAAATTTAAGGAGAGAAAATGAGCCAAAGCCAAAAATGTACGTACCAAACCGCGTGCGAGCTGCCTAACGTGAGGCTGATCAAGCACCCGCTGATCGAGCATAAGCTCACGATCCTGCGCGATCGGGGGACCGATCCGTTTCAGTTCCGCATGCTCGTCGATGAGATCAGCTACCTGATGATGTTCGAGGCGACGCGCGATCTGGCGCTGCGCGAGGTAAGCGTGCATACGCCCGTGGCGCAAACTAGCGCGTATAAGCTCGCCACAAAGATCATGATCTGCCCGATTTTGCGCGCCGCGCTGGGGATGCTAGATAGCGTTTTCAAGCTCATACCGGATGCTAGCGTAGGATTTTTGGGCTTTCAGCGCGACGAAAAGACCGCGCAGGCGGAGTTTTTTTACGCCAAGCTGCCCGCCGATGCCGCAGAGCGTACCGCAATCATCATCGATCCGATGTTTGCGACCGGAGGCACGGCGATCGATGCGGTGAAATTTCTGCTAAAAAACGGCGTTAAAAAGATCAAATTTATCTCCATCATCGCAGCGCCCGAGGGACTTCATAAATTTAGCGAGATCTACCCGCAGGTCGAGGTTTTTACCGCGGCGATCGACGAGAGACTAAACGAGCAAAAATATATCGTGCCGGGCCTTGGAGACGCAGGAGATAGGGTATTTAATACGCTGTGAGATTTGCGCGGCGAAGGACTTTGTGCTGCGCTAAATTTGCGCGACAGTATTTTATGCGGCGATAAATTGATCGGCAGCAAACTTTACCGGCAATGGAATTTTACGCGATGCGAAATCTATTTATCAAATATGCGGGTTGCCGCCGCTCGGGATTTCGTGCCACAATAAATTTAGTGGGGCGCGTATTTTTTACAGCGCGCGCAATACGTAGTGAAATTTTAAATTTCGCAGCGCTGTAAATTTGAAGCGCTTTAAAATTTTAACTCGTCGTAGAATTTGCGGCGTTTTTAAATTTATTAAATAAAATTTGAGTTCTGCGATGTATAAAACACGTAAATTTAAAAGTAAGAAAAAAGCAAAATAGGGGGCGGAATTTTATTGCCGTCGAATTCTTCTGCAAAATTCTAGCCGTGCGAGATTTCGCGGAGAATTTACCGCGTCAAAACTCTACGGCAGAGCGGGAATGAAATTTTAAAATTTAGCCCGCATTTGCGGCGTAAAATTTTGCAGCCGCCCGCACCGCAAATATCGCTATTTTCAGACCGCCCCTGATCGCGCTGCAACATAGCCCGCGCACAGCTCGCAAAAAAGCCCCAGGCAACCACGCCTCTCAATCGCAGCTTCAAACCCCGCTACCGCCTGTGAAATTTAGCGAGCCGCAAAATATCGTGCAACGTCCGCGCCGTAAAAATTTACAAATCGCAAAATTTACAAAAATCGCGCGGCGAAATTCTTGCCCCAACGATCCAATAAAAAAGCCGGGGCGGCGGCGCGGCGGGCGTACGCGAGGAGTAAAATTCTTATTCAAACGATCCGTCCGCGCTAAAATGAAATTTAAAAATTTAGCGAGCAAATTTCGCCTACTTCACCAGCCCCGCTTCCCTTAAAAAGCAGCTCGGCTCATAATTAATCTTTCTGATCTTATCAAATTTCGCGTAGCTTAGCACCAGCTCGTCGCGCGCTCTGGTGACCGCCACGTAAAATAGTCGCCGCTCCTCCTCCAGGCTGCCGCCCATCGCCATTAGCTTGAGGTTCGGGAAGCGGTTTTGCGCCAGATCGATGAGATAGACGCTGCAAAACTCAAGCCCCTTGCTTGCGTGCACGCTGAGCAGATTTACCCCCTCGCCCTCGCTCATCTCCTTTGCACCCAGAGTTATGAAGTTATAAAAGCTCTGCGGATCCGCGTATTTGCCGGCGATCTGCTCTAAAATTCCGCATTTATCGTAGATGCGGGAGATCTCATCCTTTTTGCGATCCTCGTCTATCTTGCCGTTTTTCAGCGTCGCGCGTTTCGTCGCGATAAAATCCGCCACAAGCGCGAAAAGGCGCGAGTCTTTGATCTGCGAGATGAGCGTGACGGATCTCGCAGCGGAGCCGCTTTTTTTAAAAATTTTATAAATTTCGTGCAAAAATACGGCGCCGCCCTCGGTAATTTTATTGTGCTTTAAAACCGGATGCGAGCGAAAAAACTCGTCAAATTCCAAAGCTTCAAAGCGCGATACCGAGCCGATGATGTCCACATCGTCAAAAAGCCCGAGCTGGTAGTTTTTCCTCTTTTTTTCAAAAATTTTAACGCTCTCATCGGGACGCAAAAGACCTGCGTGAATGCTTCCGTGCCCAAGCGCGATCAGCGCGTCGAAAAGCTCCTTACTTAGCGCGCTGCCGACGCCTCTTGCGTATTCGCACGTGCTCATAAATGCCATCATATCTTTTGGGTTTATTATCATCGCGAAAATGTCCGTAAAGGCCTTGATCTCGCGGCTTTCAAAAAAGCTCACGCCGCCTTTTCGCTTTGCACCGATGCCGAGCTCCTTAAGCGCGACCTCGACGCCGTCGGCGCTGGAGTTGTTGCGAAAGATGACGGCGATCTTTTCGCGCGGAGTGCCGCTTTGCGCGATCTGTGCGGCTACGTGGGCGTATTGCGCCGCCGTATCGTCGTAAACATGCAGCCTAGGCGCGCTAAATTTGCCCTCACGGCCCACGATCAGCTTCTTTTCGTAAAGGCGCGGATTATTCGCGATGACGCGGTTTGCAAGCGCCAAAATCGCCGAGCTTGAGCGATAGTTGATATTCAGCGCGTAAATTTTAGCGTCCGCAAAGCGCTTGCCGAAGCTGCCGATGATATCGATGTTTGCGCCGTTAAAGGCGTAGATACTCTGATCGAAATCGCCGACGCAAAAAAGGCTTTTCGTCGCAAAGGCATCGATGAGGCTTCCTTGCAGCGAGTTCGTATCCTGATACTCGTCCACTAAAATTTCATCAAACCGCAGCGGCGCGCCCTTTCGCAGCTCATGGCGCATTTTTAGCAAAACGTCGTTGAAATCGGCGTAGTTAAATTTCGCCTTTTCCTCTTCAAACTCGCGCAAAATATCTGCGTAAATTTCGGCAAATTCCGCCTGATCCTCGTAGTTTTTGCTAAACCAAGTCTCAAAATCCGCGCTCATCTCCTTATTTTGATACAGCGAGTACACATCGTACAGATAGGTCCCGCCGTAGGGGCGTGCGTCGCTTACGTGATAAAATTTGCGCTTTTCTACGAGGCTTTTTAGCAGCGTCTTTAGTTCGGCGGGCTGCTTTAAGATCACGCCTTTGCCCAGCTCGCGAAGTAGGGCGTAGGATACGGCGTGGAAGGTGCCCGCGACGATTGCAGAGGTGATTTTTTTATCAAAATGCCGCTGCAAGCGCGCTATCATCTCGCTTGCGGCCTTATTCGTAAAGGTAAGGAGCAAAATTTTTCTAGGGCTAGTGCCGAGATTTAGCAGATGAGCGATGCGCGCTACGATGGTGCTGGTTTTGCCCGTGCCTGCGCTTGCGATTACTAGATTGTGCCCCGCAGGAGCGGTCGCTGCGGCGTATTGTTCGGTGTTTAGCTTAGCTAGAGCGTCCAAGATTATTCCTTTGCAAAAAGGCGCCATTATAGCCTAAAATCATTAAAATTCTTTGATATAATTGCGCGATGAAATTTCTAAAATTTACATTAAAAATCACGCTATTTTGCGCATTTGCATTCGCTCTGTTTTTGATCCTAGACGCGCTTTATCCGCTAAATTTGGATATGCTAAATAAGCAGAAGAGTAGAATTTTATACGACCGAAACGGCGAAATTTTAAATATGCAGATCAGCGACGATCAAATTTGGCGCTTTTACGCGAGCGCGGACGAGATACCGCCGCGGCTGAAACAAAGCGCGATCTACTTTGAAGATCGCTATTTTTACTACCATTTCGGCGTCAATCCAGCCTCGATTTTGCGCGCGGCTACGTATAATTTTACGCAAAATTTTACTAAAAAAAGCGAGGGCAACGTCGAGCGCGTCGGAGCCTCCACGATCACGATGCAGGTCGCGCGTATGATGCGCCCCAAACAGCGTAGCTACAAGAACAAAATCATCGAAATTTTCAACGCCTTTCAGCTGGAGTGGCACTTTAGTAAGGATGAAATTTTAGGAATGTATTTCAACCTCGCCCCATACGGCGGCAATATCGAGGGGGTCAAGACCGCGGCGTATTTTTATTTCAAAAAGGATCTGCGCGAGCTTAGCAACGCTCAAATCGCGCTTCTTAGCGTGATCCCAAAAAACCCGAATAAAAACCGCCTAGACCGTAGATCAAACATCAACGCGCTTAAAAACCGCCTAATTTCGCAGCTGCGAGAGGGTGGCGTGATCTCGCAGAGCGAGTATGAGCGCGCCCTCGCAGAGCCGTTTTCGCCCAGACGCTACGCAGCGCCCAATTACGCGCCGCATTACGCGCTGTTAGCGTTTAGCAATTATAAAATGCAAAATTTTACCGCCAAAGATGACGTAAATTTCACTCAAAATTTTGACTCGAACGGTACGCCTAGCGGGGCAGCGGGGCAAGCAAGCTCGTCTGCGCGCCGAGCCACGGCGGCGGCAGAATCAAATTTTTCGGGCACGGCGAGTGCGGAATTAAGCTTTACGGATACGACAAGAGCCGCGCCGAATCTATCCGGCTCCGTGAGTGCGCAGGTGGGAGCGGATTCGAAAGAAATGAATTCCAAAGAGGCGGATTTTAAAACAGATGCGCCGGAGAGTTCAAATTTAAGCGAACGAACGAGCTTAAATTTAAACGAGCGGCAAGATGCTGCGTATTCGCCGCAGAATTTTAGCGCAGATGCAAATTCAAATAAACGACAAACCGAGTATTCGCCGCAAAATCCGAATGCGGATATGAATTTAAACAAGCGGCAGAATGTCACCGATGCTGCACATCCGTACCAAGACCCGCAAAATTCGCAAAAGCTAAATTTAAACAATCGGCAAGATACGGCGCATTCGCCGCAAAATTTTAGCGCAGATGCAAACTCTGGCGAGCGGTCGCGTGTAAATTTTATTTCGCAGACAAATTCCGCTTCGGATGTTAGTATGCAGACGGGTTTCGCTTCGTCGAACGCTAATGCTCAGACAGATTCTACTTCAGACGCTAAAATGCAGACGTCTTCTGCTGCAAGCGCCGAATCGCAGGCAAATTCCGCCCCCAACGCCAAGGTGCCGCAAAATTTCGCTTTAGCCGCCCAAGCGCAGATAAATTCCTATCCGAACGCCAAAACGCAGGAAAAATCCGCAAACTCTAAAGGGGGCGCGCAGTCTAAAGAGCAAACTGCGCTAGAGCAGGAGCTTGCGCGTCTAAACGAGGGTAAAATTTATTCGAGCTTGGATCTTAAAACCCAGATCGCGCTTGAGGGCTTTTTGAGAAGCGAGATCCTCGCCCTGCGCGATAAGGGCGTTAGAAACGGCGCTGCGGTGCTGATCGACAACGAAAGCATGAGCGTGATCGCCTATGTCGGCAGCCACGATTTTAGCGCTAATGAGGGGCAAAACGACGGCGTGTGCTCACAAAAAAACGTAGGCTCGACGCTCAAACCCTTCATCTACGCCAAGGCCCTTGAGCACGGGCTCATCACCCCTTCAAAGAAGCTGATCGACGCGCCGATAACCTTCGCGGGCTACGTTCCTCGCAACTACAACCAGGGGTTTTTGGGCGCGGTTAGTGCGACCGACGCGCTAAGTCTTAGTTTGAATATCCCCGCGGTAAAGCTAAATTTAATGCTTGGTGACGACGGGCTATATGAAATGCTATCAAACGTGCATCTGGCGGAGTTTAGCAAGGATTATTACGGCGCAGGTATCGCGCTTGGCAGTATTTCGATGAGCCTAATGGATCTTGCTCGCCTATACAGCGCGTTTGCAAACGGCGGCAAGCTGCGAAAGCTCGAAATAGCGGGCGCGAAGATCGGCGACGATGCTAAAATTTTAACCCCGCAAAGCGTCTATATCGTAACGCAGATGCTAAGAAACGCGCCGCGCTCCTATCTCGGCTCGGTGTGGCAAAACACCCTAAACGCGCCGCCGCTGATGTTTAAAACGGGTACAAGCGCCGATGCGCGCGATCTCTACACCGTCGCGCTTACGCCTAAATTTACACTCGGCGTCTGGCTGGGAAATTTCGACGGCTCCAAGACTAGGGATCTTAGCGGCGGCGTGAGTGCGGCGAAGGTGGCGTTTAATATGTTTGCCTTCCTCGATAAATCGAGCATGCTGGGCGAGGCGGAGTTTGCGCGTCCCGCGGGCGTGAGCTTTCGGCGAGTATGCACCGATGCGTACCGCGAAAAGGAGTGCGCTCAAAGCGCCGAGGATCTTACGATCGATGGAGTTGAGCCCAACGAGGAGTGCGAAATTTACGGCACGAGCGAGCTTTTTTACCTGCTAAAACACGGTCTAGTCGATCCGCAAAAGGTACGCGCAGGAAGGTGCGCGGCTAAATTTGCCGCCGTAAAGCCCGTGTTAAACGACATCAACGCCAAAACCTACGAGACCGGCGCGGACGGCACGCTGCGGTTAAAGATACAGTGCACAGCGGTTTTTGGCGAGCGGGTATATATCAGGCTAAGCGGCGGTTCGCGGGAGTTTATAGCGCTAAATTCCACCGCGTTTACGAGGGAGAATTCCACGGATTTGGATTCCAAGCATTCTAGCGCGGCGCAGCAAGATAATTTAAAGCAGAATTTAACACAGCAAAATTTTGCAGAACAGAATTCTGCGGTACAAAATTCTATGCGACAAAATTTAGCGTTACAGAATTTAAAATCACAAAATCTTACGAAGCAAAATTCTGTAGAATGGAATTTTATAACTAAAAATCCAGTCACACGGAATTTAGCGTCGCAAAATTCTATCTTGCAAAATTCTACAGAGCAGAATTCGGAGGTTCAAAATTTCACAGCGAAAAATTTTACGGATCAAAATTCCTCGCAGCAAAATTTTGTGGCACGCGATTTCACCACGCAAAGCCTAGCGCCTGCAAATTCTAAAGTTAAAATGGGAGAATATTTTGCACGCACTAACGGCGAGGCTTTTACGCTAAGTCTTGGAGCAGGGGATTTTGAGCTTGGCTGCTTGGATGAAAATGCAAATTTCGCTAAAGCAAATTTTAGAGTAAATGAAAGAAAATAAAAGGTTAATTTGTATATAATTTCGTAAAATTTTTGCAAAGGAATTTTATGAAGACAAAACTACTAAGCGCAGCGCTATTTTGCGCTTTGGCTAGCTTTGCCGCAGGCGTAGAGATCAAATACGCTAGCGGGGCTTACGAGATTAGCGGGGTGGACGGCAGTGGATTTAGTGTCACGCAAAAGCAGATCTTAAAATGCACTCCCAAAATCACGGGCACCTACGAAAGCGTGAGCGAGAGCTCAATCAGGCTCTATCCAAAGCCGATGCTTAGCGCCGGGGTTAATTATTCGTGCGAGGCGCGCGGGGTGCGCTTTGAGTTCGAGACAGAGCCTTTTAGCACCGAGCATATCGCGCTTCTGCGTCCGGGGCTAGTGGCAATTAAATTTAACGATGCGGTTAGCAAGGACGCGCTACAGCAAGCGACTAGAATTTATCGCGCGCAGAATTTAGCCCAAAACGACATATCCTACGAGCTTAGCTCGCACGATGATCGGAATTTTTTATTCAGCTTCGATCCTAAGGCGCAAAACGTCGTATTGCAAATAGAATCCCTCACCTCAAAAGCGGGCGCAAAGCTGCAAAATCCGGTGGAGCTGCGCACGGACGAGGAGCCTTTTAATGATAGCATTAACGCTTCAAATTTAAGCGGCGTGCAGATTCGTCCTGCGGCTCTAAAAGACGGCTCGCTCGCAGCTAGAGTGTGTTTTCCTAACTATATGGACGAGCTGTCCGCAAAATACATAAGAATTGCAGGCGTGAGTAAATTTAGCCTCACTCAGCCGCGATATTATTATTACGGCGAAGATGAAGAGGGCGGCGAAAGCGACGATTCTTCATGCTACTACTATGCAGATATAGTAAGCGACGAGTTTATGCCAAATAAAAGCTACGAGATTAGGCTGCTAAAGGGCTTCGGAGATAGCTCATATATCTTGCGTGACGAGATAAAACAAAGCGTAAAAATGGGCGACAGGCTGCCTTTCGTAGCCTTTAGCGACGAGAAAAATTTTATCCCAAAATCCGCTTCGTTAGCTTTTAAAAGCTCAAACGTAAATGAGGTTAAAATTTCGATTGCCAAAGTCCCTGAGCAAAATTTTAGGTATTTTTTAAACTTTGAAAGCAACGAAGATAGTGTAGGTGGGCTAGCTAGTGAGATCGCGGTTAAGAGCTTTGATATAGGAGGTGCTAAAAACGCCGTTGCGGAGCATAAAATCGCGATGGATTTTAAAGGCTACGAGGATGGAATTTATAAAATCACGGCGTTTTACAAAGTGGGCGAAAAGATGCAAGAGGTTTCGCGCGTAGCCTATCTTAGCGACATTACGGCTCAAGTGGTGCTACTTGAGCGCGGCGCGCTAATTTATACTTCTAGGCTTAGTAATGGCGAGGAGCTAAGCAGAGCGAAGGTTAAAATTTACAGCGATAAAAATGAGCTAATCGTAGAGGATAAAACGGACGGAGATGGAATTTTAAGATTAGAAAATATGGAAATTCTAGCCAAAAATCCACGCTCTATCGAGATTAGTAAAGGCGATGAGCATGCGTTCGTGCTGTTTAATAACGCCGTAGCAAGCGTCGAGAAAACGATTACTGCAAAGCGTCCGTTCGTTTATCTCGCAAGCGAGCTGATAAGCCCGAATGAGCGGCTTTTAGGCACGATCGTGATGAAAAATCGCGATTTTAGCTCTTTAAAAAATACGCCGATTAAATTTAAAATTTACGATCCTAGCGGCACTGTGGTCATCACGCGCGCGCAAAACACCGATGAGTTCGGTAGCGTTAAAATCGACGAGCTGATGGGCGAGAAAAGCGGCACTTACCGCCTGGATCTCATCTATGAGGACAAAATCATCGCTTCTAAAAGCTTCAGCGTAGAAAATTTCGTCCCAAACCGCATTAAAAATGAAATTTTAACTGCTAAAGACGAATACGGCGCGGATGAGATCATAACTTTAAAGCTAAGCTCAAACTATCTTGCAGGCGCGCCGGCTGGAGATTTGAAAGGCTCGCTGGAAGCAAACGCCTACGAAAAAGAGCTAAAAATTAAAGGCTACGAGGGCTTTTCGTTTCTAAACGATCGCTTAAAGAAAAAGGGCGCTACGCAGCTTCGCAGAGCGGAATTTACGCTAAGCCCCGCCGGTAAAAAAGAGCTTGCACTCTCGCCGGCAGCAGCTGATCTAAATGTCTCTAACGCCATAAATATTTTACTAAATTTCAGCGTAACCGAGGAGGGCAAAAACGTAAACGCATATCGCAGCCTGAGCTATCTGCCTTATGATCGTATCGTAGGAATTCGCGCGAACAAAGATTTTATATCAAGCGGCGATAGCGTAAAATTCGGCTTTGCGCTGCTAGATTCCAAAACCAAAACCGACGTCAAAGGCAAGATCGACGTTGAAATTTACCGCGACGATTTTACTTACGTTTATGACGGCAACAGATACGTCGAGCAAGAAAGCTTTAATCTCGTAAGCGCCGTTAGCACCGATGCGCGCGAGTTTGAGTACAAATTCCAAAACGGCGGCAATTATCTAATCGTCGCAAACAATTACTCAAGCGGCGCGAGTGCTGGCGTGCGCGTGGACGTAAGCGGCTGGGGATATTATGGACGGGTAAACGCTAAAGACGTGCAAAGCGCTAAAATCAACCTCGCAAGCGACAAGGTTAAAGCTGGAGATAAAATTAAAGGCGTCATCAATTCGCCGGTAGAAAGCGGCGTGCTAAATATCTCGCTCGTAGGAGAGCAGGTTTACGACTATAAAATTCTATCCATAAAAGGCGGTAGCGCGGAATTTGAGCTTAGCGTGCCGGAGAATTTCGTCGGCGGACACATCAACGCTGTAATCGCGCGCGCTGCGACACCCGCTGCGATGCCGCTTCGCGCCTATGCAAACGTGCCGGTGGCGCTAGATGCGAGCTCGCACAAGGCTAACGTGCAAATCCTAGCCGAGAAAAGCTACAAAAATGGGCAAAACGCGCAGATCAGCGTAAAAAGCGAGCCAAATTCCAAAGTGGTGCTCTACGCAGTCGATCTTGGAATTTTAGATATCGTCTCACAAGAGGAACTTGATGCATTTAAGGCGTTTGACGTTAGCGCGTATTTTGCGCTGCGGTACTTTGACATTTACGACGATCTTAGCGTGTATCAAACTACTGCTAAAGAGCTAAGCTTCGGCGGCGACGGCGTGATGGCGAAAGCTAAACGGAATTTAAGCCCGGTCGAAAACAAAAAGCAGAAAAAATTTATCAAAATGCTGATCGCAAAAGCGGATGCAAACGGCGAGGCGAAATTTGAGCTTGCGATGCCGAAAAATTTTAACTCCACGATCCGACTAAGCGCCATGGCTATCGGAGAGGCGGCTACGATCGGCTCGGCAAACGTCGAAGCCAAGGTCCGAGACGACGTGATCATAAAGCCCGCCGATTTAACCTATATGGTGCGCGGCGATGAAATTTCCGTGCCGCTAACGCTCATCAACACCACCGACAAAGAGCAAAAGGCGGTCTTAAAAATCAGCTCGTCTCCTTCGGTCGCTATAAGCGGCGGTGAGGCAAATTTCACGCTCAAGCCGCTTGAAGTCAAGCATACGAACTTCACCGCGAGCGCGCTTGATATCGCGGATGCAAACATTAAATTTGACCTTGACGCAAACGGGCAGAAATTTAGCAACGACGTGGAATTTGACATAATCAGCCAGTTCCCGCGCTCGAAGCTATTTCACGTAAGCTATGGCGATAAGCCGGTAACGCTCAAAATCGATCCGAGCTATAAAGAAATTTATACTCACATCAGCGCTACGCCTAATGCTTTTAGCCTAGCGGACGAGCTATATCTCTATCCTTACGGTTGCACCGAGCAGCTTACCTCAAAGATGGTAGCGGTTGATTATGTCGCACGCAAAGACTCCAATAAAACCTTAACTAACCGCGTAAACGAGTATGCAAGTAGAATTTTATCTCGCCTCAAACCTAGCGGCAGTTTCGGCTACTGGAGTGCTCACGGCGTTACTAATTACTACGCTTCGATTTACGCAAGCGACGTTTTACTAGAGCTTGACGCGCGCTATAAATTCCTTAGCAATAAGCAAAGATCGCTGATATTTAGCGCCTTAAAATCAGACTACGAAGATCAAGCGACGCTTCGAGTATATGCGGATTTCGTGCTAGATCAATACGGCAAGCTGGATGACGATGAGATAAATTTCATTTACGACAACGGCCTTTATGACAACTCGCCGATGGCTCGCATCGCTATGGCTGCGATACTTAAAAAGCACAATATGACGACCGAGTTTAACTTCATGCGTGAAAAAATAAACCAAATGGATTATGATTACGCCGAAGACGGAGCGGGCTTGACGTTTGCTAGCGACATAAGAGACGCCGCCTTTAAGCTCTACGCATTCGGCAAGGCGGGCATCAAAGACGATAGCACAAGCAAGGCGGCTATCGCGCTCGTGCGCAACCTAAAAGATGCGGACAATACGCAGGAGAGAGCGAGCGTTATACGCGGATTTGATGCGTATTTTAAGGACGCGAAAAAAGATATTAGCTTTGCTTTGAAATACGACGGCGAGACGAAAAATTTTAATTCGCCGCTGGATACCAAGCTTGCGGTTAAAGACGGCTCGATAGAATTTACGCCGATGAGCGGCAACGGCGAGCTGTTTTTTACGGTGCTGGGATTTGGATATGAAAGCGCTGCGGTCAAACACAATCCGCTTAGCATAAATAGACCGTTTGATAACGACCGAGATAAGAAGGTTGAAATTTATCGCGAGTTTCTCGATGCTCGCGGCAACATCGTCGATCTAAACAAACTCAAAGTAGGGCAGAAAATTTACTCTAAGATCAGCTGGCGAGCGAATCATTATCTGTATAATTTCGCAATCGACGAGGCGATGCCTAGCTGCTTTGAGGCGGTAAATGAGCGCCTGGGCTCGGCCGCACAGGCTCGCCCGGAAGGCTTTGTGGATAGCGTAGCGATCGAGCATACGGAGTATCTGTACGACCGAGTACTTCACTTCCCGAAAAGCGGTTATTTTTACTACGATCCGCAAGAGGGCTATAATAGTACCGGCGTCATCTACACGCCGATAAACGTGATTATGGCTGGCTCGTGCGCGCTTCCTGCGATCTCTATCGAGGATATGCAATACGAGCGAGTAAATAATTACGATCTGCAAATGCTTAAATTTAAAGTCGCTCGCTAAGGGCGTAGCTATTTTAAGGCTCGGCGCGAATTTTGCATTCATTGCGATTTTCGTGCCGAGTGCGCTTTTGCGTTCACAAGCATTTTGCAAACGAGCGCCTGATAAAATTTTAAAATTTTAATTCCGCTCGCCCGCCGAATTTCAAAATTTTATATCAATGCCTATATTTCATAGCTTTTTACTATCTATTTATAAAGTTATTCTATTTGACTTACATTTAAATTCGAGTTATCATTTCTTTTAAATATACACTTTCAATTAAAGGAGTTGCAAATGCAAGACGTATCAAGACGTAGTTTTTTAAAGATTAGCGCAGTGGGCGCCGGAGCACTTGCGCTAGGGGCTAGTAGCGCAAGTGCGGCGCAAAACGCTAAGGATGTCAAATTTGACGAGGAATACGATATCGTCATCATCGGCACCGGTTTTGCGGGACTTGCTGCGGCGATTAAAGCTAGCGGGCGCGGTAAAAAGGTGCTTATCTTAGAAAAGATGGGTCGCGCGGGCGGAAATTCCGTCATCAACGGCGGAAATATGGCCGCTCCGATGAATAAATTTCAAGTCGCACAAGGCATCAAGGATAGCAAGGAGCTTTTTATCGCCGATGCCGTAAAAGACGGGCTCGGGCTCAACCACACCGATCTTTTAGGCGTGATGTTTGATCGCAGCAACGATGCGGTGGATCTTTTAACTAGCTGCGGAGTGGAATTTAGCGATAAGCTGATCTTTGAGAGCGGCCACAGCGTCGCAAGAAGCTTGCAATCAACCAACGGCTCGGGCTCGGGCTACATCCAGCCGATGATGGGTAAACTTCAAAACGATCCTAACGTCACGATCAAAACTCGCACGAAATTTGACGATTTCATCGTGGATGACAGCGGCCGCGTCGTGGGCGTAGAAGCGCGCGAGGAGTATAAATTTGATCCAAAGCTCTTTAGCGACGATCTGGAAAATAAAAGCGGTGAGAAAAAGAGCTATAAAGCTAAAGACGGCGTTTTGCTAGCCTCGGGCGGATACGGACGCGATCTATGGTACCGCCAGATCCAAGATCCGCGCGTAGTACCTAGCATAGACAGCACCAACCACCCTGGAAGCTCGGCGGGAGCGATGCTAGCGGCAAATAGAATCGGTGCATTTACCCTTTTAACGTCGTGGATTCAGTTCCTTCCGTATTGCTCGCCCGACGAAAAGGGCTTCGGCGCCGCGGTAAATTTCACCAACCACTGCTGCGACACCTACGGTCTAACCGTCGATCCAAAGACCGGCAAACGCTTTATGGACGAGCACGCAGGGCGCAAGATCAAGGCGGATGCTTGCTTTAAGGTTATCGGCGAGAGCGAGAAAAACGACAACTATCCGGTAAACGTCTGCGACTCTCAAGCCGTCGCCGCGCGTAATCCGGTCTATACATCAAGGCCTTTAGAAGCGGGCGTCGTGAAGAAATTTGACACGCTAGAGGAGCTTGCGAAGGCTTACAACCTGCCGCTGGAGCCGTTTTTAAAGACCGTCGCGGATTATAACTCTTACGTCAAAGCCGGTAAAGATCCGGAATTTGGCAAGGTTGTCGATAAGCTGGACGGCATCGACGTTTCCAAACCGCCGTTTTACGCAAGCCGCACGATGCCGAAGGTACACCACACGATGGGCGGACTTGAGATCAATACCAAAGCTCAGGTCGTCTCGAGCCTTACTCACGAGCCGATTCCAGGGCTTTGGGCTGCAGGCGAGGTGACCGGCGGCGTGCACGGCGCGAGCAGGCTCGGAACCTACGCGATCCTTGATTGTATGGTTTTTGGAATGATCGCGGGCGAAACAATCGGGGCTTAAATTTAGCGCCTCAAAATTTCGACACGAAGTAGCCATACATGCTTTGCGCCGAAATGCTTGAGAAGGACTTACGCGAAGTAGGGCACAGCACACAATCCGTAAATCCTACGTAGAGCGGCGGCAGGGTCTGTAGCGGTTTACAAGGCTAGGTACGTGAAGCAGTAAAATGCGTACAGCATAAAAGGCTTTGTTGCCCAAGTCGTAACGCCTAAGGACGAGAGTGCGTTCGCCGCCCGCGGCGGCGCGACGGTAAAATTTCAAATCATAAAATTTTAAAATTTCATAACGCGGGAGTTTTAAATTTTGTAGCGCCAAAACTCTACGGCGTCGCCCGAGTCTGCGCTGCGTAAGCCCTGTTTTGTGCGTATCGCGCACACTAGGTAAAAGCTAAATTTAAACGCCGCTTTTATGACGCCGTAGCGGCATGAGTGCACGATCAAATTTTAAAATTTCATGCGCATTTTGCGTAAAATTTCATCTATTTAACAATCAACGACGCTAAATTTCGCTAAAATTCGTCACATAAAGTACGCTTGGGAGACGGGTATGATAGCGATCTATTTTAGCGCCACGGGCAACACGAAGCATTGCGCGGGTAGGCTCATCGCTCATCTTGGTGGCGTCTGTGTCTCGATCGAGAGCGAGGCTTGCGGCAAGCTTTTAAAGCACCACAACGACGTCATTTTGGCGTATCCTATCTATTTTAGCGACCTACCGCGTATCGTGCGCGACTTCCTCTACCAAAACGGCGCGAGCTTTAGCGGCAAAAACGTATTCATCCTCGCTACGATGGAGATTTTCAGCGGCGATGGGGCAGGGTGTGCGGCTAGAGTTTTAAAACGATTCGGCGCAAACATAACGGGCGGCGCTCATATCAAAATGCCCGCGTTCATCCTCGACGTGGCGATTTTTGGCTACTCGCAAGCGAAAAACGAGCGCATAATCAAAGAGGCGGATACTAAAGTTAGACGCGTTGCAGAGGCGCTTAGCGCAAATCGTCCGCCGCAAGAGGGGCTGGGCGCGCTCTGTCGTATCGCAGGGTTTTTAGGACAGCGACTTTGGATGAAAATTTGGGATAAAAGCCCCTTTGCCAAGCGCAAGCCGAGCCTTGATCCATCGCGATGCAGCGGATGCGGGGCTTGCGTCAAACCCTGCCCGATGCAAAAAATAAAGCTCGCTTGCAAAAAGGCGCAATTCGGCGATGAGTGCACGCTTTGCTACAGGTGCGTAAATATATGCGAGCGCAAGGCGATTACGATCCTAGGCAGGGCGAAAAATTTAGAAAAGTCCATCGCCGCAGACTTATGAGGACGAGCTCATGCCTCGCAAGTTCGCAATCAAATGCGTAAAAACGGGCGAGAAAATTTTACTTTTTGATAGTACTGCGCATAACTAAAGCGCGATGTTTTACGACGAATATGGCACAAAAAAAAGTAACTCGCCGCGAGCTCGTGAAATTTAACCTACCGCTGTGCAAGATCCGCGTAAAATTTGGCTATAGCACCCACTACGACTACGAGACCGACGAGCGCGGTAGGGTCATACTAATAAACGGCGGGGCTGCCTCATGGGGCGAGGTAAGGCAAACGGCTTTGATTATATCGCCGTAAGCTACGAGGACGAAGCGGGCAAAAATACAAAATTTCGCTTATGTAGGCGGTCTTAAATCTCAGTCTGTCTTTTTTGCTCCGTATTTAAATTTTTACTCGGTCGCTAGATACTCCTAAATTTAAATTCCCTAGAGCCGAATGTAGCGTCTTAGAATTTTAGCAAAGGTTTATCCTGTAATGCTGCGCCGTGAAATTTCAGCAAAGGCTTATTTTGCCGCATACCTCAAAATTCTTAAATTACCCGTACCGGCCCACTTAAGCTCTAAAGCGCTTGCCTTATCACTTCGCCTAAGGGTAAAATGCTGCGCCTTGTTTTATTAATTCGCCGCGGAATTTCGCGGTAAAACTAAATTTTGAAATTTGGCCCATTTAAATTTAAAAGCGCACGACTATCGCAAAAATCATCCGATATTATTGGTGACGCCGGCCTAATTTTAAAATTACACCATCGCCCCTACATACTGCTATAGTCGTTAAATTTTAAGCAACAATAGGCGATAAAATTTTAAGAATTTCGCCGCCCAGCATTTCTTTACGCCACCAAGCCCACAAAACCGCCTAAACCTTCTTAAACTCCACGCTAAATTTGCTTCCGCGTCCTACTTTGCTACGTAGTGAAATTTGCGCGCCATGGATTTTTGCGATTTGTGAGGCGATGGCTAGCCCGAGCCCCGCGCCACTATTTTGCTCGCGATTTCTGGAGCGCTCTATTTGATAGAGCTTGTCCCAAATTTTATTTTGCAAAGCAGGCTCAATGCCCTCTCCGTCGTCGCTTATGCTAAGTTTGCACGCGTCTGCACTGACGCAAAGCTCTAAAACGACGCTGCTGCGCGTAAATTTTAAAGCATTGCTTAAAAAATTATTAATCAGCCTGATCAAAAGTAGCTCATCGCCGTTTACGCGCACGCCCTCGGCTATCTGCGAGCTAAAACTTAACCCTTTTTGTGCGCACAAAAGTTGAAAGTCTTGCGCGCACTCGTTTGCGATTCTGCTTAAGCTTACGGGTGCCAAACGCGCGCCGCGCTGCAAGCGGGCAAGCTCTAAAATTTGCTCTATTAACGCCGAAATTTTACGCGCTTGATTGTTTATGACAGCGAAATTCTCCTTCGCCTCGCTCGCGTCTTGCTCATAGGCTAGGGCATAGTCGCTTTGAGCCAGTATGACGGCAGCGGGTGTGCGCAGCTCATGCGAAAGATCGGTGCTTAGCTGCCGCTCGCGCTCAAACGCGCTTTGCAGTGATGCTAGCATTTCATTAAACGTAGCTGCGAGCGCGCTTAGCTCATCCTTGCCTCGCGGTAGTTCTATTCGCCGCGTAAAATCGCCGCTAGCTCCGATCTCGCTAGCTGTACGCGACATAGTGCGCACGGGCTTAAACGCTCTTTTTATGATCGCGTAGCCGCCGTAGATGACGAGCACCACAAATAGCGGCGATAGGATAAGAGCGATCAGCATCACGCGCTTCATCGCAAGCTCAAACTCGCTAACTGCGATGACGCCGCGTATCCATGCACTGCGCCCTTTGATCTGCGCGTCGTAATAGAAAAACTCGTCGTCATCAAGCTCCACCTCGCGCGCGCCTTGAGGCGAGAGCGGCATCGCAGGCTCGAAGCCTTTAGGCACAAACCCTGTGATTACGCCGCCTTGTCCGTCATGTTCGTAGAAAAATACACCGTCATCAAAGCTTTTAAATTTTTCCTCGCGCGCAGCTTTTTGCACTAAGCGGGCAAGCTTTTTTTGGCTGACGGAGCTTCCTGATACTTCGTCTAAAATATATCCGCAAATGCCGATAATAGCGCCTGCAAGCACCAAAATAAATACGCTGTAATAAAGCGTCACGCGTAGGCTGATAGGTAGCGCGTGTGAGATAAAATTCTCTTTAGCGGTTGTAAATACTCTAGATAAGGCTTGAGTAAAATTTCTTATCGCGATTTTAGACGCGAAATTTTGTTCTTGACTTTGCGCGAGAACGCTATTAGAATTTTGCGCTAGATCAGGCGTTGCGCTTGTAGCAGCAAAATTCGGCGCGGAATTTGATGCCAGATTTTGCGTGGAATTCCGTTTAAAATTTGACGCCTGGCTTTGAGTAGAATTTAGCGTCTGGTTTAACTCGATATTTTGCGTGGGATTTTTCTTGCGGCTTTTCTTTAAACACGCAAAATTATGCGTAAAATTCTGTTTAAAATTTCGCACGAATTTTAATATGAAAAGCGCCGTAGTGACAAAAATCTGCTTCGCAATCGCCGAAATTTTGATACAAATCTTGCTATTTTGCCACGACATAGCCAAGCCCTCGCTTCGTTTCTATTATATCGCCGTGCTCGCCTAGCTTTTTGCGGATATTTTTGATTAAAACATCGATAACATTTGAGCTTGCTTCGCCGCTAAAATCCCAAATGCTCTCGCCGATTTGTTCTCGACTCAAAATCGCACCGCGATTTAGCATCAAAAGCTCTAAAATTCTATATTCCTTACCCGTTAGCTCCACTACCTCGCCCGCGCAGACGACCGATTTTTTGCTTAGATTTAGGCGCACTTGCCCTATGATAATTTCGTTATCCATAGTAGCGTTTTTACGCCTGATAATTGCGCGAAGCCGCGCCAAAAGCTCACGAAAATCAAAGGGCTTAACCATATAATCGTCTGCGCCCAGATCAAGCCCTGCGATGATATCTTCTTTGGCGTCCCGCGCAGTTAAAAATAAAACCGGCGTGCCCAGTCCGCGCGCCCGCGCCGCCTTCAAAAATTCAAAGCCGTTCATCACGGGCATCATCGCATCAAGCACGATAGCGTCATATTTCGCGACATCCAAAAGCTCTAACGCTTCCTTACCACAAAAGGCGCGATCTACGCTGTAGCCGTCCTTTTTCAGACATTTTGCGATGATTTGATTTAGATCTTTTTCATCCTCGACAAGTAGAATTTTCAAAGCGCTCCTTTAAAATTTTGCTAATTCTAATCCGCCATTTTAGCCAAAAACGCATAAATTTGGATGTGTAAACCCCGCTTGCTTTATGCACCGCCAAATTTCAGTAGCGTTGGGAGCTGCGCTAATTCGCAGGCGCCTTTTGCCTAGCTCTAATCTCGCTTGCCTTTTTATCCGCCACGCTTCCTAATCGCCCTAAAAAATTTAGCGCGCCTGCTGCGATATTTAGCGCAAAAAGCCCAAATCCTACGCAGCCAAGCTTGAAATTTTGCTTAGCGATTTCGCGTTTGCAGCGGCTGCAAAGCACTGGCTTGCAAGAATTACAAACCTCCGCGCAGCTTGCTGCGCTGGCAGAATCTCGCGCGCTTGCGAAATTACTTGTATCAGAAAAATTTTGTGTATCGGCGAAATTTTGCTCGCTAGCGAAATTTTGCGCACTTGATAAGTCTTGCGTCTGCGAAGAATTCCACTCGTCCTTATAATCTTTCGCTTCCGAAGAATTTTTTTGATTTTTGCAACATTCCACGCTGGAAAAATCTTTAGAATTTTGCTCGCAGGGCGCGAGATTCCACTCGCTTGTTTCGCTCGCTAAATTTACCGAAAAATCTTGCGTATTTTCATCTAAATTTTTAGCCGCGTCTACATTTTGGGCGCCATAGTCAGCGTTTTCGTTTATGCTAAAATCCCTAGCGTCCAAAGCCTCGCTAGTTTTGGCGGAGTTGTCCACTCCGCTCTTTAAGCTTTGATTTTTCATCTCACGCCTTTGCTTATTTTTGACGCTGCAAGATCTGCTCGCCCGTAGCGGCGTCGATTAGCACCTCTTTTTTGCTCATGCCTTGGCGTAGTTTGACTTCGTATGCAGGCTTACCGCCGTTACTTTCCAAATCGACCTCGCGAAAATCCCAGCCGGCATTTGCGCTAAGTGCTTTGGCGCGGGCATCTGCGGCACTGATTTTGACCTGCGAATAATCAATTTTACTAGGCTTTAGCTTCTTTTGCGTTTGAGTTTTTAGAATTTCTCCGCTTTGAGCGTCGATTTTGATCTCGCTTTCGCTGCCTTCTTTATACGACTCGATCTCATAGACGAGCCTTCCGTGCTCGTCATCTATCTCGACGCTTTTTATAGTCGCGTCATCAAAGTTTTGCTGCGCGATCCCTATCGCTTGATCGAATGAAACTTTAGCATCCTTTTCGCTAAAGCTTCCTGCGTTTAATGCACCCGCAAGGGCGAATGTAGCGGCGAGCGCGCCTAAAACTTTAAGATTTTTCATCTTTAATCCTTTTAATTTTATTTCCAAATTTTATTTTGGATGGCGCAATTTTAAAATTCCAAGATGAAGATAAGATGAATGCGCGCGGAATTTTAAAATTTCACAAAAATTTTGCTGCGATTTGTGAGATACGAAGCGCGGAATTTCCGAGCATTTACCAAAACGCCGTAAAATTTCAACTTGAAATTTTATCTCAAGGAACGCTTCGTGCCTAGCTTTTTTAAAAATCCGTCGCAGCAGAAGCTTATTTTTCTAAGCTCGCTTGCTTTTGTGGCATTTTTTAACTTCTCGTTTTTTAAAAATATCATAAACGCCTACGGAATCTCGGGACTAAATTTTATCTATCTTGTCTGCGACGCGGTGGCTTTGATTGCTTTTTTGACGCTATTTTTTACAATTTTTAGCTCGCGTTATACGACCAAGCCGATTTTGATGATCTGCTTTTTTATTTCGTCGTTTACGGCGTATTTCATGGATAGCTATAACGTCGTAATCGATTCGGAGATGATCCGTAACGCAGCCCAGACGAACTTTGCCGAGTCAGCGGATCTTTTTAGCCCAAGACTAGCGATTTACGTGCTGGTGCTGGGCGTCTTACCCTGCGTGCTGATTGCTCGCGCGCGCGTTAGCTATCGTCCGCTTAAATTTGAAATTTTAGCTAAGCTCAAAACAGCGGGCATTTGCATAATAATCATCGCGGCGCTGCTTTTTGGATTTAGCAAATACTACGCGTCATTTTTCAGAGAGCATAAAATTTTACGCAGCTACGCAAATCCCGGATATTGGATCTACAGCGGCGTTAAATTTGTCGCAAAATCCAAAAAGCAAGGCTCGCAGCCTCTGATGCAAATCGCTACGGACGCGCATATCGATGAAAATTCCACAAGCTCAAAAAAGCTCGTCGTCGTAGTCGTGGGCGAAGCGGCGAGAGCGGATAGATTTTCGCTAAACGGCTACGAGCGAGATACTAATCCGCTACTAGCCAAAGAGCAGGGCGTCGTAAGCCTAAGTAATACCCATTCTTGCGGCACTTCGACGGCGCAAAGCGTGCCGTGCATGTTTTCGCTGCTAAATCGCGAGGAATTTAGCGTCGAAAAGGCTGCGGAGGAGCAAAACGTATTAGACATACTAAGCCGCGCTGATGACATGGCGATTTTGTGGCGCGATAACAATTCAGATTCCAAGGGTGTGGCGCTGCGCGTAAAATATCAGGATTTTAAAATTCCGCAAAATAATCCGATCTGCGAAGTAGAGTGCAGGGATGAGGGGATGCTTGCGGGGCTTGATAAATTTGTCGCCGAAAGCGCGGACAAAGATGTGTTAATCGTGCTGCATCAGATGGGCAATCACGGGCCTGCGTATTTTAAGCGCTATAAGAAAGAATTTGAAAAATTTAGCCCCGTTTGCCGCGATAACGAGCTTGAGAACTGCTCGCAGCAAGAAATTTCAAATGCCTACGATAACGCGATTTTATACACGGATTATTTTTTAAGTAGGGTTATAAATTTTTTAAAACCGTATTCTAAGACGCACGAAACGGCGATGATCTATATGAGCGATCACGGCGAGAGCCTCGGCGAGGGCGGCGTTTATCTGCACGGCATGCCCTATCTTTTCGCTCCCGAGGCGCAAAAGCATATCGGCGCCATCGTTTGGCTGGGTGAGGGAAAAATGCGCGAAAGATACGATTTAGGCGCGCTTAAATCGCATAAGGATGATGCTTTTTCGCACGATAATCTTTTTCACACGCTGCTTGGAATTTTTGAAGTAGATACCAAGGTGTATAACAAGGATTTGGATATTTTAAATGGAGTGAAAATTAGAATTTCGCACTAAATTTCGTCGTAAATTGTGAGTGAAATTTTAGCAATAAAAAATTCTATTGACAAAATTCTAATTTAAGCTTAGTTTGAAATTTCATCCCAAGTTTGAGCGAAATCTGCTCTAAAATTTTTATGCAAAAGCTAAAAGAAATGCAAAGTGCTGCAAAAACTCAATCTCTCATTTATCGTTGCGAGCTATGAATTTTAAATTTCATTAGAAATTTTACGTGCAGTTTTGATAAATGCCTGCGCTAGATGGTTTAGACGTTTGCCTTTTTTGTAGGCTATTATCAGCGTATTATCGAGCTCGCGCGCGCCTACGTCAAAGAGCTTTATCCTGCCTGCTTTATCCTCTTTTATCATCTGCGGTGTGCTAAAGCACGCTCCTGCGCCGCTTGCGACGATGGCATTGGCGATGTCGAAAGTCTCTGTGCGGCACAGCACTTTCGGCGCAAAGCCTGCGGAGGCAAAAAATGCATCTATCTGCTCGGCGCTTCTTAAATTCTGTTTAGGCAGGATAAATTTCTCGTTTTTTAGCTGCAAAATATCGATTTTAGGAGTTGGTTCATTTTTAAATTTAAGCGACAACGGATGCAAAGAGCTAAGCGCTACATATGTTTTTTGTTTTAAAATTTCACTGCCTTCAAGCCCGCTCATATCGATAGGAAGTATTAGCATTCCTACGTCGAGCTCCCCCTGCAAGAGCATTTCTCGAATATTAAGCGTTGATGAAAACTGCATGATTTGTACATCCGAATCTTTAAATTTCTTACAAAATTTCGGTAGCAGTAAGGGCAGCAGATTATAGCCGTTTTGCGAAAAGCCTATGCGGATCTTGCCGCTTTTTGAACCGTCGAGCTCGGAAATTTCGCTGTTTAGATCGTCCATTATCTCAAAAATGATCTTAGCCTTACTTACGTAAATTTCGCCTGCACGCGTGAGCGAAACGGGGTTTGTGGAGCGATTAAACAGCGCTACTTTAAGCTCCTTTTCGAGCGATAATATACTTTGCGATAGCGAGGGTTGCGGGATTTTAAGAGCCTCGGCAGCCGCGGTAAAACTTCTAAATTCGGCAACTTTAAGCACGAGCTGCATACGATGTAAATTCATCTGGTACCTCCAATTTATAATTATAGAATTATATAATTATACGCTAAATAATATTTGACTTATGTAAAAAATAAAACTAAAATTGCACAATTAGTTTAGAACCTTAAACTTAAGCTAAGAATTTCTCAAATGGAGGGAAAGATGAGCGAATCAAATTTCAACAGACGCGATTTTTTGA